>Ga0209806_1000097_pt1 | contig 50537 bp, 49 predicted proteins | sample GraSoiAngelo_152_FD_186166 | JGI IMG/M metagenome (GOLD analysis project Ga0209806, IMG submission 186166) | Grasslands soil microbial communities from the Angelo Coastal Reserve, California, USA - 14_1009_12_30cm (SPAdes) (version 2) | ecosystem: Environmental > Terrestrial > Soil > Grasslands ... | reverse complement strand
TGGACGTCGAGTCCGAACGAACGAAGGATCGGGAAGAACGGCTTTGGATCGAGGCTCTCGGGAGAAAGTTTGCCTCGCTCCCGGATCGTGCCGTTTGCGAGGAGGATCGCCCCGGCCGCCATCCCGCTCCCCGTGAGGTAGGCGGTCGCCGTCGCTCCGAACCGCTCGAACGCGTCGCGGTGGCTGAGGGTCGCGTAGATCGTATGCGCGACACGTTCCCCGGCCCGTTCGCCGGCCACCTCCACCAGGACGCTCGCGTGGCCGTCCACGTGCCCCGCGAGCTCCGCCGGCTTTGGCAGGACCGCAAAGAGAGCCTTCCGTGGACTCGGCCCGCCCGGAGGCCCACGTTCCAACAGTCCCAAGTCGCGGAAGAGCTTCAGCGACCGCACGGTCGTGTCATCGAGAGCGAGTTTGAAGTCGACATACTGCACGCCCTTCCCGATGAAACGGGGCAGCGTGTCGACCTCCTCGTGGTCGACGGAATACACAGTGAGCGGGCCGATCGGCGGCGGGAACTCGAATGTCTCGGCCGCGCCGAACGGAGGCACCGATTCGTAGGCACCGTCGCGCCAGATCCGAGAGGATGCGACGGTCTCCTCGACGAACGTCTCCGGGCTGAAGAGGGCGATGAAGGGATGATTCGGGCTCGATGCCGTGTCTCCATCGCGGACCCGGATCGATTCCACGCGGTCCATTCCATCGGCCGCGAACCGGGCGAAGACGTTGCTGATCCCCGGGTCCTCGCCCATCGCGCAGAGGGCCGTGAGCCCCTTCGCCCGCCACGTTTCGGAGTCGGCGAACGGATCGCGGCTGTCGTTCGCGGGGTCGAGGTAGTGCAGGCCGACGTCCCGGGCCGCGCCTTGGATGGGTCGATTGAACCGCGGTAGGGAGGTGTTGACCACGAGATCGAAGCCATCCATCGTCCGACGAAGACCCTCCGCATCGCCCGCGTCCAACGGGGTCGCGCTGACCTTCGGGCTCCGCAGACTGTCGGCCACGCGTTTTACGAGCTCCCCATCGATGTCGGCGAGGAGGACCCGTCCAATCGCATCGCTCGCCGCAAGATGTCGAGCGACGACGGAGCCGACCGCTCCGGACCCGATCACAAGGACATTCGGTGGGCCGGAACGGATGTTGTCGAACCTCGGAGATGGGAGAGCGGGCGGGGGCATGAGCCTTCCGGGCGGTGAGGAATAACCCTGACGCCGGGCTTCATTACCCCGGAGGGCAGGTCACGCGACCTTCGGCGGGGTCCCCGCGAGGAGTTCGCGAAGGTGGTCCGCATCGGAGGTCGGAGGAGAGCAAAGGGTGCCCTGGCATACGAACGCGACGGGCCCCGCCTTCGCCTCTTTCGTGTTTCGCATCGAATCGACCAATGGCGGGACGTAAGCGTCCTCCTTGTCGACGATGAGGACCGTCTTGCCGGGGGCGAACGTCTCGAGTGCCGCGGAGCGAAGGGCTTGGATCTTCGGATTCGTCCGAGGGCCCAGGATGACGACTTCCGGTGGCGAATGGACCGACAGCTCGGCCGCGAGGTGGTACGTCCCTGCAAACACGGGCCCGTACCGGCTCGCCTGGCCCGCGAACGAACTTAGAAGCTCGTCGTGGCGCAAGCGATACTCGTCGTTCCCCGTCAGCGCGTGGAGCCGTTGGAGGCACAGGGCGGCGACCGGATTCGCACCCGCGTAGGGGGAATCCTCGAAGGGACGACGTCGAATCTCCCGAAGCGGGATCCCGTCGCCGGTGTGGAGATCCGGAGCGAGATCGACGAACCCGCCCGCCCGGTCCCAGAAATGCTTCAGCACGAAGGTCATCATCTCATCCGCGGCCCGGAGGTGCGCCGGGTCCGCGGTCGCGTGGAACGCCGCGAGCAAGGCGTCCACCACGTACACGTGGTCCTCGAGGAGTCCCCGGACTTTCCGCTCGCCATCGACGGACGCATGCCACATGCCGTGCTCCTTCGACCACATCTCGGTCCGGATCCGGTGGAGCGACTTGAGGGCGAAGGTCTGAAGGTCCTCCCGGTCGAACGCCATCGCCGCCTCGAGGACGGACGCGATCATCATCCCGTTCCAGGAGGCGAAGATCGTCTTGTCGACCGCGGGCATCGTCCTCGTGTCGCGCACGGCTTTCAGTTTCCGACGCCCGCTCGCGATGAGGCTCCGGACGCGGTCGACCGGCAGGCCGAGGGCCTTGCCGATCGCCTCCGGTCCCTGGTCAATGAAGAGGACGTTCTTTCGCGGGTTGTGATGCATCTCCCCGCGCTCGCCAACTTCATACAGGAGGCCGAGGACTCGGGCCTCCTCCGGATTCACGGCGGCATTCAGCTCTTCCAGGGTCCACGTGAAGTAGTCGCCGTCGTCGTCGAGGCCCACATCCGCGTCTTGGCTCGCATAGTACCCGCCTCGCTCGCGGTCCGAGAGGACCTCGTCGACCCATGTGAGGATCCCTTCCGCCGTCTCGCGGTAGAGAGGATCCTTGGTGAGCTGCCAGGCGTGGACGTAGTTGGCGAGGAGCCCCGCGTTGTCGTACAGCATCTTCTCGAAGTGCGGGACGATCCATCGCGGATCTGTCGAGTAGCGGTGGAACCCGCCGCCGACCTGATCATAGACCCCGCCCTGGGCCATCGAGGTCAAGGTCCGCGTGACGATCGTCCGGAGGCCCTCCTCCCGCGTGCGCCGATATCGGGCCATCACCCATTCCATCGTCCCGGCGTGCGGGAATTTCTGCTGGCCGGAAATCCCGCCGTTCACCGGATCGAACTGGCCTCGCAGCGAGTCGACGCTTTCCTTGAGCATCGCCTCGTTCGCGACGCCGTCGTCGGCGAGGGACGTCCGACCTTCGGCGAGGGCCTGATGCAAGGCCTCGGCCTCGCGCACCGTGTCCGCCCGGTTCTTTCGGTAGGACTCGGACATCGCGAGCAACACGCGCCGAAAGCTCGGGCGGCCGTGCGCGTCCTTCGGAGGGAAGTACGTCCCTCCGTAGAACACCTTCCCGTCCGGTGTCAGGAACCCGGTCAGCGGCCATCCACCCTGGCCCGCGATCGCCCCGACCGCCTGTTGGTATCTCGCATCGATGTCGGGTCGCTCGTCGCGGTCCACTTTGATCGCGACGAAATGATCGTTGATCGTCTTCGCGAGGTCCGGATCCTCGTATGATTCGCGGTCGATCACGTGGCACCAGTGGCACCACGTGGCCCCGATGTCCAGGAGGATCGGGCGGTCCAATTCTTTGGCGCGGCGGAACGCCTCCTCGCCCCACGGATACCAGTCGACGGGCTGATGCGCCGCGCCTTTGAGGTATGTGGACGTCTCTTTCGAGAGGCGGTTCCCGCGCTTCTCCGTCATCCGTCCGGCGCAAGGACCCCGCCGGCTATGTCTTTTTGGGACCGGCCGTATCCGGCGAATGCGGATCGGCTTAGGCTTTCTTCAAACGGTCCGCAAATTGCTTGCGGAACTTCGCAACCTTCGGGGCGACGACGACCCGGCAGTACCCGGCCGTCGGATTCTTGCGGAAGTAGTCCTGGTGGTATTCCTCGGCGCGGTAGAACGGACCGGCCGGCTTGACCTCGGTGACGATCGGATGCCGCCAGATTTCAGCCTCGTTCACTTCCGCGATGACCTGCCGTGCGGCCTTCTCCTGCTCCGGGGAATGATAGAAGATCGCGGATCGGTATTGGGTCCCACTGTCCGCCCCTTGGCGGTTGAGGGTCGTCGGATCGTGCACGGAGAAGAAGATGCGCAGGAGGTCGACGAGCGGGATCGTCTGCGGGTCGAACGTGATCTGGACCGCCTCGGCGTGGCCCGTCGTATCCGTGCATACGGCTTCGTAGGATGGGTTCGCGAGACGGCCGCCGGAGTATCCCACTTCGACCTTCTCCACGCCTCGGAGTTCTTGGAAGATCGGCTGGAGGCACCAGAAGCACCCGCCCGCGATCGTCGTGACTTCACGAGATGGATTCGGACTTGCCATCATGTCCCTCGGCCCATCATCCGGGTTCCTTGAGGATGAAGGTTTGCCATGTTTCCAACCGAATCCGTTCCTCACGGGAAGAGCCTTGCCGCGTTTTGGCTTAGGATTCGCTCGATTGTGTCCTGCTTCAGCGGGAGGGCTCGGAGTCCGTCAATCTCTTCCTTCATGCCCGGGATTCCGGGGCCCGGCCAATCGGAGCCGAAGAGGACCTTGTCCGATATTTCCTCGAGTCGCGGGAACCATTCCAGGAGGCGTCGCGGCGGAATGCTCGAGATGTCCAGGAAGACGTTCGCGTGGCGTCGCAGCAGATAGAAGGCCGTGTCGCACCAGAGAGGTCGGCCGCCATGGGCCATGATGATTGTGAGATCCGGGAAATCTTGGGCCACGTCGTCGATGGCCATCGGATCTCCGTACTTCGATCGGGCGCCCGGGAAGATTGATGTGCCGGTGTGGATCATGACCGGCATTCGGAGTCGCTCGGCGGTCCGGTAGATCGTTCGGAGGGCGGGCAGTTTGCCGTCCGCGTAGGCGTTCGCGGCGAACAGTTGATGGGGCGGATGAATTTTCATGCCACCCATTTCCCACTTCGACGCGAGCGCTTCGACGTCCCGCTTCGGATTCTTCGTCCGCCTCGGATGGACGGACCCGAAAGGGATCAACCGTTTCCGATCCTCCCTCGCGAATTGGCCAACGTAGCGGTTCGTCTCCTCCGTGAAGCCCATGACCTCGGGGGCCACGTAGTTGATCAAGCAGGCCCGTTCCACGCCCACGCGATCGAGGTGCTCGAGGAACGAACGCGGATCGGAGAGGAGGCGGACCATGCGCTGCCGGTCCGGCACTTTCTCCAACAGGACCTCGAGCACCGCGGGCTTGATCTGTTGATACGGCTCCAAGTGGACGTGGACGTCCGTGACTCCCGGCAAGGCGGTCGTCCGTAGCCACGAATCCCGGAAATCCCTTTCGGGCGGGGACCCACGAACATACGCGAAACCAGAGATTTATGAATCAAGGACCTTCTCGCAGAGGCCGGAAGGATGCCGACGAGATGACCGCCTCCCCGTCAGCGGCGGAATCGGCCAAGGTTCCGTCGGAGGAAGTGCGGTGGGCCTGGATGGCCCGGTTCGTTGGGACCTTGGTCTTGTTGTACGGATTCCTTCTGTTCGTGCTGACCGCCGCTTATTGGGCGTCCATCCAGCCTCCCGGAAGCACGGTCGGTCCACCGAGTTTCATCCAGGACCTGACGCTCAAGCTCGCGGAAGGGATCTATCTGGCTGCCTTCGGCAGCGTCCTTGTCATTGGCGGCTCCTTGCTGAAGCGGAACGAAGGTCGGCCTCGGGCCCGGTCCGTTCGCGCGACGCATTGGCGATCGCTTCTCCCTGTTGCGGCCGTCGCGGTCATCGTCGCCGCGGCGATCGTCGGGAGACTTCCGCCGTCGCAGCGCAGTGTCTCGTTTGAACCCTCCGACTTCGCGCTCCGCTCCTATCCGGGAGGCGGACCGTACGAGAATTACCTCGTCTCTACCGCGTTCGAGGCTTCCAAAGGGGAAGCGCTCTTTCCCGAGTTGTCCATCACGTGGACCGACCGGACCGGTGCGGTCGTGAAGCGAGACGACTCGGTCACAGCCTTGGTCACGACGCCGTCGGAACCTCCAGACCGATTCCCGTCTGCCGGGAGTGGAAATCTGGCGCCAGCGGACGGCTCCTACGTCCTCTGGGTGCGATACACGCTCTGCGAGGCTCCCACGACGCCACCGTGCTCGAACTACACCGTCTCGGTCGCCGGCGATCTGCTCATCGTCGCCCAAGAGGCGCACGTGCCGGTCCAGCTCGCCCTCGGAGTCGTCGGTTCCGTGTGCATCGCGGCGACGCTGGTTCATTCCGGCATCGGCAGGCGCCTGACCGTGTCGCGGTAATCCCGATAGGGCGTCGTGCATGGCGGGCCGTCCGCGTAGAGGAGGATATTCTCCCCCCTGTCGGCATCGCTCAGGCAGAGGATCGTCGACGAAACGGTCCCCGCGATCGGTCCGTGGATGCAGAGGCCCACGCCACCCATCCCCGAGGCATGCGTCCGCAAGGCGCCTTGCAATCCGCGGACGACGCCGTCGACGTCGGGAGAGATCTTCGCCAGGAGTCCCTGGACGAACTGCACCTTCGGGTCCGTGGGGACGTTCCCGCCCTCGTTCGTCAGGACGTTCAGGCCCTCGTGACCGCGGGTCATGGAAAGTTCCCCATCGAATCGAAAGAAACGGAGTTCTTTGCGGGAGGCGACGAAGAGATTCCAGAAGTTGTATTCGTGATCGCGGACCTCCCGTTGCAGGAAGACGTCGGCCCCCGCGACGCTGGTTTGCCGCAGCGCATCGAGGACCAGCTGGCCACGGGAGCGCGCGGTTTTCGAAGTTTTCCCTCGACGGTTTGACAGGGCCACGACCAACCCAGTCCCGCTCGCCCCGAGCCACGTACCGCTGGCCTGCCGATCGCGCGGCGCGATAAGGACCGGCGTTCCATCCCACACGAAGGGAGGATCCGAGGGTCGGCTCGACGCTTCGTCCCGATTCATCCCGACGACCAAGTCGTAGCCGGGGACGGACCGCCAGAGCCCGATGAGGGTGCACATTCCGCGATCCTCACGCCTTCTGCTTGAGGTCGTACGCGCGCATCTGCGCGACGCGCGCGACGTCGGGTCGCCCCGCCTTGGCCGCGGAGTCCATGGCCTTTTCGTACGTCTCGATCGTCGAGGCTCGGAGGGCGGCATCGCCGGTCGTCGAGGCCTGCTCACTCATGGCCTCCGCGGTGTCGAACAGGTATTTTGCGGCGGTCAGATGGTCGCCCGAGGCGCGGAAGAAGAAGCCCGCGAAGAGCCCTTCATGGGTGAGTCCCTCGGCCCCCCCGGAGAAGTTGTCCTTCAGGACGGCGGAATATTCTTTCGCCACGACGGGGAGGGACGCGTCCCCATGGAGGTCTTGGACCGCGTTGCGGTACTCGACGAGGGCGAGATAATTGCGTTCGTCCGCTTTCATCTCCTCATCTCGAAGGGCGCGATAGGCCTGTCCCGCCTTCCGTCGCCAGCCGCCCGCGTCCTTCAGGCGGCCGAGTTTCTCCGCGCACCGGGCGAGGGCCTGAAAAATCCCCACGCGGTCGAGCGGCGAGCCGGATTCGGTGAGCCGGGAATAGTGATCGAGCGCCTTGGCGAAATCGCCGAGCGCCTCGGCCGCGATCGCCTCGGTGAGGTCGGACATGGGCCGCCGAAGCCGGTCGGAGGTTATCAGGCTGCGCTCAGATCTCCGCCCACTTCCCGTGCCCTTCCCAGATGCGGACGTGCATCGGGAACTTGATTTTCTCGTGGAGCCTCTTCGAGACCAGCTCGCAGATGTTCTCCACGGTCGGGTATTCGAGGAACGCGTTCCAGTCCTTGTGGTCGTAGTCGGCGAGGATGGCCCGCAGCGTCTTCTTCAGGTCGGCGAAGTCGAGGAGCATGCCGCCTTGGTGGTCCCCCTCGATGAACACGTCGACCTGGTACGTGTGACCGTGGAGGGAGCCGCACCGCTCATGGCCCGGGAGGTGGTGCGCGCAGTCGATGTATTCCGTGATCCCGAGCTTCATCGAATTCGGACCAAGAGGACCCCCGCCATAAAGCTTGGCGTGTCGGCCTCAGAGGGGCGTCACCGTGAGGAAGTGGAGCGGTTTCTTCCCTCGCTGAAGGAACTGATGCTTCTCGTTTGCCTGGACCAGCAACACGACGCCGGGGCGCAACGGGATCCGTTTCCGGTCGAGGATCACGAGGCCGCGACCCTCCGTCACGACCAGCTGGTGATCCCAGTCGTGCCGGTGCATCGTGGAGTAGCCGCCTTTCCCGATGATCAGCTCGTGCATCGCGGTCTTCCGCGCGCCGTCCTCCCGGCCGATGAGCTGCCTCATCTTCACGTTGCGGCTGCCTTCTTCCAAGAAACGGTTGGCTGCGACCGACCGGACGGTGGTCGAGTACATGCCGGGCGGCGGGACATTTCCTTGCGCCCATTAACCTTTTTGTGAAAGCGGGCGACCTTGCGGATCCGAGCCGCCTGAGGCTTGTCCCAGGGGCGCTTCGTACTCGACAGGGTCCTCGATGCCGACCTTTGCAAAGGCCTCGCGGCGCTCGCGGCAGGAGACGCAGATCCCGCAATGGACGGCCTTGTCCCAGTAGCAGGACCATGTGACGTCGAAGGGGACGTCCATCGCGAGGCCCATGCGGATCACGTCCTCCTTGGATTTGCCGCTGAGCGGGACGACGATTTTCACGGGGGACTTGTCGTAGGACCATAGGCTGAGGTGGAACACGGAGTTCAGGAAGTTGAAGAACTTCGGGCTGGAGTCCGGGAAGGATTCCGGGTCGATTCCGTTGTGCCCGCCAACGATGTATTGGACCGCGTCGAGCTCGGCATAGTAACCGGCGAGACTGTAGAAGATCAGGTTCCTCCCGGGGATGTATCCCTCCGGCGACTCGAGGAGGTGGCGGTTTTCAAACCCTTCTTTCCGGAGGTCGTCGACTTCTCGGAGGAAGGGAAGTTCGACCGTGCGGACGGCGTCCGTGTGGACCTGGGAGGCGAGGGTGCGGACCGCTTCGTTCTCGCGGCGCGGCCGACCGAAGTAGTCGAACGTGAGGGGCCGGAGGTCCCATCCTTGGCCCTTCGCCCACCACAAGGTCACCGCCGAATCGAGGCCGCCGGACAGGAGGATGATCGCGCGTTCCATCAACAGGACCCGGGAGAGCCGCCGCGGAGCGTTCGCGACCGGCCCGAGGCGGACGCTGCCGAGCCATAAATATCTGTCCCAGGGTCCTGCGCCGCGCGGGGAATTTAGGCTCTACGAGACCGGCGGTGGTGGCAGGTGGTACGGATCCCACAAGGCCCCGAGTTCGTCCTCGATCCCCTCGATCGGCTCCCCTTGCCACGTCGCGAGCCGCTCCCCGTATCGGTCCCGCAGCACCACGAGCAGATGCTTCAGGCGATGCACGATGTCCTCGGTCTGACCGGACGTAACGAGGACGGCGACGACGAGTCCGGCCTCGTTGCACATCACGAACCGATGGTCTCCGAGGCTCACCTCGTGCACTTCTCCATCGCGTTCCGTGAAGGCCTCGCGGACGAACGAGGAGATCGCCGAGATCATGCTCCCGACCACGTCGCGGTCTTTGTCGGTCATCAGCGTCCGGCACATGTGCTTGATCAACAGGCCGTTCGAGCCAATGACGAAGACCTCCTCGATCCGGGGCTCGGGCGTCTCGACGACCACCGGCTCGACGTCGGGGGGAGGCGGCGGAGGCTGGGGGGCCGCGGGAGCGAGGCGCCTCAGGGTCACTTCCGTCTTCGCGGGCGTCGCCTTCCGCTCGGGTCGTAGGTGCCAGAAATCGGAGGAGGCCCACGCGAAGGCGAGGCCGCAGCCGATGGGCAGGTACCACCCGATCTGCGGACCCCACCCTTCTTGGAGGGATCCCGTGACGGTCCTCAGGTTGCCCGTGAACTCCCGGATGTTGCCGCTCAGGTCTTGCGCGGCGGCGCCAGGGAGGGCGAAGGCGATCGTGAAGATCGCGTAGAGGACGAGGGCCGAGGGTGCGAGAAACGCGAGGCCCGCGTACAGGCCGCGAAGTTTCTTCCACTTCGAAATCGCGGCAGCCGCGAGGCCCCCCGCGGCGGCGATGAGGGCGAGGATCATCAGCTGCTGGAAGTCTCCGAAGACCTTCGCGACGTGTGGTTGGGCTCGTCCTGGCGGGAGGCCGGCGAGTTGATCGTACGAATAGTTGCGCCAGGTCGTCAAGCCAGAGCTGGTGTTGAAGACGGTCTGGCTCGCGACGAAGGCGCTGAACGTCCACGTCTCCTGGGTCTGGGAGTCGACTCGCTCGTATTCCCAGGCGGGTTGGCCGAAGGCGACGAACGCGAGGGCGATGGCTACGCCCGCCGCGGCGAGGCCAGACCAGAATGACATGGCCGCCGAACCGAGGCCGCCCTCCGGTTAAAGAGGCCTCCCATGTGGTTATCGGCCCTGACAACGTCCAATCAATTCTGATAGCGGTCGCTCATCGGTCGACCCACTTCGCGTCCCGCTTCTCGAGGAATGCGCGGACGCCTTCCTCCTTGTCGGCCGAGGCCATCGCGACGGCGAAGAGCGTCTGCTCGTACCGGAGTCCCTGGTCCAGCGGAAGCCTCGCCGACGCACGGACGGCCGCCTTCGCGAGCCGCACCGCGAGGGCACTATGGGAGGCGATCTTGTCCGCGATCTCGAACGTGCGGGCCTCGAGGTGGTCTTGGGGGACGACCTCGTCCACGAGGCCGATCCGAAGGGCCTCGTCCGCATCGATGCGATCTCCCGTCAGGGTCATCTTCATCGCCTTGCCGAGCCCGACGAGACGGGCGAGACGTTGGCTTCCGCCCCCGCCGGGGATGATCCCGATGTTGACTTCCGTCTGGCCTAGCGTCGCGCGGCTCGATGCGATGCGGAGGTCGCAGGCCATGGCGAGTTCGAGGCCTCCGCCGAAGCAATAGCCGTTGACCATCGCGACGATCGGTTTCGACAACCGGTCGACCGCGTCATAGATCGTGCCGTGCTCGTACATCCGCCACTGTTCCATCGGTGTCCGCCCTTCGAACTCGCGGATGTCGGCTCCCGCGGTGAAGGCCTTCGGCCCGGCGCCGGTGATTACGATGACGCGGGTCCCCGAATCCCGATCGAGTTCCTGGAGGGCCCGGACGAGCTCGGCCTTCAGCATCATCGACATCGCGTTCAACTTGTCCGGCCGGTTCAGCGTGATGAGCGTCGTCGAATCGCGCGGATGGACGAGGATGGTCTCGAATTGCATCGCGGCCACCGGGCAAGGCCGTGGACCGACTTGAGTCCTCGCCTCGAGGTTAACCTTGAATAAGGTTGACGGGCCCGCTGCACAACGAGTCGCGGCCGCGGCCTGCTCCTCGGATCACTTGCCTTGGAACTTCGGGGCTCGCTTCTCCAGGAAGGCCCGGAACCCTTCCTTCGCGTCGGTCATCGCGAACAATCGGTTCTGGAGTTCGCGTTCCAGTGCGAGGCCCTCGTAGAGCGGCATCTCCGTCCCTTCGGTCACGGACCGTTTGATGAATCCGACCGCGCGGCCGGAGTGCTGCGGGTAGCTCAAACCCTTCGCGAAGGCCATCGTCTCCTCCCAGAATTTCGCCCGCGGAAAAACGCGGTTGAAGAGGCCCCAATCGAGGGCCTCCTTCGGGGTGATCATGCGGCCGGTCGCCATGAGGTCGATCGCGCGGCTCTTCCCAACGAGGCGGGGTAACCGCTGCGTGCCGCCGGTTCCCGGGAGGACGCCAAGGGTGACTTCCGGCAGGCCGACCCGCCACGCGCCATCGGAAGCGAGCCGGAGATCCGTCGCCATCGCGATCTCGAGGCCGCCGCCGACGCAGTGTCCATCGATCGCCGCAATGAACAGCTTCGGCGTGCTCTCCATCTTGTTCAGGATCTCCTGGCAGTCGAGGCAGAACATCGCCTTGTAGTCCGGCGTCGACGACGCGAGGAGGTTGATGTCCGCACCGGCGGACCAGATCCCATCGAGCTTCGATGCGAGGACGCAGATGTCGACGTCGTCGTCGAATCGGACCGCATCGATGGTCCGGCTGAGATCCTTCATGAGGTCCGCATCGTACGTGTTGGCCTTCGGCTTGTTCATCCATGCCACCGCGACGCGGTCTTTCTTCTCGAGCGAGATGTACGTCAGGTCCATCGCCTTCGCCTCGTTGCGTTGCAATGAATCAGGCCATAATAAACGCTGGCCCTTACCCGCGCGGAGCCGCCTCCGGCGTGCCCCACTTCTCGTTGAACAGGAACTCCTCTTTGACGAACTCCCAGTGCCGGCTGCTCATGTACCGATCGGGCAGGACCGTCCGAAGGTAGTCGACGTAGGCGCCGCGTTCGATCGGCTTCCCGCGGTCCGTCAGCAAATTCCCGTGGACATCGTACGGGAGGTACACGTAGCCCACGCCGGCGGCATCGGACCCCGCCATTCGATAGTCGCCGTATTCCGCGAGTCCGCGAATTCGGAAGAACCGGCGATCCGGCAGGAACACCAAGTCGTCCGGGCCCACGCCTTTGACGGCCTCATGCTTCTCGAGGACCCGACGGAGGATCGCCTCCGCTTCCTCGCGGGAGCAACGGGCCTTCGCCTGGACGATCGCCAGGTTGACGTCCTTGACCTTGCCGAGGACCTCATCGATGTAGATTCGCTGCGCCTCCGCGTTCTTCAGCGTCTTGAAGACGCCCTTGACGAGGTCCCCGCCGAGTTCCGAGCCGAACATCTCCAGGCCGCGAGGATACCACATGTTCAGGGTGTGCTGGAGGTCCTCGATCCCGAAGTTCCCGCCGTCCGAGATCGCCGCCACCGCGATCGCCTTCATGAGGGTCTCTCCCGCCGCGAGGTGGTACGATTCCTCCAGGAACCGCATCCATGGCATCGAGACGGCCATGGGCCCGTAGAGGAAGTGATGCTGCATCTCGAGCTGGAATTTCCCAACGCGATCGATGAAGGACATGAACGTCGCGGAGTCCATGAGGCTCTTGAACTCGATGTTGAACGCATCGAGGACGTGCTCGCCCGGCCGCATCGCGAACAGTTCTTCCATCGTCTCCGTGGCCCAGTGACGGCCCCACCGGGCCTTGTCGAACGTCTCGTCCAACGTGAGGACGCCGGCCATCTGCATGTGATGCCGGAGCTCTTCGACGCACACCCGTTTCTTCGAGAACGAGATCGCGTCGAGTCGGTGGCCCGTCGGATCCGTGCGATGCATCCCCTCCACGATCTCCTTGTCCAGGCCCGTGAGGGAGCCGCCGTCCAACTGTTCGTACACCATCCGATGCTGCTGGATCGACCCAAGTTCCGTGGACGCCTGCGCGCGGATGATCCTCAGGGCCGTCATGAACTGCGCATCGGGCATCTTGTCCGCGGTCCACACGCGGCCGGAGAGGTCCCCGGTGGCGGCTGTGCTCCCGACGACCTTCTGCGCGAATCCTGCGAAGCCATCGTGCTTCGCCATGATCACGCTGAGCCGCGGCATCGGCGTCTCGGGGTAGAAGCGCGACCAGTTCGGCCGATCGAAGACCGTCGGCATCTCGGGGAAGTACGTCTCCTGCCAGCGCTTCCCCTCGTCCGCCCATTTCTTCGGGAGGGCCTCGATCCGGAACTGGTCGAGGAGAGCCATGCCAACCGTTGCGATGCACGTTGAGGGGAATGAACCTTTCTCGCGCCTTCAACGCTTCTCGAGGACGCCGACGTAATCGCCGGGCTGGTAGCCTCCTTCCCAGATCACGCGGACGAGGTCCCATCCGGTCTCGTGCGCCGCCTTCGCGAGTTCGTCCGGCGGGATTAGGAGGAGATCGAACCAATCGCCGACGCGGCCCTTGTACCGCACTCGGAGGGTGAGGAGCCCCGCGGGCCGACCGCGTCGGACGTTCCACTTGACGTACGGGAGGTGGTCCTCCGACCACGTGCCGGGGATGCGGCTGTGGCCGATGAGGCGCCCGCCGTTGCGCGTGATGCCCCGGAGTTCGCGGAGGAACCGGCGGAAGCGGGGGAGGTCGCCCGCGAGGCCGAGGTTGTTCCCGAGCATGAGGACGGAATGGAACGTCCCCAGGCCGCGCGGCAGCCGACGGACGCTCGCCTGGTACACGTTGGCGAGGCCCCGAATCCGAGCGAGGGCCACCTGGGTCGGCGACGCGTCGACGCCGACGACGTCGAACCCTTTCTTCTGGAGGAAGATCGCGTGGCGGCCCGGGCCGCAGCCGAGGTCAAGCGTGCGCCCGCGGACGAGTTTGATCGCCTCCCGTTCCATCCGCGGCCACTTGCTCGGCGGCGTGAAGTAGCTGTCGATCTTCGACTCGCTCCGGTAACCGTCGTCCCGCTCAAATTCGACGGTCGCCGACTTGCCGAGCCAACGGTCGAGCATCGCGCGGGCGTACAGTTCGAAGGAGGATCCCGGCGGGGACTTCCGGGTGGACCGGGCCATCGTCCGGGCCGGATACGGGGGTGCCATCTTGATTCTTGCCTCCCGGTTTCGTAGCTACAAGATAGTCGTCTTCGCGCAAGCCTTATCCGTCCACCGCGCCTATTCAAGCCGGGGGAGTCACCGCATGGCGCGCGCCCGCAAGGAGGCCAAGTTCGAGGTTTTCGGTCAGGAGATGGTCGAGAAGATCGTCGCCAAGAGCGGGAGTTCCGGCCGCGTCTACCTGCCTCCGGATTGGATTGGCAAACGCGTGAAGGTCATCCGCGTCGACTGAGGTCCCGCGATGCCGAGCCGGTTCGGACCGAACGACTTCGCGGCCTGCGGGCGATGCGGCAGCGGCCGCGTCCACCCCAAGCTCCTCGTCATGGGCCCCATCGCCGGGATCGACAGCGACAGCCGCTCGTACGTCTGCCGCGCCTGCGGCCATGAGGGCCTTCCGATCTTCTTCGACACGCAAGAGGCGAGGGCCCAGTTCGAACGCGAGAAAAAGGGAATCTGGGCCGAGGAGTCGAAGCCCTCCGGTCCCCAGGTCCTCACCGTTCCGATCCTCCCGATTCAGACGGATCCCCTCCTCCCGATGAAGATTCTCGAGCACCTCCCCGGTCGGGTCGCCACCGTCACCGGCGTCCGATGGGACGGAGCCCGACTCGGTCCGACGGCCTATCGCGTTTCGTATCAGGAGTACTGGGACGCCATCGGTGGGCCGCGGTACAACGCGAGCCGCGTTTTGATGCTCGATCTCGCGGGGATCAACCGCGCGAACCCGAACTTCGAGGTGACGCGGCACTTGGTGAAGCGGTCCGACGTCTGGCTGGATTCGGGCGGCCGCGAACCGGAGGAAGTGATGGACGGCTACATGCTCGACGTCGAGCGAGTCGTCGCGGGTACGAAAACCCTGCCGTCGCCCGATGCGTTCGCGGGGCTCTACGCTCTTTCGAACGACGTCTTGCCGTGCATCGACTGGGACGGGAAGGTCCTCTGGCGGGGAGGCCACGCCGGTCCGACTGAGCTGCACGACGTCGCGAACGTCTTGCGGGGAATCGGTTTTGGATCCGCCTGCGTGGTAGACCTCCGCCGCCTCGGGACCGAGATCGGGCCCGATCCCGCGTTCCTTGCGACCCTGGAGGGAATCGACCTCGCCCTGTACGTCGGAGGCGGGTTGCAGGAGTCCGATGTGCTGCGCCTCGGGGAGAAAGGTTTCGCGGGAGGGCTCGTGGACCCCTTCACCCCGGTGATCCGCGATCTCATCTCGAAGCTCCCGAAGGCGCCGACCACGACCGAGGCGAGCTCGCCGGCTCCGGCATCCCGCACGACCGCGGCTCCCGGATCCGTTCCGAGTTCCGGTTGGGCCCACGTCTGATTCTGAGACGGACCCCGCCGCGCGGACATCACACGCGCTCGACGTCAATACCGACCTTACGGATGACATCCAGGCCTTCGTCGGATCGGTACGTCGCGCGGTAGTAGACCTTCGAGACGCCGGAGTTGACGATGGCCTTGGCGCAGGTGATGCACGGCTGGGCGGTCACGAACACGACCTTGCGCGGGTCGTTCGCCCGGACCTTGATGAGGGCATTCACCTCCGAATGCACGCAGCCGCAGGATCCCTGTTGGTCCGCCTTGCAGTCATCGTGCGAGAGACCTTTGGCCGTCCCGTTGTATCCGAACCCATAGATCTGGGTCATGTCCTCCGACGTGATCACGCATCCGACTTGGAACCGCTTGCACGTTGCGCGGCGCGTCAGGGACATCGCGAAGTCCATGACCAGGCTCTCCAGACTGGGCCGTTCAATCGTCCCCATGGTGGGCCCCCAGGCCGAAGGCCGAGGAGACCACGGCCTGCCTTAAGGTTTCGGAGCGCCGTCCGCAGATTCGCGTCCGGGTTGGAAAGGCTTATCGGTCCCGGGTCGTGACCGTCTCCCCGATGTCGACAGGGCATCGTCCCGAAGAGACGACTCCGGTTTCGGGAGATCAGATCGCGGCCTTTCGACTCGCGCGGCACCACCTTACGACGCGCGTTCCTGCGTCGTCTCTCGTCAATGTGGCGGGAGACATGGCCGGAGCCCAAGCGCAAGTGATGTCGGCCGCGCAGATGTCCCTGTGGACGCGCACCCGAGGCCTCCGCCGATCGGAAGTGGAGAAGGCCCTATGGCACGATCGGACCTTGGCGAAGGTTTGGTGCATGCGAGGGACGGTCCATCTCGTCCCCTCGAACGACTACACCGTTTTCGTCCGCGGCTGCGCGGGGCGGGCCGATCGCGACGCGCGGTGGATGATCCGGCGCGGGCGATCGATCGAGATGATTGAACGGCTGTTGAAGCACATCGGCGGAATTTTGGATCGTCCACTGACGCGGACTGAAGTGGCGGCGCGGTTGGGCGAATCCTTCAGGACAAAACGGGTCCGATCCGGCCGCGGGTGGGGAAAAGAGGGAGAGGTCGATGCCTTCGAGGTCGGTGGCCACCCTGTGTCCGTCGGCGGCCTCCTCTCCTACGCGTGCGTCCGGGGCATCGCCTGCGCAGGGCCTCCCGAGGGAAACGAGGGGACTTTCGTCCGACCCGACGTTTGGTTTCCTCGGTGGCGGGATCTGAGTGTGCGGGACGCGGAAGACGCGCTCCTTCGCGTTTACCTGAGGGCCCACGGTCCCGCGACGCCGACGGATTTCGCGTGGTGGACCTATGTCACCGCGACCGCGGCTCGCGCGATTTGGGATCGGAACGCCGAAGGTCTTGCACCCCTGGACGCCGACGGTCGAATCACATGGGTCTTGCGAGAAGACTTGCCGATCCTGAAACGGGCCCGTCTGAAGGGGCCCATCGTGCGTCTGCTTCCGTTTTTCGACTCGTTCCTCCTCGGCCAGAAGGACCACGGGCATCTCGTCGAGGCGACCCATTACAAGAGGGTGTACCGGCCTCAGGGTTGGCTCTCGCCGGTGCTCCTCATCGATGGACGGGTCGCGGGCGTGTGGAGTCACGCCTCGAAGGGACCGCGGCTCAGTCTGACGATCGAACCGTTCCGCCGCCTGGGGTCGGGCTTCCGCGACCTCGTCGAGCGGGACGCCCATGATCTAGGCCGCTTTCTCGAGGCCGAAGAAATCCAGGTCACTTTCGCCACCGCCCCATGATCTTCGGCGGCGAATCACGGGACGCCTGTCGTTTCTCTGCCGTGGGAGGCGCGACGACGACGCGCTGTTGCGTGGTCACAGTGGCCACAGGACTCTTGACCTCAGGATTCTCCCCCGCTCCGGCGAGGGGGTCGTCCGGAGGCCGCTTCGACATCACCGGTCGAGGGCCCCCCTCTCGGCGACGTCGGTCGAGCACGAACCATGCGCCTGCGGCCGCGATGGCGAACGAGATGACCGCGGTGGCGATTAACGATCGCGACGGGTCGCCGCCGGCCGCATTCGTCCCCGCATCGGGCGAGACCGTGACCGTCACGTTCGCGTCCGCGCTGTTCCCCGAACCATCCATCGCCCGTGCGTAGATCGTCCTCGGTCCAACCGTCAAGTTGAGGATCGCGTTCCAGGATGCGGTTCCTAGGGTGGCGAGGGTCCAGTTCCTGCCATCCGCACTCACTTCGACCCATGCGAGGCCGACATCGTCCGACGCCGTCCCGGACACGTTCAGAGGCCCGGGGGCGACGAGGGCTCCTGGGCCCGGGGAGACAATCGCGATGGTCGGGCTCGTCGTGTCCGGGCCGGAGCTCGACCCCTTCGGGGTCGCGGAGATCGGAGGACTCCGAGGTCCCGTCCCGACCGCGTTCACCGCCGCGACGGCGTAATAGTACGTCACCCCGTTCGTCACCCCGCCATCGAAGAGGGACAGCGACTTCGAACCGGCGATCAGGACCGCCAGGTTGCTTGGCGACGTCCCGCGATAGATCGTGTAATTTTCGACCGGGCTGCCACCGTCCGATGCGGGAGCGGACCATCGCAACGTGACCGCCCGATTCCCGGCCGTCGCCACGAGATTCTGCGGCGCGGCAGGGACGGCAGGGCCGGAGGACGGCGTGGTCGACACTTCCGCCGAGAGCCCTCCTTCTCCGACCCGGTTCACGGCGCTGATCCGATAGTAGTAAGCCTGGCCATTCGTGAGCCCACCGTCCGCGTAGGAATCGTTGCCTCCGCCGACCGTGGCGAGGAACGTCGTGCTGCCCGACGTCGTGCCCCGGTAGATCTTGTATCCCGTCACCGGGGCGCCGCCGTCGAACCCCGGGCCGGACCATTGGAGCGTCACGAGCCGGTTGCCCGCGATCGCCTGGAGCTTTTGCGGGGCGTCCGGATAGGTCGCGGGCCTCGCCGAGGCCTCGCTGGACGGGAGGCCTTCGCCGACCGCATTGATCGCGGTCACGACGTAGTAGTACCTCTGTCCGTTCGCAAGTCCGGTGTCCTGGTACGACAGGACGTCCCCCACGTCCACGGAGTACGACCGGTTGTTGCTGTTCGTCCCGCGGTAGAGCCGGTATCCGGTGATCGGCGAGCCGCCGTCGAAGCCTGGCGCGGACCAGGTCAGGTCCACCCTCCCGCTTCCCGGACTGGCGTGGAGGCCCTGCGGCGCGTCGGGCGCCGTGGGTCCCGCGGTGGGGGTCGCCGAGGCCTCGCCGGAGGCGCCGCTGTCTCCGATCCCGTTGACGGCGGTCACGACGTAGTAGTAAGTCACGCCATTCGACACGCCGGTGTCGGTGTACGTTGAGACATTTCCCACCGTGATCAGGAGGGATTCGCCGTTCGAAGAAGTCCCGCGGTAGATCTTGTAGTTCGTGATCGGCGAGCCGCCGTCGGAGGAGGGCGCGAGCCATCCGAGGGCCACGCGGGCATCGCCCGCGGCGGCCGAGAGGCTCCGCGGCGGACTCGGCGCGGTATCGCCTGAGACCGGCGTCGCGGATGCTTCGTTCGACGGCGGGCCCTCCCCGACCTCGTTCACCGCGGTCACCTTGTAGTAATAGGTCTTCCCGTTCGTCAGCGGAGAATCCGTATACGACAGGACGTTGGGGACGGTCGCGATCAGGGAAAGTTGGCCGCCCGCGACGGTCCCGCGGTAGATCTTGTAATTCGTGATTGGCGCTCCGCCGTCGGAGGACGGAGGCGACCATGACAACGAGACGCTCGCGTCTCCCGCCGTTGCGACCAGGTCCCTCGGGGCCCCTGGGGCGGTGTGCGGCGCGGCCGGGGTCGCCGAGGCTTCGTTCGACAGAGGTCCATCTCCGACCGAGTTCACGGCGGCGACTTTGTAGTAATACGTGTTCCCGTTCGTCACGGACGTGTCCGTGTACGACAGGACATCCCCGACCGTGTCGAGTAGCGTCTCGCCGTTGGAAGACCCGCCGCGGTAGATCTTGTAATTCGTGATCGGCGAGCCGCCGTCCGAGCCAGGAGCGGACCAGCTCAGAGAGACGCTGCCGTCGCCGGCCGTCGCGCTCAGACCCGACGGCGCGCCCGGCGGGGTGGCGGGCGGGTTCGGAGTCGCCGAGGCCTCATTCGAAGGCGGCCCCACCCCGACCGCATTCCTGGCCGTGACCTGATAGTAGTACGTCTGCCCATTCGTCACCGACGAATCGGTGAAGGTGAGGGATAACCCGGCGGAAGCGAGGAACGATTCACCGCCCGAAGAGGTCCCGCGGTAGACCCGGTATTCGAGGATCGGGAGGCCGCCGTCGTTGGCGGGAGCATCCCAGGTGAGGTCGACGTGCCCGTCGCCCGGCGTCGCCGCCAGGTTCTGCGGCTCGGTCGGAGGGGTCGCGGGAGCGTTCGGCGTCGCGGAGACCTCGTTGGACCGCGGGCCCTCTCCGACGCTGTTCTCGGCGGTGACCTGGTAGTAGTACGTCTGCCCGTTGGTGACGCTCGTGTCGGTGTAGGCCAAGACGGGCCCCGCATCGGCGAGGAACGTCTCCCCATTGTGGGACGTGCCACGGTAGACCTTGTAGTTCGTGATTGGGGAGCCTCCATCGGACGATGGCGGAGACCACGTGAGGACGACGGCGGCATCACCCGCCGTCGCGGTGAGACTTTGCGGAGCGCCCGGAGGAGTGGCGGGGGCGTTCGGCGTTGCAGAGGCTTCGTTGGACGGACCGCTATCTCCGATGCTGTTGACGGCGGTCACGTAATAGTAGTAGGTCTGGCCGTTGGTCAATCCGGAATCCGAAAACGAGAGGACGTCGCCAAGTTCCGTGAGGAACGATTCTCCGTTGGAGGAGGTCCCTCGATAGACTTTGTAGTTCGTGATCGGCGACCCGCCGTCCGAGCCAGGGGCGGACCACGCCAGGTCAACGGTCCCGTCCCCGGCAGTTGCGGTGAGGCCTTGCGGTGGGTCGGGAGGTGTCGGGGGAGGGCCCGGGGTCGCCGACGCCTCGTTGGATGGATCGCTGTTCCCGATCAGGTTCGTCGCGACGACTTCGTAGTAGTAAGTGTGGCCATTGGTGACGGTGATGTCGATCCAACTCGTTACCAGCCCCACTCCGGCCAGGAGCGATTCCCCACCGGGGGAATCTCCACGGTAAACGAGGTAGGCGAGGAGCGGAGATCCGCCATCGTCCTGGGGAGGATCCCATGTGAGGCTCACCTGGCCGTCGCCACCGACCGCCGCCAGGTTCTGCGGGGGCGAAGGCGGTGTCGGGAGCAGGGTTGGTTCAATGCGACCGACTGCGCGATCGATCCTTGGGCCGATCTGCGCCGACGTTCCAAGCACTGCTGCAACGACGAGGGAGACGAATGCCAAGGTCGCCAAGATCTTCGTCAGCCGATGGCGGCTCTGCCCTCTTGCGAATGAATCGGGGGGGTTGCGCCCGACCCGCTCGGACACGGGGATGATACGCCCGAACCAGGGGCATATCTTCCCCGGTTAGCCTCGAACACAAGTGGAGCCCGGCCCGAAGGGAGATCTACGCCTTCGCGCGCGACGCCGCCAGCTCCCTCTCTCGCAGCTCCCTTCGGAGGACCTTGCCCACCAACGATTTTGGCAGGTCCTGCACGAACTCCACTGCCTTGGGCACCTTGAACGCCGCCAGTCGCTCCTTGCAGAAGGCGATGATCTCGGATTCCGTCGCGGTCGCTCCGGCCTTGAGGACGACGAACGCCTTCACGGACTCGCCGCGATAGGCGTCCGGGACACCGATCACCGCGGCTTCGGCCACCGCCGGATGCATGAACAGGACTTCCTCGACTTCCCGCGGGTAGACGTTGTAACCGGAACACAAGATGAGGTCCTTCTTTCGGTCGACGATGGAGAAGTATCCATCCTCGTCCATCTTCGCGATGTCCCCGGTCAGCAGCCATCCGTCGTGGAGGACCGCCGCGGTCTCCGCGGGATGGTTCCAGTACCCTTTCATCACCTGCGGACCGCGCACCGCCAGCTCCCCCGCTTCCTTCGGAGGCATGTCCCTCGATGGGTCTTCGGGGTCCACGAGCTTCGCGTCCGTATCTGGGAACGGGATGCCGATGCACTCCTTGACGACGCCGTTGATCGGATTGCAATGGGTCACCGGCGACGCTTCCGTGAGGCCGTAGCCCTCGACGAGTCGCCCGCCTGTCGCGGCCTCGAACTGCCGCCGCACTTCGTTCGGCAGCGGCGCCGCGCCAGAGATGCAGGCGCGCACGGACCGCAAGTCGTACTTCGCCAGGTCCGGATTCCGGAGGATCGCGATATACATCGTGGGGACGCCCGGGAAGAGGCTCGGCCTCGTCTTGTCGATCAACTTGAGGATCGCGTCGATCTCGCGCGGATTCGGGTAGAGGATGACTTCGCTGGCCTTCGCGATCGAGAGGAGCATGACGGCCGTCAGGCCGTAGACATGGAACAGCGGAATTGCGCCGAGGACTCGCTCCGAGCCCTGCGACTTCGTGGCGAACCAGGCCGCGGTCTGCATGGCATTCGCGACGAGGTTCCGATGGGTCAGCATCGCACCTTTCGGGGTCCCGGTCGTCCCGCCCGTGTACTGGAGCACCGCGACGTCATCGGGAGCAGCGGACGCTTCCGTTGATTCGGCAGGCGTCCGCGCGAGATCCGCAAAACGAGAGATCCACGATTCCCGCGGGATCGTGAGGGGCCAGTGGCCCGCCTTTTTGAGGTCCTTCCTCCGCTTGATGGGATAGAGCTGTCGCAGCGGCGTCTTCAGGAATTCCGCGGCATCGCAGACGACGACCCGCTTGATCCCCGTGCGAGGCTTGGTCTTCACCAAGTTGTGCCAGAACAGGTCGAGCGCGACGACGGTCTCGACGCCGGCGTCGTTCCACAGGACCTCGAGTTCCCGAGGCGTGAGGATCGGGTTCGTCTGCACGACGATGGCGCCGGCGCGGAGGATCGCGAAGAACGCGACGACGAAATGCGGGGTGTTCGGGAGGAGGAGGGAGACTCGATCCCCCGCCTTCACGCCGATCTTCCGGAGGCCCGCTGCGAAACGATCGACGGCGGCATCGAGGTCCCGATAGGTCAGCGTCTTCCCGTAGAACGTGAGGGCGGGCCGGTCCCCGTGTTCGCGTGCGGTGCGACGTAGCAACTCCTGGACCGCGATGTCCGGATAGTCCAGGGAGCGGGGCACATCGGCCGGCCATCGCGCGAACCACGGCCTCTCGACGATGGCCGCCCCCCGCATCACGTCGGTATCGACGGCCCGCTAGAAAAAGCGTGTGGACCGAGGGACGAAATCCGCAACGATTATCCGGCCCCGTTCCCCTCGTGGCCCGATGCCGTCCGGGCCTCGCATGCGAATCGAGAAGAAGGGTGCAACCGCGGTCCTGTGGATCGACAATCCCCCGCGAAACGCCCTGCGCCTCTCGATGATTTCCGACCTCGCGGCCCGCGTTCCCGAGATCGAGAAGGACGATGGGATCCGCGCCCTCGTCGTCGCGGGTTCGGGCGGGCTCGTGTTCTCTTCCGGCGTCGACATGGAGGAGTGGGCGAAACTCGCCCCGAAGGAGGCACAGGAGCAGGTGACCCGCGGACAGGACGCCTTCTGGGCCTTCGAGCATCTGACGAAGCCGACCGTCGCGGCGGTCACCGGGGTGGCCCGCGGTGCGGGCGCCGAGCTCGCGCTCGCCTGCGACATTCGGATCGCAGACGAGACAGCAATCTTCTCGTTTCCCGAGGCGCGGATCGGCTGGATGCCGAGCCACGGAGGCACCGCCCGGCTCTCGAAAATCATCGGCCGTTCGAAAGCGCTTGAACTCCTATTGTCGGGGAAGGAACTGCCCGGCCTTGACGCCCTCCGCCTCGCCATCGTCGACCACTTGACCGCGCCCGGCGAAGCGATCCCTCAGGCGCGGGCCCTCGCCGACGCATTCGCAGAAAGGCCTCGGTCGGCCGTGAAAGCGATCAAGCGGACCCTCGCGGAAGGCGACGAGAAACCGTACCGGAATCGTTTCTTACTCGAAGCTCAACACGCCGTCCAGCTCTTGTGGGACGAGGACTACCGCGCGGCCATCGCAAAGTTGCGCGGAAAGAGCTAGCCTCGGTGGCTTCCGGCGCATGGATGATCAGCCCTTACGGAGCACGCTCTCTCGCGGTCCCCACCGCTTGAGTTCGAGGTCCACGCCGACATCGGTTGCGACGAAAGAACCGTCCCGGATGCCCGCGTCCTTCAGGATCTTCCGGCGTTGCTCCTCGCTTTCGAACGAGAGGCTCGTCCGGAAGAGACCGAAGTCGATCTCGACCGCCTCGTCCACGTGCACCGCCCCCGTGAGTCGCGTGCCGCTCGCGAGGACCGATCCGATCAACTCGATTCGGCGGGCGCGGACGCGCTTGAGGTATCCGTAACAGATGACCCGCCCGTCCGCCCATTCGCCGGCCCGGACCTTGGCGTAGGTCTCCCGCGGGTCGTACGCGTGGACATCGAGGAAAGTCTTCGGATCCTTCGGATCGTACGACCATCCTTTCTGCGGATCGCGAGAAATGCGGATGCGGATCTCGCCCTCTTCCTCGCATTCGCACATGATCGCCTGCATGATCCGCCCCTTCACCGGAAACGAGGCCTCGAATTCGAGCCCGGACTTGATGGGACGCGTCAACGACCGGCCAAGCGCCGCGGCGACGATAAATCCGACGACGCGTGAGGTTCAAGGCCTCCCGGGTCCTTACGCGGAGGAGGACACGGGGGAGCCGCCATCCCGGAGGAACGCCTGGTCCACAATTACCTGATCGAGGAGGGCCTCGCCCGTCACCTGCCCAAGAAAATCGAGATCTGGGAGGAGACCCTCCGCGATGGCGAGCAGACTCCCGGCGTCGCCTACAGCCCGGAGGAGAAGGTCCAGATCGCCCGATTCCTCGACGAGATCCACGTCCCCATCATGGACGTCGGGATTCCCGTCGTCTCGAAAGAGGAAGCGCGCGCCGTCCGTGCGATCGCGGACGCGGGGCTCGACGCGACGATCATGGCGGCCGCCCGGACGGTCCGGAAGGACGTCGAGGCGTGCATCGATTGCGGCGTCGACGAGATCGCGCTTTTCACCGCCGGCTCGGACCTCCACATCCGGCATAAGCTCGGCATGACGAGGGAGCAGGTGAAAGAGGTCGCCGTCCGCGAGACCGAATATGCGATCGCCCACGGCGTCGCGGTCTCGTTCGTCACGGAGGACACGTTCCGCGCGGACCTGGATTTCGTCGTCGACCTGTACGATGCCTGCACCGAGGCCGGGGCCCATCGGGCCGTGGTCTGCGACACCGTCGGGGTGATGACGCCCCCCGGGATTCGGTGGTTCTTCGGTCGCCTGAAGGAGCGGCTCGCCCCCACACAACTCTCGTTCCACGGGCACAACGACTTCGGACTCGCGGTCGCGAACAGCCTCGCCGCGGTCGAAGAAGGCGTGGAGGTCCCCCACACTTGCGTCAACGGCCTCGGAGAACGGTCCGGCAACGCGAGCTTCGAGGAGTTCGTCCTCGCGCTCGAGTCCCTGTACGGCTTCGACACGGGGATCGACATCTCCCGACTCTACGAGTTGTCCCAACTCGTTGAACGGTTGAGCGGCATCCCGGTCGCCGTCGGGAAGCCCTTGGTCGGCCACAACGCCTTCGCCCACGAGTCCGGCATCCACGCGCATGGGGTCATCAAGCACACGGCGACCTACGAGCCGATCCAGCCCGAGCGAATCGGGCGACAGCGGACGTTCGTCTTCGGAAAGCACACCGGGTCGCAAGCGGTCGCGGAGAAACTTCGATCCGCCGGAATCGAGGCGGCGCCGGAAGAGGTCCTGCGGCTCGTCGCCCACATCAAGGATTTCGCGGAAGCGCGGTCGAAGAAGGACCAGCAGGCGTTCATCGCATCCTTTCGGGACCGCGTCGAGCGCCAACGCGGCGTGACCGACGAGGAATTCTGGTCGCTCGCCGAGAAGGCCGGGATCGCGACCCGGAAGCGGCCGAAGTCCTGACCTTGGTTAGCTCGGCGGGTCCGGCGGGTCGACCGGATCCGCGGAGGCCGCCGCGGATCGCGCGGACACCGCCCGCCCCACGAGCGCGATCCGGCGAGAGATCGAGACGTAGATTCCGCCGAGGACGATCGCGGAGCCAATGAGATCCACGGCGTCGAATGTCTCGTTCCCCACGGTGGCCCCGAGGACGATCGCGGTGATGGGCGTGATGAGGGCGACGAAGGACAGGGAAGTGGCCTCCGCGGTCTTGAGGAGCCATTGCCAGGTGACGAACGTGACGACGGACCCGGCCAAGGCGAGGAACAGGATTGCCCCGATCCCTTCCGGCCACGAGGGCACGCGCCAGGTTTCCCTCGTCGTGACGGAGAGCGCAGCCAGGCTCGCGGCTCCGACCGCCATCGCCCCGGCGTTGAACGTCACCGGATCCGTCCCGGCTCCCCAGCGCTTGAGGGCCACGGTCGCGACCGCGGCACAGGTCGCGGAGAGCACGATCGCGGTCATGGGGAAGGCCTTGTCCGCGCCCGCGGTGGCGATCTGCCCGCGGAAAATCAGGAGGATGCCCCCGAATCCCAGGCCGATGCCCGCCAGCTTCTGGACGGTCAGTCGCTCTCCGGGGAGCAAGGCATTGGCGACGACGGCCGTCAGGAGCGGCAACGTCGCGAACAGGATGGCCGAAAGACCGCTTTCGATCCCGTTGTTCTCTCCCCAGTAGATGAGGCCGTAGTCCGCGGTGAAGAGGACGAGGCCGACGAAGACGACGAGCCTCCATTCCATCCGGTTCGCGGGCCACTTCGAACGGAACGGCAGCGCGAGGACCGCCAAGGTCGCCGAGGCGACGGTGAACCGGAGGGCCGCCGCGAGAAATGGCGGAGCTCCCTGCAGCCCGATGCGGATCGCGAGCCAGGTCGATCCCCAGATGACGCAGAGCATCGCGAACGCCGCGCCTCGCACGAGTCGGGGGTTCACGGCGGGCCGAAGCCTCTCTGCCTTTTAGCCTTGGTCCCGTCGGACGCCGCGAAATCGGTCCTGTTCAGCGAATCGTCGTCGCATCCTCTCGTAACCTACTGAACCACCTTTATGAGCCGCGTCGGGGATGAGGTACACCGGACGATGCCCGCGCTCACGATGTCGGAGAAGATCCTTGCGAAGGCGAGCGGAAACGAATCCGTCCGACCGGGCCAGATCGTCGATGGGTCCGTCGACCTGTTGTATATGCACGAGATGCTCGCGATGGCCCTGATCCCGTTCGGCGAGATCGGGACCGCGAAGGTTTGGGACCCGACGAAGATCGTGGTCACTCTGGACCATTGGGTCCCCCCACCGACGCCGGAGATCGCGAAGATGCATCAGACGATCCGGGACTTCTGCCGGAGGCAGGGCATCCAACGATTCCACGACGTCGGGGACCATGGCATCGTGCACCAGCTCATCGCGGAGCGAGGCTACGCGCATCCGTGGGACCTGGTGATCGGGAGCGACAGCCACACGAACATGGTGGGTGCCCTCGGCGCGTTCGCGGCCGGCATCGGGGCGACGGACACGGCCGCCGTGATGGCGACCGGCCGTCTGTGGCTGCGCGTCCCGGAGACGATCCGTGTCGACATCCGAGGCACGCTGGGTCGGTGCACCGGGGCCAAGGACGTAATCCTGAAGGTGATCGGGACGACCGGGGACGATGGGGCTCGATACGCCGCCGTCGAGTTCGCGGGCCCGACCGTCGGGGCCCTCCCGATGAACGAGCGGTTCGTGCTGTGCAACATGACGACCGAGATGGGGGCGAAGGTCGGGATGATCGCCGCCGACGAGACGACGAAGCGGTATCTGGCCCACAACGGCCTCCCGTTTCGGCCGATTTCGTCCGATGACGGGGCGGCTTTCGCGAAGTCCTTTGCCTTCGACGTCGACGGCATGGGCCCGCAAGTGGCCTGTCCCTCGAACCCGGCCAACCTCAAGCCGGTCGAGGAGGTCCAGGGCACCAAGATTGACGTCGCGTTCCTCGGCTCGTGCACGAACGCCCGGATCGAGGACCTGCGCATCGCGGCGGAATTGCTGAAGGGCGAGAAGGTCGCACCGGGCGTTCGGTTTCAGATCACCCCTGCCTCGCAGATCATCTATCGCCAGGCGCTCGAGGAAGGCTTGATCGAGATCTTCATGGACGCCGGGGCGACGTTCACCTCGTCGACCTGCGGCCCGTGCTTCGGGGGTCACCTCGGCACCCTCGCGGGCGACGAAGTCTGCATCTCCTCGACGAACCGAAACTATCCGGGGCGCATGGGGTCGCCTCAGGCGCAGGTGTACCTCGCCTCTCCTTGGACCGTGACCGCTTCCGCGATCCATGGAGAAATCACGGATCCGCGAAAAGTCTAGCGCGTCCGGTCGAAACCGGCCGGAGGGCTTCGCCGGGTCCGGTTCTTCGCGCCAGCTTTATTCGTCCCCGCCCCTTGAGGAAACTGATGCTCCGTGAGTTCCGCGGACGCGTGTGGACGTTCGGGGACGATGTCTCGACCGACCACATCATCGCGGGCAAGTACCTCGGGACGACGGACGCGAAGGTGTTCGCGGCGCACGCGTTCGAGGCCGTGGACCCGACTTGGTCGAGCAAGGTGCAGCCCGGAGATGTGATCGTCGCGGGCGACAACTTCGGCTGCGGCTCCAGCCGCGAACAGGCCCCGGTCGCCCTCAAGACCCTCGGCATCTCGGGAATCCTCGCCAACTCCTTTGCCCGCATTTTCTTCCGGAATGCGATCAACCTCGGTTTCCCCGTCCTCGAGTGCCCCGGGTTGCGGGCGAAGGTGCAGCCCGGCGACGTGATCGAGGTCGACATGGCCGGCGGAGAGGTCCGCATCCCGCACGGTCAGGTCATGCGGTTCACCGCACTGCCGCCGAACGTGCTGGAGATCCTGGAGGCGGGGGGCCTGGTCGCGAAGATTCGCTCGGACCTCTCGACGAAGCGATCCTGATTCTGGCTACTGAAAACGAGGCCGTGACGCTGCGGGGTGAGGTGGCCCTTGTCCCGGGGCGGTAACTATATGCGAGCGGCCACCACTTGCTGCATGGCGCCGAGCGGGAATTCCGTTCGACGGACCAGTTCGGATCCCTTTTTCTAAGGGGTTTGAAAGGGGGGAGTGGAGTGAACAAGCGAAACAGATCGATGCTGACGCTGGCGGCGTTTCTTGTGGCCATGACGGTGGGAATCGGGACGGCGATCGCAGTCACGTTGTTCTATCATCACATGCCGGGGGTTTCCGTCAGCGCGACGATCACGCGTAATTGTGATCCCACCATTGCCGATCCGCCGGGCGTGACGGTGGGGACGAATGGTCAGGAGACCTTCTGGTGCGGTCCCACGTCAAGCGCGATCACAATGACCGGCCCGCTTACCGCGACGCCCACGTTCACGGATACCTTCCGGGCTCCCTATGTCAGCCTATGGCTCTACAAGGCCGACGGGAATGTCATCACCGGAAATTGCTCCGTCCGGACGGGCGCCTTGCAGCTCCAAAACAACACGGCCATGGCGCTCCCGGCGGGGAATTTCAACTATTGCGCCGAGTACTTTGATGTCCCCGACAGCGGGCTCAAGAGTTTCATCGTCAAGTGGGACGCCTGAAGACCACCCGCACCGGTTGAGTCTCGCGAGGATCGGACGCAAGGAGAAGCGTGAGCTCGTGGGCGTTCTGCGCCTGCGTCACGCGGACGTTCCGAACCCTTATGCTGGCTCTCACCTTCCGCCGGCCCGATGGCATACAAGCTGGTCCTCCTCCCGGGGGATGGGACCGGCCCCGAGGTCATGCGAGAGGGCGTGAAGGTCCTCAAGGCGATCCAGGATTCGTTCGGCCTCTCCTTCGAGACGATTCCCTTCCCCGCGGGCGGCCAGTACTACCTCGACACGGGAGCCGAGTGGCCCGATGGCGCATTCGAGTCCTGCAAATCGGCGGACGCGATCCTCCTCGGCGCGGTCGGTCTGCCGGAGGCGACCCTTCCGAACGGCGAGGTCGCCGGCGTCGGCGTGGTCTTCGGCCTCCGATTCGGACTCGACCTGTACGCGAATGTGCGTCCGACGAAGCTCTATCCGAACGTGCGGCACAAGGTCCACGACGGGTTCAAGCAGGTGTGGGAGCCCGGCAAAGTCGATTTCGTCATCGTCCGGGAGAACACGGAGGGCCTCTACACGCCGGCTCGCGGGTTCCTCTCGCGCGGCGGGATTGACGAGCTCGCGGTGGACAGCCGGATCATCACCCGAAAGGGCGCCGAGCGCGTGATCCGTTTCGCCTTCGAACTCTCGAAGCAGAGGTCGGGCGCGCCGGCGGATCGGACGCGCCGCGTGACCTGCGTCGACAAATCGAACGTGACCGCGGGCTGCAAACTCTTCCGACGGATCTACGACGAGGTCGCGGCCGGGTATCCCGACATCCGGAAGGACTACGCGTACATCGATGCGTTCCAGCAGTGGCTCGTTCGTTCGCCGGAGGCGTACGACGTCGCGGTGACGTCCAACGTGTTCGGTGACATCGCGACGGACTTGGCCGCGGTCCTCCAAGGCGGGATGGGCATGGCGGCGGGGGGGAACATCGGCGACGCGCACGCGATGTTCGAGCCGATTCACGGCAGCGCCCCGAAACACGCCGGCCGCGACGAGGTCAACCCGATCGCGATGATTCTGGCGGTCCAGATGATGGCCGACTGGCTCGGTCGGAGAAAGAAGGACAAGGCCCTGCGGGAGGCCGCCGTCTCGGTCGAAGCCGCGGTCGAGCGTCACTTGCGCGAAGGCAAAGCCCTCACATACGATCTCGGCGGAACGGCTCGATGCAGCGAGGTCGGGAGCGCGATCGCCGCGTCGATCCCATCCATCGCGAAGGGTCGGCCATAGCCTAGCGTTCCCTCCATTCGTAGAGCCACCAGGCCGCGACGAGCCCCACGGCCGCCGAAAGCATCAGGAGGCCTCCGTCGACCGCGAAATTCGTGGACCGTTCGAGTCCCAGCGCCCCTTGGACCAAGAGGGCCGCGTACGTTGCGGGCAGCAACCGCGCGATCTCCCCCCAGCCGGACGGAAGCCGCGAGATCGGATAGTAGAGGGGCGAGAGGATCCCGAGGAGCGTGAAAATCAGATTCCCGACGGGCCAGACCTCGCGCTGGCTCCGCAGTCGACTCGAGACCGCGATGCCGATGGCCGAGTAGAGGATCCAGATCGTGAGGATGCAAGCGATCAACACGAGCCACCCGAACAGAGAGACAGCCGTCACCATCGAGAGGATGATCCCGAGGACGACGATCGCGGGCATCGCGGGGATCAGGTTCGAGAAGGCGATGCCGACCAGGTAGCGCACCTTGTCGACGGGCGACGCGACGAAGATGTCCTGCAGTCGCAATTCGATCCGGAAGACGGCGGAATCGGACAGGCACCAGCTGCCGATGTTCTGGGTGGAGAAGAGCATCGCGCCCGCGACCTGCAAGGGGAAGAGCTCCCGCGGTGCGATGACGTGGAGGAAGTAGAGGAAGAAGAACGGCTGAAGCAGGGGCACGATCGCCGCGGCCGGGCTCCGCCAGACCCATCTCCAACCGATGAAGGCCCAGGCCGGGAGGACTCGACCACGTTGCGGGTGGGACCGGAGCGGCATTTCCGCGGCCATCCTCACCGCTCCCGGGCCGTCCGCCGAGCCCAATAGATGCCGAATGCGAAAAGGACCAGCGCCTCCGCCGCGAGGGCGACCGCCGCGGTCGTCGCCTCGGTCCGCGTCAAGGGCTCGAGTCCCGCCGCGGAATCGACCAGGACCGCGGCCGCGCTCGTCGGGAGCAGGAGGACCGCGGACCGCCACTCGACTGGCACGCTCCCGAGTCGATAGAACACTGGCGGCACGACGCCGAACAGATTCGTCAGGAGGGCCGAGTAGGGCCAGATGGTCTTCATGTCCTTGAACAAGGTCGAGACGACGTACCCGATCGTCGACGAGACGGCCCAGACCGCGAGGAGGCAGACGATCAGCGTGAGTCCCGCGACCGCGTCGAGGGGATGGAGGATCTGCAAGATCCCGAGGAGCACGAGGCTCGGCGGGAGGTACGCGACGAGCATGCCGCCGGCGATGCCGACGAAGTACCCTTCCGGCGAGAGGGGACTCGCATGGTACAGCTCGTTCAGCTTGTGGTCGATGCGGACGTAGGCGGCCTCGTTCAAGACCCGCTGTCCGATGAGGAACATCGAGTAGACGAGGGCGCCGACCAGCGTCACCGGCAGGAGCTCGGGGGCGAGGATCGCGACGAACACGATCAGCGCGCCGGGCGTCAGGGTGCCCGTCACGATCGCGAGCCATTCGTGGAGCTGCACGCGGACCTCCGTCGCGAGGAAGACGCCCGAGCCCGCCCAATGAAGTCGGAAGGCCATGCGATCACTCCTCGTCGATCGATCGTCCGACGATCGTGAGGAAAGCCTCTTCGAGGGTCACGGGGCCGACGGTCGCGGACAACCGATTTCGGAGGGCGATGTCCATGATCTCGTGGATCCGCTCGGGACCCGTGATCACGGAGAGGGCCGTCCCCTCCTCGACGGTCTGTCCGAAGGAGCGGAACAGGTCCCGGACCGGGCCGCCGTTCTCGATCGACACGCGCAAGGTCCCTCCAATCTGCCGCTTCGCATCCGCCGCGGTCCCTTCGAACAGGATCCGTCCTTCCTCGACGATGTAGAGCCTCTCGGAGAGGGCCTCCGCCTCGTCGAGGTAATGCGTCGTGAGCAAGACCGTGGATCCCTTCCTCGTGAGTTCCCGCAGGACGTCCCACACGGCCCGACGCGCGAACGGGTCCAGGCCGATCGTCGGCTCGTCGAGGAACATGAGCGGGGCCTCCGTCGCCATGACCGTTGCGACCATGGCGCGTTGTTTCTGCCCGCCGCTCAACGTGACGCTCAGGCGGTCCGCGACCTCGAGGAGCCCCATCTTCTCCAAGGCCTCTTCGGTCCGTGCCCGTGCGATTTCGCGAGCGATGCCGCGGGCCCTCAGGTAACAGTACACCTGTTCTCGCGGGGTGAGATGGAAGAACGGCTTCCCTTCCTGCGGCACGACCGCGATCAGAGGCCGCACGCGTTCTGGCTCATCGACCACGTCGAAACCGAAGACGTGAATCCGACCCGACGTCGGCAGGAGGAGGGTGGAGGCGATGCGGAGGAAGGTCGTCTTACCGGCGCCGTTCCGCCCGAGGAGCGACAGCCGCTCCCCTCGACGAATGGAAAGGGAGACCCCTCGCAAGGCCTCGACGTGCGGTCCGATGCGGCCGCGATATACCTTGCGCACGTCCTCTGCCTGGAGGGGCTCGTCCGTCACGCGCCGGTGCAGGCGAACGATGCCTATAAAGATAGATTCGGATGCGGCTAGGGCCAGCTTTTCTCGGAGGCCGGTTCCTCGCCAGCTCCCATCATCGCGAAGGCCGCCTGCCGTTTCGCCTCCTTCTCCCGTTCGCTCATCTGGACCGGCATGGAGACGGACCAGATGTGGCCGAAGGGATCCTGGAGCTTGCCGTATCGCTCTCCCCAGAACTGGTTCTCCAGCGGGAGGGTTGGCTTCGCACCCGCGTTCAGGGCCTGGTTCCAAAGTTTGTCGACGTCTTTCGAGTTGATGTGCAGGTTCACGGTCGTCGAACCCGCCGACGTCGGGGATTTCGAATCGCCGCCCGGGAACTCGTCGGACATCATGATGATCGAATCGCCGATCCGGATCGAGGCGTGCATGATTGAGCCGTCCGGCATCGGAGACCGGTTGACCTCCTTTGCACCGAACGCCCGTTTGTAGAACTCGATCGCCTTCGAGGCTCCGTCGATCACCAGGTACGGCGTCACGGTCCGCTGTCCCGCGGGGTTGGCGGTGCTCGCCGCCGCCCGCGGCCTGGATGTGCTTTTCGATTTCTTTCGCGTCGTCGTTCGCTTTGCTCGTCGAGCCATTGAAAACTCCCCGAGGTGCAAAACAGGTCCGACGTTTAAGGATGACTCACGGGACGCCGGAGCGGGCCGACCGTTTCAACCAGAGGCCCATGAGGACCTCGTCGACGTAGGCTCCGCGAATCCGGACGTGTCCGCGGCGGACGCCTTCCTCGACGAAGCCGAGGGACTCGTACAACCGGCGGGCCCGGTCGTTCGTCGCAAAGACCGCGAGTTCCGCTTTCTCGAGGCCCTGCGCTCGCATCCACTCGAGGATTCGCTCCATCAAGAGGCGACCGAGTCCGACTTCCCGCCACCCGTCCCGGATGACGATGCCGATCCCTCCGACGTGGCGGTCTTTCGGATACGTCCCTCCATGGCAGTCCGCCGATCCCACCACCTCGCGACCGGCCAGCGCGAGGAGCAGCACACTCCGGATTCCGTCGAACGAGGACAGCCACCGCCGTTCCTCGTCGAGGTTGTCGATCCGGTCGATCATGATGTACACTTGTTCCGCGCCGATCAGGTTGATGTTCTTGAACGTCTCCTCCGCGTCGTCGACCGACGCGGGCCGAACGACGACGGCCCGACCGTCCCTCAAGGTCACGCGCTCCGCGCGCAACGGATCCGCCATAGGTCACAGGGGGAACTTGTCGAGCATCTCCGGCCGGCGGCGCTCCCCCGAAGCGAGGTAGGCCTCCATCTGCTCGCGAATCTGCGGGCTCAGCTCCGCGGTGACGTCCGAAAAGAGCGTCTCGATCGCGGGCGGCGGTTGCCGCTCGACCTCCTTGATCGTGTTCTGGATCAGGTCATCGAGCTCGGCGCGCAGGGCGTCCTCGCGGTCCTTCGACCAGAGTCCCTTGAGCTCGAGGTATTTCCGCATCCGGTCGATCGGGTCCCGCCGGGCCCAGGCCTCGACCTCGTCCTTGGAGCGGTAGCGGGTCGGATCGTCGCTCGACGAATGCGGGCCCATCCGGTAGGTGAGGGCCTCGATGAGGGTCGGGCCGCCGCCTCCCCGCGCTTTGTCGACCGCGGCCTTCGTGACCGCGTACACGGCGAGCAAATCGTTCCCGTCGACCCGGACCCCGTCCATCCCATACGCGCGCGCTTTCTCCGCGATCGTCTTGGCCGCGGTCTGTTTCGCGACGGGCACGGAGATGGCCCACTGGTTGTTCTTGCAGAAGAAGATCGTCGAGGCCTTGAAGACGCCGGCAAAGTTCATCCCGGCATGGAAGTCGCCCTCGCTCGTGGCCCCGTCTCCGAAAAACGTCAGGCTGACGACGTCCTCGTGGCGGATCTTCGCGGCCCACGCGGCGCCGACGGCCTGCGTGATTTGCGTGCCGACGGGGCTCGAGGTCGTGACGTAATGGATGTCGCTCGCCCCGAAGTGGTTCGGCATCTGGCGGCCTCGCTGGGGGTCCGCGGCGTTTCCGTAGGCCTGCGCGATGAGCGTCTCGATCGGGAAGCCGCGCCAGATCGCCGCGCCGGGTTCGCGGTACGCCGGGAAGACCCAATCCCGCTTCTCGAGGGCCATCGCGCTCCCCACCTGGCACGCCTCTTCCCCGGTGCTCGGCACGTAGAACCCGATGCGCCCTTGGCGCTGGAGGGACAGCATCCGCGAATCGAGCGTGCGGACGAGGACGAGGTTTCGATACCCCGTCAGGAGGAGATCCGGCGAGAGCTTCGGCTCCAACTTCGAATCGTAGGTCCCGTCGACGTCGACGATTCGGAGGAGGCTTTCCTCGGTCGTCCTCTCACCCCTTCCGATCCGGGCGGTCTCGGATCATCTTCTCGGCGAAGAACTCGCCGGCCCGATACGACGAGCGGACGAGGGGCCCGGCGGCCACGTAGGCGAAGCCCATCGCCTCGCCCGCCTCCCGGAGACGGTCGAATTCCTCCGGACGCACGAACTCCTGGACAGGGAGGTGCCATCCGCTCGGACGCAGGTACTGGCCGAGGGTCACGATGTCCACGCCGGCCGCGCGAAGATCCCGCATCGCCTGGAGCACCTCCGCGCGGGTCTCGCCGAGGCCGAGCATCAGGGACGACTTCGTGAAGAGGCCGGCCTGCATCGCCTTCGCCCCCCGGAGCACGTGAAGGCTCTGCGCATAGTTCGCGCGGCGGTCCCTTACGGCCGCTTGCAATCGTTCCACCGTCTCGAGGTTGTGGTCGAGCACGTCCACCCCCGCGTCGACGACCGTTCGGACAGCGTCGAGGTCTCCTTGGAAATCGGGGATCAGCGCCTCGACGAGCATGTCGGGCCGGCGGGCCTTGATCTCTCGGACGGTCTTCGCGAAATGCGCCGCGCCGCCGTCGGCGAGGTCGTCCCGATCGACCGATGTCAAGACGACGTAGGTGAGGTCCATCTCCGACAGCGCGATCGCGACCTTCCGTGGTTCGTCGAGATCCAGGACCCCATGCGGGTTCCCCGAGGCGACCGCGCAGAAACGGCAGCCTCGCGTGCAGGTGTCGCCCATCAGCATGATCGTCGCGGTCCCGCCGCCCCAGCATTCCCACACGTTCGGGCAGTGGGCCTCCTCGCACACGGTGTGGAGGTCCAGGGATCGGAAGAGGCCTTTCAGATGCGCATATGCCTCGCCCGACGGCGGTCGTACCCGGAGCCACTCCGGCTTCCGTTCGGCGAGCATCGGCGCGTTGACAAAGCGGAGGCTGCTTATCTAGCTAACCCGAACGCGAGCCCGGTGGACGAGGCGAACCCTCCCCGGCGTCGCCACGGGAAGCGGTTGCTCTCAGCCGAACCGGAACTCGACGCCGTAGGAACCGCGCGGGTAACTCCAGTGGATCGCGTTCTTGCCGAGATGCTTGCAGACGATTGCGCATGCACCGAGTTCGATGCAACCCTCCGTGTTGTACACGAGTTCCCCTTTCTCGAGGCGATACACCTTGGACGGGCACACGTACAGGCAAGGTTTCGTGTCGCAGGTGCGGCACACGTCCGTGTCGACGGTGATGAACGGTTCTTCGTCGAACTCGAACCGATCGAGGCCGACGCGATCGTCCACCGTCAAGGGCTTTGACGCATCCGCTTTCGGGGGTTCCGGCATCCGGTCGTCGTCGAAAGATGAGGGTCGGGTAATAAAGGGTTGGGAGCCTCCGGACGAGGCCGTTATCAGGGGAGACAACCAGGAGGAAACCTTCTATAGGATACCGGCGGCATCGCCGCGGTCCGCCGCATTCGTCGACGGAACGGTTCCGACCTATGCCCGCCCGCGACCGGAGAACAACCACGATCGACTTGACCGCCGACCTTTCCGACCTCAGCCCGCAACGCGCGAGGGAATTCCTCGCCGCCGCCCTGGAAGCCAATGCGAAGACGGGCGTCCTTCGCCTCTCGAATGTGCCCTCGGTCATCGTCCGGCCGGAGGCGATCGTGAATATCCAGAGGCAGCTCGAGTTGACGATCGGCGGGTCGTCGAAGGGCATCCTGTATCTCTCCGGAGAACGGAGTGCCCAGGAGGGGATGAACCCATTCGACTCGATCCTGTCGACGCGGGCGCCCCTGACGCTGGCGAACGCTCGCCGTCTCATGGACGCATCGGCGCTCCTCGGGTGGGGCCGGTTGGAGATCTCTTTGTTCGACCCGGAGCATGGTCGCCTCGTCCTGACGGTCTCCAACAGCCCACTCGCCCGGGCCTACGGGAGCTCGAAGAAACCCGTGTGCCACTTCCTGACGGGATGGATCGCGGGCCTCGGACGGAATCTCCTCGAGCGCGACGTCCTCTGCGAGGAGACGGCCTGTGAGGCCCAGGGCCATGGACGTTGCGAGTTCGAGCTGCGGCCCCTGAGTCCTCTGTGAATTTCGCGGAAAGCCTTTTACCCGCCCCGCTTTTCCGACGCGGGAAGCGGGACCGTGGAGCGTTTTGACGCCATCGTCGTGGGAGCCGGCCCCGCGGGTTCGGCCGCCGCCCTGACCCTCGCCCGCAAGGGATTCTCCACGCTCCTCGTGGAGCGAGGACGCTCGCCGGGCGTGAAGGGGATGTTCGGCGGCCGCATCTACTCCTGGGCCCTCCACGACCTGCTCCCGGACTGGGCGAAGGATTGCCCGGTCGAACGGTACGTCGTCCACGAGAACATGGCCTTCCTCGCCGAGGACACCGCCCTCACGATTTCGTTCGATTCGCCGAAGCTCGGAGAAGGTCGGAGCGCGAGCTTCACGGCGTTGCGGGCGAAGTTCGACTCGTGGCTCGCGAAGAAGGCGCAGGAGGCGGGGGCGGTCCTCGTGACGGGGATTCGTGTCGACGGCCTCTGGCAGGAGGATGGACGGATCCGCGGCGTCCTCGTGGCCCCGAACGACCGCGTCGCGGCGGACGTCGTGGTCATTGCGGAAGGAGCGACGTCGGTCCTGACGCGCAGCGCGGGCCTCAAGGCGGACCTGGAGCCCCGCGAGGTGTCCGTCGGGGTCAAGGAGACGATCGAGCTCCCCGCCGAGGCGATCCAAGAACGGTTCGGCCTCGGGGACAAGGAGGGCGCGGCGTTCGTTTTCGCCGGGCAGGCCTCGCTCGGCCTTCGAGGAGGAGGCTTCCTCTACACGAATCAGTCCACAATTTCGCTCGGCCTGGTCGTGTCGTCAGAGGATCTGGCGCGGGAGAAGGTCGAGATCCAGGAGGTTCAGACGCGGTTCCGCATGCATCCGGCCGTCCAGCGGTGGATCCGCGGTGGCAAGGTGACGGAGTACAGTGCGCATCTGGTCCCCGAGCTCGGGGCGGGCATGATGCCGCGGCTCTGGGGGGACGGCGTCCTGGTCGCCGGCGACGCCGCGGGATTCCTGATCAACAACGGGTACACCTTTCGCGGCGTCGACCTCGCAATCGCGTCTGGGATCGCCGCGGGAGAGGCCGTCGAGGCGGCTCGCGCGGCCGGCGGCCCGCGGGCGGCGAACCTCCAGGTGTACGAGAAATTCCTCCGGTCGAGGAACGTCCTCCCCGATTTGGAACGATTCCGGCGCGCGCCCCTCTACATGAAGAACGAGCGTCTCTTCGACGTCTACCCGCGGATGTTACTCGAAATCGCGGAGCGCTTATACACGGTGGACGGCAGCGGGAAGGAGCGCCTCGCGGACATCGTCTTGCGAGAGGCGGGCGCGGCGGAGGTCCCGAAGTGGAAGCTCCTCCTAGATCTCCTGCAGGGGGCCCGATCGATGTGAGCCCCGCGGATTCGAACGCGCGCCCGCTGCGCATCCTCGTGTGCATCAAGCAAGTGCCAAAAGCGCAGGAGCTCCAGGTCGACCCGGTCACGCAGACCCTCAAGCGCGTCGGTGTGCCGAGCGAGATCAATCCTCCCGATGCGAACGCCCTGGAGATCGCCCTCACACTGAAGGACCGGCACGCGGCCGAGGTCGTCGTCCTATCCATGGGCCCCACATCCTTCGACGAGAGCCTCGAGCGGGCGGTGGCGATGGGCGCGGACCGGGCGGTCCTCCTGACGGACCGCCTCCTCGGCGGTTCCGATACGGTCCCGACGGCCTACGCGCTCAGCGAGACGATCCAGAAGATCGGCGGGTACGATCTCATCTTGACCGGCGAGGAGACCACGGACGCCTCCACCGGTCACGTCGGCCCAGGGATTGCGGGCCACCTCGACCTTCCCCAGATCACGTACGTCTCCGAGGTCCGCATCGTCGATGGGACCGTCCGCGCCCGCCGCACCGCGGAAGACGGGACCGAATGGTGGCAGACGGCGATGCCCTCCCTGTGCACCGTGAACTTCGGATGCAACAAGCCCCGCTCTCCCACCTTGACGGGCAAGATCCGCGTCAAGCGCGGGGGCGTCATCGCGCACTGGTCGTGCGCGGACGTCGGCATCGACCCGAAGAAGGTCGGGTTGCTGAATTCCCCGACGATCGTCGCCAAGGTGGACACGATCCGCCTCCCGCCGCGGGCGGGCCACATTTTCTCCGGCGAGCCGAAAGAAACCGTGCGGGCCCTCCTCGAGGCCTTGATCCGGGATCGGGTGATCGCGCCGTGACGGACGGCCATGGACTCGAGGACAAGTCCCACTTCCGCGGTGTGTGGGTCTTCCTGGAGGGACGCGCGGGACACCTCCGCGACGTGAGCACACAACTGATCGGCGAAGGGCGGAGGCTCGCGGACCTGCGCGGCACGCCCCTCACCGGAATCCTCCCCGGAAAAGGCGTGGACGCGCTCGCCGAGCAAGCGATCGGCTACGGCCTCGATCGGGTGATCGTCGTGGACGATCCGATCCTCGAGATCTACCGATCGCGTCCGTACGCTCAAGTGATGGCGCAGCTCATCCGGCGGCACAAACCGGAGATCGTCCTCTTCGGCGCCTCGAAGAACGGTCGGGATCTCGGCGGCCGTCTCCATGCGATTTTGGAGACCGGGCTCGCCGCGGACTGCGTCAAGTTCGACATCGACGCGGAAGGAAATCTCGACATGATCCGGCCGAGCTTCGGCGGGAAAAGCCTCGCCCACATCCTCTGCAAGAAGCACCGGCCTCAGATGGCCTCCGTCCGGCGGAACGTGTTCGTTGCGCCACCGCACAACCCGGAGCGCCGCGGCGAGATCGTCCGCGAGGTGGTCGAGTTGAGCCCGCAGGACGCCGACGCGACGCTCCTGGAATTCGAGGAGTTCACGAAGGAAGGCGGCTTGCGGCCGGAGGAGGCCGACATCGTCGTAAGCGGAGGATACGGGCTCGCCGACCCGAAGAACTTCGCCTTGCTGCAAGAGCTCGCGGATCGGCTCGGCGGAGCGATCGCCGCGTCGCGCAAAGCCGTCGACAGCGGATGGGTCCCGAAGACGCTCCAGGTCGGCCAGACCGGGATGACGGTCCGGCCGAAGCTCTACATCGCGGTCGGCATCAGCGGCGCCGTCCAGCACCTCGCCGGGATGCAGGAGGCGGAGAAGATCCTCGTCATCAACATCGACCCGAAGGCCCCGCTCTTCGAGATCGCCGACTACGGAATCGTCGGCGACCTGTTCGAGATCGTCCCGGAATTGGTCCGCCAGCTCGACGCCCTCAAGGGCGGTGACGCTTCGGATCGGCGGGCCGTTCCCGCAGAAGCTCGCTGACGTCGACGCGTCGCAAGGTGAAGCCGAACACGCCCTGGAAATGGGCGATCACCGAGGCCTTCACGTCCTCCAGGTCAAACTTCCGTCCGAGGGATTCGGCCATCGAGGTCATGATCCCTCCGTCGTGGCCGCACGGTCGGATCTTGAGGAACTCCCGGAGGTCCGTCGTCACGTTGAGGGCGAACCCGTGGAAGGTCACGCTGCGCCGCACCGCGAGTCCGATCGATGCGATCTTCTTGCGGCCGACCCACACGCCGCGCTCCGGTCCCTCCCGAGTCGCCTCGATCCCGAAATCGCGGCACGTCCGGATCAGGACTTCCTCGAGGTCCGTGACGAGCTGCTTGACCTCCAGGCGGTCCGGGAGTTTGAGGATGGGATAGCCGACCAACTGCCCCGGCCCGTGGTACGTCGCCTCGCCGCCTCGCTCCACCTCGACGATCTCGAGGTTCGGGTCGAGGACGTCCTCTCGCTTCCCGCGTCGCCCCAACGTCGCGATCGGCTCGTGCTCGACCAAGATGAGTCCGTCGGGGATCCGGTCGTCCGCGCGGCGATCGACGAGCGACTTCTGCCATTCCCACACCTCGCGGTAGGGCCGCCGACCGAGGTCGAGCAACCACGCGTCCCGCACGATGAGGATCGGACGTTCTCCTTCCGTCGTCGCCAACATGGTCTCAGCGATTCAGCACGTGGATCGCCTCGCCGAGGGCCGCTTCGGCGCCCTCCATGATCGCCTCGGGCAAGGTCGGATGCGGATGAATCGTGAGGGCGATGTCCGCGATCGAGGCGCCCATTTCGATCGCGAGGGAGAGCTCGCTGATCAGGTCGCTCGCGTCCGGGCCCACGATCGTCGCGCCCAGGAGGATGTTCGTCGACGGATCGGCGAGGAGCTTGACGAAGCCGTCGGTTTCCCCGGTCGTCAGGGCCCGGCCGATCGCCGCGAAGGGCACCTTCCCGAAGCGGATCTTCCGACCTTGGGCGGTCGCCTCGGGCTCCTGCAGCCCGACGGTCGCAATCTCGGGATCCGTGAAGATGGCCGCCGGCAGGGCGCGGTAGTCGAGTTCCGCGGGATGGCCCGCGATCACCTCCGCCGCGGTCAGGCCTTCCTTCGTCGCCTTGTGCGCCAGGAACGGCGGCCCGACGACGTCGCCGACGGCGTAGACGTGGGGATTCGAGGTGCGCAGCTGACGGTCCGCCTTGACATACCCGCGCGGTCCGAACTCGACCCCCGCTTGGTCCGCGTGCAGTTCGTCCGTGTTCGGCCGGCGGCCGACCGCGACGAGCACGACGTCGGCCCGCCGGGCGATGAGCCCCTCCGGAGTCTGGATGTCGATGACCGTCTGGTCCTTGTCGATGCGCCACCCGCGGGCCTGCGACTTTGTGTGGACTTCCACGCCCAGCTTCTGGAGTCGGCGGGCGACGATCCGCACGGCCTCGGGGTCCGTGCCGGGGAGCAATTGGTCCAAGATCTCAACGACGACGACGCGGGTACCGAGCTTGGCGTAGAACGTCCCGATCTCCAAACCGGAGATGCCGCCGCCGATCACGGCGAGATTGAGTGGGATCCGCGGCAGCTCGAGCGCCTCTTTCGTGCTAAGGACCCGCTTGCCGTCGAACCGGAACATCGGAAGGTCCGATGGCCGGCCGCCGGTCGCGATGATCGCGTCCTTGAACTCGATCTCTTCCGTCCCCGCGGAAGTCCGGACCGCGGCCCTCTCCGGGGCCGTGAAGGAGGCGTCGCCCATCAGCACCTCGACCTTGTTTCCCTTGCAAAGTTGGCCGACCCCGTTCGAAAGGCGCTGGACGACGGACGTCTTCCACTGCTGCAAGCGTCCCATGTCGACCTTGACCGGCCCCGCCTCGACCCCGCGTTCGGCCGCCTGCTCCAAGGCGTGCACGATGCCCGCGGTGTGGATGAGCGCCTTGCTCGGGATGCAGCCGTAATTCAGACACTCGCCTCCGAGTCTGTCCCGTTCCACCAGGAGGACTCGTTTCCCGAGCTGCGCCGCCCGGATCGCGGCAGGATAGCCGCCCGGGCCCGCCCCGATCACGAGGACGTCGACCTGACGGCCCATCGATGCGCGAAAAGGGCGCCGGGCGCATATGCCTTTGGTTCACGCCCTTTCCAGATCGTCGAAATCTCAGGATGGCCCGGGCGGTTGGATCCGGGGCCATTCTTGGGGTGGCGGGGCGGAAGGCCGCCTGGGAGGTCGACGCCCCACGAACAGCGCCAAGCCCACGACCGCCGCGTCGATCGCCGCCACGGTTCCGAGGGCCGCGATGCGCGGCGTGTCGTCCAGGGTAAGGGGCACGGGCACCTCATCCTTCACTGTCGTGTTCTTGATCAGGCCAATCTGGAGAGTGCTCCCGTCTCCTCCCACGTAGTAGAGGCGCGGTCCCGAGGGGTCGGCGAGCCAGTCCGGGAACCACAACACACGAGAGTCGAATGCAGGTGCCGGATCGGGGCCGACCACGGGATTGCCCGGCGACTTGGACCAATGAAGTCCATCGCTTGACGTGGCGGTCCCGAGGGCGCCTGACATGCGATCCGTCCCTCCGTAATACAAGAGCCATGTCGAGCCGGGGATGACCGAGGGAGTATTCACGTCGGATTGGTCCCATGAGCCGGAGGGCCCGAGGTCGAGGATCGGGTTGCCCGCGTACGGCGTGAAGGAGATTCCGTCCCCCGATGTGGCGACCCCGATGCGAGTGTTCGAACCGTCCCAGCCGGAGTGGAAGAGCCAGAAGAGGCCGGCGCTGTCCCGCACGACCCACGGGGAGTTCGTCATCCCGCGGTCCCAGAACTGGTTCGGGGGAAGGACGACTCCGGTGACGTTCCAGTAGAAACCGTCCATGGAGACCGCGTGGTAGATTTGGGCCCAGTAGACGAAGGGCCCGCCGCTCCAGTAACCCGCCGAGAACCACATGTGATAGACCGATTGGATTTTCAGCACGCTCTGCCCGCCGACGCTATTCCAGTTGTACGGTGGGACGCCCACGTCGAGAATGACTCCGTGTTTCGTCCACCGGATCCCGTCCGGAGAGCTCGCGTAGAGCATCCGGTTGACGCTACCATCGTACCCGGAATACCACATTTTGTATGTTCCGTCGTCGTCCCGCAATACGAAGGGCGCGCGGGCATACACAGAGTCGGCCTCGCCCGGCGAGCCGTGAGGGAGTACGATGCCCGCTTTCTGGAAAACGGTTTTTTCAGGAGTGGGAGAGGAGCCGAGTCCGGAGGCGGTCGCGGCCGCGGGCCCGGCCGAGACGGCAGCGACCATCATTAGACAAAGGACGAGCGTGACGCGCCGCTCGGCTTTCATCTCGATGGCGAGGACTCCGCGGGGCGTCAAGACAGCCCTCCGGTCGTACATTGACCGACCAACCGTTAAAGGTAGTGATTCAGGAGAGGGACCTCGGGACCGCCGCTTCGACAAGGCGGTCTGCTCAAGGGTATGACAGGTCACTCGAGTCCAACGAACAGGAGGGCCGGGTGTTCGAGCGAGTTGCGCACCGATTGCACGAACGCCGCCCCGATGTGTCCGTCGACTACGCGATGGTCGAAGGAGCACGACAAGTACATCATGTCCCGCACCACGATCTGGTCGTTCCGGACCACGGGGCGCTTCTCGATTTTGTGGATGCCGAGGATCCCGACTTCGGGCCAGTTGATGATCGGCGTCGCGAAGACGCCTCCCTCCTTGCCGAGGGACGTGATCGTGAAGGTGGACCCGAGCACGTCCTCGAGGGCCAGCTTCTTTTCCCGGGCCGCGTTCGAGAGGCGTTCGATTTCCTTCGCGAGGCCCCACAGGTCCTTCTTGTCCGCCTCGTGGACGACGGTGACGGTCAGCCCCTCGTCCGTGGCGGTCGCGATCCCGATGTTGTAGTATTTCTTGACGACGATTTCGCCGTGCTCGTCGTCGACGGAACTGTTGAGGGCCGGGAACTCCTTGAGGGCGCCGAGGACCGACTTGATGAAAAACGGGAGGAACGTCAGCTTGATTCCCTTCCGCTCCGCGGCCTCCCTGAGGTGTTCCCGCAAGTGGACGAGCTGGGACATGTCCACCTCCTCGACGTACGTGAAGTGGGCCGCCGTCACGTTCGACTTCGCCATCTTCTCGAAGATCCGCTTGCGGAGGCCGTGGATCGGGATCCGTTCCTCGCCGCCGCGGGCCCCGGATGACGGGGCCTGGGGGACCGCAGGTCGGACCGCTTGAGGCGCCGGAGCGGGCCTTGAAATCGTCGCCGCGGGAGCGACCGCGGAGGCCTGGGCGGCGGCCCGCCGGACATCGTCTTCGAGGATGCGCCCCTGCGGACCGCTGCCTCGGATCGCCCCGAGGTTCACGTTCAGTTCCTTCGCGAGACGACGGACCGCGGGAGCCGCGAGGGCCTCTCCGTAGGAAGGAGGCGGCGGGGGAGGGACCGAGGCCCGGGTCGGAGCGGGCGGAGGAGCCGATGACGTCGGTCGCGCGGCCGGCGCGAACGGCGTCGCAGGAGGCGCTTCTCCGTCCTCGCCGAAGACGACGAGGGTGGCGCCGACCTTGACGACTTCTCCCTCCTTCGCCCGGAGCTGGAGGACCTTGCCCGTGACCGGCGAGGGGATCTGAACCGTGACCTTGTCGGTCATCACTTCGACGACCGGGTCATTCTCCCGGATGGGGTCGCCTTCCTTCACGAACCACTTGACGACCTCGCCCTCGTGGACCCCTTCCCCGATGTCCGGGAGCTTGAACTCGCGCGCCATCGTCCCTCATTCCGACGTCGACATCGTTCGCAAGACCCGCACGTGCCTTAACATTTTGCACCTCGGGAGCGCCGTCGTTCCCGCGCCGAAGCGAATCATTCTTATGGCCGCGGGCGAATGTCTCATCGGGGAGGAGTGGTGACGTGGAGGAGTGGCACAGACCGGTGGGCGTGATTTGTGCCCGGCGCCTTGCGCCGGAGCGATTCCCGTCCTGCTCCTCCTTTCCTTGAGGTGCCTCGAAGATGGACCGGCCGCTCGGCATCACGATCTTGGGCGGACTCGTCGGCCTCGCGGCCCTGATCTCGTTCCTCATCTCCTTGGCGAGCTTCATCGTCGGGCTCGCGTTCCTGCTCCCCTTCCCGGCACAGGGAGGCCCGCTCCTGCTGAACGGATTGCTGTTCTTCGGCATCGCTATCGTGCTGGGAGCTGCCAGTTTCGGGCTCATTCAGATGCGCGCGTGGGGTTGGGGCCTGGCGATCCTGGCGTCACTCGTCACCTTGGTCTACGTCGGGTACAACGCCTTCCTCCGCCCGGATGCGTCGCTCAGCCTCACCTCCGCGGTCACGCTCGTGATCGGGGTGGCGGTGCTGATCTACCTGCTGAGCGTCAGCCGCGCATTCCGGCGAAGCCGCGCCTCGATGTGATCGCCCTCAGAATGCCATGACCTTGTCGATCGCGGCGAGCACTCGATCCCCGTTGGGCATGTAGACGTCCTCGAGCGTGTAGGGGAACGGCGTATCGAAGCCCGTCACCCGGACGATGGGACCGCGGAGGTATTCGATCGCCTTCTCCGCGAGGATCGCGCTGATCTCGCCGCCGAAGCCGCCGGTCCGCGGGGCCTCGTACACGACCACGGCGCGGCCGGTCTTCTTGACCGAGGCCAGGATTTTCGGCTCGTCGAGCGGGACGAGGGTGCGCAGGTCGATGACCTCGGCCTCGACGCCCTTCTCCGCGGCCTTCGCGGCGGCCTCGAGGCACACCTGCGCCATGTATCCGTACGCGATCAGCGAGACATCCTTGCCGGGCCTCCGGACGGCCGCCTCTCCGATCGGCACGAGGACCTCCCCTTCCGGCACCTCTTCGCGGGACGATCGGTACAGCTTCTTCGGCTCCAGGAACATGACGGGGTCCGGATCGCGGATCGACGCGGTCAGCAGGCCTTTCGCCTCCTTCGGCGTGGAGGGGACGACGACCTTCAGGCCGGGCGTGTGGCAGAAATACGCCTCGGACGACTGGGAGTGGTAATGGCCTCCGCGGATCCCGCCGCCGAAGGGCGTGCGGATCGTCATCGGGACGGTGAACTGGCCCCCGGACCGGTAGCGCATCTTCGCGGCCTCGGAGACGATCTGGTCGAAGGCGGGATAGATGAAGTCCATGAACTGGATCTCGGGGACCGGGCGGAGCCCGTACAGCGCCATGCCGATCGCGGTCCCGATGATCCCTCCCTCCGCCAGGGGCGTGTCAAAGACCCGATCCGGAAATTCGTCGAGGAGTCCCTCGGTGCAACGGAAGACGCCTCCGTTCCGGCCGACGTCCTCTCCCAGGACGATGACGCGGTCGTCCCGTCGCATTTCCTCCCGGAGGGCATTGTTGATCGCTTGCACCATCGTCATCGCGGGCATCGTCACGACCTCGTCGCGTAGTACTCCGCGTACGGATCCTCGCTCGGCGTCCCGCCGGGCAACCGTCCCTGCAGATCCGGGTCGTCCTTGAAGGGCCTCAGGTCGGGATCCTCGTCGAGCCGATCCCGGAGGTCCGCCTGGAGCTGCACCGCCCTCGCGAAGTGCTCGATGACCTTGGACTTGTCGCCCATCCGCGCCGCGATTCGCGCCAGGTTGAAGTAGGTGCTCGCGCGCGTCGGCTCGAGTTCGACCGCGCGCTCGAAGGCCTCGAGCGCCTCCTCCAAATCGCCCGCGTGAAACAGGTCATACCCGAGGCTGTTCCATCCTTGCGGGTTCTCCGGATCCGCCTCGGTCATCAGGCGGTCGACACGCGCGGCCTCCGCGTAGTCCCCCTCCGCGCCGAGGCATGCGGCGGCGAGGGCGCAGGCATCGCCGTCGACCTCGCCCTTCCGTTGCAGGAGAGGTCGGACGATGGCCAAGGCCTCCTTCGCGCGGCCCTGTTTGAACAGCTCATGCGCCCGCTGCACGCCGGACGCCGTGGAGGGTGCGGGAGCGGGCGCCGCAGGTCCTTTCTTCGGCAGGGTGCTCACCTCCCGCGGAACGCGACGAACGCGTCCCTCTCTTCCTGCAGATGGCCGGGCATTGTCTCGTAGACGTCCGTGAAAAGCGTGTCGATCCCGGGCGGCCCGGCGCGTTCGGCCTCCTGGATCGCATGGGTGATCTCGTCGCCGATCTCTTGTTCGAGGCGAGCTTCCCTCGCATCGTCCCACCATCCGGCATGCTCGAGGTACCTCCGGAATCGGGCGATCGGATCGCGGGCCCTCCACGTCGCGACCTCCGCTTCGTCGCGGTATCGAGCCGGGTCATCGCTCGACGAGTGCGGTCCGAGGCGGTACGTCACGGCCTCGATCATGGTCGGCCCATGGCCTTCGCGGGCGCGTGCGGCCGCGTCGCGGGTCGCCCGGTAGACCGCGAGGGCGTCCATGCCGTCGACGCGGACGCCGTCGAAGCCGTAGGCGGGCGCCTTTTGCGCGAGCGTCGAAGCGGCCGTCTGCTTCGCGACCGGGACGGAGATGGCCCATTGATTGTTGTTGCACAGGAACACGGTCGGGGTCCGGAAGACGCCCGCGAAGTTCATCGCGCTGTGGAAGTCTGCGGTGCTCGTCGCCCCGTCGCCGAAGAAGACGAGGACCGCGTGCGGCTCGCGTCGGAGTTTCATCGCCCATCCGATGCCGACCGCGTGCGGGAGCTGCGTGCCGACCGGCGAGGAGATTGACAGGTAGTTCCCCTTTCGGTAGACGTAGTGGCAAGGCATCTGCCGGCCCTTGACGGGGTCCTCCGCGTTCCCAATCAATTGGCAGAGCAACTCCTTGAGCGGCATGCCGCGGACCAGCGCGGCGCCCGGCTCGCGGTATTGCGGGACGATCCAGTCGTCCGGCTCCATCGCGATCGCGGCGCCGACGATCGCGGCCTCCTGACCGAGGGAGGGGCCATAAAAGCCGATCCGACCCTGGCGTTGCAAGGCCAGCATCCGGTTGTCGAGGATCCGCTGCAGGCTCATCCCGCGGTACAGTCGGACCGCGTCGGACTCGGAGAGCTTCGGGTCGAGACGGGGGTCTGTCGAGCCGTCGTCACGTATCACACGGAGGGCATCGACCACGCGGTTCCTCGCACCCCCAGAGGACGGGAGCGACAAAACAGCCGGGGTCACCTTAAGCCTTCCGTCCCGAGAATCTCTAAGATGTCTCTGCCGTTGTCCGGACCGAAATTGTGAAGATCCCGCAGCGGACCCGCGGCTATCTCGCCATCGTCATCGCGGCGGTCCTCTTCGGCGTCTGGCCGAGCCTCTCGAAGCGCGTCTTGACCGAGGTCCATCCGTTCGTCGTCGCGTTGCTCATCCAACTCATTCCCGCGATCGCGTTGTCGCCGAGCTTGCGACGGCTGCGAATCGCTCGTTCCGATTGGCCGCTCCTCGCCTTGTCCGGCGGGGTCGGGGCGGTGGCCGCGCCGATCGTCTACTTCTACGGGCTCGAGCGGACGACCGCTTCGAACTCCGTGCTGCTCTCGAACAGCGAGGCCTTGTTCACGATCCTCTTCGCATACGCGTTCCTCGGGGAGCGCGCGACACCCCGGGAATACCTCGCCCTCGGCGGGATCGCGGTCGGCGCGTTCCTGGTGACGACGCAGCTTCGCTTCGGAGACGTCCAGTTCCTGGGATTCCTGATCGGCAACGTGATGCTCGTCGGCGCGGCGGTCTGCTGGGGGACGAGCAACACCGCCAGCGCCGTCCTCTTGCGCCGCATCCCGATCTTCCCCCTCCTGGAGGTCCAGCTGATCTTCGGCACCGTCTCCTTCGCGGTGCTCGTCCCTCTCAGCGGCGCGCCCCTGGCGGTCCCGTCCGACATCTTGCCCGACTTGCTCCTCCTCGCCGCGAGCGCGGTCGGCATGTTCTCCGTCCTGTTCTTCTATGCCTTCCGGACGATCGGGGCGATGCGGACGGGAGCGATCCTGCCGACATCGGCCCTGTGGGGCATCTTGGCCGCCTTCTACTTCTTCCCGAACGAGACCCTCAGCGGAGTTCAGGTCGTCGGCGGGGCCCTGATGGTCGGGTCCCTCGTGGTCTTCTACCTCTTTCGCGGGCCAACGGAGACGCGGGCCGCAGGCGAAACGTTGAAACCCGAAGCCTCGGATGGTCCGGATTCGCCGTGACCCCGACGACCCCGGAAGAGACTCCGTTCGCCCGCCTCGCGGACCTCACGACGAAACTCGAGGCGACCACGAAACGCTTGGAGAAGCGCGCGCTCCTGGCCGCGTTCCTGCGTTCCCTGCGGCGGGAGGAGGTCGCGCCGGCCGTCCACCTGATCGTCGGCCGGATCTTCGCGGAATCGGACTCCCGCGCGTTGAACGTCGGATGGGCGACCCTCAAGAAGGCCCTCGCGGGAACGAAGCAGGCGACCTTGGTCCCCCGGCCCCTCACGATCCTCGAGGTGACCCACATGTTCGGCCAGATCGCCGAGGCTCGCGGCGCCGACTCGACGAGGGCCCGTCGCCGCCTGCTCGAGTCCCTCCTCGGCCGCGCGTCCGAGGGGGAACGGGACGTCCTGCTCCGGAACGTCTTCGGGGAGATGCGGATCGGCGTGAACGAAGGAGTCATGCTCGAGGGGATCGCGGACGCCGCAGGCGTCGAAGCGGACTCGGTCCGGACCGCGCACATGTTCCTCGGCGACCTCGGCCTCGTCGCGGAGATCGCGCTCTTCGAAGGAGCTGCGGGCCTTCGCTCCCGCGGCCTGCGACTCCTTGCCCCCATGAAACCGATGCTCGCCGAGATGGCGGAGGATCTCGACGAAGTCCTCCGCGAGCATGGGGGCCAGACGGCCATCGAGTACAAGCTCGACGGAGCCCGCATCCAGATCCACCGCAAAGGCAACGCGATCCGCATCTTCTCCCGGCGGCTGAGCGACGTCACGGACAGCTTGCCGGAGATCGTCGCGATCGCGAAGTCTCTCCCCGCCTCGGAATTCCTGCTGGAAGGCGAGGTCGTCGCGGTCGATGCGGACGGCAAGCCCCTCCCGTTCCAGGACCTCATGCGTCGGTTCCGCCGCGTCCATGGAATCGAGGCGGCCCAGGAGGAGATCCCCCTGAAGCTCTACCTCTTCGACCTCCTCCATCTCGATGGGCGAACGCTGATCGACGAACCCTACCGGGAACGTTGGCGCCTCCTCGAGGGCCTCGTGCCGTCCGAGTTCCTGACCGCGCGGCGGATCGTCAAGCGGAAGGAGGAGATTGAGCCGTTCCTGCAGGCCGCCCTGACCGCGGGGCACGAAGGGCTCATGGCGAAGGCGCTCGACTCGACGTATTCCGTCGGGAAGCGTGGGAAGAAGTGGTTCAAGATCAAAC
>Ga0209806_1000096_pt1 | contig 50566 bp, 54 predicted proteins | sample GraSoiAngelo_152_FD_186166 | JGI IMG/M metagenome (GOLD analysis project Ga0209806, IMG submission 186166) | Grasslands soil microbial communities from the Angelo Coastal Reserve, California, USA - 14_1009_12_30cm (SPAdes) (version 2) | ecosystem: Environmental > Terrestrial > Soil > Grasslands ... | reverse complement strand
GCCTCCTCGGGGAATTTCCCCCGAATTAAGGTTGAAGTGGGACCCTAGCAATTCACCGTTCTCATGCAGGCTACAGTCGAGCCGTTCGCCAAGCTGAACAATGGAATAATGATTCCGCGTCTCGGCCTCGGAGTATACCAATCGCCTCCCGGAGAGGTAACTCAGGGAGCAGTAGAGTACGCTCTGAAGGTCGGATACCGCCACATCGACACCGCACGAATCTACGGTAACGAGTCAGATGTCGGTGCTGCACTCTGCAAGAGCGGGATAAAACGCGAAGACATGTTCATAACCACCAAGCTCTGGAACAGCGACCAGGGCTACGAGACAGCGCTGAAAGCCTGCGATGACAGTCTCAAGCGGCTCGGACTGAAATATCTCGATCTCTATCTAATCCACTGGCCAGTCCCGGAGGTCAGGAACGAGAGCTGGGACGCGTTAACCAAATTATTGAAGGATGGGAAATGCCGGTCTATCGGTGTCAGCAACTACACCATTCAGCATCTGACCGAGCTTCTCGAAGATGCAGATGTGGTTCCGATGGTGAACCAGGTGGAGTTCAGCCCCTTCCTCTACCAGAAACAACTCCTAGACTACTGTGAGAAGAACAAGATACAGGTTGAAGCGTACAGCCCCTTAACACAGGGCGCGAAGCTCAACCATCCAACGATCCAGCAGATCGCTAAAAAACACGGCAAGACCCCGGCTCAAGTGTTGCTGCGCTGGAGTCTCCAACACAACCTGGTAACCATACCCAAATCGGTCAGAGAAGAGAGGATCAAGGAGAACAGCCAGGTCTTCGACTACAACCTCACAAGCGAGGATATGAGAGTACTTGATTCGCTGGACGAGAACTTTCGAAACTCTTGGGACCCGACAAACGCGCCCTGACAATCTCGATTTTTTCTTTCTCCGATCTCTATCCTACTTATCCACCGACCAACCCGCCAATCCTCCTATGATATGCGCCGAGTGTCTCAGAGACCTCCAAGACGTGGTCAAAGCCGACGACTCCAACCTCTACCTCTGCGGACTTTGCCATGAAAAAGAGAGAGTCCACTGGAAAATACTCTTATCGACAGATATGGAAGAACAAGCGTTCCTCGCCGCTACGCTCAGAGTGATCGAGCGAGCCGACCAGTCCCGGCCGAAGGACTATGGAAGACCGCCGTCTAGGCCGAGCTAAGGAAGACCAGGAATCAGACTAGTCGAAGCTCCAAGGACATAGTCTAGAATGGTTTGCCGCAGGACCCGCAGAACCGAGTCCCAGCCGCGTTCCGTGCTCCACACTTGTTGCAGACAAGTCCCTGCATCTGAGGAGGTTGTTGCTGGAGCATAGCAGCCGTCGGCATTGCCGGCGCCATTCCAGCATAGCCCGTTGAGAACGGAGTCTGGAACCGTGAGATGTTCGATCGTATGATCCCGTAAGCCTTCTCCGCATCACTGTTCGGGAGATCGTTGAGATTCAACGGATCACCGCCAAACCTTAACGTAATCTTCACAGTTGACCGGAGTATTCCCTTGTCAAGAATCGCGTTAGCAACATCCGTATAGTTGAAATCTGTAAAGTCCTTCTTCAAACCCAGAGCATGAGGGTGACGCAGAATAATCCGCTGAGAGGTCAAAACCACAGAATCAATGTTGATCTTTGGATGATAGATCTTCTGCTGGATAAACAACTCAACCTGCTCACCAGGCCCAAGTATCTGCGCAATGTCAGAAGGGACGTTTCCCAAGACCCGAACCTTCCAGCAAGCTTCAAGGATAATCGGCAATATCTGTTTTTCAGTACCCGACTATCTGTCCTGAAAAATCAGAATTCAGGGGATCCGGCACTCCGTTGAAGCGACAGTTTCACAGAAACCGGGATTCATAGTCCCCTCACGGTACCATAGACGACCCGATTCTTCCAACGATTAAATAGACCGAACAGAGCTTGGGCTCCTGAACCAATAATGCAAGCTCAAACTCAGATGTCAAAAGGCGAACTATTACTAGAGATGCAAGGCAAAACAGTATCGCGCACAATCAAAGAGATCAGCCCAATGGGCGTCAGAATGCAGATCAACGACGAGGGACAAGCAACCGGCAAGTTCAACGCAAACACAATCAACACAGTCAACGTCTTCCTCAAGACCGACGGCACCAACGAATGGGAGTCCAAAGGACTCCAGACCACCAAGGAAGGCGATATGATCGTCGTCAGCAGCCGCGGAACCGGCCGCATGGCCAACCCTACCACAGGTACATGGCAAGGCGACGCAGTCTTCATGACCCAGTCTCCGAGACTCGCATGGCTCAACAACACCAAGGGCTGGATAGAAGGCAGCGGCGACATGGCCCAAGGCACCTATCACGGCAAAATCTACGCCAAGAAGTAGCAAACTGACAGTATTCAGTCAAACCTCAATTATTCTTTTTCTTGCGAGACCAGGCAGACGCCCGGCCCGACCGAACCTACAGAGTGCGCTGTAGACCACGATCACGCTAAGAGGCTAGCTGTAGCTTTCGTAAGCTTCCGGATCTCCTCTTCTAACGGATCCAGCTCGATCTTCTTGTACAAGAAGGGAACACCGACCACCATGCAGAACCATTCAGCCATCTCCCTCGCATCAGGGAAGATGAAGACAGTCCCGTCCACAGTCGTTACCGTCCAGCCATTCTCCACCTGATCAATCTTGTAAGACAACTTTATCGTCCGAATACTAGAAAACTTGTCCAAGTCTCACTCACTGCCATCCAGGATAAATCTACGAGCCTAGAACCGCCTTTACAGATTGGGCCCGTCGCCTCACGACAGGACTCGCTTAACCGGCAATATGAGAATGGTGTTCCCCACTCCATCGTGGCCAAAGAACCCGCCTTGGAGCTAAGACGCGAGAAGGAGACTTCAAGGAACCCGGAAGCCCGAAAGTAGGCACAATTACCCGCGTATTCTCTCGATGCTGAGCGGCTTCAGTTTCCCCTCAAGCCATAAGCCTGCATAGTTCTCTTCCCGTGGAACCCACTCTAGCTTAACCCGGCCTAACTTCTTGCTAGAGTCCCTCGCCTCCTCGCTCAGCTCGATGAGTTTGGAATCCTCAACCCGCCATTCTCCATTGACCTGGTTCACCACGAGCTGAGAGTCCGAACGAATCAAGATCTCACCGATGCCACCTTGGATTCTTCCAGTTGCTTTGTCTGCCCACCGCTCCGTGATCAGCGCTAGTGCCTTGAGCAACGCGTAGTACTCTGCCTCGTTGTTAGTCCTGTCTCCAATAGGCTGCCAGTAGATCCTGAACTTGCCAGGCTCGATCGTATCGGACGAGTCCGCGTAGGCGATCGCAATCCTCGCATTTCGAGGCAGACTATTCTGCTCGTTCCCCCGACTCTCCCCATCGATGTAGAAGATCGGCAAATTCGAGTCCGGCCCAAAGGATACTTGGTTAGAAGGTCCAGCCGAACATCTTCATGATAAACGGCGTAACATCAGCCTCGATCAAGCCCGCTATGAAGAAGAGCGGTGCAAGCCCTACGACAACGTAGACAGCCAGCCTCATAGTTTTTGAAAGGTACGCATCACTTTCCGGCCCAGGTCGAAACTTGGTCTTAAGAGCCGCATATCCCAGTCTCATCCCAGCTGATCCTGCCAAGAGAAACGATGGAATCTCGATAATTCCATGCGGCAAGATAGCCGCAGAGAACATTGTCAAGCTCGGCGAGAGCTGTGGACCCACCAGAACTCCAAGCGTGAAACCTGTGAACATTATCGAGATGAAGCTTGGAGCCGCGAACCCCAGCCCGGAAAACGCAGTTGCAAAAGAGACGAACCAATTGTTGAGAAAAATAGCGACGCCGTCAACGGGTGTCGCGGCCGTAAACTGTCGGAAGTCAGGGTTGCCGTGTCCTGGTTGAGCGCCAAGGCCCAAGAGACTGCTTCCCACCCCGCTAACAGACACGTTGTAACCTAGGTAGATTCCTATAGCAAGAGCTGCAAAAGATGCAGCATGAAAGGGAAGATTTCTAGGTCCAACAACAAACCTAAGCCCTTCCCCTAGCCCAGCTCTAATCTTAAGCCAGACTGCACGCGGCAACCTACGCATTACATCTCGCCAAATGAGGTTGGAGATCTGGAACGGGGTCTCCCTAACCGACTGTCCTGCGTGGTAGTATATCATCGACTTTGTCAGGTGAAGGATCGGCGTTAGGATGAAGCTCAAGGTCACCACGATGAAGGCCGTTGAAAGTGAAGCCGCCACTCCTAACCCGTTCGCCAGGTAAGTAACGAGGAGGAGAAGACCTTGGAATATGATTCGGACAATCGAGTAAGTCAAGGTGAGCCCGAGATTGTGGCTTGCAACTCTGAAGCTCCGGCGGACGGCTCCCATGCCAGAGGCCCCATCCACAACTACTGCAGGGTACGAGTACACAGTGAACACAGACAATATTAGAGATGCAAAGAAGAGCGGTTGAAACGCGTAGGAAGCGGCAAGAAGTGCAACCACTCCTGCTGGACTGTTTATGTTCGCGAGCGAAGCTGCTATCAACCCGAGACCTATCGCTGCAGGACCCCAGGTAACAAGGTTCGAGACTAGCAGAGTCCACGCCATCGACATCCACCTCCTGGAGCCATTAGATACAACTGCAGAGATTGGGATGCTCTCGCTGTTCCAGGCTTCCAAGTATGTTCCATATTCGGAAGAGTAAACCCAGCCTCCTCCCAGAAGCGCGACAAGAATCAGTGCGACAAACACTCCTGTTGACAACGGTATGTTCGTGAACCAAAACGCGGGGTTCAGAAGAACGCCTAGCAATCCCCCTGACCTCGAGCTGATCATAGCGGCGAAGAGTCTTGCCAGCTGAGTGTCTGCAGGCTCACTGATGAGGAGAAGCATCACAGCCAGAGTTATGACAGACTGAAGAATGAGCGATAGCCCACTCTGGAGCATTGACGGAACTATGATTGCCGGATGTTTCCTCCAAGTCCAATAGGATCTAAGAAAGATCCTGTCAAAGAAGATCCTCTTCAGACCGAGGAGTGCGTTTCTTGACATCTAAGCAACCCCAGCGCTGGTACTGGTACCATCAGGTAGCGCCCGAAGTATGTCGGCTTCGAGTTTAGAATGGTAATGGAAGTGGCCTGTTGGGTCTCGGATGGATAGGTCGATCCAGAAGATGGAAAACGCCCCGATGGTCAGATAGACCAGAATAAGAGCGCCAGCGGCGCCCAGCACGAATGCCGAGAAAAGTTCGATCACCGAACAGATAACGATGATGATGCCCAGAGTATCGTGTGGACGAACTGGAGCATATCTGACGGGAATGCCTTGCATCCCTATGCTTCGAAGCGTCCTGTCAACGTCCTCGAAGACCAAACCCTCCAGGCGGTTGTGCTTCGCGAGATCTCGTGAGAGGCGCAGTTGTGCCACGGCAAGGAAAATCCAGCCAACGAAAGGAATCAGGGACAGGAGCGCCCAGAGAACAGCACTTCTCTCCCTCTCGACTTCCGCGAGTTTGTTGAAGCCTTCTTCAGCCGAGTTCAGGGGAAGTAGCGCTTGCGTGCCGGATATTCCCACCCGCGCTTCAAGCGCACTAAGAGCGCTTAAGAGTAGAGCCCGAGTTCTACTCGAATGCTCGTTTGCCCTATTCACCAATATGAACACCAAGTAGGACCCTGCTGCGGATGCAGCCAACCCGAGGGTGCCTAGCCCACTGATAACGAGGGTCAGGTCACTTGTACCGAGACCCGCGCCATCTGACCACCAGGCGACGGCAAAGACCGCCCACAGGAGATAGCTCGCGAGAGGCAACAACAACCACGCAATGGGAATTTCAATGTCTGTCCTCAACCTCATCTGAACTAGAGTTGAAAGAGAAGGTTCCTGGCCGACGAGTTGTGGAGAGGTCATAATGACACAGACGGAATTTCTCGCCCTAGATTGGGGGTGGTGCAGGAATCGGGGCTGGAGACAGTGCGGCAGACAGCTGAGCCATGATTGTGTCCTCCATCAACATTTGTTGTTGGAAATGGTTGTTAGGGTCAGTGACTAGCACGTAGACCCAATAGACCCCGAAGATGCTTCCGGTTATCAGGGTCAGGACAAAGTAAAGCGCAAAGCTTCTTTCTGGTATCGGCGGGTTTCGGTAGGGGAAATTCATCGGAACTCCCAGAGCATTAAAGGTTCGAAGCATGTCGTTGATGAATAGATCTTCTCTCCTCTCGTGTTTGAAGAAGTCCTTCATGAGGAAATAGCCGGCGTAAAACCAGCCGAACGGGCCGATGATCGCGTATAGGGTTGCGTTCTTCTCCATTTGTTCAAGCCGCGTCTCTTTCACGCTTCTGTCCATGTTGTTAAGGAGAATTGAGATGTCAATACCCTTCTTCGCCGCGAGCTCCCTGGCCATGCTCACTGCGTCTTCATAGAGGAGAATCTGCCGGTTGAAGTGGGTGTTGCGACGACTCACTAGTTTGAAGACCAAAACGGAGACCAAGACGAGCACGATGAAATAAGTGAGATATGAGAGAATTAGTGCCCCAAATAGAGCTACAATCAACGGTCCTATTGTTGTGATTGTGGAATTTGTGGGGGTGGTGGTCCTAGGAATGCTGGCTATTACCGCGAAAAGGATTATGGTTGCCGCTATTCCCCCGATAATAGGGAGTAATGGAACAATCGCCCAGGCGCCTGACATGTGCTTGTCGCTTTCGAGCCGCGTTCGAAGATCGCGCCTCAGGTTCTCAAGTGGGATGCTCAAGATTGTGACTCCTCTGAAATCGGGCAGGCATCGATTTTTCTATTTAAGACAATAGAATGTCTCTCATTTCTGCTTGTGCAGTCGGGAAAGCCTCGCTCATCGGCTCTTTGGCTTGCTCAGTCTTTAAATGACCCGGGCCTTTTGGGGTTCGATTTGTGCGGCCGTGGTCTAGCCTGGTCTATGATATCAGCCTGCCATTGCTAGGCTTAGCAGAACGCTGACGACCCGGGAAACCGCCTCAACAGCGGTTCGGGAATTCAAATCCCGGCGGCCGCACCATCAACGATGGACCTGTTTGTGAGATTGTCTTGATTCGAGCAAATTCGATTAGAGTCCCATGCTGTTGATTACGTTTGCAGAGTTTCCGTCCAAAACAAGGATAATCTTGTCGCCTTTTCGTATCTTGACGACCTTATCGAAATATGCGACAGCTCGGCGTCGGAACAGACCTCCTCAGAAGATAGCGCAGAACTCCTCTCCAATGCCCACATCTGCTCAGAAAAGTAGATATTCGCCAGATTGAATCTCAAACACTTCAATGAACGATCCAGAATTCCTCAGAGCGTTCCATGAATCTACGCTCTCATCTGGCGATTTCAGACACCTTGGACATCTTAGGCTCGCGTGGCTCGTTCTGAGAAGACATAGTCTTGAAGATGCATTGCAGATTGTTTCTCTTGGAATAAGGCAGTATGCGAACTCCAAAGGGGCTGGTGGCATGTATAATGAGACCCTTACCCAGTTCTGGATACGCATCGTGAACCACGCCATTCAAGCACATCCGTCTGCTCAAGAATTCGAACAGTTCATCGACACTTTTCCGATCCTGCTGGACAAACAGCTTCCGTTCCATCATTGGCGACGAGAGACGCTTGGTGGCAGCCGTGCCCGTTCCAACTGGCTGGAACCAGATTGGCGGCCACTCCTGTTCTGAGCCGGTACAAATTTGAGCCGATAGTTCTAGGAACAAAGGTCTCTCACAATACACCCCGAACTCGGTCCATCAAAACGACAAGGGCTCAATCCTATTACCTCCGGTTGGAGTATTGTGGTAGCATGCCCAATCCCTTAGTCATGCACCACGAGAGCATGGGTGCTCGGCTTGAACAAGGCCGGATTCCGCTGTCTTATACTACTCCGGTTGAAGAGTACTGGGCTATTCGAAACCACTCAGGCATAGCTGACGTTTCGCACCTAGGTCTGCTACAAGTAACTGGAAAGGAAAGACTATCCTTCCTCAACGGACTACTCACGAACGAGATCTTGAAGCTGACTGAAGGGACAGGCATCCGCTCAGCACTTCTCAACACAAAAGCCAGAGTCCTGGCGGACCTCCACCTCTATGCGAGAGAAGATGACCTTCTCATAGATACCGGCGATGTCCCGGGAGCTAGCGTTAGAGATATCCTCGAACTTTTCATCATCACGGAGGACGTACAGGTCAAAGACATTACTCCTGGATTCGTTCATCTGACATTGCAAGGACAGCAAGCCTCCCAGAACGCAAGAGAGCTGTTCGGGGTCACCTTTGCAGACATGAAGCCACTTCAGCACAAGATGCTAGGGCCTACTATGATCGTTAATCGCGACAGAACCGGTCAACTTGGATACGATTTGTTAATTCCAAACGGCGAGGCGGAAGCAGTCTGGCAAAGCTTCCTTCTCAAGGGAGTCACACCTGTCGGGCGAGAGGCTCTTGAAATTCTCAGGCTTGAAGCAGGATACCCGAGATACGGGATCGACGTGGACGAGAACACCATTATTCTAGAAGCTGGATACAAAGACGCCATAAGCTTCAACAAAGGATGCTATCTTGGGCAAGAAGTCGTGGCCAGAGCCACTCACATTGGTCGGGTCAACAAGAATCTGATCCAGTTCCAAACGGACTCAGACAATGTACCGAGTGTGAAATCGAAGTTTATCTCAAGTGGTAAGGAAGCAGGATATGTCACTAGCGCTGCTTTCTCTCCAGGGCTGAAAGTAGTAGTGGGTCTGGGTTACGCCCAGAGAGATTTTGCTAAGGAAGGAACCAAGCTCGTTATAGAATCAGAGAACGGCCCACTGCCGACGGTAATAACCAAACTGGCCTAGTTCTTGTTGCCCAACTGCTTGAAGCAGGGCAGATGCCAGACCTCTAGCTGAGTAGACGATGTTTTCCTAAAAACAACTGTTTGTGTATCGAACGAAATATTCTTTCGGCATCCAACGCAGAAACCCCCGGCTATGTTCGGGGTATTTGTGAAAGTAACCCGCATGTTTTCGGACTCTTGCCCGAGCTTTTGCAACTTGCTGTCAATGTAGGCTCTGAAGGCAGTAACCTCATTGTTATGGGGGTTCACCTGCAATATCTCGTTAATCGCCTCCTCAGCATCTCCTAAGACCTTGACGATTTCTTGGAATCGGCCAAGCATCTGATTCGTCATGGCCCCATCAACCATTAGCACACCCTCTCCTAACGGCTGAATTGGTTGCGGCAATGTGCTCAGCTCACTGCTTATGCTATCTGCAATCTTGTAGCAAAAATATGATCGGAGAAAGAGAAGACCTTCAGAAGCAGGATGGGCGTTCAATCCGTCATTGACAACTTCTAAGGCTCCGGTAAAGTTGAAGCCTTCAGCCTCCTTCATAGCCGGTTCAACAAAGTGCTTAGTTTCTTCGGGGGTGCACTTCAGCGGAACGTTGAAGGCGCCTGCAGTCGCTGCCAAGGACGAACAAACCATATGACGAGCGGAGCGAAAAAATGTCTTCCGTGCCTAAGAACCCACGCCTAGAGTACTACGGGTCCGCGTGGATTGTCCACGAAGAATCCGTGAAGACTCCCGCGACGAGTGCTAACTCGACGATTGCCGAAGTTTCTCCTCAATGCTCTTGAGCTCGCCGTGTTCTCTTATCCTAATCTTCACATCCATACTAAACGAGAGCCCGAGTCTCCGGAGAAACGAATACAACTCCTCTCCGGATATGGGTCCTCTCAGCCTTCCTTCCGCGACGAGGGAAGCGATGCTCGACTCTAACCGTTCGATTTCAGCAGGATAGTATCTGCGAGCAGTCTCCATCACTTCGGCGCCCCTACCTGCTAGGATTTTTCGAACGGTGTCTCGTGGAGATTCTGGCGGCTTTGGGGAAGGAGCTGCAGCCGGCTTGCTCTGGGACTGTAGCAACTTCCGGCGGAGTTCCAGAACTCGCTTTTGTCTCTGAAGTTCCAAATCGGAGGACATCAGCTAGACCATTCGAGAAGCAATTTCCGGCTTGGTCTACATAAGGCTAGTTTTGGGAGGAGTCCCGCTAAGTGCAATCGTCCGCTCGTAGTCGTAGATTGCTCTCGCAACAACTGTCCACGCCTCTAAGCCCTGGTTGTGAATCTGGTATGATTCCTTTGTCTTCGAGAGAGTTTCCTTCGAGAAGTGTCCCTTTGGGAATCCTCCTACCAACATTACCGGGTCGTCATGTTCTGCCAATCTCGAAGCTACATCGTCCATACGTTTGGGAAGCCCCTTTGTTGTAAGCGCTATAACGTCCCCTGAGATTTCGTCGAGTAGCTCTCCAATGTGTCCGGGCTTGATTGATAGAAGAGGTGGTCCTGTTGGAGGAACGACTCTTGCCTGGTAGAGTTGTTCGATTAGCGAAGTGAACCGATCAGTGTTCCTCGGAAGTCGTGTCTTCGAATCGACTTTGATGATATTGTTATCTCTCGTATGAATGTAGCATCTGAGTCCTCCTGTCAAATTGAGCGGGGAACCTAGGGCCAGGAGCAATGAGAAATGAGGGATGTCTGGACGGCCCCTCCCAGTTCCACCGGGTCCCAGCCTGAGAATAGCTGAGTGATGGTACGTCTGATCCAAGACAAGCGTGCGCGGGTCTCTTCTCTTCTTTTGCGCCCATTTCAATATTGCAGGGTGGCGAACCAGTTCATTAGGCACAAGCTCTATCGAGGACTCTGCGAGGACTAGTGACAGGACCAAATGCTGTTCAATCTGATACTTCAGGTGCTAGGTTATGAATTTCATGGGAAGTAGGTCCACGAGGCGAAACTATGGAAAGATGCGTTCGGCGGTAACCGCTGTCGCGCGTGAACGGATTGAACTTCTCCTTAGCCAAGCCATTGAAATCCTTCCTCGGGAGGCTGACTTGGCCAAGAGATATGTTGGACTCGCACAGAGAGTCTCAACGCGAACTAAAGTCAGAATACCGAAGGACATGAAGCATTACCTCTGCAAGAACTGTGGCCAGCCCTTGATTCCCGGGAAAAACGCGCGAATTCGGCTTCGGTCCGGTAACTCGAGAATCATCATTTCATGTCTCAGCTGTGGCTCGTTTCGAAGGTATCCGTACAGAAAACTAGGATAGCTAACGCATTTTTCCGTGAAGCCTTATATTACGCTGTCCTCGCCTTCCCGACGAAAATCTAGAAACAACCGAGGACGACACCAGAATTGCCAACAGTTTTCGAGGTTCCGGCCGAGGAACTCATAAACAAGCTAGCCAAGCACTTGAAAGAAAGTATGAGCGACATCACACCCCCGTCCTGGGCTGAGTTCGCGAAGACTGGCGCTCACAAGGAGCGGCCACCCCAGAACCCTGATTGGTGGTACTTCAGATGTGCTTCCCTTCTCCGAAAGATGTACGTACGAGGACCGGTCGGAGTGTCACGATTGCGGGTCCAGTATGGAGGGCGTGCGAGTCACGGGAATCGGCCAGCTCACCACGTACCCGCAGGAGGCTCCGCCATTAGGGAGCCCTTGCAACAGCTTCAGAAGGCTGAACTTGTCGCCATGGATGGGAAGAAAGGCCGGAAACTAACTAGGGAAGGAATGGCGCTTCTAAACCGCACGGCAGCTGAGGTTGTCAAAGAATTGAAGGCCCGGCCTCAAGAGGCCCCAAGTTAATGTCTAATGGAGACTACACGGACGAAGAGCTTGAAGCATTACGTCGACGAAGAATGGCCGAGCTGCAAAGATCAGCCTACGATGAACAACGTCGTTCGCAAGCTCAGCAGCAAGTGGACCGCCAAAAACAATCAATCATTCGCCAGATCCTCACGCCCGAAGCAAGACAGCGACTTGCCAATATTCGAATGGTGAAGCCTGAGTTCGCCGAGGAATTGGAAATGCAACTCATACAGCTCGCTCAGTCAGGAAGGCTCCAGACACAGATCACGGATGAGCAGCTGAAGAGAACGCTGGTCCAACTACAATCGCAGAAAAAAGAGATCAAGATCAGGAGAGCGTAGATGGCGCGCAACAAACCCTCCGGAAAGAAGAAGCACCTATCGCACGCTCTGAAACAGGCCCAACCGGTCCCATCGTGGGTTGTAGCCAAAACCGAGGGTAAAGTCCGGCGAAACCCGAAGCAGCGACACTGGCGAGAAACAAAGATCAAAGTGTAATGTAAATGGCAAGAAAACAAGTCGCGACTGAAGACGATTCTGACATAGAACCATCCAGGGAAACAGAACTCGCCGAGCCAGGGGAAGGGAAGCCGGAAATCGCAGAGGAAGAAACTGAAGAGCTAGAAACCGAAGCAAAAACACCAGAGGCACCCAAGGCTCCTGGAACTGAAGAAGCGGTTGAGGAAGAGGAGGAGATAGAGATCGTTGAAGAGAAATTCTACGACCTGAATCTTCGGCGTATTTGGACGGCTCCGAGAGAGAAACGAACACCTCGAGCCGTAAGATACGTCAGACAGTACGCAGCCAATAGAATGAAAACGGATAATGTTTCTTTAAGCGAAGAGACGAATAGTCTTCTCTGGAATCGCGGAATCAGCAAACCCCCGCGAAAGATTAGGATTCGCGTTGTCAAAGACAAAGAAGGCAAGGTCATCGTGTTTCCAGGTGAGGGAAAATGAATAGTGCCGATCATTCTCTCTGATGTTTTCGGGGACCCGAACGTCGGAATTTTCTCTTTCGCGAACGATAACATAGCAATCCTGCCTGCAGGCCTTTCTCACAAGAAGATCAGTAGCTTCCGCGACACGTTGGGAGTTGAACCCTGCTCGGTAGGAATCGCAGATTCAAGACTTGTCGGAATCTATGTCACAGGTAACTCCAACGCCATCCTTGTCCCCTACATTACCACGGATGATGAGCTAAAGCAACTCCGCTCGACAGGGGTACACATAGAGATTCTAAGAGAGAAACGAACGGCACTGGGCAACATAATACTCTGCAACGATCACGGCGCGATAGTCGACCCTCGACTCCAACACAATACAGTCACAGCACTCGAAGAAACACTAGACGTCCCGGTCCGACCCTCTACAATTGGAGGACTTCCCCATGTTGGGGCACTAGCCACCGCCTCAAACAAAGGGGTCCTAGTGAATCCGATCATCACTGACAATGAGAGTAAGACCATCTCGAGTGTTCTTGGCGTTCCAGTCTCGAAGGGGACCATCAATTCAGGGGTTCCATACCCCAAGGCTGGGCTAGTTGTAAATTCTAGAGGCGCGATCGTTGGGTCCCACACTCTGGGATCCGAACTTATCACTCTAAGCAACGCTTTCCAAACGGATTAGGTTAAGTACCGCCCATCCGCGAACTCCCGTGTTCTAGGGCCAGGCTGCTACGATGAGTCAGGTAAGATTGTTCAAGATAACTGGTGAACTGCGCAAGGGAGGGGACAAACTCCCGTTCACCAAGAACATCAGGGCAGTCAAGAAAGAAGATGCGTTACAACACCTCTACTCTGACATGGGGAGCCGCCACAAAGCACGAAGGTTCGAAATAACAGTCAAACAGATCGAAGAATTACCTGAACCAGAGGCCGTTTGATGGCGAGCTCCAAAAAGCAGCTGGCCGCTCCCCGCAACCTAGACGAGGAAATGCGTCAACTCCTTGTCGAGATCAGAATGCTGGAAGGGTCAGCCCGAGTTCTCTCATCGAGACTTGACATCGTAACTGGGGCCCTCTCTGAGACGCAGACCGCAAAGCAAACTCTGGAGGGCACGAAAGAGGCTGGAAAGGACGTTCAGATGCTGATTCCAATAGGCTCCGGCTCATTTGTGAAGGCGAAGCTGGAAGATCCTCAACACATCATAATCGGAGTTGGGGCGGGAGTCTGTTTGGAAAAAACCGTGGAGGACTCAATCAAGGATCTCAACTTGAGAGCCACCGATCTGGACAAGGCACGGATCAACGTTACGCAACAGCTGAACCAGATCATTAACCAAACCGAGGACTACAGGGCCCGCCTTGAGGATCTAGCTCGCAGGAAGGGCGGTGGGCCAGTAGAGCTTGTTTGACAAGCTCAGAGCCCAGTTCTCCAGCTTCTACGACCGCGTAACCAAGACAGAGCTTCAAGGAAAGGATCTAGACAAAGTTCTCGAGGAATTCCAACTCTCACTCGTGGAAAACGACGTCGCAGTCTCAGTAGCAGACTACGTCGCCAACGAGCTAAAGGAGAAACTGAGAGACGTCCAGTTCGCACGCTTCTCCGATCCACGAAAAGGAGTCAAAACCATTCTCGGCGATGTGCTCCTATCAGTCTTAGACAGAGCCGGCAGACTCGACCTGTTCGACTTTATCGAAAAGAAACGAAAGGCCGGGGAACCAGCGGTAATCGTTTTCGTGGGAATCAATGGTACGGGAAAGACGACGAGCATCGCCAAGCTTGCGTATGTTCTCCAGAAAAGAGGCCTGACATGCGTACTGGCCGCCAGCGACACCTACCGATCGGGAGCGATAGAGCAACTCGCCGAACACGCGCGCAGGATTGGGGTGAGAATGATCCAACACCAATACCAGGGAGACCCCGCAGCGGTCGCGTATGACGCAGTCAACTACGCCCGAGCACACGGGGTCAACGCCGTTCTCATCGACACGGCAGGCCGAATGGGTACAAACACGAACCTTCTCGAAGAGATGCGGAAGATTGTCCGGGTCACGAAACCCGACCTGACCATACTGGTTGTTGACGCGCTCACAGGGAACGATGCGGTCGAGCAAGGAAAAGTCTTCTCACAAGCGGTAAAAATAGATGGGATAATCCTGGCGAAGCTCGATGCCGACATCAAGGGAGGAAACGCGATATCATTGTCCTACATCATGGGTCGACCAGTGACCCTCGTTGGCACCGGACAAGGATACGATGATCTAGAGCCGTTCCAACCGCAGAACATCGTCAAGAATCTGATCGGATAGATTCTACCCAAGATCGGCTGAGTCCGTTTGTCGGACCAGCCATCGCGACAAGCTCGGTCCTTGGAGCGCGAGCAGGACGCGTTCGGGGTCCGGCTTGGGTCTCTCCACGTCCTCTCCAGTGATCACGGTTTTGAACCAATGTTTGACCTGTACCCTCTCAAGCACTGCGTTGAACCATGGATGTATCCGGGATGGAGGCTACTAGGGCCATTGGCCTGTCAGCCTTTCTGAGCCTCTCCAACAGGTCCCTCATGCCTAGGAAGACCTTTACCATTTTCAGGTTGGCGTGAAGGCATCGTTTGTAGATGTCTAGAGCGCGCTCGAAGTGGTCCCCCGAAGTTTGGAGTGCCAGCTTTCGAATAGTATCGGTTTCATGGGGTCCCCCAAGGGATCTGGTTTTGATTGGGGGCCCTCCCCAAGAGTCTCTTAGCAACCTCACGGTTGCATGAACATAAGACGGTCTCTATCTACAGTGGTCCCGTCATGGTCGAAGATTATCCCCTTGATGGATTCGGGGAACGGCGCAACCCGAAACCGTACCATGGCCTCAGGCAGATATGGATACTGTCTGGATCCTTGGGATTATCGCGAATCTGTCTGACAGTTGTTACATTGCTGACTGCGTCGGAGTGTCTAGTTGCATCGTGAGCTTGGTGTCGAGCTGTTTCTTGATCTCATCCAGTGTCGGGAATCGGCCCGCTTGGTTCTTTGAGAATATCAGTTTGCCATCCAGAATTACGTCGAAGACTCCCTTGTCCGCAGGCTTCAGCGCAATGGAGAGTTTCCGGTTGAGAGGCATGCCATACGCTGCGAGAAGCTGGCTAACCATATCCACGGCTCGGGGCTGGTGCCCACATGGCTGGCAGTAGGTTATCTCCAGATCAACCATTTCCGATCGACCGTCAAAACCACGCTGGCGGGATTTAAACCCGCTTATTCGAGGACAGAGATTCAACGAGTTCTTATAACATGCCAGGTCTCGATCCTCAAATCCTCGAACGGAGCTAGCGAACCTTTTGCCAGGCTTGAAAGGAAGAGACATTCTTTCTTTGGTCGAATTATCCTCCAAAGAGATCAACCTGATCCTCCAACGATCAGCCCTTATTGCAAGACAGAAGAGAAGCCCACAACAGTTGAAGGGTAAGACTGTCGCGCTGATATTCCAGAAACCCTCAACGAGAACACGGGTCTCTTTCGAGACCGCTGTCGCGCATCTGGGCGGCCACCCGATCTATCTGAGCTGGAACGAGATGCAGCTCGGAAGAGGGGAGACCATCTCGGACACTGCTAGGGTTCTGGAGAGATATGTTGACGCGATAGTGGCTAGAGTGTACTCGCACGAGGACTTGGTCACTCTCGCCGAGACCGCCGATGTTCCAGTTATCAACGGTCTATCCGACAAGGCTCATCCATGCCAGATACTAGCGGATCTCCTCACACTTGTCCAGTACAAGAAACGATTGAAAGGTCTGAAGCTGGCCTACATCGGTGACGGAAACAACGTCTGCAACAGCCTTCTCGTAGGCTGCGCCAAAACCGGAGTCAACATAACAGTTGCCAGACCACAAGGCTACGGTCCTGATCCTGAAGCGATCAGAAACGCGAAAAAGGCCGCAGAAGAATCAGGCTCAACAGTCGTTATCACAGAAGATTCCGCAGAAGCCGCAAAAGACGCGGACGCGATCTACACCGATACCTTCGTGTCAATGGGCATGGAAAAAGAAAAAGAAACCCGACTCTCGACATTCATTCCAAAGTATCAAGTCAACAAAGAACTACTCCGGCTCTCTAAGCCCGGCGCAATATTCCTACACTGCCTCCCAGCACACCGAGGAGATGAGGTAACAGAGGAAGTCATCGACGGACCACAGTCAGCCGTCTGGGACCAAGCCGAAAACAGACTGCATACCGCCAAAGCACTTCTTTCGCTCATCGTATAGTCAACCGTTGATTGCGGCCCGGAACATCGAGGCTGAAAGGCGCCCAGGCTGCTAGCCACTAGCATAGTTAAAATAGGGAAGGCCGGCTCCGTCGCACTCCGTTCAGCAAGATAGGGTATCTCATGGGCATTGGGAACTTCCTTCAATCGGCGAGACGTCTATTTCACGTAGCCCAGAAGCCAGACTGGCAAGAAACAAAACTCAACATCAAAATAATCCTAATAGGAGTAGCCATAGTCGGAGGCATAGGGTTCGTCCTCAGAATCCTCTTCTGGGTAGTCGGACTATACCAGCTGCCCGCTAGCCAAGCTACTCCGACACGTTAGAGAGAAAGATCTTGGCAACCCAGACCCAGAAGACCTCGATATACGCAGTCCGCACAACGAGCGGCCAAGAGAGAACTGTGGTCGATCTCATGGCCAGCAGAATCCAACCGAAGAAGCTTCCCATCGTAGCTATTCTCGCGCCAGAGGTCATCAAAGGATACATTTTCGTCGAGGCAATGGGACCACACTTCGTTGACGAAGCGATAGCCGGGACGAGACACGCAAGAACCAGAACAAAGGGTGTCGTCTCGCTTGCGGCGATAGAACGATTCATAGTAACGAGACCCGTAATCGAGGAATTGAGCGTTGGAAATCTCGTCGAGGTTGTCGGTGGACCCTTTAGAGGTTTGAAAGCAAAGATCACACACGTCGACAAGGTCAAGCAGGAAGTGGTCATCGAGCTTCTCGAAGAAGGATTCGCAACGCTTCCAATAACAGTGCACGCGGACTACGTCAAGCTCGTGAGCAGAGGAGAGGCAGAGGAAGCTGGCCGACAAGAAAACAGTTGACGCGATAATAGACGGCGGCAAAGCCACAGCAGGTGTGCCCCTTGGTCCTCAGCTAGGACCACTAGGAGTAAACATCCTGCAGATCGTCAACAGGATCAACGAGCTCACAAAAGCTTACGCGGGAATGAAAGTCCCCGTAAAGATTCTCGTTAACGTCGAAGACAAGAGCTTCGAAGTCGAGATCGGTACGCCAACCACCTCTGCCTTGATAGTCAAGGAACTAGGTATCGAAAAAGGATCAGCAACACCCAAAGCCACCAAAGTCGGTAACCTGTCCCCTGAACAGATTGTGAAAATAGCCCAGATGAAACGGACGGACAGCTATTCACGGACCCTAAAGTCGGCTGTGAAAGAAGTCGCAGGCGCATGCGTAAGCATGGGCGTCACAGTAGACGCCAAAGAACCGAAAGAGTTCATCAAGAACCTCGACGCAGGCCAGTATGACGCAGCGCTAAAGGAATTACAATAGGAGAACGCTAAGATGCCCCTGTCTAAGGATTCAATCACAAAGGCACTTGCTGACGTGAGGAGCAGGACGGAGAAGAGGAAATTCACTCAGGCAATCGAACTATCAGTCAAGCTTCGCGAGTTAGACCTGAAGAAGCCTGAGGCAAGAATCAACGAGAACCTCGAACTCCCAACAGCTGCAGACAAGGACTCGAAAGTGGCAGTGATAGCTGGCGGCGACCTTGCTGTTAGAGCCAAGAACGCAGGAGCCGATATTATCATCGGGCGCGAGGATCTCGACAAGCTAGGTCGAGCGAAAAAAGAAGCTCGGAAGATCGCCCAGAACTACGACTTCTTCGTTGCAGAAGCTCCACTGATGCCGCAGGTCGGGAAGTCCCTTGGGCAGATTCTCGGACCCAGAGGCAAGATGCCGACACCTATTCCTCCGACCGCGCCGATTGACGATATCATCAAGCGCCAGCGCCGCAATGTCCGGCTCAAGATGAAGGATCAGCCAGTGATTCAGGTCAAGGTAGGGACAGAAGACATGTCAGACGATGTTCTAGTACAGAACATCCAGACAGTCATCTCAAGATTAGAGGCCAAGCTGGAGAAAGGTCCTAAGAACATTAAAGGCGTCTCAATCAAAGCCTCAATGGGACCGCTAGTAAAGATACCGCTGGCAACGGCGACATAAGACAATGTCAACGACCCGCAAGGTAGCAGCATGGAAGAAGGAAGCAATAGCCCAACTGCAGGTTCTCTTGGAGAAGTATCCAGTCATAGCAGCCGCCGACCTGACCAAGGTCCGATCATCCCAGATCCACGAACTCCGTAAACGTCTACGGGACAAGGTCGCCATGGTGGTGACCAAGAACAATCTACTACGGAAGTCAGTCGAACTATCAGAATCCAGCCATGGGAGGGTCGGGGAGTTCGTCAAAGACCTCCAAGGCTCGAACATCTTACTGTTCACCGATGTCAATCCTTACTCTTTGATCATACTGCTCGAAAAGAGCAAGGTCAGAGTACCCGCGAAAGCTGGAGACATCGCAACAGGCGAGATCATGGTCCCGGCCGGAAACACCGGACTTCCCCCAGGCCCAGTTATTAGCGAATTTGGAGAAATCAAGGTCCAAACGAGAATCGAGGGAGGAAGCATCTGGGTCGCAAGAGACTCGGTTGTCGCTAGAAGAGGAGACCTAATCACACCCAAAATGGCCTCCGTTCTTTCCAAACTTGGGCTCAAGCCAATGGAGGCCGGGCTCACGCTAGCTACCGCGTACGATAATGGAACCATACTCAGAGCCGACGATCTAGTCCTCGACATCAGCGCCTATCGAAAAGACGTTTTCCAAGCCATTAGCAACGCGTTCGGCCTCTCAATCGATGCGGGCTATGTGACTCCTGAGAACGCCCCGAGAATTCTAGGAAAGGGAATGAGAGAAGCTCTAGCGATTGCCGTTGAAGCAGGTTTCCTTGAAAGTGGCACGATAGAGCCTGTCCTCAGACGCGCCGTCATGAACGCGAACGTGCTGAAACAGAAGATTCCTACCGCAATACCCGGAAACCCTTAAGTGCAAGAATTGACGCTCGACTAAAATCCAAACAAATCCTGAGCAAAGAGGAAAAAGCCCAATGAAGTATGTTTACGCCGCACTACTGCTGCACTCATCAGCGCAGCCTGTAACAGAAGAGAACGTGAAGAAAGTCGTAACCGCAGCAGGCAGCCAAGTCGAAGAGGCTCAAGTTAAGGCCTTGGTAGCGGCATTGTCTGAAGTCAACATTGACGAAGCCCTAAAGTCAGCCAGCGTAATGGCGGCACCCGTCGCAGCGCCCGCGGCACCAACAGAGTCGAAGAAGGAAGACAAGAAACCGGCTGAGGAAGAGAAGAAGAAGGAAGAAGAAGCCCTAGCCGGACTCGGGGCACTATTCGGTTAGAGGAAGAGCAAGGAGGTTCGCGGTATAGCTTCGCACAGTCTTCTCCTCGAATCGACAATCGTCTAGAACGCTAGGTCACTCAAAGCCTCTATATTTCCCGAGTAATCGTGGAGGGACACGATAGATGCCAGAGATTAATCCGGAAGAATTTGCCCTCCCGTACTTCCGAGAAATCGGCTTCATTCGAAGAAAATGTCCATCCTGCAAAAGTAACTACTGGGCGGCTCCCGATCAAACTACTTGCGGTGAAGTCCCGTGCGCACCGTATTCTTTCATCGGAAACCCCCCCACAAAACAGAGCTACAGCCTGGCAGAGATGCGCATTCAATTCATGGACTATTTCGCCGAACGAGGGCATACCCGAATCAAACCATATCCGATCGTGGCCCGCTGGCGTAACGACGTATACCTCGTCGGCGCATCAATCTACGACTTCCAACCATACGTAACAGAAGGGAGCATGCCCCCTCCAGCAAACCCGCTGGTCATCAGCCAGCCCTGCATCCGCTTCACAGACATCGAATCGGTTGGCGCTGCAGGCCGACACATGTCCATCTTTGAAATGGGCGGAGCACACGCATTCAATTACCCGAACAAGGAAATCTACTGGAAAGACCAGACGGTAAGCTACCACCACAAATTGCTAACAGACGTGATGGGTGTCCCGTCTGAATCGATCACATACAAAGAGCACTTCTGGTCAGGAGGAGGAAATGCGGGCCCCGATTTGGAAGGAATCGTCTCTGGACTGGAAATATCGACACTTGTCTTCATGCAGTACAAGGTCCAAGGCGAAGAACTCATGGCACTACCGATCAGGACAGTGGACACAGGCTATGGGATGGAAAGGTGGGCCTGGCTGTCCCAAGGCTCCCCAAGCGGATTCCACGCAGTATACGGCCCACTGCTCACCCATGTAATGGAACTAGCAAAGGTCGACCTCGACGAGAACACACTATCCTCCCTGACGAGGGCAGCCGGAATCTATGGAGCCGGCAGTCGAGCGGCAAGAGAAGCGTACATCGAAGCGACAGCATTGGAGACTGGTCGCGACAAAAACGCCTTCCGCTCCATCGTCCAGACCATAGAAGCCGCGTTCACAATCACTGACCACACGAAGGCGATTTCCTTCCTACTAGCCGAAGGCGTCGTCCCTTCCAACGTAGGTGAAGGCTACCTAACCCGACTCATCATCCGCCGAGCAGCAAGGTTCGCCCGACAACTAGGAATCCTTCAGGAACTCCCCGGCATAATCGAGGGACAGATCAAAATGTGGGGCGGAGAATTCCACCTCCTCCGAGAGATGAGAGGAGAGATACTGGAAGGCCTCCAGATCGAGGTAGAGAAATACGAGGAGACGATCAGCAAGGGATCAGAAGCAGTCCTCAGACTCTCAAAGGAACTCTCGAGTCAAGGCGTTCGAAAGATCCCGACAGATCAGCTCGTTCTGCTCTACGATTCTCAAGGCCTCGCTCCCGAGATCGTGCAAGAAAGCGCGGAGAAGGTCGGAGTAGAGGTCGAGATTCCCGAGAACTTCTTGACGCTAGTCGCAGAACGACACTCGAAGCCGACCACCAGTCTCGAGGGACCCTCCTCCGAGCCTGAATGGGAAGCGCAGCTGAAGGATCTTCCAGCGACCCGTGCGTTATACTACGACGATGCCTACCAGACGAGTTTCCGGGCGAAGATAGTCGCGAGAGTCGCGGAAAACGCGGTCGTGTTGGACCAGACCTGTTTCTATCCTGAGGGAGGTGGACAGCTTAGCGACCACGGCGAGTTGCGATTTGCTGACCGGAAGGTGAAGGTCACGAACGTCCAGAAGGCCGGAAACACGATCGTTCATTTTCTTGACCAGCCCATCAGTCAGGAAAACGATCTGGTTGAAGGAGAGATCGACTGGCAGCGCCGCGTGAACCTGATGCGCCACCATACCGGCACTCACGCCCTGATCGGCGCTGCGCGCAGGGTCCTAGGCGAACACGTCTGGCAAGCTGGCGCGCAAAAAGAGGTGGAGAGCAGCAGGCTAGACATCACGCACTACCGAGAGATTACTCCGAAGGAAAGGGAACGGATTGAACGCCTAGTCAACCAAGTAATCCTACGAGACCTACCAGTACAAGTGGCATGGATGGCTCGCGAGAAGGCAGAGGCAAAGTACGGATTCAGACTCTATCAGGGCGGCGCAGTCCCGGGATCCAAGATCCGAGTGGTCAGAATCCAGGGCTGGGACGCTGAAGCTTGCGGAGGAACACACTGCAAGAGAACTGGAGAGCTAGGAGTGTTCAAGATCGAGAAAGCTGGCAAGCTCCAAGATGGCGTGGAGAGGATTATCTTCTCAGCAGGAGAGCCCGCGCTGAGACGGATTAATCAACAGAGCGAAGCACTTGCAAAAGCGAGCGAGCTCCTGAAGACAAGCCCTGAGAAGCTTCCAGAGTCTATCAAGGCGATCGTGGCTGAAAGAGACTCTCTAGAGAGAGAACTCGAAAAGGTTCATGCTAGGACTACCGAGTCCCACGTGAAACAGCTCGCGAAGAAGGCAATCGCTCTCGGAACAGTCAGAGTCGTACTATCCAAGACGGCCAAGAGAAAAGGTATCGACATTGTTGAGGTTGCAAATCGGCTCAAGGAATCAGACCCCAACATCATCGCGGTAATATTCGAAGTGTCAGAGCGGGTCCAAGTGGTTGCCGCAGCGGGCGACGAAGCCGTCAAAGCAGGCGTTGACGCAGGCCGAATCGTCTCAGAGGCCTCCAAAATCCTAGGCGGAGGCGGAGGCGGTAGGCCATTCTTTGCTACCGGCGGCGGATCCTCTAAAGACAAAGCAGACGAAGCGCTGAAGATCGCAGAACAAACTATTACAAAACAGCTCAACACGGTGGTCCCAGCGGAGGGAATTAGCAACGCCAGTCAAGCTTGACTGGCACGCCCTCGAGAGAAAGTGGCAGAAGAAGTGGAACTGGCGCAAGATCTACGATACGGACCCGGACCCTCGCAAACCCAAGTACTATGCGACAGCCGCCTATCCTTACCCTAACTCTCCCCAGCACATAGGCCACGCAAGAACATACACCATCGCCGACGTCAACGCCCGATATCACCGGATGAAAGGCTACAACACCCTCTTCCCAATGGGCTTTCACTACACAGGCACCCCACTGTTCGCCATGAGCAAACGCCTGCGAGAAGGCGACCCCGAGATCCTCAAGACCTTCACAAAGGTCTACGGCATTCCGCCTGAAACGTTGGAGAAGCTGAAGGACCCGAAGTCGATGGCCTCCTACTTCCGCGAGGATATTAAGAAAGGAATGATCGAGATCGGGTTCTCGATCGACTGGCGACGAGAGTTCACGACTATCGACCCTCTGTACAATCGCTTCATCGAATGGCACTTCCAGACATTGAACCGGAAGGGGCTGATCACTAAGGGTACGCATCCTGTCGCCTGGTGCCCCAACGACAAGAGCCCAGTAGGGGTCGTAGACACTCAGGGTGATGTGGAGCCTGACATCGGAGAGTCCTACCTTGTCAAGTTCCAGAAAGAGGGCGTGTCCTATCCAACCTCGACTCTGAGGCCGGAGACGATCTTTGGAGTTACCAATCTCTGGGTCAATCCTGACGCCACCTACGTTAGAGCCAGGGTGGACGGCGAGCTTTGGATCGTCAGCAAGGAAGCGGTCGAGAAACTTCAGCACCAAAACCACAAAGTCACAATGGAAGGTGAAATACCGGAAAGCGAGTTGCTGTGGAAGACCGTCCAGAACCCAGTCACCAACAGCGAAATTCCAATCCTACCCGGAAGCTTCGTGGAGCCCGACAACGGAACGGGCGTCGTCATGTCTGTTCCAGGACACGCTCCCTACGACTATCAAGCCCTAGCCGATCTCAAACAAAGGTATACGGATTTAGCGGGGCCACAACAGGTCCTGCAGGACACCACGCCGATATCGATCATCCGGCTAGAAGGCTTCTCCGATCTCCCGGCCGCAGACTTGATCGAGAAATTCAAAGTCAAAGACCAGAACGACCCACATCTAGAACACGCAACACAGGAACTGTACTCGAAAGAATTCCACGACGGCATAATGAAAGAAAACACAGGCAGTTACTCAGGAATGCCCGTCGCCAAAGCTAGAGAGGCCATCGTTCGAGAACTCACTAGTCAGGGAAAAATTGAGACCTTACTCGAACTGAGAAACGCGCCCGTAATCTGCCGCTGCGGAACCAAGTGCTTAGTCCACATCCTGGAGAACCAGTGGTTCATCAATTATGGGGATCCAGAATGGAAGAAGCTCGCACACAAATGCCTAGATCAGATGACTATCCTGCCGGAAGATTTACGAGGAGAATTCAATTACACGATAGACTGGTTGAGAGAGAGGGCCTGCGCACGCGCTGTGGGTCTAGGGACGAAGCTTCCATGGGACCAGAACTGGATTATCGAAGCCCTTTCGGATTCGGTCATCTACATGGCCTACTACTTACTGTCCAAGTACTTCACCAAAGACTGGGTAGTCTTCAAGAAATTCGAAAGAGACACGTCGAGGCTACCGGACGCTTTCTTCAACTTCACGCTACTCGGAGACGGAACCATTGATACGGTTGCGGAGCAGACCAAGATTCCAAAGAGAATCCTGAACGCCATCCGAGCGGAGTTTCAATACTTCTACCCTGTCGACATGCGCCACTCTGCCCGAGACCTCGTCTCCAACCACCTATCCTTCTACATCTTCCACCACACAAGCTTATTTCCCGAGAAACAGTGGCCAAAAGGAATCGTGGCCAACGGGTTCGTGCTGATGGAAGGCGCGAAGATGTCAAAATCCCTCGAGAACATCATACCGCTACGCCAAGGAATTGCCAAGTTCGGAGCCGATCCCGTCCGGGTAGGAGTGATGGCGACAGCTGAACTGGGTCAGGACACTGATTTCAGCGAAATGCTTGCCCTGTCGATTCATGAAAGACTATCCGCACTGATAGGACAGGCTAGAAAACTGGGCACGAAGAAAACAGCTGGGAAACCGAAACTCTCCACACTGGATCGGTGGATGATCAGCCGTCTGAGCAACGCGGTCCAGAGCGCCACAAATGCACTGGACCGGCTGAGAGTCAGGGAAGCCATCAACATCATAGTCTATCAACTCGACAACGACATCGCATGGTACAAGCGAAGACTGGGGCCCAAAAAACCTAGGTCCGACAATCGCGACCGAGTCCTACGAAGAGTTCTGGAGACTAGGACAAGAATGATGGCTCCACTCGCACCCCATACGGCGGAAGAGATCTGGAGCCGCATTGGAAACAAGGGATTCGTAGTTCAAGCCGATTGGCCTGAAGAAAGCGAGAATGAGAAAGACGCCGTAGCAGAACGGGCAGAGGCACTCATTCGACAGGCGTTAGAAGATACCGGTGAGATCTTGAAAGCCACAGGCATCACCCCGAAGCGAATTGCCTACTACACTGCATCAGACTGGAAATGGGAAGTCTATCTCAAAGCATTGAAGGCGGCCAAGGAGAAGATGAGACAGGGCGATTTCATCAAGGACGTCATGGGAGATCCCCGGTTACGATCTCTAGGCAAGGCTGCTGCTGATTATGCTGCTAAGGCGATTCAACAGGCAAACCAGATGCCGGACGAGATGAAACAGTCACGTTTGCGAGACGGGGTTACAGCCGAGAACACTATCTTCGCTGACTCAGTCGACTTCTATCAACGAGAATTCAAATGCACTGTCGATCTTTGGAATGAAGGAGATCCAAGCATAAACGACCCCAAGGGACGGGCTAGAATGTCTGAACCGTACCGGCCAGCAATCTATCTAGAATAATCTGTACTAAAGGACCCTGACTGCGACGTGGCAGGATGGGCAGAACTGGTAGATGGTGAAAATGTCAGAGGCTGCTTCTTTTCCCTCCTCGATATTATGGACCATTATTGCCACCATCTCTTCCATGCAAGGAGAATGGTGTGAGTCTTCCATCGGTGTAACTTCCACCTTCGCACCCTCAGGCATGTTCTTCTCTAAAACCACTACCAAGTCTTCCGACCTCTTCAATGGAAACTCGTCGAATGGCATGTGGGGGAAACCGTTGAGTAGCTGAGGGCTTTTCTTAGCCGTCTTTTTCAATCCATATCCCGGAATTCTGTGTCTTCTATAGGTATTCGAATTGTAGCCTGCGAAAGACCCGGTTTAAGCCTTGAGTTACTCTCACGGAAGAGAACCGGTCTAATCGAAACCGAAACACGAGAAAATGAGCTTACGAATTAGTATTCCGGTCAAAATCGACGCTTGAACTTGCGAATTGGGTGTGATTTCTCGATGGAAAACCAGTCTCCTCCGCAACCATTGGGGCAGGCCTTCTCGTCAAGCTGCAGCATTTCTCCCTCAGAATAGTTGAGCTGTCTTCTCCTCTCCTCGAACGTCCGCTCAAACATAACCGCGCATTTCACGCAACGAAGCTCCAAGACCACTCGAACCACCGCGGGGACCTTTCTTCTCCAGAGCCAAAGTCAAGGGTAATTAAACCAGAAAGCCTCCCAACAGTAAAGCGACGACCCATTGCTTCTAGAACTTCCCGAGAGACGGCTGCAACTTGATCCAGAACTGGATCACCGCCTCCGTGACGTCTACGGCCAACGAATCGACGGCGTTCTATCTGCAATGCAGGCGATGCCTTCGCGATACTATTTCAGGATAAACACGCTGGAAGTTGAACGAGAAATCGTCATCCAATCGATGATTGCCGATGGTCTGCGCGCCGAGCCTCACAAGCAGCTCGAAGATGCCGGGTTCCTCCATCCTCGCCCCTCCAGAATAGAAACTGATTGCCACACTGTGGAAGCGGACAGGGTCGCCGCAGAAGCCGTTCAACTAGGAGCGCATCTCTACGCGCCGGGCGTAAAGCGATGCCACGGGTTGAGGCCCGGCATGAAAGTAACGGTGGTCGATGAGACCGGAACGCCAGTCGGCTCCGGCGTTTCCCACCAGAGCGAGACGAGCGTCTTGACCTACCGACAGGGTGTAGCGGTGGAAATCAAGATTAGCAGAACGGGTTTGCCGAGCATTATGGAAACCTCGTGGTACGCCAATGGACAGATCCACCTCCAATCGCTGCCAGCAATTCTTACAAGCCATATTTTAGATCCGAAACCGGGAGAGACCATTGTCGACCTCAACTGCGCACCTGGCGGCAAGACAAGTCACATCAGCCAGTTAACCCGAAATCAGGCTCGAATAATCGGCTTCGACCGCAACAAACACAAGATCCTGAAAGCAGAGGAACTCATGCACAGAATGGGCTGCGCTAACTACCAGTTGATATCGCACGACTCCAGATATATCCACCTTGATTACAACATCAAAGCCGACAGAGTTCTAGTGGACCCTCCTTGCACCGCTCTCGGAGTAATCCCGAAGCTTGCAATCGAGACAACCATGCGGAATGTCGTGAACTCAGCGGAATATCAGAGGCAGTTTCTAACTGCCGCTTCAGGTATAACCAAGAGAGGCGGAACAGTGGTGTACAGTGTCTGCACGATTAGCAAGGAAGAGTGCGAAGACATTGTCAGTTTTGCAGAGAACGAATTGGGGCTGGAGCTAGAAGAACAAACTCCGTTCCTAGCTGAAGCCGGGTTTGATCCAGATCATCTCACGCAGAGGTTCAATCCCGACATTCATGAGACAGGCTATTTCATAGCCCGGTTCATCAAGAACTGAGACAAGGACCTATGGAAGGTCTTCAGGGTTTCCTGAACAGATTACAAGCTACAGCGTCTGCTGTTCGGGAGTCCGGTATCCGAGAAGCTGTTGTTCTCCACCACGACGAGGCAGATGGGCTCACATCGGCTGCACTGACCAAACTGGCCCTGTCAAGTCTTGGGCTTGAGACGAGGCTAATCTGCCTCGACAAGTTGTACCCGGAAGTTGTCGAGGACGTCGAAACAGGTCGTCCTCACGTCGTAGCGTACGTCGACTTGGGTTCCGGGCATATTGATTGGTTGATCAAAGCAAATAGCGCCCGATCCCTAATCCTCGCTCTGGACCATCACGACACATCTTCGATCCAGGATCCAATGCTCCACAACCTCAACCCTGAACTCTACGGTTTTTCAGGCGAGAAAGACGCCTCCTCCGCAACAGTAGCCTATCTCTTCTGCAAAGCAGTTGACCCAGGATTGTCAAGATATGCTCACCTGGCGACTGTAGGGTCGCTAGAACTACCCGGTGAGATGCAAGGACTCAACTTGATCGCAATCAAGGACGCGAAGGATCAGGGTCTTCTCCGGGATTCTGGCAAGGGGGACCTAAGAATCGAGGCTACGGGCATGAATCTGACAAGAACACGAGCCTCCAGCCTCCTCAACGTCCTAGGCTCAGTTGGATACTACCGGAACGGCCCTGAGATGGGCATCGAAGCGTGCACAACAGGTTTCAGCGAAGAAACAATCGAGCGGGCCAAGGCGTTCGAAGAAGAACGAAAACAAGCCAACCGAAACATGCTCTCAAGGATAAAGAAAGATGGGCTGTCTCAGAAGAAGAACATTCAATGGTTTCACGCAGGGGACGCCTACAAAGGCATGGGAGGAAAAGTGGTCGGAAGCTTCTGCTCATACTTACGCTACCAGCGAGTCGTCAATCCCGTAAGGTACTTGATCGGAATGATGAATGTCTCACCGGACATTCCCGGCTGGGGAAGCCTACCTTCCTCGATGGTAAAGGTCTCAGGAAGAGCCCCTCAAATCCTTACGACGCTGATCGAGAAAGGTACCAAACCTCCGCTCTCGAAGATCCTCCCTGAATCATGCTCGAAGATCGGCGGGTTCGGTGACGGACACTCCGTCGCAGCCTCAGGAGTCTTTCCAGTCGGAAAAGAAGAATTGTTCCTTGACGAGATAGATCGTTCGGCAGCCTAGGCGTCTTTGACGATAGTCTGGGCTTGCTCGTGCATGAACTCTAGCAGATAGTATGGCCCGCCAACTCCTTTGCCTGTAGCTCCACTTCCTTTCCAGCCGCCGAAGGATTGAGAGCCTGGCCATGCACCAGTTGTCGCGCCACCTTTTCTGTTTGCATATGTGACGCCGAAATCGATGTTCTTGAAGAAGTTGTCAACTTCATTCTGGTCATTACTGAAGATTCCTGCGGTCAACCCGAAGTCCGTATCGTTCGCTTTCTTCAACGCCTCGTCCAAGGTCCTGACCTCCTCAACGACGACGAAAGGCAAGAAGAGTTCCTCCTTCAAGAGACGGTCCTTGGATGGAAGCCCTGTGACCACGGTTGGTTTGACATAGTAGCCTTTGGATAGTTTCTTGTCTTCAGGCAGGCCGCCTCCAGCTAGTATCTTGCCGCCGTCTTTCTTCGCGAGTTCGAGATAGCGCTGATATTTCTTCACCGCCTTCTCGTTAATCACGGGTCCGACGAAAGCGTCCTTGTCTCTGGGGTCCCCGACTTTGAGATGGTCTACTTTGTCCTTGAGAATCTTGAGAAAGTCGTTCTTGATCCCTTTCTCTACGTAGACTCGTGATGTGGCGCTGCATTTCTGGCCGCTGTACCCGAACGCTCCTCGTACGACACCTTCCGCAGCTTTCTCAAGATCGGCCTTTGAGGTGATGAGGGCGGGATTCTTGCTACCCATCTCAGCAATGAAGGGTTTCGGATATGGCTGCTTGTTGACGAAGTCGCGGTAGAGTTTCATGCCAACATCTTTTGATCCTGTGAAGGCGATGCCGGCAACGTCCAAGTTCCCGGTGACTTCGTCGCCGAAGTACTCGCCTGGACCCGTGAGATAGCTCAGTGCTCCAGGTGGCACTCCAGCGTTGATGAGCGTCTCGTACAACCTTAGGCCTGACAAAGGTGCGGCGCTGGTGGGGTGAAACACCACTGTGTTGCCAGTGACTAGCGCGGATGCGACCATGCCGGCTGCCAGGGCGAGCGGAAAGTTGAACGGTGAAATGACTGCCCATACTCCGTAGGCGCGAAGAACGCTTTTCGAGACTTCCCCAGGCGCGCCTGGCTGCATGGGCTTCACATACCCATCATTCTGTTCCATCAGGTCAGCGTAGTAGTCAAGCATGTCGATGGCTTCGCTCGCTTCAGCGACAGCCTCGTACCGGTTCTTCCCGACCTCGTAGGTGATCAGCGCGGCTAGCTGGAACCGATCCTCCTCCATCAAGTCCGCTGCCTTCCGGATGATTGCAACTCGCTCTCTCCACGGCTTCATGCTCCATTCCTGAAACGCGTCCTTGGCCGCTTCGATCGCTTTCTTGGCGTACTGGGATGTTCCTTTCTGGAAATAGCCGAGGAGTATCTTGGTGTCTAGAGGGCTTCTAGCATCAAATTCTCCGTCTCCCGCGAGAACTTTCCGGCCGTTGATGAACATCGGATGGTGTTTCCCAAAATCGGCTTCAACCTGTTTCAGAGCCGATTCATACTTCGGATGAATGCTCGGGTCAGCGAGCAACGTAACATAGGTCAACTTTGTTTCAGGACTCAAAAGAGATTCCTACAAGCTATCAGATTACAGGCCAAAGATAAGACTACGGCTCTAGAGAAAGCTCGCGCTCGGGGAGGCTGCTGCTTCCTCGAGGTCCGAAGTTATGCCGGCACGTGACGGGAAGCGGTTCTATACACAATTGCCAATAGTCCGCCTAGTATCCCAAGGACCGATCCGACTCCAGTGAGGAAGTTGCCGCCCGCAAAAAGTCCGACCACGGAGAATACAAGGATGATGGTTCCCCACAGAGAGTATTGGTGAGACCTGAAACTCATTACGACTGCGCTGACCAGGACCAGAATCCCTGATAGGATCAGTATGACGGCGGAGATCTTCGCGCTGGATACGGCAAGGCCGAAATTGGTCGACCGAACGCTGTTCCCGACGAAATTGTTGAAGGTAGCTCCTGAAGCTGTGTATTTGATGATCCCGCTCGTAGAGGCTTTTGCCAATCCACCGATGAAGGTCAATATTCCTGCGAGCAACGAGATCGCATAGGCGGGAGCCCGGTCCTGAGCGGACAATGTTGAATCCTTCAGTCTGGAATCTTTGGTTAGCTGAGAAATAAGCGTTGCCTGAGGCTTGGCGGGCTAAGCGGTAATCCTAGCTCTAGCTCTCTTGGATACGTTGCGTGCGGTTCGGGGTCTTCTTGGAGATCCGCCTGAGTGGGAGCTTTCGTCCTTCCTCATCCAATCCGGGACGATAACGGCTCTGATCAGTTCCTGCATTGTTATGCCTCTCTCCTTCGCCATCTTCCGGAGCTCCGTGTAGACCATCGGGTCGAGTGACTGCATAAACTTGGTCGGCATCTATCTACGTTCCCCGTATACCGGACGCATCCGTAGGATATAATTGCACGCTTTTGACTCGGATGATATCTCCCTCCATCCTTCTATTCCGTTGGTTGAGGGGGCTCACTGCTTTGCCACAGGCAATAGCTCTACTAGAGATCGTAGAGGGACTCCTTCAATACTTTCTTTCCCGCTCTTATTCGCGAGCACGACGACTCCAACAGGCTTTGCCTTCACTCCTGTAAGGGTCTCGATAGCCGCCCTGATCGTCTCTCCCATGCGGAGGATTGTGTCGACAATCAGCACTTTCTTGCCTTCGACTCTTGAGAAGCTCGGGTTTACTGCGCCGGCGACTTTCTTCTCGCCGAGTCTCTGCGGTCGCACCGATGCAATGGGCTTGTTCAATGATCTTGCAACGATGAGTCCAAGGGCCATTCCACCGCTCTCGATTCCAGCAACAACTTCAGGCTCTTCCATCAGTCCGGCTTCTATGGCTTCGCGAACCATGTCTGCCATTGCTCGACCGACGAGGGTTAGGCGTCGAACGCTTGATCCTATCGGGTTCCAGTTGACATAGACATCGTAGGCCTCTTTTGTCTTAACTCCTTCTTTGCCGTGAAGTAACAGCCACACAACCGTGTCCGCCTGAACTTTCAGCTCGTCAGCTATCTCGTACGTGGACATGCCGCGTTCTTTCAGTTCGCGGGCGCTCTTCGCGAGCTCTTCCAGTGATCTCATGTCTAACTTCCCTCTATGTCGAGGGTCGTTGAACCTAGTTATAACTTGTCAGATGGTCTAAGCGAAATCGGTGGAAGGGTATCTCACCCTAACATTATAATTCGATCAAACGGAATGTGATAATGACTAATTTGAGAAGATTCCAGGTAGCGACCGACGACGAGATCAAGAATGCAGAAACTACAGACGTCTACTTCACGCGAACAAAAGAGATTCTCGCAAAGGAAGGGCTTTCCGATCTTAGAGTAACAGCAGAGATAACGACAGGGTCTCTTCCAAGGAACTGGGAATGGGGCATTCTTGCCGGCGTTGAGGAAGCAGCCCATCTCCTAGAGGGTGTACCGATCGATGTTCACTCTTTTCCGGAGGGAACTCTGTTCCACTCAAGTGATGTGCAGGGTGTAAGGGAGCCCGTTATGGTGCTGGAGGGCCGATACCCCGATTTCTGTCTCTACGAGACACCAGTGCTCGGATTTCTCTGTCAAGCATCCGGTATTGCCACCATGGCAGCACGGGTTAGGAGAGCAGCAGGCAAGAAGACTCTCCTCTCGTTTGGAATTCGCAGGGCTCATCCAGCTCTCGCGCCCATGATCGACCGGTCATGCTACGTCGGCGGCTTCGACGAAGTGTCGACTATCGTCGGCGCGAAGCTGCTCGGAAAGGATCCAGCTGGAACGATGCCCCACTCGCTGATAATTGCGATAGGAGACCAGGTTAAGGCATGGAAGAGCTTCAACAAACACATGCCGAAAAAAGTTCCGAGAATTGCTTTGGTCGATACTTACTATGATGAGAAGACGGAATCTATCATGGCCGCTGAAGCTCTTGGAAAAGACCTCTACGGGGTCCGACTGGATACTCCCAGCTCAAGGCGTGGGAATCTTGCGGAGATTATTCGAGAGGTACGATGGGAGCTTGACTCTAGGGGATACAACCATGTGAAGATCTTTGTATCGGGCGGACTGAACGACGAATCGGTCGCTGAACTGTCCCCCGCCGGAGCGGACGGGTTTGGGGTCGGAACCTCCGTCAGCAACGCGCCCAGCATCGACTTCGCTTTGGACATTGTTGAAGCGAACGGAAAGCCGGTGGCGAAGAGAGGAAAGCTCGGGGGTAGGAAAATGGTCTGGAGATGCGACGACTGTCTGACAGAGAAGGTAACGAGTCCGACGACGGCCGCGCCCAATTGTCCTAACTGCGGAAGGAAAATGAGGAAGATGCTTGCCCCTCTGCTCTCTAAAGGAAGACTCTCAAAGGCGCTTCCATCAGCTGACAATATTCGCGACAGAGTGCTCGGCCAGCTCAAGCGACTGACCGTTTCCCCAAAGGAACGGTGACTCGCCTCGCTAGGACTCAATTTTTTTCTGTAGACATATTGTCGACTAGGGATCGGCCTGGAAGAAACGCGCAAAGCGTGGTGCTCTCTACACTTCTGACTGCCTTGATAGAGAAGCCACCTTGACGATGACCTGGGCAAGCAATGCCCAGGGAGAGCGAGAGGGCCAAATGCCTTGTCGCTTTCAAGATGAATATTGATGAGTCGATTAATAAGCGAATTGGGACCGGGGTCCAGAAGAGAACTGGGGTCCCACTCCAAGCCAACCACTTGGAACCCTTCAGTCTAACGCCGTGAATGAGAACTTCGAGTGCAAAGATACTCTCGGGGTGGTTGAAATTATGTCCTCCGGAGATTAGCCTTCGGTTAAACAGGGCTTAAGAGGGATTTCACCCAATCCTGAATTGTGGTCGTCGAAAAAATGAGGAGACTAATGGTCCTCATCGGGGCAGTATTCGTACTGCTTGGGATTGCCGCTGAGAGCTTGTACATCGCTAGCGAGAAGGTCGCTTACAATGGAGCAACGATCTCTTTGAACGCGTACATGATCTCGGGACTTTTCCTTATCCTCTTGGGATTTCTGCTGACCTTGTCAGGAGCAAGAATCTCTAAGATCCGAATTCCGCATGCTTAACTGCAGATCGCGGATTCGAGTCTTGGAATGAGGACTTAGCGCAGCACTTACACGTTTCGGAGGAGGTCTAGACTTTGGTCACGACACCAGGATCGATTCTGACCGGACGATGCCCTGATACTCCATGGGCAATGTCCCGAACTCCAACCGCAACCAATACAATTGCCATTATGAACGACAGACTCGTCTGACCCAAGGACGAGTCGAGGATTACGAAAACAGAGAGAATAACCGTCAATACACCCACTATTCCGATCAGTCCTCGCACCCAAACCGGCGGGTGTTTCGCAAAACCTGCTGCTACAATTTCCACAATTCCGACAACTAGGAGCGCGAACGCGACGAGAAGGGTAAGAAACCCGATGGCGAGTTGCGGGTCGATTATTACAACGATTCCGAGGACGAGGGCAATGATTCCGCCTCCAGTATTGATCTCTCGAAACCAGGGTGCGAAATATCGCCCATAAATGCCGGCAAGGATTCGCGACAACCCTAGGATGAAGAGCCCGATTCCAAGGGTATAGGCGAGGACGGTGAGGGCAAATGATGAGTCAGCCAGCACGAAGAATGCGACTGCAAGAACAAGTACTCCGGCGAGTATCTCTAGAACGCGTAGCCAACTAGGGGTTCTCTTCTCAATCAAGTTCGAGTCTCAGGCGATGTCGTCGACTCGGTATAGTAGCTTTCCTCTTGGTTTCTAGCCACGGTGGAGCGATTAGACTCCGAACAGACGTATCAGGTAAGCTGCCAAGACAGTCGCGACGAGAGGAGCACCCAGAATCCCGGTCTGGCGCGCAACCGTTCCTATGTCGAAGGGCCAATCGTGCATCTGGTGGATCTCCCGTTTGATCGCGTCAATCGCCAAGAGTTCATTCACGAGTCCTTCGCTCAATGGTCCCTCTCCCACAGCCTCAAATTCACCCATTGCGCGACTATGTCGAAGTCCGATCAAGGCAGACTTTTCAGTCCTTACCTCTTGCATCTTCTTGTGAAGGCCAAAGAGCGGAACGAGGAAGAAGAATATGCCTGGCACCAGGAATATGGTTAAGCTCAGCTCGACCGCGAAATTTGGATAAAGAAAGGTCGGAAATGTCAGCAGTATTGCGAAGACATAGATCGTTATCAGAAGTAGAGTCGTATTCGCGAAAGGCTTGAGACCCAATGTTCGATCATCCGTGAAGACCTTCAGCTGCAATGGGAGCCGTCCCACTTTGTAGATTGCAATCATTGATGAGAGGAAGACCCAGAGAAAGGTCGCTTGGAGCAAGCGCATGTAAACGTAGAGCAATTCTCTCAACATGACGGCGAATGTAGCTGGACGAGAACAAAATGTAGGTGACGTTTGCAATGAGCAGTGGGACACCGAGTGAAACGCCGCCCGTGAAGTTTGTCTTTACACCGTAAGTATAGTATCCTAACAATGTCATGATTAGAGGCGGGAGAAATCCTACAACCAGTACTCCTGCCCAAAATGGCAGACCTACACGGGCATAGAGACGTTCAAACCATAGCTTAGATGAATCATCCAATGCGGAAGTCATTCTGCGTTGCGTCGTCCTAATTATTTTGAGAGTTGGACCAGTCGTCCAGTGTCCGTTTGGTTTTCGACGGTGCTTTCACTCCCTTCTTCTTGACGGTTTGTAGGAAGCGGTGCATCTGTTGCTCTCTCTTCTGGCTCGTCCAATAGTATGCCTCGTCGATCGTTCCCTCGGACATGAGAACTGTCATCTTTCCCTGTCGCGTCCTGCCAGTACGCCCTCTACGTTGTATCAGGCGGATCTCGGACGGAACAGCCTCGTAGAATATGACGTGATCCACGTCTGGGACGTGGAGTCCCTCTTCCCCTATGCTGGTTGTCACAAGCAGGTTGTGACGTCCTTGCCGAAAATTCTCTAGTATGCTCATCTGCTCGTTCTGGGTCAGACCGACATCATCAGTGTCTCGAGTTGCCTGACCGACAAAACGGACGGCAGAGACGCCATCGAGCTTGTTCAGTCTCTCGACCAGTGTTTCGACAGTATCTCTGTACTGAGTGAAGACAATGATCTTCGAATCCTTGTTCAACTTCATCTCGCCCTCGACCAGTTCTCCTAGCCTCTTCTGCTTCGGATGTTCTCTTTCCTCCATCGAGAAGGCAAGCCGTCTAGCTTCGAGAATCTTCGGATCTCTTGAGAGGCTCTTGCCCGATTTGCTGCTGGCGGTTTCGAGCTTTGCAAGATATCTTGTGAGATTGTGCAGACCTTGGGTTTCCAGGACATCGATCGCATGACTCAACGACATCGCTTGCGCCTGAAGAATCACCGCCCCGTAGAGAGCTCCAGAGCCTCCTCTTCTCAGACTCTTTCGAAGTTTCTCCCCGAGTTCCAGTAGCATTCGCTTGCTCGCCCTGACACCAGTCGGCAGCTGGTGCATAGCCCTGAGCTTCTCCGTCCTCTCCTCCATCGCGGCGCGAAGAATCTTGCTGATATCCTTGTAGGCTGGTGGAAGCGGGACGCGTTCCCAGTTTATCGTCACGTCATTGACGTACTGAACTACATCTTCGTCTTCTTCGGTTCTCATCTCCACGTTGGTGATTGCAAGCTTGTCGCAGATCTCTTGGACCCGCTCTTTTCGAGCGCTCGGTGAGGCCGTTAGCCCGAGTATCAACGGGTTCGATGCTTGGCTCTTGTAGCTCTCAGCTACCTCAGAGTAGGCATAGTCTCGGACACACCTATGTGCTTCGTCAAAGACGATCAAGCAGACGCTGCTCAGTGAATACCGTTCGCTTAGGACGTCGTTCCTGATCACTTCAGGAGTAGCAAAGATCAGTTGGGATCCTTCGAAATCCTCAACTCTCATAGACGGTGGTGATTCACCTGTAAGCACTGATGACTTGACATTCTTGTCGGGAAAGTGTTTTTTGAAGAACTCGGCATGTTGAAGAACTAACGGTTTTGTCGGGGCGAGGATAACGACTTTGTCGTTCTGACGCTCTGAAAGACGCTTGACAGCCACCAGCAAGGCGATTGTGGTCTTGCCTAAACCGGTCGGTAGAACGACTAACGTGTTAGCTTTGGCTGCGGACTCAGCAATGGTGCTTTGATACTCTCGTGCCTCAATGCCTAATGGCTCAGTGACCTGCAGTTTGCCCTTGCGCCTGCTCTTCTAGGGAGAGGGCGGGAGGGGGTTTAAGGGTGTGCGCCTGATTTCCTGTATGTGTTTCCTGCCGAACGTAAGTAGTAGAAGGGATGCGGAGACCCAGGCGATGAGTGCCGCGTCCGCGAACATTTCCCGTAATGGTCTGCCAAAGTAGAGAAAACCCAACATCGCTAGAACCACTGCAAAGATGCTCAGAGTCTGGTATCGATCTAGGAGCCCAAAATCTCTCCGTCCACCTGTCCAGAGTTTGTAGAACGTCCCGAGATACAATGCAAGCCCGACGATAGCCAGTGTCGCAAGAGAGGCAAAGGCCCAGTAAGGCACGCGAAGGATTAGGAGGCCGATTTCATCGGCGATAAGGCCAATCCCTGCGCCAAAAACCAAGGCAGTGTCCCATCTGGTGCGGACATCTGTCGCAAAGACCATGACAGTTGACGACGCTATCAACAATAGGACTCCATAGTAGAGATGATGAATGTGAAATCCCTGAACTTTGATAACGGGACAAGACTGAGTGCACCTCGCCTCGACGGCGACGAATATTCTCGCTACAATGACGGCCATGGTGAAACCTATTGCTGCAAAAAGGAATCCTACTGGCCCTAGTAGCGGTGCGCCTTTTGGCCGGCTCAATCTTGCCTAGACCTCATCCGTTTGGCCTTCTTTAGTCTATCCCGGTCTTTTGCGATTTCTGGCAGGGCTTTTAAGAAAAATCCTCATCTACAACTTTGAACGGTTAACGAGGATGGAAGATCGAACCCGAGCTATTCATACTGGTAACGAGTGACCAGTACAGAGATGCTTGTCATGGCATGGAGGGAGTTGAGGCACAATGGTGTGGCGTTTCCGCCGTCCTATGAGTCAAGGCACCTCTCCATACGAGTCCATGGCACCGTTGTCCCGCTCTCCCCCGAGGCTGAGGAGTTGGCGTATGCGTGGGGAAAGAAGCGAACCACGCCATACATTCAAGACCCAGTTTTCCAGTCGAACTTTCTCTCTGATTTTCTCAAGTTTCTGCCTGGAAACTTTGCTGATGCAAAGTATTCCGAGATCGACTTCACGCCGGTCTACGAGTATCAGGCGAAAGAGGAGCTTCAGAAGCAGGATCTTGATTACAAGAAGAAGGTGGCGGCTCAGCGAAAGGAGCTTCGCTTATCGCTCAAGGAAAAGTATGGTTTCGCAGAGATAGATGGAGTCAAGACTGAGATTGCTAACTGGATGGTAGAGCCTCCAAGTCTCTTCATGGGGAGAGGCAGCCATCCCATGAGGGGACGTTGGAAACCGAGAATCCATGCCGAAGATGTTGTTCTAAACCTCTCCGAGAACATCGAATCCCCTCCGGGAAACTGGAAGGAGATTGTTCACGATCACGAGTCAATCTGGATCGCTCACTGGGTGGACAAGCTAAGCAACGTCCGCAAGTACGTCTGGCCAAGTGACATCTCCGATCTTCGTCAAGAACGCGACAAGCTGAAGTACGATGCGGCTCGAAAACTGCAGCGCCGTCTACCGGATGTTCGACAGTTCATTGACAAGAATCTCCTCTCACCAGATATGAGGATGCGCAAGCTCGCGACCGTTTCTTACCTCATTGACAATCTAGCTATGAGGGTAGGTGACGAAAAGGACGAGGATGAAGCTGATACTGTAGGCGCTTCAACTCTCAGAGTCGAACACCTCAAGTTCCTTCCCCGCGGGGTCGAGTTCGATTTCCTGGGAAAGGACAGTGTCCGTTGGCAGAAAGTTCTGAAGGTTGACGGAGCGAACACGCCTATCCGTAGGAATCTCCAAGAGTTTTCACATGGTAAGCAGCCCGGGGACCTTGTCTTTGACGGGATAACTTCTCAGCATGTGAACCGTTTCCTCAACAAGGCGATGAGAGGCCTGACAGCGAAGGTTTTCCGAACCCACCATGCGACAGAGACGGTTCAGACCTATCTGAGAAGACACAACGGCTTCAAGCCTGAGGAGTCCCCCTACGTCAAGCTTCACCACGCCCGTGTCGCGAATCTCGAAGCAGCGATCAAGTGCAACCACAAACGGACTCCACCGAAGACCTGGGAGGGAAGCCTCCTCAAGAAACAACAACGACTCGACGAGCTGAAAACAAAAGAGGTCAAGACGGACACGCAGAAGCTGAGGCTGGAGGAACGCATCCGAAAACTGAAGCTTGATGTCGATCTGCAGAAGCGGACCCGCGATTACAACCTGAACACGTCTCTCAGAAACTACATTGATCCGAGGGTCTACAAGAACTGGGCGATCAAAGCCGAGTATGACTGGAAGGGGATCTATCCCAAGACTCTTCAGCGAAAATTTCTCTGGGCGTCTAGGGCCAAAGCCTGATTCGTCTATCTCGATTTCTTGGGGCCCTTGAGCCAGCCTCCGATTCCAAGCTCTCTAGGCTTGCTGTCCGCGTCCATGGTAACAGAGCCGTCGTTCTGAAGTTGAAGCCGTCTCCATCTGTTGTCACTGGATGTTCCCCGTAGAGTTCTAACCCTTGCAAAGTGCTGGACCTGTCCTCCCTCGTCACTGGTCCGGAATTCGATTATCCCGTCGCAGAGCGATTCGAACTGTTTATAGAAAGAATCAGAGGCGATTCCCATCATCACCGAATGAAACATCGCGAGACCACGGATCTTCGCGTAAGGAATGATCCTCGTCCTCCAAATATCAATCATCAACTTCTCATCCGTATAATGACACATCACAGAAGTATTGTCATCAATGTGCAACCACCGTTTCTCGTCCTCAGCAACTCCCTCTCGGATGATATTGACTACTCTGCTGCTCCAGTGATTGAGGTCGAAGGACTGATGCTCGTAAGCCTCCCGTCCCTTCGATCGCAAACCCTCAGGGGTTTCGGGGTGCGCCAATCCGGTCATTACGTCGTATGTGTCCAGTATTCTGAGATGGTCCTTCTGCTCCTGCTCTCTCACGTTCAGTCCGAGTTTGGTTAGGGAGTCTCGAACTTCGTGGGGTGCGTGCATGTAGGTATGGTACTCTGTTCGCGCCCCGTTTCTCAAAGCGCTGGCCGCTATTGTAAGCGATGTTTCGTACCATGGAGAGTCCGGACCGAACTCGACGAGATAGCTTGCTCCGAATCTGATTCCATTGGGAACGAGGTCCTCGAGGATTGCTAATGTCGGGGTCTGTTCCATGGTCCGGTTTTCACGCCCTATGAGCGTTCTGTTTTTCTCCAACACTTATGGTTAAAGCTGAACTAGTTCTGGCTGCAATCGCCAAACAGGGCGAGAGCCAAGCAACGACAAAGAGGAATGATTGAAACCTTGCCAAAGCCCAATCTACTGATTACAACCGATGTTGTTGACAAAGCAAGCATTCGGGCTCTCTCCAAGTATGCGAGAGTTTTCAGCTCGACCGGGCTCAACGAGGCATCGCTAGTTGAACTGTTACCGTCCATAGATATTCTTCTCGTGTTCTTCTGGCCTAGTTTTCTCACGCCTGAAAACCTGTCAAGGATGACCGAGCTGAGGCTCGTTCAGAGCATCCTCGCGGGTGTCAATCATATCCCTTTCGCCCAGCTCGACAAGAAAGTCGTGGTTTGTAGCAACGCGGGTGCTTATTCTGACGAGGTTGCGGAGTACGCCTGGGCTCTTTTGCTCTCCGCTGCTAAGAGAATAGTTGACTTTCACAACGCGGTCAAGACGGAACAATGGACTTTGAGACGAACATTAGGCGGAAAGGAAGTGACCATTCTGGAAGAAAGAACGCTGGGCATTCTTGGATACGGAGGGATAGGGTCCGCGGTCGCCCAAATCGGCAAGGGATTCCGCATGAAGATCTACGCGTTCTCGAGAGAACCGGTTCGAGAGAAGGGTGTAAGATCCTTTCAGGGAGACAAGGGACTCTTAACGGTCTTAGCGGAGAGCGATGCCGTCATTGTTTCGCTCCCCCTAACAGAGCTCACCAACAAGATCATCAGCGCGAACAAGCTTACGACGATGAAGAAAGATGCGATACTTGTGAACATAGCCCGTGGAGAGCTAGTTGACGAAACGGCCCTCTACGAGCACCTGAAGGCTAATCCTGATTTTCGATACGCGACTGATGTGTGGTGGTATCGAGAGGGAAAGGAATCTCTCAAGACAGCTCATCCGTTCTTCGAACTGCCCAACTTTATCGGGACCCCGCACGTATCAGGCCCCTCGGGACTAGCCACCGGAAAACCGGTGAAGTTTGCAGTGGAGAATGTGGCACGCTTCCTCCGGGGTCTCAAGCCAAGAAACATTGTCAACCCCGCGGAATATCTCGTAACGGATAGGCAAGAATACTAGATTCTATCCTCATCCAGCGATCGTCTTGGCAAGTAGATCCAATGATACGTTGCCGCCGGAGATGACAAGGACGACCCGCTCCCCGAGCTTCACGACATCCCTGTTAGAGAGTAGGACGGCGGCGGGCGCGGCTCCTGAGGGCTCTGGGAAAATGTGGGCGTCACGAACTAGGAGTTTCATCGCTGAGAGGATCTCGTCGTCTGAAACAGTGTAGACGCCATCGACGTATTTCTTGCAAGCTTCGAGTGTCAGATCTCCAACAGCCGACGGAATAAGCCCGTCTGCGATCGATTTCGGCGAGTCGAATGTGACAATCTTCCCGGCTTTCAATGCTGCTTGGAGTTTTGGGGAGCCCTGCGGTTCGACACCGTAGACCTTCGCTTCGGGCTTCAGTGATTTGATCGCGGTGGATATGCCTGATATGAGACCACCTCCACCAACCGGGACTATTACCGAGTCGAAGTCCTCGAGTTGATTCGCTATCTCCAGCCCGCAGGTTCCCTGGCCAGCTATGATGTCATTGTCGTTGAATGGATGTACAAGTGTCGCTCCAGTCTTGCTGATTATTTCCTTCGCTTTCGCGTCACGATCGACCGTGTATTTGCCGTACTTGATGGCTTCAGCGCCATACTCGATGATCGTGTTGACTTTCTCTTGGACCGCTGTCTCCGGAAGTATTACAGTGCATTTCTTTCCGAGCAGTCTAGAACTGTAAGCTACAGCCATACCGTGATTGCCCGAAGAGACCGCGACGATGTTCTTAGCTGACAATTGGGAAATCTTGTTGTAGGCTCCCCTGATCTTGAAGACGCGTATGGGCTGGAAGCATTCGAGCTTCAAATAGACCCGTCGGCCAAACCTCTTCGAGAGTGACGGCGACTCCACAAGCGGGGTCTTGGTCGATACTCCTTCGATCCGTTTACTAGCGGCGATAATATCGTCGAGGGTTGGCAAATGGCCCTGGTTCATGAGTCAGTCTAACTCGGTCTTCCTGTCTTGAGGTTAAAGGTGCGTTGACAAAAGGGGAATCGCCCGTTTTCAGCCCTGATCTTGAATCTGGATGGATGGTCTCTAACATGCCCCGGATTCGTTCGTGATCGGTCATAGATTTCCCGTCTTTTCGCCTTTTTCAATTATGCCTAGACTGCGCCCTGATCAACTGGACTCGCTTGTTTTCAGTGCCAGACAGAGAGATGATTCCCCGAACTGGAGAACTATCCGAGCCACGGAACGCCAATCTCGGTCCCAACTTGTTTCATTGCTTCCACGACTTTGGGACCCAGAGGAATGCCCTCCTTCCGGAACTTTTCCATCCTCGCATAACTCTTCTCACCGTGAACATAGATTCGTGATTGCCCCTCCGCTTTTGGCGAATCCTTCAATTCGCGCGCCAACCGGTCCATGTCCTTCTTGAAATCCTCCAAGGGACGAAACGCTGCCGGATCCAGGGCCATGAAGAAGTGGCCGACATTCGGCTTTTCCTTGTTAACATCGACACTGAGACCCGTAGCTGCACCGCTCAAGACCCCACTCAAAACGTCCACCATAAGGGCCAGACCATACCCCTTGTGGCCAGAGTGCTCTTCCCCCTCACCGCCCAAAGGCAAAATCCCGCCGCCAAGTCTCTTGGACAAAGCGTCGAGAACTACACGCGCGTCCTCTGTCCCACGTCCTGTCTTGTCTACAGCCCATCCCAGAGGCATCTTCTTCCCCAGGCGGTCGTAGACCTCAAGCTTCCCACGCGGAACCACAGACGTTGCCATGTCAAGGACGAATGCTCTCTCCTTTCCCGCCGGCGCAGTCAGACTGATCGGATTTGTGCCAAGGACGGCATTTCTACCGAAGGTCGGAACCACAAGCGGCGCGGCATTAGTCATGCTCACACCAATCAAATCGTGTTCCAAGGCCATCAAACTGTAGTATCCCGCTATTCCGTAGTGGTGAGAGTTCCGGACAGACACGATTCCTACCGCAGTTTCCTTGGCCTTCTTTATTGCCAATTCCATTCCCCTGCGCCCGACAACCTGGCCTAAGCTCTGCCCACCGTCAATCATAGCCGTCGCCTTGGTCTCTCTCGCGATTTTGCTTTCGTCCGTGGGCTTCGTCCAGCCATTCTTGAGATCCGCATAATATCGCGGAAGACGAGCCACGCCGTGGGACTCGACCCCCCGAAGATCAGCCAGGACCAACACGTCAGTAGTTGTCCTAGCATCCTGTGCTGGGACGCCCAGCTTCATCCACACCTTGTTACAGAAGTCCTTCAGTCTTGCTTCTGGTACAATGACCTGCTTCTGAATCGTGACCTGGTCAACCATGACTTTGTCCTCGGAGACCTCTATTCGATCTGAGCGTTCAAGGAGACATTTTTTAACTTAGGCCTATTCTCGGATACACGCTGAGAGAAATGGATACTCATCAAGCGATTCTGACTAAGCTGGATGTTAGACAGTACAGCCCGAAGAAGGTCCCGGCTGAAGTGAAGATGAAAGTACTCGAAGCGGCACGAGCCACCCAGACGGGAAACAACAAGCAACACTTGAGATTCATACTTGTCCAAAACAAGGAATCGATCAAGAAACTAGCAGAAGACAGTACAAGCGGTCCCTGGGTCGCCGGCGCAGACTTTGCTGTCGTCGTCCTAACGGACCCCAAAATAGGCTTCCACCTCATCGATACTGGGCGGGTAGTGCAACAAATGCAACTCTCTGCCTGGAACAGCGGAGTAATCTCCGGAGTCTATACTGGAATCAAGGAAGAAGCAATGCGCAAGGATTTTGGTTTCCCAGCCGATATCAAGCCCACTATGGTCGTGGGTTTTGGCTATCCCGTCAAGAAGATCGTTGGGAAGAAGAACCGTATGCCCATTTCGGAATTAGCTTTCGTCGAGAAATTCGGGAATAAATTCGATCCAAAGAAACTCAGCTAGAACAGTTGCCGATTGGCGAGCCTCTGTGAGAGGCCGATGACTGCTCACCTCATCGAATGCTGACCATGAAGTGGAGGCAATGGGTTGGACTTCACGGAGATTCTAGCTAACGAATTGTGGGTAGGCGCAGCCCCTACCCTAGCGGATCTGGATGAGATCAAGAAACTCAGTGGAGGTAAGGCCGTGATTGTCGACCTTACGAGAAATCCACGAGAGGAGGAGTGGTCCAGGAAACTCGGGTTGCAATATGAAGATCGGACCCCCAAGGTTGAAGAGACTTTTTCCGCGGTTCCAGTAAGCCAGCTCCGGCTGGTATCTCGACTCATCGAGCAACATATCCGTGGGGGACGGAAAGTCTTCCTTCATTGCAAGATGGGGCTCGGCAGAAGTCCGACTTGTGCTGCAGCTTACCTCGTACATTGTGGAATCCCTCTTCGGGACGCAAAAGAGCTCATATTGAGCAAACGTTCAGTTTGGAATGGCGAAGACGGCAATTATGCGAGTGGCCTTGAGGACTTCGCTAAGATGCTGGAAATAGCAAGACTCTCAGAATAGCCGTTCGATTCTGACACATCGTATGTTCGCGAGGACGCGGTTCTGACTATTTCTTGAGAACGGAACTTTTGAGAACTGTCTTTACGAGTTCAGGTTCCTTGAGAAGGTAGTAAGTCGCTCGTCTGGTTCTCAGGCTTATCTTGGCGATTCCCTCGATTACCAGCTTCAGGACCCTTGTGGGGTGCATCTCTATGTCGCTCCATTGCCAGCCCTGATATGACGGGTTGGCCAGGCTTTCTTCTTCGCTTCTCGCGGCCAGCCACAAGGCCTTGCGATAGTCTGGATGTTTCGCTAGGAACTCCTCCACATAGTTCTCCTGTGGAGTTCCTGAGTGGCTCGACGTTTGGACGGTGGTTTGGGAGAGTATAATGGTTCGGGAGGAGTGTTGTGACGGAGATGTTCTTGACACGAGGCTCGCCTTCTTCAGACAGACCCTCGAATTAGGTATTGGTGACTCCGGCGATTTATTCTGCTCGTTTTTTCCGGGACGACTACTAGGTTACAAAATGCTGCGTCAGTACAAATCCCGAGAATATCGGGTTTCGACACTTGGGTTAGGGCGGGGCAATGTTCTTTGGAGCCGATGTGTCAAGACTAGTGAAGATGGCTTTGCCAATACTTCGGGACCTTCCCTGAGTAGACCACCTGCTTCGCACCGAGAAACTGAGAAAGCTCCTCTACACTATCTCGTATTTCTCTTGAGGTATCCTTGTCCTTGGGCGCCCCTGGCTCAGCGTGTACTGCTTTGACGAAGAGTTTCTGGTTCTTTCGGTCCATGAGTGGATCCATGCGCCCGATGAATTTGTCCCCGTACAGTATGGGAAGAACGTAGTACCCGTATTTGCGCTTGTTTTGGGGCGTGTAGATTTCGATAGTGTAGTCGAAATGGAACAGGAGCTTCGTTCTGGCCCGGTCACAGAACAAGTTGTCGAAAGGGGAGAGCAGGGTGACCCGTGGCTCCCATTGGTCTGAATCTAGCTCGTCTAGTAATGGGATGTCTTGCGAGTGAATGTAGCGCTCGCCGTTTCCAACGGGCGTGTCCGTAATCTCGACCGTCTGGATCTTCGAGTCCGCTTCTAGTTGCTTGAGAGTATCCTTCAGATTTCTGTATCGGCCGCGCAGAAAATGCCAACTTAGTTCCGATTCATTCGCTGTGCCGAGAGCTCTTAGGGATCGCTGAACTGCTTCGTATTCTACTTCGGTTTCAGAGAGTTCCTTCTTTGAGACCCAGCTAGGGAGGAACCGTTCAGATATGTCCCAGAGTTTCTGTTTCCCCTGACGACCGACAACCATTACCTCTCCCTTGAAGAAGAGATGGGAGAGCATCCGGGAGACGTCGCTCCAGGAAGACCAGCCAATCCCACGGGGCTTGGCTCGGGTCTTGTCTTCGAACTGGCGGGAAAGGAGGGGGCCCTTCTGTTTGAGTTCTGTCAGAACGTAGGTTCTAAGGTCCGAATTCTTGCCAAGCCATTTCTTGACTCTCGCACGCCAAACTGGGCCTAACGATTTCAAGAAGACATCAGGGTAGGCCCGCATCATGTGATAGTAGAGAGGATAGTCTTCCATCAGTACGATGGAGGCTTGATGGGCCCAGTACTCGAAGAGCTTCTTGTCGCTCCAGAGCAGTTTGTCCAGCTCGGACGTGTCGAAGATCCCGAGCCGACTCCATAGAACGATGAGGTGGCTGGGCGCTACCGCGCTGATCGGGTCGAGTTGGAGGCAGCCTATGCTTCGAGTCACTTCTAAAATGTCATCGGAATCCGGGTTACGGGGCCTCTCTCCCGCGAGATGCTGCTTGGCAACTGCAAGACGTCTGACGTTCTCCAGAGTCGTCGTAACTTTCCTAGGCACAGAACAGAACTTGTCGTGGCTGTTTCATAAGGGATTCGAAGTTGAACTGTCCCGCAATTCAAAGCAAAGACCCGACCACCGCAAAACCTGAAGTGTTTCGTTTTCTAGGCTCGTCTTTTTCAAGAGGATCTTTCGGCGCGAATTACTTCTTCATGAAAGGCATGCCTTTCATCATCGGCCCGCGTCGCTTCATCTGCTTCATCATCTTCCTCATCGTAAAATACTGGTTGACAAGTTCCCGCACCTCACGCTCCGGCCGGCCCGCGCCTCGTGCGATCCTCTTTGATCTAGAGCTGTCCACTAGCCGAGGCTCTTCCAGCTCTTTCTTCGTCATTGATTGAATGATCACCCTCCACGATTTCATCTTCTCTTCCGCCACGCCCAGCTGCTCCTCAGGAAGACTGACGCCACCTGGAATCATCTGCAATACCTTCCGCAGCGGTCCCATCTTCCGAAGGTTCTCCATCTGATCGTACATATCCTTCAAAGTGAATCGGCCCTCCATGAACGCTTTCACCTTGGCCTCGGGAACTTGCACTTCCGCCTCCTTCACCTTCTCCAGGAGCGCGTTCAGGTCGCCCATTCCCAATAGCCGTCCCACAAAATCTGTAGGGACGAACTGTTCCAGGTCCTCGACTCGTTCTCCGGTTCCGATGAATTTAACCTTCGAACCTGTTGCTGCGACCGCGGAGAGCGCTCCTCCTCCTTTAGCGGACCCGTCCATCTTTGTCAAGAGTACTGACCCAACAGGTGTCGCTTCGTGAAACGCTCGTGCCTGAGTGATTGCTTGCTGTCCAATCGTCGCGTCTATCGCCAACACTATCTCATCGGGCTTCACCGCGGAGGCAATTCTCTTCATCTCGTCCATTAGGTCCCGCTCGTTTCTATGCCGTCCGGCAGTATCAATAATCACCAGGTCCGTCTTCTCCTTGCGGTAGTGTTCGAGACCATGCTTCGCAATGTCCTCGGGCTTCTTGTTGCCTGGCTCGCCGTAGACTGGAATCTCCACCCTAGCCGCGAACTGTTTCAATTGCTCCAGTGCGCCCGGGCGATAAGTATCCGCCCCAACAATACCGACCCGCAAGCCTCTCTTCTGGAAAAACCGTGCCAGTTTCACCGAGCTAGTAGTCTTTCCAGTGCCCTGAATGCCAACGAGCATGAGCTTGCGGAACAAGCCAGGCTGGACTTCGACCTTGGCCGAGTCTTGACCCACAAACTTTGTCATTTCCTCGTAGAGGACTTTGACAACATGTTCTCGCCTTGTAATCCCTGGGGGAAGTTGCCCTTTCAGCGAGCGATCTTCAACGGCCTTGGACAGTTGGAGAACGAGTTCGACATTCACGTCAGCCTGCAATAGGGTTCTCTGTAGGTCCTTCACCAGCTCCTTGATCGCCTTCTCGTCCACGTTCGGCATCCGCAACATTTTGCGGACTGCGTCAGTGAGAGAACGGCCAACCGTTTCCAAGACTATTCTCTGAACGTTCTCCGGCGCTTCTTAACCTTCCCCAGAACAGCCGCCATTATCAGAGGAAAGCAGACCGTTGCATCACCGTATACATCAACGAATTTTCCTCCTTTCCGGATTTTCCTCCAGCTGATCGATTCGGCCAGAGGTGCGCCGCTCAATCCTCCAGGCTCCGGTCTATCAGCAGTAATCTGAACCGCCGCGTCAACTCCCTCTCTCAGAACACTGGCTAGGAGAGTGTGGTGTTTCGGTAATCCTCCGCCTAGAATCAGAACCCCGAGCTTTTTCGAGGTCATGGCCATCTCTATCATGTTCGTTACATCGGCCATCGGGTTCAACTGGAGCAGTTCTGTCTGCGAGAAACTCCAGAGGCTGAGACCCAAGATCGAGTCTAACAAGCCTGGCGAGAATATCTTGACTTTGTTTCGGGCGGCTTTGTTGAGGATTGAATTCCTATCTGGCAAGAGTGGGCCTATTTTCCGGAGAAGGTCGGAGACCGATACGCCGCGCCTTTTCTCAGCTGGAATCCTTGCAAGCAGTCTTCTTACCGTCTTGTCTAGAATCTCGAACGAGTTTTCTTTCACGAAGATGTCTGCGATTCGACTATATCCTTTCTTGATCAAGAGGCGATCGTCGACTTGGAACGTCCCCTGGTAATGGTACAAACCCAGAGCTTCGATCACATCGTGAGTCAAGTTCGCCCCAGTAGTCACGATCGCATCGAGAAACCCGCGGTCGATCATATCCCCAATGAGAAGCCTAAACCCCGACGGGACCATGGGACCAGCGAGAGTCAGGAAGTTTGTGAAATCTGTGCCTCGGAACATTTCTTCGACAACGTCAGCCGCAGCGCCTATTCTGCCCCCGCCGAGTACCCCGGTAGCGCCCATCTCTCTAACTAGGGCGTCCGCCGTCATTCCCGGCCAAAGGCGCAAGTGTCTAACTTTTGAAGGACCCTTGCTCGAAATGAGTAGCTCAGCCCTTTCGGCGGACGACCATGTTCCGTCCCATAACGGCCCAGTACTCGACCTCGATTCCCGAAGCCATCAGCTTCTTCAAATCCTCATCATCCGGCATAGGTGTCTCGAATGTCTGATAATTCTCCATGTCCATTACCTGGAGAAGATTTCCCGAGATGGAAAGCACCTGTCCCGTCCTCTTGTCGATGAGCGGGACCTCCGCCTTTCCGTCAACCGGGCTGATCAAGTTCTTCTTCACGCCGGTAAAGGCGCTGATCCCGACAATCCTGGCCTTGGCAGAGCCGTGCTTGCCGGGCTTGGACTTTTCGAACTCCACAATCTTGCATGGCTCACCATCAATGAGGACGTACTGGCCAATCTTCAAACTGCCAACCTCGACCGGCTTGCTCATGAAACTGTGACCCGACGGCGAGCGGTCCTAGGACTGCATCTAAAAGACTTCGCGTGAATGAAGGTATATTCCTAGAGAATTCTTTTCAACTGGTCCATTCCAGTCCACCATTCTGTGTCATCATGCCCAAGGCAGTAGGCATCCTAGCCAAGAAAGGCTCGAAAGAAATCTATAGCGAGGCTAGGAGGATTCACGGAATTATCGAGCAACACGGACTTAGATCGATCCCAGACGACGAACTTGGAAAAGCTGCGAGGATTCCGGGAAGCAAGCCGCTCAGGCAAATGGAGATCGATGTCCTTGTGACGATAGGGGGAGACGGCACAGTATTGAAAGCTGCCAAGGAGATGCGGAAGCCAAAGACCCCGATCTTAGCGGTAAACATGGGCCGCAGGGGCTACCTCACCGAAGTAGAGCCTGCGGAGTTCGAAGCAGCATTCACCAAGTGGGAGAAGAGTGACTACGAGCTTGAGGAGCAATGGAAGCTCTCTGTGCTGCATGGGAACCGACTTGTCGGGGAAGCCCTCAACGAGGCGCTACTTCTTCCAACCATACCTGCGAAAATGCTCAACCTGAACCTGACTCTGCGGGGCAAGCGCGTTTTTCAAGCTAGGGCAGACGGAATTATTGTCTCTACTCCAACAGGGTCAACAGCCCACTCATTCTCCGCCGGCGGCCCAGTTCTGGAAACTTCGATGGATAATGTATCGCTGACGCTCATCGCTCCTCTTCAACCGGTCAAGTCGATAGTAGTACCGGTGAAAGCAGGCGTGCAACTTCACGTTGCAGAACCGGGTCCTAGCGCTAACCTGGTTATAGACGGGCGTCTTGAGCGTAAGATCAGGATCGGGCAGTCGTTATCATTCAGGAAATCCGGCAACAGTACGTTTTTCGTCAGGTTCGGAGACTCATTCCTTCAGAGGAGTCTTAGAAGGCT
>Ga0209806_1000094_pt1 | contig 51034 bp, 47 predicted proteins | sample GraSoiAngelo_152_FD_186166 | JGI IMG/M metagenome (GOLD analysis project Ga0209806, IMG submission 186166) | Grasslands soil microbial communities from the Angelo Coastal Reserve, California, USA - 14_1009_12_30cm (SPAdes) (version 2) | ecosystem: Environmental > Terrestrial > Soil > Grasslands ... | reverse complement strand
CGCCGCCGGCCCGCTGCGCGGGCGACCCACGTGGGTCGCCACAAACCTTTCTTCCTTGGTCGCCACGTTAGTCGCCACGAGCTTGCCCTACCGGCCTTCCCATTTCAGGACGTGGGCGCGGACCGCGTCGCCTCATACGGATCGCCGATGTGCACCCGCGGGGTCGGGACGTGCTCCAGGATCTGAGAGACGATGTGATCCCCCGTGATATTTTGGGCCAGAGCCTCGTACGACAGCACCAGCCGGTGGCGCATCACCTCCGGGGCGATGTCCCGGACGTCCTCCGGCAGCACGTATTCGCGGCCGCGCACCAGCGCCAGCGCTTTCGCGCCGATGATCATGTTCAGGGACGCCCTCGGGCTGCTGCCGTATGAGATATACGGCACCAGGTCAGCGAGCCCAAAGTCCTTCGGGCGCCGCGTGGCGCTGGCCAGGGTGACCGCATACTCCATCAACTTGGGATGCACGTAGACGGCATCGGCGATGCCCTGCATCTCCAGCAGATCGGCGGCGCCGATCACAGGCTGCACCTCGGGGTGCTGGACAGCCATCCGCTCCACGACGGTGACCTCTTCCAGCACGCTGGGATAGGTGATGACGACCTTGAACATGAAGCGGTCGACCTGCGCCTCCGGCAGCGGGTAGGTCCCCTCGCTCTCGATCGGGTTTTGCGTCGCCAGCACCAGGAACGGGGTCGGCAGGGGGAAAGTCTGCTTGCCGATCGTCACCTGCCGTTCCTGCATTGCCTCCAGCAGCGCGGATTGCACCTTCGCCGGCGCACGGTTGATCTCGTCGGCCAGGACGAGATTCGCGAGGACGGGGCCGAGCTCGGTATCAAAGGTGCCGGTGTGCTGGTTGTAGATGCGGGTGCCGATCAGGTCCGCGGGGACCAGGTCGGGCGTGAACTGGATTCGCTTGAACTCACAGTCGATGACCCGGGCGGCGGTTTTAATCGCCAGCGTCTTGGCCAGTCCGGGTACCCCCTCGATCAGCACATGGCCGCGTGCCAGGAGCGCGACCAGAATCCGCTCCAGCATCAGGTCCTGACCGACGATGACCTTCTTGATCTCGACCAGAACCTTGCGCATTGTGGTCGACGCCTGCTGAAAGGTTTCCACCGGGACCCTCACGCCGCCACCCCCTCCACCAACGTTGGCTGCATCCTACACCTGGGCAAAAACGCGGTCAAGCAGTCGCGCTGTCACGCCCACCTTCCCTTACCCTGTTCCCCCGACCGCCCGACGGCCAGACCGCTTGACTGCGCGACCGCGGGTCTGTCAGTCCGTCCTCCACTGCCGCCCCTCGCGCACCAGCAGGGCATCCGCATCCGCCGGCCCCATCGATCCGGCGGGATAATTCGGAAAATCCTCCGGAGGATGGTCGGCCCAGTGCTGCAGCAACGGGTCGACGATCGCCCACTGCAGCTCCACCTCGTCGCGGCGCGGGAACGACGTCTGTACTCCGCGCATCACATCGAGGAGGAGGTGTTCATACGCGGAATGCTCCGGTTCGCCGAAATCGCGGTAGGAGAAGTCAAGGGTCACCGACCGGATCTCGTGCTTGTGTCCGGGGACCCGCGCTCCAAACCGCAGCGCGATTCGCTCATCGTCGGTGGTCTTGAGCACCAGGACGTTGTGATCCATGCCGGTGATGTCGTAGTCGCGGAACAAGCGCAGCGGGGGCTGCCGGAACACGACGACCACCTCGGTATCTTTACGGGCCAGCCGCTTGCCGGCCCGCAGGTAGAACGGCACATCGGCCCATCGCCAGTTCTCGATCTGCACCCGCATGGCGGCATAGGTGGGAGTCACCGAATGCGGATCGACGCCCTCCTCTTCCCGATAGCCGGGCACGCGCTGCCCGCCCACGATGCCGCCCGAATACTGACCGCGGACCGCCGCCGCCGGTTGCGCCGGCAAAATCGCGCGCAGCACTTTCGCCTTCTCGTTTCGGAACCCCTCGGCATCGAAGACGGCGGGCGGCTCCATGGCGATGATAGCCAGCAGCTGCAAGACGTGGTTCTGGATCACGTCGCGCACGACGCCGACCTCTTCGTAGAACCGGCCGCGCCCGCCTACGCCCATGTCCTCGACGAACGAAATCTGGATGTGATCCACATAGCGCCGGTTCCAGACCGGTTCGAAGACCGTGTTGGCGAACCGAAATACCAGCATGTTTTGCACGGTCTCCTTGCCGAGGTAGTGGTCGATCCGGTACACAGACTCCTCACCAATGGCCCGGTCAACGAGGACGTTCAGGCGGCGCGCCGTTGCTTCGTCCCGGCCGAACGGTTTTTCAATGATGACGCGGGTCCACGGCTGGCGGCTGCCATAGCGAATCAGCTCGCTTCGCCCCAGGTTGGTCAGAATCGGTTCGTACGTGGAGGGGGGCGAGGCCAGGTAGAAGAGGCGATCTCCGCCGGTCCCGAAGCGGGGCTCCACCTCGGCCAGGGTCCGGGCCACGTGCGCGTAGTCCGCTTCCTTCATCGAGTCGGCGGACACATAGAAGAGCCGCTCCGCAAACCGGCCCCAGCTGGCTGCGTCAATCGCCACATCCCGCCCGACGCCGTCACGGGCAAAGGTTCGAAACTGCTCGTGCGTCATGCCGCGGCGGGACATGCCCACGATGGCCAGTGATGAGGAGATTGCGCCTTCGCTAAACAGGCGGTACAACGCCGGGAAGAGCAGCCGCTGGGACAGATCCCCGGTCGCGCCGATGATCACGATGGCGACGGGTTCCGGGGTCTGTGCGCTGGGATGGTTCATTGTCCGCTGTCCATTCCTACCCGCATTGTGCCCGTCCGCGCCGGGTGCAGGACGTGCATCGTTTGACCCCGTGCCCGGTGCGTGCTACCATCCTCACTGACCGGGGCGTAGCGCAGACCGGCCAGCGCGCGTGGTTTGGGACCACGAGGTCGCCGGTTCAAATCCGGCCGCCCCGACCACTTCAATCTACACAACCTACACAATCTACACAACCTACACAATCCAACCACGCCCAGACGTAATCGTGTCCGTAGATTGTGTAGGTCGTGTAGGTTGTGTAGGTCGCAGGGTTGCCCGGGGTCAGACAGCGGAGTTGGCGGATCAGGACTCGGGGGTCGGCGGCTCGCCCGGAGGCGCCGTGGTGCCGGTCGGGCGGGCCGGTGCGGGCTTGCTCGCGGCCTCCCGGGCCAGCTCGGTCGTCTTCTTGGGTCGCAGGTCCTGGCGGCCGAGGAAGTCGCTGGCCAGGTAGCGTTCCAGCAGGTCGCGGATCTGCTGAATCCGCTGCGCGTTTCCCGCCCGCCCCTCCGCGACCCAGGTCTTGTCCACCCGGTAGGTCCGTAGCTGCTTGCCATCGTGGAAATGCACGAGCGGATGCTTCATGGAATCTTCCAGGACCACGATGCGGACGGTCAACCCGAGCTTTTTGCTGACCTCGGTGGCAAGATCGAGCACCCACTGCCGCTTCTCGTCCGGTTGCTGACCGGGACCCATGCCCAGCGTCTCAGCCACGGTCTTCCCTCTCAGCGGGTTGGGGTCCAGCGCTGGCCCCCCAGGGACGAGCTGGCTGCGGCGTTTGCGGACCATCTCCATGACCTGTTCCCAGATGTCCAGCCCCGCCACGATGGACGCGAACACAAAGAAGAACAGGACGGCGAACGTTAACGACCAGTAGCGGAAGAATGCTTTGAGCTCTGGCGGCATGGTCCGTTCCTCAGTCTGTTGAATTTGGCGCCGTTTGCGGGGCTTCCTCCCCGCTACCATATAGGCAGACAATACAGAGGAGAGTATAATACCCGTACATCTATTCGGGAACGCTGGCATCGCCTGGGGGGAACGGCTCGATGCGTCCAATCTGGAAGGGACACCTCACGTTTGGACTGGTCACGATCCCGGTGAAGCTCTACACCGCCACGGAAGGAAAGGATGTACGGTTCCGGCTCCTGCACAGCAGCTGCATGACCCCGATCCAAAACAAACGGTACTGCCCTCAGCACGAGCAGATTGTGGACTGGAACGACGTGGTCCGCGGCTACGAGTATGCGAAGGGCAAGTTCGTTCCCGTCAGCGACGAGGAACTGGACAGCGTGCCGCTGGACACGGCGGGGACCGTCAACGTCACCTCGTTCGCCGACCTGCACGAGATCGATCCAATCTACTACGAGAAGTCCTACTACCTCGCGCCGGACGAGGGGGGACAGAAGGCGTTCCGTCTCCTGCACGATACGATGGACGAGACCACAAAGGTCGCGGTCGGCAAGGTCGTGATCAAGGAGAAGGAACACCTGGTGGCGGTGCGCCCGCATGATGGGACGCTGGTGATGTCCACGCTGTACTATGCAGACGAGGTGCGTGCCACCGCCGACGTTCCCGAACTGCCGGTCCAGGCGAAAGTACACCCCAATGAGAAAAAGATGGCGATGCAGTTGATCGAGGGACTCATCGCCCCATTCAATGCCGCGGAGTACAAAGACGACTATCGCGAAGCGTTGCAGAAGGTCATCGCCGCCAAGGTCGATGGCGAGGCCGTGGTCGGCATCCCGGTGCGAAAGCCCGAGAAGGTGGTTGACCTCATGGACGCCCTGCGCCGCAGCCTGCAAATGACCCGCAAAGAGAAGCTACCGGGCCGCCGGCCGAGAGCCCTTCGACCAGCCTCAGGACAGGGCTCCTCGCCCCGGGCTGCGGCCATGCGCGAACGGCACCGCTGACGCGAATCTACACAACCTACACAACCCACACAACCTACACAATCACCCGAACTCTATTATCGATCGCGATGATCGTGTAGATTGTGTAGATTGTGTAGATTGTGTAGATCGTGTAGATTGTGATGGCCCGCGCCTACATCGGAACGTCCGGCTTCAGCTATCCCGAGTGGAAAGGGTCCTTCTACCCAGCCGATTTGCCCACCGGTGAGATGCTGCGATTCTACGGACAGGTGTTTCCCACCGTTGAACTCAACAACACCTTCTACCGCTACCCCGGCGAGGATACCCTGATGCAATGGGCGGCATCCGTACCGGCGGAGTTCCGCTTCTCGGTGAAAGCGCATCGCCGGATCACGCACAACAAGCGATTGGTCGACGTGGACGGGGATATCGCCTTTCTTTTTGAGCGGATCCGGCGCCTGGAGGGCCGGCTGGGCTCAATTCTCTTTCAACTTCCGCCATCGCTGCGGTTCGACCTCGGCCTGCTGGAATCGTTTCTGGCCACGCTGCGCCCGGGCGCCCAGACCGTGGTCGAGTTCCGCCATCAAAGCTGGCGGAACGAGGCCGTCTACCGCCTGCTGGAGACCCACCGCGTGGCGCTGTGCGTGGCGGAGACCGACGAAGAAGCACAACCCGCTGAGGTGGTGGGGCCAGCCTCCTATCTCCGGCTCCACAGGTCGCGCTATGCGGACGAAGACCTGCGCCGGTGGGCCGGCTGGATCGGCGACCGCACCGCTGAGGGGCGCGACGTCTTTGCTTACTTCACGCACGAGGACGGGGCGCCGGCCACGGAGTACGCCAGGCAGCTCATCCAGCTGACGGCTTCGGCACCTCGCTCATGAGACCCATCATGTTGTCTTCCGAGTCGTAGAAGAACGCCATCCAGAGGTCGTAGGTATCCATCTCGGCGATGAGGTGCGGCGCGTCGTGAAACCGGACGCCTCGCCCGGTCAGGGTGCGGTGCGCGGACTGGATGTCGGGCACACGAAAGTACAGGATGGAGGTCCCATGCGCCGGGCCCTCCGGCCGGCTCAGCATGAGCCGGACCCCGCTGCAGTCGAAGAACGACAGCCCAGGCGGCGCTGTGAACTGATGCCGCATGCCGAGCCGGTCGCGATAGAAGGCCGTGGCCCGCTCAACGTCCTTCACGGAGACGCTGATCTGACCGATCTGAGAGAGGGTCAGCTGCGGCGTCATCGTACCCTCCTGAGTATGGTCGTGCGAGGAGTCGCGAACTACTTCCTTGGCCGGCAACGCCGCAGTCCCTTGTGCGCATGAGCCTGGAAGAATACCAGCGCAAGCGCAAATTCCAGCAGACCCCGGAGCCCGCGGGCCGTCCCAAGCCGCCCCGGAGGGGACCGCGCGCCCAGGTCCTGCGATTTGTCGTCCAGGAGCATCACGCCACCAGGCGGCACTGGGACTTCCGGTTAGAGATGGGCGGGGTGTTGAAGTCGTGGGCGGTTCCGAAAGGCCCAACATATGACCCCAGCGAGAAACGGCTTGCGGTTCCGGTCGAAGACCACCCGCTGGAGTACATGGAGTTCGAGGGAGTCATCCCTGAGGGGAACTACGGCGCGGGGGCGGTCATGGTCTGGGATCTGGGCACGTACGACGTGCTCGAAGGCGATCCCGAACAGGCCTACGCGAACGGGAAGCTCACCCTCATCCTGCGGGGGCGCAGACTGCGTGGCGAGTTCCACCTGGTCCGGACCAGAATGGGCGGCGAGGTCCAGTGGTTGATGTTCAAGAAACGCGACCCCGACGCGGTCGAGGGCTGGACCCTCCCGGAACCCTCCACCTCGGTGAAAACGGGGCGCAGCATCGAGCAAATTCGAGCGGATGGACAAGCCCAGTGGCAGTCAGGAAACAAGGGATCGCAGAAAGAGAGTAAGAGCGCCACGAAGAGCGCACATCGAGTTCGCGCGGCTCGAAGTGCGCGTAAAGCCCTGAAGCTCGACAAGCCGGGAAAGGATCCATACCCGCGCGACATGAAGCCCATGCTGGCCACCCTGGTCGACGCGGCGTTTGACGATCCGGCGTGGCTGTTCGAAATCAAATGGGACGGCGTGCGCGCGATCGCGTTCCTTCGCCGCAACGGTCCACGGCGCGAAGTCACGCTCCGCAGCAGGGGCGGGATGACGCTCAACGCCCAGTTCCCGGAGGTCGTGGAAGCCCTCTACGCGCAGGATCTGCCAGACGCGATCCTGGACGGGGAAATCGTCGCCCTGGACGACGCTGGGCGGGCACACTTCCAGCTGCTGCAATCTCGCCTCCAGGAAGTGAATGGACGCGGGCCCGACCGGGCGCCGGTCATCGCCTACTACGCCTTCGATATCCTGTACTTCGATGGCCACCGGATGCTCGACCGGCCGCTCACCGACCGCCGTCTGCTGTTCGACGCGGTGCTCCGTCCCAGCGCGGTGATCCGCATGTCGGAGGCCGTGGCCGAGCACGGGGTGGCGTTCTATCGAGCTGCGCAAGAATTGGGCGTGGAGGGCATCATGGCCAAGCGCCGCGACGCGCCCTACCGGCCGGGCGAGCGGGCGAAGAGCTGGCTCAAGATCAAAGTCACGCAGCGGATGGAGGCCGTGGTCGGAGGATTCACCCGCGGCCGGGGGGCGCGGGCGAACACCTTCGGCGCGGTGCTGCTTGGGGTGTACGATGGGGGCGGCCGTCTCCAATACATCGGGCACTGCGGCGGTGGCTTCACCGACGCCGAGCTCCGGCGGTTGATGCCCCTGCTGCAGGCGCGACTGGAAACGGCGTGCCCGTTCGCCCAGGTTCCTCCATCCAATGAGGCGGTGACCTGGGTCCGCCCCGAGCTGGTCGTGGAAGTGGAGTATGCGGGATGGACGAATGACGGGCTGTTGCGGGTGCCCGTGTACAAGGGGCGGCGGATGGACAAGCCGGCCCGCGAGGTCAGGCGCGAAGTGCCGGATCGCGCCATCACCGCGCCGGCGCGGGCGCCCCAGCCTCCGGGTCCGAGGCCGGAGAGCCGGGAGTCCGCGGACCAGCTCCCCGGCGCACCGGCCGGCGTCGAGCTCACCAACCTGGAAAAAATCTTCTGGCCGCAGCGCGGGTACACCAAAGGGGACCTGATCCGCTACTACCTGGAGGTGGGCCCCCACATCCTCCCGCACCTGCGCGACCGACCCGTCACCCTGCGCCGTTTCCCCAACGGCATCACCGGCGAGAGCTTTTACCAGAAAGACTACCCAGACGCCCCGCCATTTGTGGAGACGGTTCGCATCTGGACTGAGAGCGAGAAGAAAACGCTGGTCGCCCCCCTCTGTAACAATCCGGACACGCTGGCCTGGCTGGCACAGCTCGCCAACATCGAGGTTCACACCTGGTTCAGCCGCACCACCCCGATCAGGCGCGCGGAGCGTGCCGGTACGGCGGGAACCGCGTTCGCCGCTTCAGAGCAGGCGCTGCGCGACAGCACGCTGAACCGCCCAGACTACGTGGTCTTCGACATCGATCCGTACCTCTTCCCCGACAACAAACTGCCGCAGCGCAAAGGAGAGAAGGACCCTGACTACTCCCGGCGCGGGTTCGACGCGGCCGTGGAGGCCGCGCTCCTGTTGCGAGACGTGTTGAAACGGCTCAAGCTGGACGGATTCGTGAAGACGTCAGGGAAGACCGGCCTGCACCTGTTCGTCCCGATCGTGCGGCGGTACACGTTCGAGCAGACCCACGCCTTCGCCAAAACCGTCACGCAGTATCTGGAAGGCCTCCACCCAGGCAAGGTCACGACCGCGTGGGCGGCCGAGCAGCGGGTGGGCAAGGTCTTCCTCGACTACAATCAGAACCGGCTGGGGGCGACGCTGGCCAGCGCGTACAGCGTGCGGCCGACACCGGAGGCTACCGTCTCCCTGCCGCTGACGTGGAAGGAGCTTGGGCACAAGGTGGATCCTTTAGAGTTCAACCTGACGACCGTTCCCGTGCTGATGCGAACACGGAAGGATGCCTGGCGCGAGCTCCTGGCGAAACCACAACTCCTCGAGCGACGCCTCTAAGATCCAGGATCCAAGATCGTCTGTCGCTCCGGGTTCGCTAGCTGCCGGAGATAGACCCGCGCGGCGGCCATAGCCTGGGCGCGATGGCTGATCCGATTCTTAATCGTCATGGGAAGTTGGGCCATCGTCTTGCCGTACTCCGGGACAAGAAAGATGGGATCGTACCCGAAGCCGTGCGATCCGCGCGGGGCGGCGGCGATCTGCCCTTCACAGATCCCTTCAAACGTACGCGCCGTGCCCTCCGGTGTGGCCACGGCCACCACCGCACGGTACCGGGCGGTGCGTGACTTCGCCGGCACCCCCGCGATGAGTTTCAGGATCCGCGCGTTGCGGGCCGTATCCGAGATCCCCTCGCCCAGGAACCGCCGAGAGTGCGGCCCCGGAGCTCCCTGCAACGCGTCGATCTCGATCCCTGAGTCGTCGGCCACCGCCACGCGGCGTGTCAGGCGCGCCACGGTCAGGGCCTTGCTGATCGCGTTCTCCGTGTAGGTCAACCCATCTTCCTGCAGGTCCCGGATCTGGGGGAAGGCCTGCAGCGTGTACACCTGCAGCGGAAGATCCCGCAGCAGATCGAGAAGCTCGCGCACTTTGCCTGGATTGCGGGTCGCCAGGACCACCTCCAGCATGCTGGGGGCCGGCGTCGGCGGAATGGCATGGACGCGCGACGGTCTGGCGCGCCGGGTGCGCGCACGAGCGGGCCGAACTCTGCGGGACGTTCTGGCCACGTCGGTCGGCGCTCCCGCGCAGTTAGCGTCTGACGGCTGAGGGAATGTCTTGAAGAGCGTCTTTCTGGAGGGTGATCAGCCGGCGGATCCCCTGCTCGGCAAGACCCAGCAGCTGCAGCATCTCGTCGCGGGTGAAGGGCAACCCTTCTGCCGTCCCCTGCACTTCGACGATCCGCCCCATCTCTGTCATCACCACATTCATGTCCACACGGGCGCGGGAGTCTTCGGCAAAACTGAGGTCCAGGACCGCCTGCCCCTCCACGAACCCTGCGCTGGTGGCGGCGAGAAACTCCCGCACCGGCCAGACGGTAATCATCCCGGTGGAGCGCAACACATGCAGCGCATCGACCAGCGCCACGAACGCGCCGGTAATCGCCGCGGTCCGCGTGCCCCCATCTGCCTGGATGACGTCGCAATCGATCCAGATCGTCCGCTCACCGAGTTTCTCCATGTCGACGGCCGCCCGCAGCGAGCGCCCGACCAGACGTTGGATCTCTTGCACCCGGCCCCCCGACCTGTGCACATCGCGGGGATTGCGCTCCTGCGTGGATCGAGGAATCATCCCGTATTCTGCCGTGATCCACCCCTGCCCCGCCCCCCGCAGCCACTGTGGCACCCGCTCTTCGATGCTCGCGGCGCAGACCACGCGGGTATCCCCTAACTCGATGAGGACCGATCCCTCGGCGTATTTCAGATAGCGGCGAGTAATCTTGACCGGCCGGAGTTCATCCGGCCGGCGACCATCTGGGCGGGGCATCCCGCTCACACCTCGTAGGTGACACCTTCATCGGCAACCCGGACGTCGCCGAACAGTTTCGCTGCTGCCGCGGACGACTCCTTGACCGCATGCCGGGGTGTGAAAAAGTGAGTCAGCAGCAGGCGTTTGACACCCGCGCGCTGGGCGGCGGCACCGGCCATGCCGCCGCTGAGGTGGCCGAGCCGCCCGGCGAGGTGCTCATCGCCTTCCAGCAGTGTGGATTCGCAGAGGAACAGGTCGCACCCGGCGGCGAGACGCTCCAGCGCCTCGCACGGTCCGGTGTCGGCACTGTACACCAGACGCCGGCCGCCGGCGCTGACCTCGACTCCGTGGCAGGGCATCGGATGGGACGTCATCACAAACCGCAACCGGACCTGGCCGACGGCGCCAACGCCGTCTTCCAGGGGGCGGAACGAAAACCCGGCGGTGAACTCCTGGCGTGACTCCGGCTTCGGCAAACAGGCAGCCAGATACCCGGCCGCACCGGCCGGCGCGAACAGCGGCACGGAGGGCGCCGGCGGATCGGGCAGCCGGCCGTAGGCCAGCTCGTTGCGCAGCGGGTAGATGTCGGTGAAGTGATCTGGGTGCAGGTGGGAAATCACAATCGCGTTGAGATCGAACGCCGTGCCGACGCGATGCAGGCTGCTGACGGTCCCGGAGCCGCAATCCAGCAGGATCCGCACGCCGTCTGCCTCGACCAGGTAGCCAGGGCAGGCGCCGCCGGCGGGCGGATACGGAGACCACTTACCAAGGATGGTGAGCTTCAAGGGGCTTGCTGGGGCACCGGGTAGATCGCCAGGAACCGGGCGATGCCGTGATGCACGGCCTCGGCCACATGCTGGCGGAAGGCCTGGTCGCGCAGCCGGAGTTCGTCGTCGGCATGGGAGATGAATGCCGTCTCCACCAGCACCGCCGGCATCTCGTTGTCGCGGAGGACCACAAAGTTCGCGGTCTTAATGCCCCGGCTGGGAATCCCCAGAACCACACCGAGTTCATCCTGGATCATCTGTGCCAGCACGAGGCTTTGCGGGGTCAGGTAAAACGTCTCCGTGCCGTTGACGGCCGCGCGCGGCGAGGCATTGGCATGAATACTCACGTAGAGTGTGGCGCCGCCCTCGCGGGCCAGGCGCGGCCGGTCCTCCAGATCCACGGTCGCGTCGCTGTCGCGAAGCAGCAGCACGCGGATCCCGTCGCGGGCGAGGAGATCGCGCACGCGCATCGCGATGTCGAGTACCACGTCGGCCTCGCGCAATCCACTCGGCCCGATCGCGCCTGGATCCTGGCCGCCGTGTCCTGGATCGATCGCCACCAGGTGCCCGCGGGCGGCCATATTCGTGTTCAGGTCAACGGTCAGCTGGCCCGCCGACCGGTTGACGACGTAGTTGAGTTTTCGTTTCAGGGTGACCACGATGCGGGTCACCGGCGGCCGGGCGGTAAACTGCGCCGCGCGGATCGACACGACCGATGTCCCATCGACGCTGATCTCGCGCTTGACGGGAATGAACACGGCATTCTGCATGTCGATAGCCAGGCGGTCGGGGAACGCAAACTCCCGAATCTTGTACTCCATCGGGCCGGTGCTGTCCACGGTAATGCGGCCCGCCTGGCCATCGGACTGGAAACCGACGGCCGTCACCTTCACCGGGCCAGCGGGGGTGAGCGGGGAGGCGTTCGGCCCGTTCCCGGCGGCCTGCCATGGCGCAGCGCCTCTCGGCCGCACCTGGAGCGTAACGAGATAACTGGTCGGCGCGGAGGTGATGCTGATCTCCACGGGCTGGTTCAAATCGAAGACCATCCGCGAGATGAACGGCTTGACCTGGAACTGCGCGGTGCGGATGCGGTCCACGCCGGCTTCGCCGACCGCGTACTGCCGTCCCTGCGTGCGCAAGGTGGCATTGATGAAGTCTACGACCAGCCGGTCGGGATTGCTGAGCACGTTCGTCTCGACCTGCACGGGGCCGGTGGCGTCCACGGAGACCTGCAGGGCGCCGGAGGCGACCTGCGGGGTGATCCCCGTGATCTGGGAGTTGACAAACACGGCGCGCTCGGCCTCGTCGAATCTGGCCCACGCTCCCAGCAAGGCGAACGTCGCCTGCACCGGGACGAACACCTCCGACCCGAGCAGGGCCGGAGCCACCGGGAGAGACTGGGGCTGGCCGTTGACAAGCACGGCCGTCTCGTTCAGCCAGAGAACGAGGGTGGTCCGCACGCGGTTGGTGACCACGATGGAGCGATCGGTTTCGTAGTACGCGGCAATGGCCCCCATGGGCTCAAAGAGCCCGGACATGGGAGCCATGACCTGCCCATTGAAGACAACGGCAGGCACGGCGAGGGGAACGTCGACGCCGTTGACGACAACCCTGACTTCCGCGGCCTGGCCGGCGGCAGAGCCCGCCAGCATCCAGGACGCGGCCACCGCCACGAGAGCGGCCGCGACGAGTTTCATGCGCTACCTCAACGTACGTCCACCACCTGCCGTTCCCGTGGAGTGCCTTCCCTATACCACCTCTCCCGGACCCACCCTGTTCCGCGCGAGAACCCGCTCCTCCTGCGAGCCCGACCGCCGGCTGCAGGCGTCTGCGAGTGGGTGCCTATATCATGTATGATGCGCCAGACGAGGTCCCAGATCTCGTACAGACGGCGGTGCGCCCACCGCGGGCGGGACGGGAACAGTGTCAGAAGGCGTCGCTGAACAGCAGCAGCCGGCTGGTGCTGATGTACTGCGAGGCCAGCACATTGAGCGGCTTGCGGGCCACGGGGAACATTTCTGCCAGAGCATCCAGGGCACGCGTCATGCCGGTGCGCCGGGCGACCTCGTGCCGTGCGGCCAGCCGGTAGAAGCGGCGGCCCTCATCCTCGTACTCTTCCAGCGACCGGCGGAACCGCCATCGAAGCCCGGGGGACGAAGGCGATCCCGGCTGCCGGTGGAACGGCTCGGCATGTTCGGGAAAGATCCCGGTCACGAACAGCGCGATGTCGGCGACGCGGCGCAGAATGGGAAACCGCAGGTCCTCGGGCATCAGCGCCGCCAGGGCGATCATGTCCTCGCTGCTCAGATCGCTGAAACGGCGCCGGCGGAGGCGCCCGGCCTCCTCGACCTCGAGGGAGAGGCTATCCGTCCGCGTGAATGAGACCAGAAGCTCGATCAGGTAGTCTTGGATCTCCCGGTCGCCCAGCAGGGCACCGGCACGCTCCGCGTCGAACACAGCCACGCGTTCCCCGCCCCGCTGTTCCACGGTGTACGGCAGGGCCCTCAGTTCCCGGCGCACCCGGCGGAGCAGCACGGTGAACAGCAGCCAGGGGGAGACCCTCACCAGCGCGTCCTCGGACCGGAGGCGCTTGAAGAGCCGCTCGTCGTCGAGCAGCTCCTCCACCCGGTCCGGGTCACGGCGCAGCACCGTCACGGCCACAGAGGGATCGACATCGGGCAGCAGCGTTGTGACAATAAACTGCAAATCGGAGGTCGTCAGACGGCCCACGGCCGGCACGGGTACTTCACCTCCACCATCTTCTCTCACCATTGTACCCAAACGGCCCGGATCACCCGCCACAGCGGACGTGGAGACCGAATTGTGACAGGCCTCAGGTACATCTGCGCCAGGCGAATCGCAGAGAGGAGCGTGTCGCATGGGTGACCTCGAACGCTACATCGTCGAAGAATGGGCGGAGGACTACGAGGATGGACGGCTAAACCGGCGGGAGTTTCTCCGGCGCGTCGCGCTGATGGCCGGCGGGACGGCTGTGGCTCTGCCCGTCCTGAGCCAGTTGGGCGTCACCGCGACACTGCAGGAGGTCGCAGCGGCTTCCGCGGGCACACCGGTTCCCCAGGCCGGCCCGGGCGGCTCAGGGCGGAGTGCCGTCGCGCAGGCGTTGGGCGTAACGGTCCCTCCCGACGATCCCGCGCTGGAAGGGGGGATGGTGACGTTCCCGATGGGTACCGTGACCATCTCCGCCTACCTGGCGCGCCCTAAGTTGAAGGGCCCGGCGGCTGGGATCATTGTCATCCATGAAAACCGCGGGCTGCTGGAACACTTCAAAGATGTGTGCCGGCGGCTGGCCAAACTGAGCTACGTCGCCCTGGCCGTGGATCTGGCCTCTGCCGAAGGCGGCACCGCAAAATACTCCGACCTGGCGCAGGTGACCGCCATCCTGGGCCGCACCCCGCCCGAGCAACTCGTGGCCATGCTCAACGCCGGCGTCACCTATCTGCAGGGCCTGCCCAGCGTGCGCAGGGACCGCATCGGCGCGGTGGGCTTTTGCTTCGGCGGCGGAATGACCTGGCGGCTGGCCACCAGCAACCCGAGCCTCCGTGCGGCGGTTCCGTTCTACGGACCGAACCCGCCGCTTGAGGACGTGCCGAAGATCAAAGCGGCGGTGCTGGCGATCTACGGCGAGCTGGACACACGCATCGATGCGGGCATCCCGGCGATTCGCGAGGCGATGCAGCGCGCCGGCATCACCCACGAGATCGTCATCTATCCCGGCGCCAACCACGCCTTCTTCAATGACACCGGTGAGCGATACCATGACGTGTCGGCGAAAGACGCCTGGCAGCGCGCGGTGGCCTGGTTCGGACGGTACCTGCGGCAGTAGGTGACGTTCGCGCTCACTGACGCCCGAGCACGTACGCCGCCATCAGGGTTGTGATGGGCACACCGAGGATCAGTGCAATGCTGCCGACGATCGTCCGGACGATTTCTTCCGCGATAAACTCGCTGCTCAGCGTGACCCACAGCGGCTGGGCTCCGTTGACGGTAAAGAGAATGAACAGTGGAAGGGAGGCGCCGGCGTAAGCCAGGAACAGGGTGTTGACGAGCGAGGTGATGTGCTCCGTTCCCACAGAACGCCCGCGCCAGTATAATTCCCGGACCGGCAGCGCTGGGTTCGCTTTGTGGATCTCATCAACGGCGGCAGCCTGACCGGTGGTGATATCATCCAGCACACCCACCGCCCCAAGAATGATGCCGCCCAACAGAAGCCCGCGCAGGTTGACCTGCTTCAGCAAACCTAGCTGCAGGTACGACGCCTCCTCCGTTCCGGAGCCGAAGAGCCGCGCCAGTGACACCGCCGCGGCGGCCAGGAAGGCTGACAGTGTCAGGGTGATCAGGGTGCTGGCGACGGCGATCGTGGTCCTCCTGCTGAACCCGTGGGCGAGGTAGATAGACGCGACCGCGATCGCCAGCGCCCCTAAGATGCTGACGAACAACGGACTGGCACCCGCCACGATACTGGGGACCACGAACCCTACGATCACCGCCACCGTGATTGCCAACCCCAGCAACGATGTCGCCCCTCGCAGGCGGCCCAGTAGGACGGCGAGCGCAAAGAACGCAAGGGCGAGAAAGATGAGGGGCCGGCTGCGATCGCGGTCCACGACAAAGTAACTCTGGTCAGGGGGCGGAGATTTGACAGCGATGACGGCGTCACCCACGCGCAGAGCTTGCCCGGTGCCTGCGGCCGCCACGGCGGCAAACTCCGCGCGGACCCGCTGTTTCGTCCCACCACCTACAGCGAGCTCCACCACGACCACCTGTTGCAGCTGGGGAGCGCCCACGACCTCGCCGACGCGTTCCTCCAGCACCTCAACCACTGTACCGCGGAAGAACTGATCCGGCGGCACAGCCTCGGTCGGTTCTTGCGCTGAGACCACGCGCGTCCCTCCGAACACAAGGGCAGCAACGAGGAGTGCGGCCGACACGGTCCGGGGCGTGTGCGCCGCGATCATGGCCGCCGCACCAGCGGTGCGCTCGCCGCGAACAGGAGAATGGCGCAGGCCACGATGGCCCCGCCGGCGGCAATGTTCAAATAAAACGCCAGCACGATGCCCGCAACGACGGAGGTCAGAGCGGCCAGTACGGCGATCAGCAGCGCGCCGCGGAAGTTCCGGGCCAGGCGCAACGATGTGGCGGCCGGAATCACCACCAGCGCGCTCGTCAACAGAACGCCCACCACTCGCATGGCAACGACCACGGTCGTCGCCACCAGGACCGTCACGAGGAGATTCAGGCTATCTACCGGCACACCCTGAACCCGGGCAGCTTCTTCGTCGAAGGTAATTGCGAACAGTTCCTTGTACAGCAGCGCCACCGTACCCAGCACCACCATTCCCAGCACCAGGATGACCCACAGATCGCGCGGCTGCACAACGGTGATGCTGCCGAACAAGTAGGAGAACACATCTACGGTAAAGCCACCGGACAGACCGATCAGCACGACGGCCAACGCGAGGCCGCCGGAGAGGAAGATGGCCAGCGCGGCGTCTCCGTACAGGCGGCCTGAGACCCGCAACCGCTCGACCCCCACCGCGCCGAGCAACGCCACGCCGAGTGCGCCCGCCACCGGGGGAATCCCTGTCAGGAGCGCGAGCGCGACACCGGCCAGGGCCACGTGAGCCAGCGTGTCGGCAATCAGGCTGAGCCTGCGCAGCACCAGGAACACGCCGATCGTCGGGGCGATGGTGCCGATCATCAGCCCTGCGGCCAGCGCGCGTACCATGAAACTGTACTGAAAGATCTCGGGCATTTGCTTCATCCCACTGCGTCTACCTGGTCTACTTGGTCTCCTTGGTCTACTTAGTCTCCATGATCCATTTAGTTTTCTACCGGAGTCGGACCACGAAGACCAAGTAGACTAAGTAGACTAAGTAGACTTAGTAGACCAAGCAGACGTAGTTTCCTAGTGGTGGTGTGCAACAACCAGACTCTCCGCGCGGTAGAGCTGAGCCAGTGCCCCGGAGCGCATGGCCTCCTCCGGGCTGCCGTGAAACACCAGCCGGCGGTTGAGGCACGCCAGGTGGGTGACCTCCCCCGCCACGACACTGACGTCGTGGGACACCAGCACCAGCGTCGTCCCGAACTCGCGGTTCAACCGGCGCAGCAGACTGTAGAACTGCTCCTGCGCATCCACGTCTACTCCGACGGTGGGTTCGTCGAGCAGCAGCAACTCCGGGCGGCTGGCCAGCGCCCGCGCGATGAAGACCCGTTGTTGCTGCCCGGCCGACAGCCGGCCGATGGGGCGGGCCCGGAGCTCCAGCATGCCCACGGTTTCCAACGCGTCCTCGGCTGCCGCGCGGTCGCGCTCACCGAATCTGCGTCCCATTCCCGCGACGCCGGATCGCCCGCTGAGCACCACCTCCAACACACTTGCGGGGAACCGGGCGTCGAACGCGGTCGCCTTTTGCGGGACATAGCCGATCCGCGCCCATTCCCGAAAGACCCGCACGCCTGAGCCAAACAGTGTGATCTGGCCAGATGCCGGCCGCAGCAGCCCAAGGAGCACTTTCAGGAGTGTTGTTTTCCCTGACCCATTCGGACCAATGATGCCCAGGAAGTCCCCGCGACCGATGCGCAGGCTGACCTCGTCGAGCACGCGCTCGCTCCCGTGGTCGAAGCTGACGTGCTCCAGCTCGACCACTGGATCGCCGCTAGTGACAGTCGAGCCCGTCGGCAAGATGATTGAGGTTTTCATGCATCACCGAAAAATAGTTCCGGCCCTGACGCAGCTCTTCGCTCGTCAGTCCTTCGAGTGGATCGAGTGCCAGGACCCGCGCGCCCACTTCGCGTGCCAGCGTCTCGGCCACCTTCGGGCTTACCAGGGTCTCATAATACACGACCTTGATATGATGCGCTCTGGCCAGATGCACAAGCTCACGCAGCCGGGCGGGCGCTGGCTCGGCCTCGGGTGACAGCCCGCTGATGGGCAGCTGCACCAGCCCATAACGGCGTGCCAGGTATCCGAACGCCGCATGGGTAGTGATGAATTCCTTCTGGCGACAGCTTCGCAGCCTCGCAGCAAACTCGTTGTGCAGCGTGAGCAGCTGTTCCCGCAAGGACGAGGCGCGCGCCTGGTAACTCTCGCTGCCCTGTGGGTCAGCCTCCTGGAGTCCCCCGGCGACATTGGTCACCATCCGAGCCGCGAGCTGTGGATCCAACCACACGTGAGGGTCGAAGCGTGCGGGAGGCTCACCTTGGGCGCCACCCTCCTGCTCGTCGATCCCCTTGGCCAGGGGCAATCCATCACTGGCGTTCACGATGATCCCACGCGCCGGGAACTCCGGCCGGAGTTTTTCGAGCCACGTTTCAAGTCCCGCCCCATTGTAAATAACCACCCGGGCTGCGTGCAGCGCCGTGATGTCCTGCGGGCGGGGCTCATAGTCATGCGGTTCCGCCCCCGGCGGCACCAGCGTCCGCACCTGGATACGGTCGCCGCCGACTCGCTGGGCGAACTCCTGCAAGGGGTAGAATGTCACCACCACCGGCAGGGTTCCCTCCGCGCGCGGAGTCCCTGCACAGCCCAACGCGGCAATGACCGCGCCGGCCGCCACCAGCGGTCGCCAGAGGCGACCCACGCGCTCATCGTGCCTCATGCCGGCCCCCCGATGGTTGGCAGTCTTGACAGTATCCGAAGAGTTCGAGCCGGTGGGCAGTCACCCTGAATCCCCGGCGCAGGCCGGCCGACTGCAGGCGTCCAAGCGCGCATGCCTCGAGTCTGGCGATCGAACCACACGACAGGCAGACCAGGTGGTGATGATGCCGGCCGTCGTCACGCAGCTCGTACCGGACGCGGCCGTCGTCCAGCTGCACGGTCTGGGCCAGCCCTTCCCGCACCAGCGCGGCAAGCGTGCGGTAGACGGTGACCAGACCGAGACGCGGGTAGATGCGTCGTGCCCGGGCGTGGACATCCTCCGCGCCGCAGGCGCAGCCCATCATGGCCAGCGCGCGCAGCACCGCCCTCCGCTGCGCCGTGATCCGATGTCCGGCGCTCCGCAGGCTGCGGAGCCGTCCCTCAAACCGGCGTTCGGCCGCCGATCCGTCCCGCACCATGAGGCGCCCTCCAAATGAAAATGATTTTCATTATCTCTCCGCCCTACTCTACGGGGCGCACCCACTCCATGTCAAGGGAACGCATAGTCCCAGTTGCATCAGGTTGCATTCTGAGACGATTCCCGGCGGCAAGCAGGGCCGACTTCCATGATCTAATCCGGGTGGGGCGGGTGGAGGAGCTGCAGAGCGACTGGAGCTGAGAGGCGCCGTCAGGCGACGGCGATGTTGTTGCCGCCGCGGCGCTTGACGCGGTACATCGCCCGATCCGCGGCCTCCAGCAGTCCGTGCGACGTCAGGCCGCGGTCGGGAAACGCTGCCAGTCCTGCGCTGAGCGTGAGGCCGAGACGCCGCAGGGTGGAATCGCCGGCGACAGCCCGCTGGACGCGTTCGACGACGACCTGCGCTTCCATGATCGTCGTCTGGGGCATGACGATGACAAATTCGTCTCCCCCGCACCGCGCCAGCGCGTCCGTGGCGCGGCAGACACGGCGCAGGATCGCTGCGGTCCGGCTGAGCGCGGAGTCGCCCTCCAGGTGCCCGAACCGGTCGTTAATCCGCTTGAAGTGGTCAATCTCGAGTTCCACGATGACACAAGGGATCCCGTGCATCGCCATGCGATCGACCTGCGCGTCGAGAACCTCCCGCAACGCGCGCCGGTTGAGGAGCCCCGTCAGCGCATCGGTTTGCGCCTCGCGGAAGATCTCACGCACCTGGCCGCGCAACGCCGCGCTGACGAACGCCACCAGAAAGAACATCGCGATGTAACTGAATAGACATCGCGACCACGGCGGGTGTAATCCCGTATGTCAGGCGCAAAACCGCCCGGTGAGCCAGCGCGTGGTTATCAGAGGCGGAGATCCAGGTGCCGAGTGAAGGAGACGGACTTGCCCGCTGAACCATCCTCTTGCCAGCGCCGGATACCTTCCGCCGCGGCAGAGGTTCAGCCATCGAGTCCCTCAATTGTTGTCAACGATCTCCTTCTCAGATTTTCCCGCTCAGGCGGCTGGCTCAAACCCCGGAAACCTCAAGGAATGAGGAGTACCTTCCCCTTGGTCTGCCGGTCCTGCAGATACCGGTGGGCATCGGCCGCGTGTGCCAGCGGGAAGTCGCGGTCGATACGCAGGCGCAGCGCACCGGAACGCACCCAGGACAGCACGTCTCCGGCCCGCGCCAGTAACTCCTCCCGCGTGTGGGTATAGTGGTGCAGGGTCGGCCTGGTGAGAAACAGCGAGCCCTTCGCATTCAGAACCTGCGGATCGACAGGAGGGACGGGGCCGCTGGACTGACCGTAAAGCACCATCATGCCACGCCGCGCCAGGCACCCCAGACTCTTCTCAAAGGTGTCCTTCCCGACGGAGTCGTACACCACGTTCACGCCGCGCTCTGCGGTCAACCGCTTCACTTCCACCTCGAAGTCTGTTCGTGAGTACAGAACGGTGTCATCGGCCCCCACCGAACGCGCGATCTCAGCTTTCTCGTCAGTCGAGACGGTGGCGATCGCGCGGGCCCCCTTCCGCTTCGCCATCTGCACCAACAGCTGACCCACGCCCCCGGCTCCAGCGTGAATCAGCGCAGCATCACCCGGTTTCAGTGGATAGGTCGCGTGGGCCAGATAATGCGCGGTCATGCCCTGCAGCATCACCGCAGCGGCGATGCGGTCGTCCAAGCCGGACGGCACCGGAACCAGCCGCCAGGCCGGCGCCACGACATAGGCTGCGTAACTGCCCATCACGTTGGCGAAGGCAACGTGATCCCCTACCCTCACCTCGGAGACCTGCGGGCCGACGGCGTCGACGGTCCCGGCGCCCTCCTGGCCGAGTGTGACAGGCAGGGTGAGCCGGTACTGCCCGAGCCGCTGGTAGATGTCGACAAAGTTGACCCCGCACGCCGCCAGACGCACGCGAGCTTCGCCAGGCCCCGGCTCTGGAGCGGGAACCTCCTCCACGCGCATGACATCCGGTCCACCATGGGTGTGAATCCTCACCGCCTTCATCTCATCCCCCCTCTGGGGGCCCTCACCCTTGGCAAGAGTCTTGCTCAAGAATATAACTGAAGGGCTGAACCTGCGACTAGGTGGGTACGTTTACTCATGAGGGAGCCGACCGGCAAGGTCTGCGGGGCTCAGGGAGGAGGCCGGTGATGGGAGTCTGGCGATGTCCGCGGTGCGGGTCGATCGCCACGTTGGAACCGCAATTCGGGGAGATCCTCGCCGTCTATGACCTGTGCTCGACCAGCACGGATACCAGGGCCGGCCGGGGCCCGGTGCGGATGGAGCCGGTGACGCTTGAAGATGTGGTTGGAGCGCGCGAACCTGAGCTGGTGAACACTCGCGGGTAACGACGCACAACACACGCGATAGAACCAATGATGAACGGGACGGCACAGTGCCGTCCCGTTTTACATGAGCTCAGTTCCGTACGCGGGACGACGCTGCGGCGGCAGGGGCGACGAGGGCGCTTTCTGCAACCAGCGCGAGAAATTCACTGGCCTCCGGATGTGCACCCCGCTCCTTGAGCGCCAGGCCGAACTCCCGCGCCACCTGCATCTCCCTCCCTGCCAACCCACGCTCGCGGAAGGTGCTCAACGCCCGCCGGACGCCTTCCACGGCCGGCTTCACCTCGCCGCGGGCGAGCCGCACGCGGCCCAGCACGACTTGGGCTTCTGCGGCCTCTACCGGATCGCTGGTCCGCTGTGTCTCTTCCAGCGCCTGCGCGGCGAATTGCTCCGCGTCTTCGAGCTCCCCCAGCGTGAGGTGGGCGCGGCCGATCTCAGTGAGGATGGCCGCCCGATCGAGCGGGCGTTGTAGGCGCTCCATAACCCGCAGGGCGTGGTGAAAGTGCCGCAGCGCCTCGCGCGGGCGTCCTTCCTCATGGTCGAGCTGGCCGATGTTCTGGAGGACGCGGAGCAGGTCCTCGAGTTCCTCTGCGGCTTCGAAAGACTCTCTGGCATGCAGTAATGAAGTCCGCGCCTCATCCAATCGCCCCAGCTTGCGCTGGACCCATCCAATCCCCCACTCTGCGCGGCCCCGCACTGCGGGATCCCGCTTCGCGACGTCCGACGCTGCGGCTTCTCGGTATCGGCGCAACGCGTCTTCCAGCCGGTTGAGCCAGACCAGGCTCGTCCCCAGGAAAATGAGGGCGTGCGCACGCACCGGATCTCGGCTTGCCCTCGCCGTACGCAGCACAGCAAGCGCTCGTTCCAGCAGGTCAGCCGCTTCGCGATAGTCGCGGGCGCGGATCTTGATCCGACCCATCAAGACGAGCGCGCGACCCTGACGCCAGTGGTCGCGTGCGGATTCAGCGTCGTCTTTCGAGGCGGCCAGCCGCGCCCAGGCATCCTCAAACGCCTGCTGCTCGAACGCAACCTGGGCCCTCTGCAGGGCTGCCTCCCGTTTGGTCTCCTCCAGCGCAAACTTTTCACCGAGGAACTCAGCGGCGTCCAGCAGCTTAGCGGCCGTGGCCACGTCGCGCTTTCGGGTGGCGTCATCGCTGAGAGCCAGCAGGCTCGCCGCCGCCGTTTCGGGCATGTGACCTTCCTGACCGAGCAGGGCATCCACGGACGTTCCTAACCGTCGGGCCAGGAATGCGAGCGTCGCCACCGATGGCCTCGTTCGGTCGCGTTCCACGAGACTGATGAAGCTCTTTGAGAGATCAGGACTTCCCAGCTGCTGCTGTGTCAGCCCCCGCGACTGGCGAAGCTGCCGTATGCGCAGTCCCAACGACATGTTCAGCCACCCTTCGGCGGAGGAACCCGCCTGACCCGTACGCTAATCAAAAAGCATACCAAAACTTGACCATTTCCCGCAAGGACTGGGCGCGGGGATCGCCTGACTATACCGTCCTTGCAGATGTTTCAGAGCCTACCCGTTCTGTCCTGGCCCCGTGTCCCCTGCAACGTCCATCAGGGTCGGGACTGAACCGTTCTGTCCAGGTCCGGTATCACCTGCAACCTGCACTGCACTTCCGCCGAGAAGAGCCAATAGCAAAGCCAGCACTACTGCTACCAACATTCCGCGCATGTTCTTCCCTCCTGTGGGTGTGGGCGCCCCGCGCCCGGTTTCGTGCTTCGGGATACCGGTTATGTAATCCTCGTCTTTTGTAAATCCTGCCTTTGGATGTAAAAGTCGTCTCTGGATGCACTACTACCTGCTCATTGTCTCTTCCGTCGTACACGTGATCGCTATCGGAGGGTCTGGAACCCCAGCGCGCGTGGGTAAGCTCTTAGGGAGGAGGGGATGAGCGTGTCCGCCACCTTGACAGTTGTGCTCGCGACCCTCTCAAGCGTCATCACCGCGTACGTGGCTCATCTCATTTCCCTGCCGCACTTTCACCTGCTGGGCGGCATCCCGGTTGGTTCGGTGCTCATCGGGACAGCCGCGGCTACGGGAGTGGCGATGGCCGTCAGACTGACCTCGAACTACGACGTCGCTGGGTTCCGCATGTTCGCGCAGCTGGGCGGCGTCACGGCCTATATGGGGGCCATGCTGCTTGACTACGTGGCGGGGGAGATGCGTGGGCACAGGGCCGTCGCGGTCCCGGATGCGTTGACGGTGCTCAACTACGTCCGGGTCCTCGTTGAACAGGGGGCGGCGTCGATCACCGCGCAGTTGCCTGAGAGCATCAAGTTCCCTCCCGGGGTGGCCGTGTGGCTTGGGGTGGTCAGGCTTTTCATTGAGGTTCTCGGCACCGTCGTCGCCACCGGCTGGGCGATCTCCTATCTCACGGGCGTGCCATTCTGCTGGAGAAACCGGCGGTTCTACGAGCTGAAGGACGTTGTCGAAAGTTCAAACGTCGGCGCGGTCCGGGAGTGGGAGATGGCGATCAACCAGCGGCGGCCGATAGAGGCGCGCGCGCTACTGGCCCGCGTGCGTACCGGTAAGGTCGCTCCCTATGAGCGGTCGTGGGTGCGGATCGCCATCCATCAGTGCCCCATCTGTCTGGCCGCGCGCGTTCGGATTGAAAAGCGCCGCCGGGCCGCGTTCGGCCGTGTGCGCACGTCGCCCGCCGACGAGCTGCAGTTTGACGCCGTCAAAGGATCAGCACTTCTGGCAACCTAAAGTCTTCCCAGTCTCCCCTGTCTTCCCGGTCTTCCCAGTCTCAGGACGCTGGCTTTCCATTACGGCTCGAACCGACGAGGCGATTGCGGTTGAGTGCTTTGGACTGAGAAGACTGGGGAGACTGAAGACTGGGGAGACTCTAAAGACCGCGCGCCATGCTATAATTCAAATGACGCGTGGGGGCGAACGGTTTCGACTGGGATGGCAGAAGCGAGGCTGCGCGTCGAGGTGGTCCGGGCCCTCGTAAAACACCTGGACGGCGAATAACCGCCAATACACAGTACGCATACGCTGCCTAAGTAGCAGCGTACGTTCACCCGGGAGGGCCGGTGGCCCGGGATGGACGTCAACAGCCGGCTACCGCACGGCGCACCGCCCGGGCGCCGGTCGGGAATCCTAACGGGCTGGCGTTTTGAGGATCCAGCTCAGGGGAGCTTCGAGACGCGAGATCCAAAGCCTGAGATACACTCGTAGACGCCCCGCCCTCGCGATCCTAGGACGCGGGTTCAATTCCCGCCGCCTCCACCAGAAATGGAAACGGACCCTGTTCTGTGGGGTCCGTTTCCATTTCTGGTTCATGGTAGGATTGAACCCGCGTCCTGAGGGGGTTGCGGGGGAGGTACTCCCCCGCGTGGTAAAGGGGGGCAGCGCGCACCAGTTCGGCTCCCCGGACATCTGGAATCCATTACTGTGCGCGCGATCAGGGGGGATTAGTCCCCCCTGAAGCGCGAGCCGCCCGATAGGGCGAGTGCGAGCGCTGGACGAGGGTTCCAGATTCCCGCCGCCTCCAGGTGGTAAGGGGAGGATTCGGAGGGGATAGCCCCTCCGAGGAGCGCGTCCCGCGCGCTCTTACCAGTTTACGGAACGCGATATAAACCCGATGACAAGGTGGTGACTACTTCCCCTGCTGGCGGGGCCGGATCGAACACCTCGGCCAAAAACCTCATGGCCTCGACGCTGATCGACTCGCGCTCGGTCAGCAGTTTCACGACATGCGCGCCAGACCTGAGCCGGATACCGGGCACGCCAACCCATACGTACACGTCCCGCGAGCCCGTGTTCGGCGCAGGCATAATCGGGACAGCGTCAACCCCGTCCACCTGCACCCGGAACGCCCCTGGGCTTCTGTCGTTGCTGACCAGCACCTCGCAGCGGTACACGCCGCCGAACGGAACACGCACTGTATAGGCGGTCCATTCGCCAGCCTGCGTATCCACTGTGGCCCACTGGCCGCCGGGGCGGGGCTTCAAATCGATAGCCGTACCGGGCCGATAGTCGTTTCCCGTCTCGGGCGTCAGGTCATGGTAACCGACGCCTTCCCCACCTTCGTCGAAGTCGCCGACTTCGATGCGGCCGGGCAAGGAGTGGTTCTTAAACGGCGTCTGCGGCATGGCTCCTCCCCGATGTCGTGGCCGTCCGCTTCGTCAATCTTTGATAGCACATGACCCACCGCGCCGGTAGTCGGAGAGTCCCGAAACTCTGCGGCGGAGAATCCCGGAGATTCAGCGAAGGAATTTTTCGAGGGAATGACGTGAAAGATAGATGCGCTTGATTCCTATCGTCGCCGCCGCAGAGCCTGCTCCATCCGCCGCTGGGCTTCCCGTTTCTCGATGGCCGCGCGCTTGTCGTATTGCCGTTTCCCCCGCGCCACCGCGAGCTCCACTTTGACGATACCATGCTTGAAGTACAGCCGCAGCGGGACCAGCGTGTATCCCTTCACCTGCGCTTTGCCGAACAACCGGCGGATCTCGCCGTGGTGAAGGAGCAGCTTGCGCTTGCGCAGCGGATCGTGATTGAAGATGTTCCCCGCTTCGTAGGGCGGAATGTGCAGATGGTACAACCAGACTTCCCCATTTTCGATGCGGGCAAACGCGTCGGCCAGACTGGCGCGTCCGGCGCGCAGCGACTTCACTTCCGTTCCCGTCAAGACCACCCCCGCCTCGTACGTATCTTCCAGGTGATACTCAAAACGCGCACGGCGGTTTGTGGCGACGATCATCTCTGATTCGGTCATTGTTTTGGCCAAAACGACGTCTACTTGGTCTCCTTTGTCTACTTAGTCTACTTTGTCTGCAAGATTTCGAACGAGACAATCTGACACAAACGGAGCTACCTAGACCAAGAAGACCAAGTAGACTAAGGAGACTAAGAAGACGTAGTTATCTGAACTGTCCACCGATGATCAAAAACGCGAGGCCGACAATCGCCGCCGCCGTCTCCACCGCTCGCGTGCCAGCACGGGCCAGTCCCCCGCCGAGCGCCCCAATCGCGCACGATGTGATGATGATCCATCCCGTGGTCTCTAGAAATGCACCGAACGACAGCGGGCGCCGCTTGCGAAAATACCTGACGTGGTGCGCAATGATCACGCCCAGTCCTATGGCAGCAACTGCTCCCCAGACCAGGCGGGCGAAGGCCCCGGCGGTCGTCACTTCACAGACACGAACCCCGAACCCTCAGCGACGAGTGCCCCATCTGCCCGCGTCACCGTCGCCCGTGCGATCCGAAGCCCACCCTTCGAACCGGCGGGCTCCGCACGCACGAGCAGCTTCTCCCCAGGCTTGGCCTCCTGGCGGAACCGCACCTCAATCTTCGCGGTCACTGCCTCCCGCCCGTTCGCAGCCCAGACGTTCGCCATCGCATCATCAATCAGCGCAGCCAGGATGCCACCGTGCACCAGACCTTCATAGCCCGCGTGCAGGTCGGACGGGGTAAACTCCGCCCATACCCCCTCCCCAACCCGCGAGAACTTCAACTTCAGCCCGATCGGGTTGTCCTGCCCGCACACGAAGCACCGATTCGCAGCTCTCATGCGAAACCCAGTCTCCTTAGTCTTCTTGGTCTCCTTGGTCTTCTTGGTCTACATGCACCCTCCCGTTCCGCAAACAATTTGAAGTTTCTGAGTCCTTAGACTAAGAAGACTAAGTAGACCAAGTAGACCAAGTAGACTAAGTAGACGTAGTTGGCTTTAAGTAGACGTCGTTGGCTTGCGGCCGTGCGGTGTCCCCCATTCCCGGGGCTTCTCTTTGAGCAGATCGATCGCGTGCCCGAGCACCGGCAGGATGACATCGAGCCACTCTTGCACACCCTTCGGGCTACCGGGCAGATTCACGATCAGGGTCCGCCCGCGGATGCCGGCGACACCCCGAGAGAGGATCGCCAGCGGCGTTTGGGTGAAAGTCCGGGAACGAGCGGCCTCCGCGAGCCCCGGGACAAGCCGATCGACCACCCGCAGGGTGGCCTCCGGGGTCACGTCCCGCGGCGCTACGCCACTGCCGCCGGAGGTCAGGACGAGATCAACACGCAGCTCATCGGCGTAGGCCCGCAGACGCGAGCTGATGCGTTCCGCGTCGTCCGGCAGCACGTCTCTGGCGATCACGTCCGCGCCGAGCGCCCCCACCGCCTTGGCGATGAAGTCACCGCTGGTGTCGGTCTGCTCTCCCCGGGCGATAGAATCGCTGAGCGTGAGCACGGCGATCCGCGCCCCATCAAGCTCCGCTCTGCTCACAACTCCCCCGCCCGCCGGTAGTCGCCGCTGCGGCCTCCGATCTTACTGACCAGGCGGATGCGCTCGATGGTCATGCCGCGGTCCACGGCCTTGCACATATCGTAGATGGTCAGGGCCGCGGCGGACACGGCGGCCAGGGCTTCCATCTCCACGCCGGTGGGCGCCACGGTGCTGACGACCGCGGCAATTTCGACAGTGCTCGCCTCCTCTTTGAGGACGAAGGACACGTCGACACCGGTCAACGGTAGGGGATGCGCAAGCGGGATGAGCTCGTCCGTTCGCTTGGCCGCCATCACCGCCGCCACGTGCGCGACGGCCAGCACATCGCCTTTGGCGATCGCATTGGCCTTGATCTTGCCCAGCGCCTGGGGGGTCATGCGTACTTCCCCGCGGGCCACCGCCTGACGCAGGGTGGCGGGCTTGTCGGACACGTCCACCATCTGGACGCGGCCGTGGGCGTCGACGTGCGTCAAATCGCGGGAACGCGGGATCGAGGGATCGAGGGATCGAGGAGACCCCCCATGGTTTTTCCGAGTTTTCTTTGTCTCCTTGTTCCCTTGTTCCCTCGTTCCCTTGTTCCTTGTTGTCATCCTCTTAGCCAAGCAGGCGCACCTCGACCTCTGTACCTTCCTCCAGCGTGGTATTCGCCGGGATGGTCACCAGGCCATCCGCCCGGACCATCGAGGTGAGGATCGCCGACCCGCCGGGGAGCGGCGCCGCCCACAGCGCCCCGGTGCGCTCCGCCAGCGAGACCCGGATGTGGTCTTCGCGGTCGCCGATCGCCACGGTCCTGGTCAGCCGGGCCCGCAGCGTAGTGCCGGGTCGCGGCGGTTCGCGCAATCCGGCCATCGCGTTGAGCACCGACCGCACAAACTGCTCGAAGATCACCATCGCCGACACCACATTGCCCGGAAGCCCAAACACCGGCTTGCCGCCGGCGACGGCGAGGATGGTAGGCTTGCCGGGACGGATCGCGATCCCGTGGACGATGATTCCGGGCTCTCCCACGGCAGCAATCGCGTCCGCGACGACGTCTTTTTCGCCGACAGAGCTGCCGCCTGCCAGAATCACCATCTCGCACTCGCGGTGCGCCAGCTTGGTCCGCTCGACCAGCAACGCCAGGTTGTCCTGCACAATCCCGTAGGGTTTGGCGATGCCTCCACTCTCATCGATCAGCCCCGACAGCGTGTAGGTGTTCATGTCATGGATCTGGCTGCCGCGCAGCGATCTGCCGGGAGGGACCAGTTCATCACCTGTAACGATGATCGCGACGCGGGGTCGCCGGTACACGGTCACCTCCGGAATGTCCAGCCCCGCGAGCAGGCCCAGATCCTGCGGTCTGAGGCGACGCCCTGGCCGGACGATCACCTCCCCCGATCTGACGTCTGCGCCACGGGGGAGGACGTTCTCATACACCTTGACGGGTCGTTCCACCGACACCGTCCCATCCGTTCTCACGGTATGCTCCTGCATGACGACCGCGTCGGTGCCCTCCGGGAGCATTCCCCCAGTCGGGATCCGCGCCGCCTGCCCCGCGCCAACGGCAAACCGCACCGGCTCCCCCATCAACACCTCTCCGACCACCTGCAGATGCAGCGGGGTCCCCGAGGAGGCCCGGCCGGTATCCTCTGCACGGACCGCATAGCCGTCCACCGTGGACCGATCAAATGCCGGCAGATCGGTCGAGGCCCGCACTTCCTGCGCCAGCACGCGCCGCAGCGCCTGCGCCAGGGGGACGCGTTCCGTCCCAAGTGGTGACGGAGCGTAGGCCCGGGCGTAGACATCCCGGGCTTCTTGGGGTGTGAGAAGTTTCGTGAACGCCTTCATCTTGGACAAAGACGGGAACGGGGCAACGCGGGAACAGGGGAACGCGAAACTACGCAAGCATGAACCGTCAACCGTGTCGGGTTTGAAATGCACCGCGTCGCGATCCCGCGTTCCCGCGATCCCGCGATCCCGTTAGTCAAATTAGTCTCAGTTCCCGCCCGACCTTCGCAAACGCATCAAGCGCCCGCTGAAGGTGCGTCCGGGTGTGGGCGGCGGTCACAATTGTGCGGACCCGGGCCTTCCCGCGCGGGACAGTGGGGAAAACGATCCCCAGCGCAAACACCCCGGCGGTGAACAGCCGGTCGGACAGATCTGTGGCCAGCTGCTCGTCTCCAACGACAACCGGCGTAATGGGCGTCTCGCTGGCCCCCGTGTTGAATCCCAACTCGTTGAGGCCCTGTTTGAAGATCCGCGTGTTGTCCCAGAGCCGTTCGATGAGCTCGGGCTCTTCCTGGACCAGGCGCAGCGCTGCCAGCGCCGAGGCCGCCACGGACGGGGGATGCGATGTCGAGAACAGCAGCGGCCGCGCGCGGTGGATGAGGTAGTCGATCAGCGTGCGGCTGCCGGCCACGTACCCGCCTTGCGCGGCAAAGGCCTTGGACAGCGTCCCGACCTGAATGTGCACCCGTCCATGCAACCGGAAGTGATCCACGGTCCCGCGCCCGTGCTGCCCCATCACCCCGCTGGCGTGCGCGTCATCCACCATCATGATGGCGCCGAACTCCTCCGCCAGGGCGACCAGATCCGGCAGGGGGGCGACGTCGCCGTCCATACTGAACACGCCGTCGGTAATCAGCAGCGTCCGGCGTGCGCCGCGCGACGCTTCCAGAAGCCGGCGGGCCGCGGCCACGTCCTTATGCGGATAGATCTTCTTCTCCGCACCAGACAGGCGCGCCCCGTCGATAATGCTGGCATGGTTCAGTTCGTCGCTGACGATCACATCGTCCTTACCCAACAGCGCCGCCACGGTCCCGGCGTTTGCGGTAAATCCGGACTGATACAGCAGGGTCGCCTCGGTGTGTTTGAAACGCGCCAGTTCTTCCTCCAGTTCCTTGTGGATCGCCATGTTGCCGGCGATCGTCCGGACCGCGCCGGACCCCACACCCAGTTCATCAACGGCGCGCCGCGCCGCTGCCTTCAGGCGGGCATGGTTCGCCAGGCCGAGGTAGTTGTTAGAACAGAGGTTGATGACCTCACGGCCATCATAGCGGGCCACCGGCTCCTGCGGCCCTTCCAGCAGCCGGGGCCAGCGGAACAACCCCTTCTCCCTCAGCTCATTCAGCTCTTGGTCGAGATACGCCAGTGGATTGACCATGATTCTCCCGAGGCGTCGCGTCGTCCTCACACATAGAGTATCACCTTGCCCGCCGTCCCAGCCCGGAGCAGCTCGAACGCCTCCGCAAATCGCTCCAGGGGAAACCGATGGGTGATCACCGGGGTGATGTCCAGGCCATTCCGCAACAGCGCCGTCCCCTGCTCCCACGTTTGCCACACTTTGCGGCCGAAGATCCCGGCCAGATGCGCGCCTTTGAAGATAATCCCGTTTGCCAGATCGACTCGCACATCGGCCGCCGGCAGGCCCAGGACCGACACCCACCCGCCGTTGCGCAGCGCCCGCAACCCATCCTGAAGCCCGCGTTCGGATCCGGACATCTCCAACACCACGTCCACTCCTTCGCCGTTGAGCGTCTCGTGAATGCGGACCGGAACATTCTCGGTCCGCGCGTCGAGCACCAGGTCGGCGCCCATGCGTCGGGCCAGAGACAGCCGTGTGTCGGAAACGTCAGTCGCCGCCACGAAGACGGCGCCGACCAGATGACAGATGGCGATGGCCATCAGTCCGATCGGGCCACATCCGATGACTGCGACCCGTCTGGCCGCCAGGGACGTTTCCAGCGCGGCGTGAACCGCGTTCCCCAGCGGATCCATGATGGCGGCCACATCGCGGGAGATGTCCGGGCCAACCTTCCAGGCGTTGGCCGCCGGCATGACCACGTACTCGGCAAAGGCCCCGTCTCTGTCGATCCCAATGACCTCCAGGCGCTCACAGATGTGCGGCGCTCCGGCCCGGCAGGCATGGCACCGCCCGCAGCTGATGTGTCCTTCGCCGCTGATGAACTCGCCGACGGCCAGATCGGTCGCGCCCGGGCCAACGGCGGCGATCGTCCCGCAGAACTCGTGGCCGATGACGCGGGGCGGCGCCAGGCGAGAGCGGGCCCAGGCATCCCAGGTGAAAATGTGCAGGTCGGTTCCGCAGATCCCTCCCCCGAAGACCTTCACCAAAATCTCCCCCGGTCCGGGCTGGGGGACCGGCACGTCTGCCAGTTCCAACCCCGGCCCGGCGTCGGGCTTGAGCAACGCTTTCATGGGATGCCCGTGGGACTCAGGCTGATCGCGGCGCCGGCGCGCCGAGGAAGTTGCGGTAGGAATCCAGCGTGAGGTGCAGCGCGGAGGGTCGCTCGTCGGCCAGCCGTGCGATCACCTCCATCGTCAGTGCCACCGCCTCCTTGCGGTCCTTCACATGCGGGTCCGCCATCAAGATTGTGTTTAGGGCGAAGCAATTGCAGACGCGGAACATCTGCCGGAACAGCTCAAACTCTTCGCGGAGCGTCTCCGGGGCATCGGACCGGCGCTCGAAGGCGCCATACAACGCATCCGCAGACAGCTGCCCGTGCCCCGCACCTGCCGGAGCGGCGGCGCTCCGGCGTCTGGCCTCATCCTCGACTGCGGCAATGAACGCTTTCTCTACGTCATCATCCACGGCGCGATAGGCATTATAGGCGACTTCGCGCTTCTTGTCCGGCGTCTCGCCGATCAGCAACGCCGCCACGAACTGGGCCACGGTGAGCCGCTGGGCCACCACCGGATCGCTGGGGTCGCGCCGCAGCAGCACCACCGTCGACAGACGGGTCGGCTCCATGGGATTGGTGAAGATGCGGTCCGCGGGTAACACCTTGCCGATATCCAGCATGGCCCGCGCGTTGTCGAAGGCAATGAGCCGGGCCAGCATCTGCCTGATCTCCTCCTGCGAGCGGCCGGCAAAGTACTCCGTCACCGCGCCCCCCTCGGTGCGAATCGCTTCGATCAGATCGTCCAGCATGGCCGCACGGCGGATCACGTACTCGGGAGCGACGTCTGGGACGTTTTCCATTTTCGAGCGCAGCATCTGCATCGCCGACAGCGGGAAGTTCTCCACCAGGTTGGTGCGCAGGTAGAAGATTTTCTCCGACGTGAACGCGTACGCCTCGACCGGGGCGTTGAGATCGAGCCCGTTCACGGGGACCGTGATCTCGTGATTCTCGAGATCGAGACCTGTGACCGTGGCGGCCGGCTGCGTCCGCGCCTGTGATTCGAGCCAGCCGAAGACCTGGTATCCCTGCACCTGACTGCCGTCCGGCAACGCGACGGCAACCGGATGCAGCCGCCGCCCATCCCTGGCGCGGAAGGTATACCGGATGTAGACCCAGTCGTCGGAATGGAACCGGGTACGGGGAAACCCGACCAGGCCGTAGGAGGACGTGCTCTTCCCGGTGCCGGTCGGGGCGATGTACAGGATACCGTGGGCGTCTTTTTCCACGCAGGCGCCATGGACCGAGTGGATCCCATACTCTTCTGCGAGGACGCGGCCCACCGCCCCCAGCACCCAGCTTTTCAGCTGCCCGTAGTAGGCGGTGTTGAAGAACACAATTGTATTCGTCCTGCGACTGTAATACGCCGCCTCGGGCTGCTCGGCCACCCCGCCCAGGGCGTAGACGGTGACCTGAGGCTCGCGCGGCGGAACCAGCCCCGTTGCGGCCTTCCACTCCTCCGGGCTGTACCAGTTATCACCCCAGAAATCTCGCAGGTGCAGAGAGTTGGTGGTGGCCCGCACGCGGACTCCGTGGATGACCACGTCGTTTCGAAACAGCGGTTCCTTTCCGGCCCGGCGCGTGATATGCCCGACGGCGGCGTCGACCAGGGCGTCCCGGCGGCCCTCGATGCGGTCAATGGATTTATCGTGGACGGCGGTCCGGGTCTTGGTCCTGGTAATCACGTTGCCCGCGCCAATGAGCGTACCCGGCCACTCGATGGCATCGGACGACGGCGCGGGCGGGAAGGTGTACGGATCGGACACGAAGACCTCCTGATGCGGTGACAACCGGATTTTCCTTTCGACGCAGCAGATGCGCCTCCTTGCCTCGTCCGATCGGGCCACGCGCCAGGTTACAGTCGCGTGACACTTCCGTGACAGACGCCGCACGGAGGGTGTAGAGTATACCTGTATGCCGTTCCTGTACCACCCGCTGGTGGTGCACTTTCCTGTGGCCCTGTGGTTGACCAGTTTCCTCTTTGACCTGCTGTTTGTCTTCAAGAAGGAATCATTTTTCTCGACGGTGTCGCGATACCTGATCGGCCTCGGGGTCCTGGCCGCCGGCGTCGCCATCGTGTCGGGGTTCGTCGATTACATTCCCCTGGTCCGGGAAGGGATCGGCCAGGCGTTCGTCGACCGGCACAATATCCACGGTCTGCTGGCCTACGCGACGACGGTGCTGTACGCGGGCCTGTTCGCCACGAGATGGCGCTGGCCGCGCATGCCGCGGCCGCTGTCGCTCAGCGGCGCCATCGTAGGGGCGGTGTTGATCAGCGCAACCGGATATCTCGGAGGCGAAATCCGGCGCGTCATGTAAAACGAAATTACGGGACTAGGGACTCGGGACGAGAAAAACTTCGGATGCCAGTCCCTAGTCCCCAGTCCCGCAGTTGAGAGGTGCACAAGTGTCGCAAAAGATCCTCGTGGTCGACGACGAGCCGCACATCGTCGAGCTGGTGAAATATAACCTGCTGCAAGAGGGCTACGATGTCCTGACCGCATACGACGGCAGCGAAGTTGTCGTGCGGTCGCGCCAGGAGCGACCGGACCTGATCATCCTCGATATCATGCTCCCCTACGTCGATGGGCTGGAGGTCTGCCGGCAGATCCGGCGGGAATCCTCCGTGCCCATCATCATGCTCACGGCCAAAGACGGTGAGCTGGCGCGGGTCGTTGGCCTGGAGATTGGCGCCGATGACTACGTCACGAAGCCGTTCTCGCCCCGGGAACTGGTGGCTCGGGTCCGCGCCATCCTCCGCCGCACGGCGCGGGATGTCACCCCCGGCGCACCGGAACCGCTGCATACCGGCAGCCTGACACTGGATTCGACCACGCATGAGGTCGTGCTGGATGGCCGGCAGGTCGATCTCACCGCGAAGGAATTCGAATTGCTGCAACTGCTGATGGGCCACCCCAACCGCGTGTTCACCCGCGACTTCCTGCTCGAGCATATCTGGGGTTATGACTATTACGGCAGCACACGCACGGTCGACATGCACATCAGCCGGTTGCGGGAAAAGATCGAAGACGATCCGGCGTCGCCGACGTACATCGTCACCGTGCGCGGCGTCGGCTACAAGTTACGCGGAGCGGAAGCCGGGAGCGGGAAACGGGAAGCGGGCATGACTGGAGCGCGGAATTAGCATGGACGAGTCACGAATCACGAGTCACAAGTCACGCCGATGATGCGCTCCATCCGATGGAAGCTCACATCATCCTACCTGCTGCTGGTGGTGCTGGTGCTGGTCATCGTCACGGCGTACGTCACTCAGGCCCTGCACCGGTCGTATGTGAGCACCTATGCCTACGTGGTCGCTACTCAGGCAAAAGTGATCTCGCTGATGATGCGGGAGTATGCGGGCAAGCGGAACCTGGCGGAGCTGCAGCCGATGGCGCAGACGCTGAAGTGGCGCAAGGAAGCCATCATCGCGCTCATCGATGCCACGGGCCGCTCCACCGGTCCGGATGCGGCCGCCTCGCCCGAACTCGAGAAGGCCTTTGCTGGTGAAGAAAGCCAGGCCGTGCGATTTGACCCTGCCACCGGCGAAACCCGCGTCTTCGCCGCCGCGCCGATCCTGGGACCCGACAACCGCATCGCGGGCGTGGTGCAGGTCTCTGCGCCGGAAGCGTGGGTGTGGCGCCAGTTGCGGCGCATGGCGCCGGCGCTGGGGACCGCGAGCCTGCTCGGGTTGGTGGCGGCGTTTATCGTTGGGATGCGTCTGTCGCGGCGGATCACCCGTCCATTGGAGGAACTGGGCCACGCCGCGGAGCGCATCTCCACCGGCGATTTCGCCAGCCGTGCTCCCGTGGACGAAACGGCGGAGCTGGAGCGCCTGGGACGGACGTTCAACAGGATGACCGACCGTCTGCAGCAGACCATCGCCGAAATCACAACAGAGCGCAAGAAACTCGAAGCGATCGTGAGCGGCATGACGGACGCCGTGGTGGCCACCGACCGCCACGGCACGCTGATGCTCCTCAACCGCGCTGCCGCAGACCTGCTGCGCGCCGATCCCGCCGGGGCGCTGGGCCGGCCCGCCCGCGAGACGATCCAGGGCGATCGCCTGCCGGCCATGCTGGAGGATGCGACGGCGAGCGGCCGGATCACGGCAGAAGAGCTCCCCCCTGGTTCTGTGGGCGACCGCGTCGTCGAGGTTCACTGCGCCCCGTACCGGGATGACCAGGGCGAGGTCATCGGCGCCGTGGCCGTCCTGCGGGATGTGACGGAGCTGCGCCACAGCGAGCGGCTCCGGCGTGAACTCACCGCCAACGTGTCCCACGAGTTGCGCACTCCGCTGACCTCGATCAAGGGATTTACCGAGACGCTGCTGGATGGAGCCGTCAGAGACGAGGCGACCTCCCGCCGGTTCCTGACGATCATCAGCAGCGAGGCCGACCGCCTGGTGAAACTCGTGGACGATCTGCTAGATCTCTCCCAGCTGGAAAGCAAGCGCGTCACGCTGGATCTGCGACGGGTGAATGTGGCCGCGCTGGTCGCGCACACCGTCGACAAGCTGCAGCCGCTCGCCCAGGGCAGCGGGCTCCTCCTGGAACAAGCGGCGCCGCCAGAAGTCTGGGTCACCGCGGATCGCGACCGCCTGGAGCAGGTGCTCACCAACCTGATTGACAACGCGCTCAAGTACACGCCCACCGGCGGCCGCGTCGACGTGCGGGTCGCCCAGGCCGACCGTGAAGTGGAGATCTCCGTCTCGGATACCGGAAAAGGAATCGGACCGGCTGACCTGCCGCACGTCTTCGAGCGTTTCTACCGCGCCGACCGCTCGCGGACCCGTGGTTCTGGAGGCACAGGATTAGGCCTAGCCATTGCCAGGCACATCGTCGAAGCTCACGGCGGCCGGATCCGCGTCGACAGCCTGCTGGACGAGGGCACAACGTTCCTCTTCACCATCCCACAAAATGGGTAGGCGCGCAGTGCTGCTGTTCATCCCTCTGGTCGCCACCGCGCTCCTGGCGGCCGTTACTGACCGGCCCGCTGAGCCAGCTGTCCCGGCCTCTCAGATCGCGTTTGTCGCTCCATATGAGGGAACGCGGCAGATCTTTGTGGTGAACACCGACGGCACCGGCCTGCGGCCCCTGACCGGCCCCCCCGGCGACAGCGAGGGGCCGGCCTGGTCTCCGGACGGCCGCCGTCTGCTCTTTGTCCACAGCGAGGCGGGGACCACACAAGTTTACACCGCCAGCCCCAGTGGAGCGGAAACCAAGCAACTCACCGCTTCCCCTGGGACGCACGCAGAGGCGGCCTGGTCGCCGGACGGCCACCGTATCGCATTCATTACGCGCGTGGCGGGGTTCGGACGCGTCTCGCTGATGAATCCCGACGGCAGCGACCAGCGTCGTCTCAGCGCCCCGGACGCGTCCGCCTCTGCGCCGGCATGGTCGCCGGACGGAAGCCTGATCGCCTTCCTGGCGCGATCGGAAGCATCAGGCGCAGCGCTCTATCTGACGCGGACTGATAACGGAGGTATCCGCAGGATTCCCACGCCGCCCACTGGCGTGATTCCGGGCGTGACCGAATTTGTCTGGCTCCGTGATGGGCAGCACATCGCCTATATGACCAGGGCGGGTCCCGCGCAGTCTGACATCTCCCTTGTCTCCCTCGATGGCGCGCCGCCCCGGTGGCTCGCGTTCGGGTATGCGCCGAACTGGTCCCCCGACGGCACGCGGGTGGCCTTCGTCGTGGCGCACGTGGGAGGAGGGCAGATCTACGTGCAGGACCTGGCCGCCAAGCGTTCCGTCTCCCTCACCGACCCCCAAGCGATCAGCCTGCGGCCGGTGTGGTCGCCGGATGGCGCCTGGATCGCCTTCCTATCTATTCACGGCTCTGATCTGGCGCTGTGGGTGATGCATCCCGATGGAAGCGGGCAGCGCCGGCTGGCACCGGCGGCTGGGAACCTGAGCGTCCTGCCCGTGATCTCATGGACACCGTCCCAGTGAGCAGGACTGGTTACCCGCCGAGGTAGGCCTTCCGCACTTCCGCGTTCGCCTGGAGCTCAGCGGCCGAGCCCGAGAGCGCAATCTCGCCGGTCTGGAGGACATAGCCGCGTTGAGCGATGTGCAGGGCCATGTACGCATTTTGTTCCACCAGGAGCACCGTGGTCCCAAGGCGGTTAATCCCGGTAATCGTCTCAAAGATCTGCTCGACCAGCACCGGTGCCAGTCCCATCGAGGGTTCGTCCAGCAGCAGCACCTTCGGCTGGGACATCAAAGCTCGGCCAATAGCCAGCATCTGTTGCTCCCCCCCGGACAGGGTGCCGGCCACCTGGCTGCGCCGTTCCTTCAGCCGGGGAAAGAGCGTGAACACGCGAGCCAGGTCCGTCTCCACGCCGTTGCGCTCCGCGCGAATGTACGCGCCCATGAGCAGGTTCTCGTGCACCGTGAGCTGGCCGAAGATCCGCCGGCCTTCCGGCACCTGCACCACGCCCTTGGCCACCACATCGTGGGCCGGGAGGGCGGCCAGGTCCTCGCCGGACAGTGTGATGCGACCCTGCTGAGGCCGCAGGAGGCCGCTGATTGTCTTTAGGGTCGTGCTCTTCCCCGCGCCGTTGGCCCCAATGAGGGTGACGATCTCGCCGGGATCCACGTGCAGCGTGATGCCCTTCAACGCATGGATCTGGCCGTAGTAGACGTGCAGATTGTCAACTTCTAAGAGGGCCATCGCCGTCGCTCAACCCACACAATCTACACGACCTACACAATCTACACAATGAGACCAACTCCCCTGGGGTTGCTTGTGATTGTGTAGGTTGTGTCGTTTGTGTAGGTTGTGTCGTTTCATGTCAGTGTGTCGCCTCCGTCCCGATGCGGCGCGTCCCCAGGTAGGCCTCGATGACGCGCGGGTCATTCTGCACATCCGTGGGCGTGCCCTCTGAGATTTTCGTGCCGTAATCGAGCACTGTCACCAGCTCGGAGATCCCCATGACCACGCGCATCTGATGCTCGATCAGGAGGATGGTAATCGCCAGTTCATCGCGCAACCGCCGGATGAACGCCATCATCTCCATCGTCTCGCGCGGGTTCATCCCCGCGGTCGGCTCATCCAGCAGCAGGAGTTTGGGCCTGGTGGCCAGCGCGCGCGCGATTTCCAGCCGGCGCTGATCGCCGTAGGGCAGGTTCTTGGACAGAAAATCTCCCTTGCCCTTCAAGCCGACAAATTGCAGCAGGTTCACAGCCTCGCGGGTGGCCTGCTGCTCCTCCCGGACCATCTCCGGCGTGCGTCCGATCGCGCTCAGCCAGGACGCATGCAGGCGCGTATGCATGCCGACCAGGATATTCTCCAGCGCCGTCATGTGCGTGAAGAGCCGGATGTTCTGGTACGTTCGCGCGATCCCCAACTGGGCGATGCGGTCCGGTGTCATCCCGTCCAGGATGATGCCGTTGAGCACGATCGAGCCTTCCTCGGCCCGGTAGAACCCGGTGATACAGTTGAAGAAGGTCGTCTTGCCGGCGCCGTTGGGTCCAATCACGCTGTGGATGGACCGTTCTTCCACGTCCAGATCCAGCTGGTTGATGGCGACGAGACCGCCGAAGCGTTTGGTCAGCAGGCGTGAGGTCAGGATCGCCATCTCTGCTCTACCCGTCCGGCTCGTGGGCGCCGGCCAGCTCCACGCCGCCCCCGGCAGTCGCCGGCACGCCCTCGTGCAACTCCCGCCGCGCGACGGCGGTGGGCCAGAGCCCCTCGGGACGGAATTGCATCATCACGATCAACACCGCGCCGTACACCAGAAACCGGAAGTCCGAAAATTCCCGCAGCAGTTCCGGCAGTCCGATCAAGGCCAGCGACCCCACCATCACGCCGGGCAAACTCCCCATGCCGCCCACGATGATCAGCGCCAGCACGTTGATCGATATCAGCACGTTGAAACTGTGCGGGAACACTGACCCCAGCATGACCGCGAAGATCGCGCCGCTGATGCCGGCAAACGCGCCGCCGATACCATAGGCCAGGAGTTTCACGTTCACCGTGTTGATCCCCAGCGCTTCGGCGACGTCTTCGTCCTCACGGACGGCCATCCACGCCCGGCCCAACCGCGAATCGCGCAAACGGGCGGCGACGAATGCCACCAGGGCACTGGCCACCAGGGTCAAGTAGAAGAGCTGCTGCGGTCCGCGAAACTCGAGGCCGCCCAGCACAGGCTTCGGGATTCCCAGCACGCCTTGGGATCCCCCCAGCCACGGTCGCAGGAAGTCGGACAGCACCAGCAAACGAATGATTTCGCCGAACCCCAGGGTGGCGATGGCCAGGTAGTCGCCCCGAATGCGGAGGATCGGCAGCCCGAAGAACACGCCGGCCATCAGGGAGACCACCGTGGCGATCGGCACCACCGCCCACCACGACAAGTGGGCCACCGCCAGCGGGCCGGTGGTGGTCAGCAACCCCACGGTGTAGGCGCCGATGGCAAAAAACGCCACAAACCCCAGGTCCAGCAGCCCGGCGAACCCCACCTCGAGGTTGAGACCGAGTCCCATTAGCGTGTACAGACCGACCAGGACCAGCACCTGTGAGATGAAGAGACCAGTCACCCAGGGCAACGTGAGGATGGCGCCCGCCAGCGCGACCAGGGTGATCCCGCGCAGGGCCCGGCGGCGCGGGGGCGCCAGCCTGTCGGCCCACCGTCTCACCGGCGAGCGGTAGCGAGTCCAGAAGATATTCCCCCCCGCGGCCAGCACCATCAGGATCACCGCGCCGCGTGGGGCCAACCCCTCACCGGTAAACAACAGGCTGCGCAGCCCGGCGCGGACTCCGCTCTGCAACATCAACTGCACCAGATCCTGGAACAGACCGATCACAAACGCCGTCCCCAGCCCCACGATCACCGGCCGGCGGACGGCGGGAGGAAGGAGCAGCATCGCGGCCCCGATCGCTCCGGCGGCGGCCTGCACCAGCACCATCAATGGGAGCCCGCCCAACCCACGGCCGAAGGAAAGGATCTCATACAGCGGGAGCGAGGCATTGATCAACATGGGGCGAAGATTGGCCAAGCGGCCGATGACCACAAGCAGCCCCACCAACACCCCCGCGAGTGCGCCGGCCGCTGCGCCGCCCGCGAGTCGCTGCCATGCCGCCAAGCCCGCCCACCGGCGGGAGACCTGCACACCGGACCCGAAACCCGCCAGGAGGATGAATGTATAGGAGAGTGACAGTACGCCGGCGACGATCTGCCTGCGGGACACGGCCTCCACCAGGCCCACCAGCGCCAGGAACACCGCACCGGCGCCCCACAGGGCTCCGGTGCGCACGACCGACCGCCAGGTGCCCCCCGCTGTTCCAGCGCGCGTCATCGGCCCCTAGGCCTTCTTCCCGGCCAGGCGCTCGCCCAGAATTCCGGAAGGGCGGAAGATCAGGACCATGACCAGCATGGTGAACGCGATGACGTCTTTCAACTGATACGGGGCCACGATGCCCAGCCCATCCAGGACGAGGATCGGCCCCACAGATTCAAAGAGCCCCAGGAACAACCCGCCCAGCATGGCCCCGGGAATGTTCCCAATGCCGCCGAGGACCGCGGCCGTGAACGCCTTAATGCCGGGATAAAAGCCCATGAAGAAGTGAACCTGTTTGAAGACCAGCGCGTACAAAACACCGGCCGCCCCGGCCGCCGCGGCCCCCACCGCGAATGTGATCACGATGATCCGATCTACGTTGATCCCCATCAACGAGGCGACTTCCATGTCTTCGGACACGGCCCGCATCGCCGTGCCGGTCCGGGTCCGCATCACAAACAGGTACAGCAGTGTCATCAGGATCACAGTGGCCACGATGACCACAGCCTGCGTCCGCAGGATGCCGACCCCGAAGACGTTCCACTTCCCCTTGAAGACCTCAAACTCGGGATAGGCTTGGAAACCCGAGCCATACAGCCCCCGCACGGCGTACTCGATGAAAAACGATGCCCCGATGGCCGAGATCAACGGAACAAGCCTGGGGGCCCGCCGCAACGGACGGTAGGCCACGCGCTCCACCAGCAGAGCCACAGACACGGCCGTCGCCATGGCCACCACCAGAATGACCGCCAGGCTGAGCGGCGGGTACCGATTGAAGAGGCCGGCGCGGTGGAGCGCGGTAGCGGCATAGAATGCGGTGTACGCTCCGCACATGAAGATGTCGCCATGGGCAAAGTTGATCATGCGCAGGATGCCGTAGACCATCGTGTATCCGAGGGCGATCAGCGCGTACACGCTGCCCTGGGAAATGCCGAATATCAGGAAGTCCAGCCACACCTCTCCTGCGTATCGACCCGAACGGAGCGTTGCGAAGGTACCGACAACCACAGCGGCGAGGACGGCCGCGCGGAAGCCCCACAGGAACAGGTCAATGACGGACAGCCGTTGGAACCAGCTCCGCCGGATACGTGCGGCTACAATCGTCGCCGCCATCGAACCTCCCGTCTGCAGTACGACACACCCCGCCCAAAGGGGGGCGGGGCTGCAGCGTGCGGCACCACGAACAGGGGGATGAGCCAGAGGCAACGCCCGGCCCATCCCCCCAGACACCGTCCGAGGGTACGTGCCCTACGGGTAGATCTTGTTGGGCTCCTTCCCCGGTCCTTGACCTGGATCCCACTTCGCCGGGTCTGAGGAGTTGCTGATGTAGACGGCGATCTTCGGATCCGCGCAGTCGCCGGTCTTGGTGCACGTCAGCGTCCCGGTGACACCGCGGAAGCCCTTGGTCGCAAACAACGCGTCCCGGAGTGCCTTGCGCCCGATGTACAGGTTGCCGGCGCTATCCCGCTTGGCCACCTTCTCGATGGCCTGGAAGATCATACTGGCCGCGTCATAGGCGTGGGCGTGGAACGCCGACAGCGGGTTCTCTCCGTACTTTTGCTTGTGCTTCTGCAGGAACGCCGTGTACCTCGTGCCCAGTGCCTTTTCAGACAGGTCAGGGCTGGTGTGATACATGCCGATGACGGCGTCGCCCCCGGCCTTATAGAAGTCCGGCGAGAAGGTGCCGTCAGCCGACATCAGCTTCACGTTCTGCAACCCGGCCACTTCTTTCGCCTGGCGGGTCACAAAGCCGCCCGCGGCGATGAAGATCGGGTAGTAGATCAGGTCAGGCTTGCCGGAGGCAATCTTCGTCAGCACCGGCCGCATGTCGGTGTCGGTCGGGGCGATGGCTTCCTGAGAGGTAATTGTCCCGCCGAGCTTCTTAAAGTTGTCGGCAAACGCGTTCGCGAGGCCCTCCGCGTACGGGCTGCCGTCGTGGATGGTGGCCGCCTTGCCGACCTTCAGCGACTTCCGCGCAAACTCGGCTGCGACTTTGCCCTGCACCAGATCGTTGTGGGCTGTGCGCAGGTACCCGTCAAAGTCAGGCCCGCGATCCGCCGCGGTGAGCTTCGGGGCAGTATTAGACGGCGAGACCGTGACGATGCCGGCCTTCCACAAGATCGGCGCGCCGGGCACTGCCTCGCTGCTGCAGCTGCTGCCGATCGCCGCGACGACTTCCTGGTTGGAAGCGAGCTTGGTCGCCGCGGTGACCCCACCTTCTGCGTTGCAGCCCGAATCCTCACCAATCAGTTTGATCGGGAACCCCATGATGGCCTTCTTGTCATCGATGGCGATCTCAATACCCCGCCGGCTGTCGACGCCCAGGGACGCGTCCGGTCCTGCAACCACCAGCCAGTAGGCGATGGTGACCGACTGCCCTTTGGCCACCTTCACCACGCCGATCGGATCTGTGACCGGTCCCATCGTCGCCGCAGGAACCGTGGGAACGAAATAGGCTCCTACGGCAAGCAGGACGACTACCGCCACTGTCAACGGAATCTGCAAGCGTTTCATTCGCATCTCTTCCCCCTTTGCATTCCGGTTCTGGAGTACACACTGACCCTTCAGGGCGGGATAAGAGGTTCGCCGCCACCCTAGCCACTCCTCCCCCAAGAGCAGTCTACCTGGTCTTCTTGGTCTTCCTGGTCTACCTAGTCTCACGCATATGCCTGCCTGTAGGTTCCAGACAGACGCGGGCGTTACATCAGATAACGAGGCAGACCAAGTAGACTAGGTAGACTAGGTAGACTAAGTAGACGCCGTTATCTCAGGGGTAGATCCCCCTGGTCATGAGGGCGTCGGCCACACGTTCGATCGCACGGATGAGGGCGGCAGTACGCATCGAGACCTTGCGGTCCTGCGACACCCGCAGCACTTGCCCAAAACTGCGGACCATGATGCGTTCGAGGTTTTGGTTCACCTCTTCTTCGGTCCAGAAGAACTGTTGCAACCCCTGCACCCACTCGAAGTAGGACACGATGACTCCGCCGGCGTTAGCCAGGATGTCGGGGACCACGAGCACCTTGCGCGCCTCGAGCACCTCGTCGGCATCAGGCGTGATCGGGCCGTTGGCCCCTTCGACCACAAGCCGGGCTTTGATCTTGCCGGCATTGCTCCCCGTGATCTGCGCCTCCAACGCGCTGGGGACCAGGATGTCGCAGGGCACCTCCAGCAGTTCCTCGTTCGTGATGCGACTGGCGCCGGGGAACCCGGTGACCGAGCCGTGCTCTTCCTTGAATTTCAGCAACGCCCGCGGGTCCAGGCCTTTCGGATTCTGCACTCCTCCCGAGGAATCGCTGGCGGCTACGATCAGGCACCCCTGGTCGTGCAAGAGGTACGACGCAACCGCGCCCACATTGCCAAATCCCTGCACGGCTACCTTCGCCCCCGCAAGCGGCATCCCCAGGTGCCGCGTGGCCTCCCGCGTCACAAAGGTCACGCCTCGCCCGGTCGCCTCCACGCGGCCAAAGGATCCACCGATTGCCAGCGGCTTGCCGGTGACCACAGAGGGGGTCGAATATCCCCGGTGCATGCTGTACGTATCCATGATCCACGCCATGATCTGCGGGTTCGTTCCCACATCCGGCGCAGGGATGTCTCCCTCGGGGCTCATCAGAATGCCGATCTCGGTCGCGTACCGGCGGGTCAGATGCTCCAGTTCCTCCCTGGACAGCCCCTTGGGATTCACCACCACGCCGCCCTTGGCGCCTCCGTAGGGGAGGCCGACCGTTGCGCACTTCCAGGTCATCCACATCGCCAGCGCGCGCACTTCGTTCAGCGTCACGTCAGGGTGATAGCGGATCCCGCCCTTGGTCGGCCCCAGGACGGTGCTGTGGTGGACCCGGTAGCCGGTGAAGATGCGCACGGAGCCATCGTCCATTTTGACCGGGAAGTTCACGGTCAGTTCCCGTTTCGGGTACGCGAGGAACTCGCGAATACCCCGTTTCAGGGGCAGCTGGTCGGCGGCAATGTTAAATTGCCGCAACGCCATCTGCCAGGGATCTTCTCTGGGGGTAATGACTGCTGCCTGGGCCGTCATCGACTTCCCTCCTCGCACAACTCGCCTGCGTTGCGTGTTCGCGCCCCGCAGGAGTGGTCCTCTCTACTTCACCAGCACCGACACCGGCACCAGTTCGATATCGTGGCGGTCGAATTCCACCAGCATCTCCCCCAGCACGCGCGGGGTCAGCCGGGTGGCGTGGCCGATCGCGACCACTTCCTTCCGTTCCAGCGCCAGGAGAATCAGCCGCTTGATCTGCGCGCGGATGGCGTCCTCCTGGTTCTGGTTATCCAGGAACACCGCCCGCGACGCGGTGCGGATCTGCATCTCCGTGGCCAGCCGCGCGCCGACCGACTTCGGCGCGGTGACGCTGTCGACGAAGATCAGTCCCTTGGATTTGACCGCCTGCAAGACAGCCCGCATCACGCGCTCGTCGGCGGTGGCCTTGGACCCTTCATGGTTGTTCAGGCCGATGGCACCGGGCACCTGACTCAGGTCCGTGGCAACGATCTGCGCGATCTGCACGTCGTTCATGCCGGTCGTCACCCCGCCCGGTCCCAGCGCATTCCTGGAATCTTCGGGCTCCATGGGCAGGTGCAGGAGTACCTCCAGCCCCGCCTCCTGCGCCCGCGCCGCGACGTCGCGCGAGTGCCGCAGGCCGGGCAACACCGTCACCGTGACGGCGCGACCCAGGGCGAGGATGGGGTCCAACTGCTCAAGACTTCCCCCGGCGTCGTCGAACAAGATGGCCACGCGGGCTGCGGGGGCAAACGGGATGAGCTGGATATCGTGCGTGATCAGATCGAGGCCGGCGCGGCGCACCCCGATCCGGATGAATGTCGGGGTTTGCTCCAGGATCTGCGCCCCAGCAGGTTCCACGTGCTGATCGAGTTGGCGCGCCAGATCGATGGCGCGGCCACGCGCCTTGATGTCCACGGTGCGCGCTGTCCACTGGTAGACCTGCCCGCGCTCCCGCATCATCCTGGGTGAGGCCGCCACCCTGACCACGGTCGCGGTCCGGTCGAGCGCCGCGCGCACCCCGGCGTCGATCGCGTCGTCGTCTACCGCGACAGCCCGCGACGCAGGGTCGGCGGAGGGACCGGCCGGGGGGGCCGCACGACCGAGCCACCACCCCTGGGAGAGCCCCACTCCAAAGAACAATCCGGCGACCACGACCGCGGCCACTACCGCCGTCGCGCGTTCGGTTCTCGATCGCATCCGGAATCGTCGTCTGGCCATGCGCGATAAGTGTTCTATGCCGCAGCGGCGGCCGCAGCGTAGGGGACAGGAGGAAGCGTCCGGAGGCTGCGGCCCAGTTGCTTCTTGAGGATCTGGATCGCCCTGTTCAGCTGCGCCGCCCGGATCTGCTGAAGCTCTCGGTCCACGGCGTCGTCCGCCTGCCCGTGCAGGCGCTTGCGGACCTCATCCTCGGTGTCGCCGACAACCTCATCTGGCACGAGGCCTTTCCCGTGGATATCCCGTCCGGAGGGGGTGAGGTATTTGGCGGTCGTGATCGCCGCCCCCGATCCCATCGGGAGATCTACAATCGTCTGGATCACGCCCTTCCCGTAGGTCTTGACGCCGACCAGCGTAGCGACCCGGTGATCTTGCAGCGCCCCGGACACGATCTCAGACGCGCTGGCGGTGAACTCATTCACCAGCACCACCACCGGGATGCCGACTTTGGCGCGCCGCGTCGCGCGTTCCGTCTCCCTGCGACCCTCCCGATCAACGGTGTGGACGAGCGGCTGGCCCGCCGGGACGAACCAGTCGGCCACTCGCAGCGAAACGTCCAGCAGCCCCCCGCCGTTGCCCCGCAGATCCAGGATCAGCGCCCGGGCGTTGGACTGCTTCGCCCGCTCGAAGAGCCGCCGGAACGCCATCTCGGTATTGTCGTTGAACGTCACCAGCCTCACGTATCCGATGCCGGCGTCTCGCAGGCGGGCGCGGGCGGCGTCATCCAGCGAGTCGGTCTCCGTCCCCTCCCCCGCCACGATTTCGATGCGATCCCGGACGATGGTCACGCGCATGGACTGGTCTCCGCGGCGGATGACGAGATGGACAGCGCTGCCCTTCGGGCCACGGATGCGGGCCACCGCTTCCTGCAGCGGCATCTTGTTCGCGGAGATGCCGTCGATCTCGGTGATGCGGTCGCCGGCGCGCACACCGATCCGGGCGGCTGGCGTACCCGGAATGGGCTGGACCACGATCGGATAGTCCTCTTTCAGGTCGATCGAGATCCCGATGCCGAAGAAGAACCCTTGCGCATCCTGCTTAAACTCATCGAAGGCCCGCGGATCCATAAAGCGCGTGTACCGATCGCCCAGTGAGTCCAGCATGCCCCGCGCTGCCGCAAAGTACAACTGCTGGGGATCCGGCCGTGGCGCGGTGCAGCGCTGAGCCGCCGCTTCAACAAGCGCGGCAATGCGCTGCCGCCCGCCGGAGCTCTGTGCAACCTGACCGGACTGGAGAATCCGCGCACAGCCGGCACCCGCGGCCTTCAGCACTTCCGCCTGGGCGCCTTCGTACAGCTTGGCTTCGTCAACGGACTGCAGAACGAACTTGGTGCGGACTTCTCTGTCGACCGCGTCGAGCAGGGATGCGCCCTGTGCCTGGAGGTCGGCCCTCTGACCGCGCGGACCGACTGTGGCCCACACAAATCCGGCCACGGCCGCAAGGACCAGGACCAATGCAATCGCGACAAACTGCCGTCGGCCGCTCATGACACCTCATCACTCCAGAGAGTCCAACCTATTCTACTTCTACTACGCGAAACAGGGAACAGCGATGTTCGTTACAGGCGGACCGGATCGACCGGGCGGCCATTCACACGGACCTCGAAGTGCAGATGGGGGCCCGTGGAGTAGCCGGTACTCCCCACGCGGCCAACCGGCTGGCCGCGCCTCACCTCGTCGCCGGCGACCACCAGCAGGCTGGAGAGATGCCCGTAGAGCGTGGAAATCCCTTCCCCGTGGTCAATCACCACAATCTTCCCGTACCCGCCGAACCATCCGGCGTAGAGCACGCGCCCTTCGGCGGCGGCCAGGGCTGGGGTTCCCCAGATGGCCGCAATATCGACGCCCGTGTGCAGGTGCCAGATGCCGAAGAGTGGATGGTGCCGCATGCCAAACCCGGACGTGAAGATTCCGCGGGCAGGCCAGAGGAACGAAAACGCGACATGAGCCTCCGCCGCCGCGGGGCGCCGCGGAGCGGCCTGCTCCTTTTGAATCATCGCTTCCAGATCCTTCGAGTTTTTCTCGAGCTCCCGCACCACGCGCTCGTAGGCGGCGCGCTCGACCTGGACGCGCTCCAGCATCTCGCGCTTGGCGTGCTCGGTCGCCGTAATCTCGTGCTGGCGGGCCTCGGTCTGGATCGTGAGCGTGCGCAGATAGGCCTGGTCTTGGGCCAGCGCCGCCTGCAACCGCCGGTAGCGGGCGAGGGCGGCCGCATGCGCGTCGATGGCGGCCGTGTCGGTATGAACGATCGTGGAGATGAGGTGCCACCTCGTCGCGAACGCGGCGAAGTCGTCCGCGCCGAGCAGGACGTCGGCATACCCGGTGCGCCCGTACTTGTAGATGTTCCGCAGCCGACCGCCGAGCGCCTGGCGACGCGCGGTCAGGTGTTCCTCGGTCTGCTGCAGTTGCGCGGCGACAGTCTTCGCCCGGCGCTGCGTTTGCCGGGAGTCGACTCTGAGGTCGCGCAGCGTGCGCTCGGCCTGTTCCTTGGTCCGGTCGATGCCCTCCAGCTCGCCAAGCAGGCGATGTTCCGTCCGGCGCACCAACCGCAGCTTGTGGCGCTGCGCCGACAATTCTGTGAGCATCTGCTTCAGGCGATCCTCTACCCGCCGCAACACCGCCCCCTGCGCCACCCCTGCCGCCGCGCGTCCCGTGTAGGGGGACGCTGCCAGGAGGAACGCAACGGCGAGCGGGAGGATGGCTCGCGTCATGGCGTCGCAAACCGGCGCACGGCAATCACACTGCCGGTCGCCCCTACGAGGATTCCCGCGGCGCACAGCCCGGCCGCCGCCACCCGCAGCGCGTCTGCGGCCGGCACCAGCGGCAGAAACGGCAAGGCACTCCTGACCGCCGCCGCGCTCAGAGTGTACAAGCCGGTAAGCAGCGCGGTCGCCATCGCGGCGGCCGCGGTCCCCTCCAGGATTCCCTCCAGCAGCAGCGGCCACTGGATGAACCAGCGGGTGGCGCCGACCAGCTGCATGATTTCGATCTCGCGCCGGCGGGCGATCACGGTCAACCGAATCGTGTTCACGACGACAATCAACGCCACGCCGGTGAGGAAGACCGTTACCAGGGCGGCCAGCACGCGCACCCCGCGGGTCAGCGCCAGCAAGCGGTCGGTCACCTGCGCCCCGTAGGTCACCTCCTCCACTCCGGGCACATCAGCCGCGGTGGCGGCGAGGGCTTTCGTGCGCAGCGGATCCCCGAGGCGGATCTCAAGCGAGTCAGGAAGGGGGTTGGAGGTCTCCAAATCGTCGAACGCTCCCGCGTCACCGAGGCGGTGCCGCAGGCGGAGCAGGGCCTCGCCACGGCTCACAAACCGCACCGACGCCACCCCGGGCAGCGCGGCCACGGCGCGCTGCGCACGCGTGATCTCCGCTGATGTCAACCCATCGTGGAGAAAGGCGACGACGGCTACTTCCGATTCCAGGGTCTCGGCCAGGTGGGACAGATTGAGGCCGAGCACCACGGCCCCCCCCACCACCAAGAGCGCCACCACGATCGTCGTCACGGCGGCAACGGTCATCAACCCGTTGCGGCGGAAGCTGGCCAGGGCTTCGGCGATGAAATAGACGGTCTGCTCGGCCAGCAGGCGCGCGCGGCCCGCTCCCCTCCGCATCAAGCCTCCACCGCGTAGAGGCCGTGCGTCTGGTCCCGCACCACCTGGCCGGCGGCCAGCTGAATCACGCGCCGGCGCAGAACATCGACGATCGTCTTGTTGTGCGTGGTGACGATGACCGTAGTTCCGCGCGCGTTGATCTGCGACAACAGCCGGATGATCTCCCACGACGAGCGCGGGTCGAGGTTCCCCGTCGGCTCGTCGGCCAGCAGCAGCGGTGGATCGTTCACGATGGCGCGGGCGATGCTGACCCGTTGCTGCTCGCCGCCGGACAGTTCGGCCGGCATCGCTCCCGCCCGGCCCTCCAGCCCTACCAGGGCGAGCGCGCGCAACGCCCGGGGCCGTATCTCCGACCCGGGCGTCCCGATCACGCGCAGGGCAAAGGCCACGTTGTCGTACGCTGTGCGGGCAGGCAGGAGTTTGAAATCCTGGAAGACCACACCCAGCCTGCGCCGCAGCAGCGCCACGCCGCGACTACGCAGGCGGCCGACGTCCCGCCGGTAGACGATCACCCGTCCGGAGGTGGGGAGTTCATCACGGTACACGAGGCGCAGGAGCGTGGACTTGCCGGTGCCGGTAGGCCCGACCACAAAAACAAACTCCCCCGGCTCAATGCGGAGGGAGACGTGGCGAAGGGCTACAACACCGTTTGGAAAGACCTTCGTGACGCCGTCGAGTTGGACCATACGCTGCTCCGACGAATCCCGTATCAATTCGCTTGGCCCACTGTGCCGAGATCGCCAAGCTGAACCTAGCGAATTCGGTACGGGACGAAAGGGTGCGACTGGTGGTGCGACGTTGACGTCAGTGGATGGGGTTCTAGATCACGGATGCTTTTCCTTTATTCGTCGCGTGCCGGCCGCCAGGTAAGATTCCAGCTGCGCATCGCCGTGGCCGCCCGATCGTCGGTCATATCCAAGGTGATGGGCGTCACGGAGATGTAGCCGCGGCTGAGGGCCCAGGTGTCGGTTCCCTCAAGGTCTTCCACCGGCGAAGGGTCTCCAGTCAACCAGTAGTAGGTGCGACCCCGGGGATCGACGCGCTTCTCCAGCCGGCTAATGAACCGCTTCGCGCTCTGGCGCGTAATCGCCACGCCGGCGATTCGCTCTGGAAGCAGGTTTGGCACGTTGACGTTGAGGAGGGT
>Ga0209806_1000089_pt1 | contig 52074 bp, 53 predicted proteins | sample GraSoiAngelo_152_FD_186166 | JGI IMG/M metagenome (GOLD analysis project Ga0209806, IMG submission 186166) | Grasslands soil microbial communities from the Angelo Coastal Reserve, California, USA - 14_1009_12_30cm (SPAdes) (version 2) | ecosystem: Environmental > Terrestrial > Soil > Grasslands ... | reverse complement strand
ATGATCGCTGGCGCCTCAACGACTCTCGCGCGTAGAAGCGGGCTCGTCTCAAGGATGAACTCGTCGGTGATGAAGCTCGCGCGCTCGACCACGATGGGCGCTGTGGCAATAGTGGCGATGGGCATCGGCGGGACGGCGAGTACCGCCGTCGGAGCTTGCGGCTGCGCAGCTTCGGGAGGAGCGGACGGCGATATAGGTGCGGGTACCGCTTCCCACATCGCGACGATCGAAGCGTCTGGGGTGGTCGCCGGCATCGAGACGGCCGGTTGCGCGTCTTCGACGGTCGCCTCGTCCGCGGTCGCGAGAATGTCTTCGTCCTCGATCAGGCCGAGCTCGCGACCTTTTTGCGCCTCGATGAGTGGCAGCTCATCGACGTCCTCGTGCAATGCCGGGCTGGAAGCTTCGATGACGTCCGCAGGTACCTGGATCTCTTCGACCAGACCGTGGACTGCCTCGCGGAGCGCTCCGACGACGTCCTCGAGCTTCTCGTCTTTTGCTTGCTCAGCGGAAGCGTGCGCCGGCGCGGCCGACCCGCGTCTGAGCGCAGAGATCTCGTCGAGTAGGGCATCGCGTTCAGTGCGCAGGACGGCGACTTGCTCGGCTAGCTCCCGACGCGCGCCCATCGCGCGCTCGAGCAACGCGCGGCTGTTTCTCTCCGCATCGTGACCACGTCCGCTGTCGGATTTCCCCCACGCGGCTTCTACCGCGGCCTCCGATTCGGAGAGCTGAGAGAGGAGGGCGCGTTCACGCGTGATATTCGCCTCGAGGGAGACGAGCTGCGTCTCGAGGGCGGCAACGCGATCGGTGAGCGGGTCATTTGCTGGGCGGCGCCCGGAAGCTGTTCCCGGTGGACGTGGCCCAAACGGAACGATGTTGCTCGCGCGCTCGCCCTCGGACATCGCGGAAAGCGTAGGTTCCGAACTGTCGCGCGAGAGTCCCCTGCCTGGGTGATGCCGAGCGCGAAAACGCGCGCTACGGCGGTATCTTTACGACACACCTGCGCCGGGAGGTCATCTCTTTTGATCAGCAGTGCCGCGCGCGACCGCGTCAAGCTCGCGATCGACCAGCTCGAGGAGCAGTTCCACGTGTATGACGAGAAGGCGGAGCAGGACACGCTCGACTCGTATGAAGCAGCGCTCAACCGCGGCAAGGCGATGGGATACCAGGAGGCCGCGCATTACGTGAAGTCCGCGCTTCACGACATCGACGTCAAGAGCCTCTAGTGATCACGGCGGTCGTCCTGATCACCGCGGAACGCGGAGCGCTCCCGAACCTTGGCGAGTCGCTCGCGGCGGTGAAGGGCGTGTCGGAGGTCTATTCGGTCACCGGCGAGATCGACTTCATCGCGATGGTCCGCGCACGAGAGCACGACGAGCTCGCCGACATCGTGACCCGTCGGATCGCGCAGGTTCCGGGCGTAGCCAAAACGGCGACACACGTCGCGTTCAAGGCATATTCGCGGCACGACCTCGAGGCGATGTTCGCGATCGGAGCGGATCGGCCCTGATTTGGTGCGGCGACGCTCGTCGCCATCGCGTACGCCGTCGTCATCGTGGCTCCGCGCAGCGTGTCCGCTAGAGGCGCACCCGCGAACTAGACTCGCCTTCATGCAGGCCGTCGTCATGGCCGGCGGCGAGGGAAGCCGGCTGCGTCCGCTCACGATCAACCGGCCGAAGCCGATGGTGCCCATCGTCAATCAGCCTTGTCTCGGACACATCTTCGACCTGTTGAAGCGGCACGGTATCGAGGACTCGTTCGTGACGCTCCAGTACCTCGCATCGGTCATCCAGGACAGCTACGGGGACGGCGGGTCCGTCGGCATGCGCCTCCGCTACAGCATCGAGGAGTCGCCGCTCGGGACCGGCGGTTCGGTGCGCCAGCTCGCGGGTGATCTCGACGGCACGTTCATCGTGATCTCGGGCGACGCGCTCACCGACATCGACCTCTCGAAGGTGATCGCGTTCCACAAGGAGCGCGGCGCTGCGGTCACGCTCACGCTCGTGCATGTCCCGAATCCGCTCGAGTACGGCGTCGTCATCACCGAGCCCGACGGGCGGATCAGAAAGTTCCTCGAGAAGCCCTCCTGGGGCGAGGTCTTCAGCGACACGATCAATACCGGCATTTACGTGATCGAGCCACGCGTCCTTGAGCGCTACGAGATGGGCGAGGTCTTCGACTTCGGCAAGGATCTCTTCCCGAAGCTCCTTTTGGAAGGAGAGCCCCTCTTCGGATACATCGCCGACGGGTACTGGACGGACATTGGCTCGATCACCGAGTACGCGCGGGCGAACGCCGATCTATTGAACGGCAAGCTCCGCGTCGGACCCGTCGGTCATGAGCTCATGCCGGGTGTTTGGACCGAGGGACCCGTCGAAATCGACGAATCGGCGCGCATCACCGGCCCCGTCTTCCTCGGCGAGGGCGTGAAGATCGGTCCGCACACGCGGATCGTCGGCCCGACCGTGCTGCGCGACTACGTTTCGGTGGACGTCGGCGCGGTCATCGACAGCTCGATCGTCTGGCGCAATTCCTATGTCGGCGAGCGTGCCGAGCTTCATGGGGCGCTTGTCGGGCGGCAGTGCGCCCTCAAGTCGCGCGTGGTGCTGGAAGAGGGGAGCGTGATCGGCGACCACTCGGTGGTGAACGAGAACGCGCGCGTCCGCGCGCAGGTCAAGGTGTGGCCGGACAAACAGATCGAGTCCGGTGCGGTCGTCGGATCGAGCCTCATCTGGGGGGCTCAGGGGCGCCGCGCGCTCTTCGGCCGCTTCGGCGTGACCGGCATCGTGAACATCGACCTCACTCCCGAGTTCATCTCGCGCCTGGGCGCCGCATACGCGTCGACTCTGTCAGTCGGCGCGACGATCACGATGAACAGGGATCAGCACCGCTCGAGCCGCATGCTCAAGCGCGGTCTCATGAGCGGCATCGTGAGCGCCGGCGTGCACGTCGCCGACCTGCTCCAAGCGCCGCTGCCCATCGGACGGTTCCAAACGCGTCGGATTGGGGCGGCCGGCGGAGTCCACGTGCGAGTGTCGCCATTCGACGTCCGCGTGTGCGACGTCAAGTTCTTCGATCGCCAGGCCCTCGACATGGACAAGGCGCAGGAGCGGAAGGTCGAGACGATCTTCTTTCGCGAGGATCTGCGCCGCGTCTCGTACGACGATGTTGGGCGGATCTACGAATCGCCACGGGTCGGAGAGGCGTACAGCGATGCGTTCCTCTCGGAGGTCGCGCATCGAAAAGAGATCACCGACGCGAAACCGAAGATCGTCGTCAACTACTCGCACGGCACCGCCGCGCAGTTCCTTCCCCAGCTTCTCAACCGCCTCGGGATCGAGGTCGTCGCGGTGAACGGGATCGTGTCCGAGAACATCGGCTCGCGCTCGTTCGAGGAGTTCCAAGAAGAGCTGCGTCAGCTCGCGGTCCTTGTGCCCGCGCTCGGAGCGCAGCTCGGCGTGATCATCGACGCCGGCGGCGAGAAGGTTTTCGTGGTCGACGACCGCGGGCGCATCGTGAACGACATGCACTTCCTCGCGGCGTTCGTCAGCCTGACGGTCCGCCAGGCGCCGGGGGTCGTGGCCGTTCCCGTGTACGCGCCTTCGTCGATCGAGGAGATCGTCGCCGGTCACGGCGGCCGCGTGCAGCGCGTCCGCGCTTCGGCCGAGGCGCAGATGAGTCTCGCGGCGCGCGAGCAGCCACTGCTCGTCGGCGACGGCGTCGGCGGCTTCATCTTCCCGCGCTTCCATCCCTCATTCGATGGCCTGTTCGCGACGGTGCGGCTCCTCGAGCTCTTGATCGCGGCGAAGCAGAGCCTGAGCGAGGTGGTGGATGCGACGCCTCCGGTGCATGTCGCGCGGCTGCAGGTCGGCTGCCCGTGGGACCAGAAGGGTCGCGTGATGCGCATGCTCGCCCAGGACCCTCAGACCGAGCGGACGCGGCAGGTCGACGGGGTGAAGCACCAGAACGACGGAGAGTGGGTGGTCGTCCTGCCGGATGCGGACCGTCCGCTCTTCAATGTCTACGCCGAGGGCCCGGACGACGATCGAGCCTGGACGCTCGTGCACGAATACGCCGAGCGCCTCGAGCGGCTCCGCGCTTCTTGAGCGCGATCCGCGTCGCGATCGCGCAATGCTCGCCGGCGCTCGGCGCCGTGAAGCGCAATCTCGAGATGCATCGCCAGTGGATCGCGAGGGCCCGCGATGCGGGCGCGCGGCTGATCGTGTTCCCGGAGCTTTCGCTCACGGGCTACTACCTGAAAGACCTCGCTGCCGACGTCGCCTGCGCCGTCGACGATCCTCTCCTCGCGCCGCTCGCAGAGGCGTCGCGCGATCTCGACGTATCGGCCGGGTTCGTGGAGCGCTCGCGCGACGCCAAGCTGCACATCGCCCAGGGCTACTGGTCGAAAGGCAAGCTCGTTCACGTCCATCGCAAGGTGTATCTGCCGACGTACGGGATCTTCGATGACGGGCGCTACTTCGGCCCCGGCGATCGCTTCGAGACGTTCCCGTCCGCCGGCGGGAGCGCCGGGATCGCCATTTGCGAAGACCTCTGGCACGTCTCGGTGCCATACCTCTACGCCTCGGCCGGCGCGGCGATCGTCCTTTGTCCGTCGGCGAGCCCTGGCCGCGGCGTCGCCGAGGGCGGCGACCTCGGCACCGCCGAGTCGTGTCGGCTCATGGACCGCTTCTACGCGCAGTACCTGACCGTGTACCTCGTCTACGTCAATCGCGTCGGCCACGAGGACGGCATTGCGTTCTGGGGAGGATCCGAGGTGGTCGCACCTGACGGGACCGTCGTTGCGCGCGCCCCCGAGTTCGACGAGCACCTCCTCGTCGGCGAGATCGATCCCGACCTCGTCGCGCGCGAGCGCGCGCGCAATCCGCTGCTGCGCGACGAGCGCGACGACCTTGTGCTTCGCGGTCTGGCCGCTCGCCTCGGCCTTCCGCTCGAGCGCCGTGACTAACACCCTCGCGCGCACGGGCGTGATCCGGCCTGACCCGAAAGACCCCTCGCCGCTCCGGATCGACGAAGTGCTCGTGCGCAAGATGGTCGTGCTCTTCATCCGCGATGAGGTCGCGAAGGCGGGACTCAAACGCGCGGTCGTCGGCGTCTCGGGCGGCATCGACAGCGCGCTCGCCGTCGCGCTCGCAGCCGAGGCTCTCGGTCCCGAGCGCGTGCTCGGTCTGTTCACACCGTATCGCACCTCGAGCGAGGAATCGCGGCGGCACGCGCGGGAGCTCGCGAAGATGTTTCGCTTTCGGCTCGAGGAAGTCCCGATCACTAAACAGATCGACGCATACTTCGCGGACAACGACGGCGACGTTGCGGGCAGGATCCGCGTTGGGAACAAGATGGCGCGCGAGCGCAAGAGCATCGAGTACGACCGCTCGTGGCCGGACGGAATCGTTATCGGGACGAGCAACAAGACCGAGCTCCTCCTCGGGTACGGCACACAGTTCGGCGACATGGCGGCGGGGATCAACCCGATCGGGGATCTCTACAAGACGCAGGTCCGCGAGGTCGCACTGCACGTCGGGATCCCGCCCCAGATCTTGCGCAAGCCGCCGACCGCCGAGCTCTGGGAAGGGCAGACGGACGAGGACGAGCTCGGGTTCACTTACGCCGAGGCGGACCTGATCCTCTATCACATGGTCGACCGGCGCCTCAGTCCTCGCGAGCTGATCGCAAGCGGATTCGACGAGAAGCTCGTTGGCAAGATCCGCGAGATGGTGCGCCGCAGTCACTACAAGCGAGTCATGCCGCTGATCGCGAAGCTGAGCCTGCGCACCGTCGGCCACGACTTTCTGTATCCCCGCGATTGGGAGAGCGACTGAGCCGCAAGCTCGCGGACGCGGGCTCGACCGAAACCCTCTCTACGCGACGGGGTCCCCCCGGCCTCCGCGGCCGGCTCCCCATCGGTCGCTTCGCGCCCAGGGGCCCCTCCCCCTGGGGGCCCTCGGTCGAGCCCGCGCCCGCTCCACTTCGTCTCGGCCTCGGGTACAGCCTCGCCCTGGCCGCCGCTACCAGCTTTGGGCTCGGCGGCGTGATCGCGAAGGGCTTATTCAATCGCGGGTACGACCCGGCGATGCTCGCCGAGTTCCGGATGGTGATCGCGTTCGTTGTGTTTCTCGTCGTCATCGCCGTCGTGCGTCGTGATGCGTTGCGCATTCGCCGAGCGGATCTTCCACTCTTTGCGGTTTTCGGGATCGTCGCTGTCGCCGGCGTAACCGCTGTCTATTACCAGGCCATCAAGCTGATCCCGATCGGTGTCGTGCTCGTGATCGAGTACACGGCGCCGATCCTCTTGCTCGGCTGGGCCCGCCTTCGAGGTCGCACCGTCGGAGGGCGACTCTGGGTCGCTTCAGCGCTCGCCATCGTCGGCTGCTTCTTCGTCGCCGGGGTGTATGACGCCGGCCTGCGGGAGCTCAACAGCCTCGGCATAACGCTCGCCGTCTTAGCTGCTCTGATCTTTGCGCTGTACTTCGCGCTCGCGGAGCGAATCTCGCGGAGCTACTCGACTCCGACGCTTCTCGTCTGGGGCTTCGGATTCGCGTCGGTTGGGTGGACCATCGTGCATCCACTCTGGCTTCTCCCTTGGACGACGACGCCGCCCGAGATCTGGGCGCAGATCGCGGCGGTCGTCGTCATCGCAACGCTGGTTCCGTTCGCGCTGGAGCTGGCCGCGGTGAGCCTCATACCCGCGGCACGCGTGGGCCTCGTCGCGACATCCGAGCCGGTGGTCGGTGCCGTGGCCGCGTGGCTCGCTCTCGGCGAGCGGCTCGAGGCCCCGCAGATCGCTGGCGGAGCGGTGGTACTGATCGCCATCGTGCTTGCCCAGACCCTGCGGCCGACGGCCGGCAGCGTCTAGGACGCGTTACAGCACGAGGCGAAGCGCAGTCCGGATGGTCTCGGTCACGAACCCATATACGAGGTGCGAGGCGAGCGCGTACGCATGCGTCGATGGCGGATACGACTCCGGGTCTTCCGCGAGACCGATGGCTGGAACGATCTCGTTGTCCGCCACCCACCAGAGCACCGCGCCAAAGACGAGGCCGTTGCCAGACCTGACGAATGGAACCAGCTCGGCGATGCCGCCGTAGATCGCGCCGGACAAGGCGCCCATCGCGAAATGGACGGCTCGACCAGCGGTCGGTTTCGCCTCTTCGGAGAGCTCGGTTTCGAGGACATCCTCCGCGATGCGCTCCGCGGCCTTCACAGTTGTCGGTTCATCCTGATGAGCTCGCGCGCCCTCTTTGGGCTCGAGCCGCTTCTCGGCCTCGCTCCACCACGTTTGGAAGCGCTCCATCGCGTACGCCCCGGCCAGACCCGCGACCGCGCCAGCGAGCGCGCCGCGCGCCAGCTTCACGCCCGCGAGTCCTGCAAGAATCGACCCAGGGGGGTTGTCCCTGTGGTGCATCAGCTGCGCGTGTACGAGATTTTCGACCACAACAAAGCAGCCTTCCATGCGCGCTTCCGGGATCACGCCATGCGGATCATGAAGCGCTACGGGTTCGCGTTCCTCGGGATGTGGGAATCGCAGATCGACGATCAGACTGAATTCGTCTATCTCCTCGAATGGCCCGATGTCGCGACGAAAGAGGCGGCATGGCGCGCCTTCCTGGCCGACGAAGAGTGGAAGGAGATCAAGCGCCTCACGAACGCCCAGCACGGCGATCTTGTCGGCGAGATCGAGGACCGCCTGCTCGTCAAGACCGCGTACTCACCCGCGACCGCGACTCCCGGCCGCTGAGGGTGGGGAAGCTCTATCTCGTAGCGACGCCGATCGGCAATCTTGAGGACGTCTCGCTGCGTGGTCTTCGCATCCTTCAAGAGGCCCACATGGTCGCGTGTGAGGACACCCGCCACACCCAGATCCTCCTTCGAAAGCACGACATCCGGGCGAAGCACCTGACGAGCTACACCGAGTTCAACCACCGCCGCAAGTCCGCGGAGCTCATCGCCCAGATGGATCGGGGCTGGGACGTGGCGCTCGTCACCGATGCGGGAACGCCGGGGCTCTCCGATCCGGGCGAGCAGCTCGTCGCCGCGGCGATCGCGGCAGGGCACGACGTAGTGCCGATCCCGGGGCCCGCTGCGGCGATAGCGGCGCTCGTGGCGTCCGGCCTGCCGACCCGCGAGTTCACGTTCGTGGGGTTTCCCGAGAAGAAGAGCGGTGCTCGCAAACGTGAGCTCGCCGAGCTTCTCGCAACGGGGCGAACGCTCGTCGTGTACGAGAGTCCGTTCCGCATCGCCGATCTGCTCTCCGATCTCGCTGCGATCGCGCCGCACGCCCGCGTCGCTGTCGCGCGAGAGATGACCAAAGTGCACGAAGAGGTCGTCCGTGGAACGGCGTCAGAACTCGCCGCTCGCTATGCTTCCGAACGGCCGAAAGGCGAGATCACCGTGGTCATCGCGCCGACAAAAAATGCGGGAGAGCGCGAGATTGGGGAGCGGGAGCCGGCCTCCGAGCGTTGACGTCCTCGTCGAGATCCCTCGAGGCTCGCGCCAGAAATACGAGCTCGACGCGAAAAGCGGACGCATCCGGCTCGACCGCGTGCTGTTCTCCTCCGTGCACTATCCAGCCGACTACGGGTTCGTGATGGACACCCTCGGCCATGACGGCGATCCGCTGGATGCGCTCGTGGTCGTCGAGGAGCCGACATTCCCGGGTTGTGTCGTTCCGGCGCGACCGATCGGAACGCTGATGATGCGCGACGAGCACGGCGACGACGAGAAGATCCTGTCGGTCCCGGCGGGCGATCCCCGGTTCGACGAGGTTCGTGGGCTTCATGATCTCGGTCGGCACTGGCTGCGTGAGATCGAGAACTTCTTCGCGACCTACAAAGAGCTCGAGGCCGCGAAACCGTCGGAAGTCCGGGATTGGCGCGACGCGGAGGTGGCCTGGCAGCTCATCGAAGAGGCCCAGGCGCGGGCCAGGAACGGATGAATCGCGACTACCAGAAGTGGTGGAGTCCCGCGCTCGGCCGGGACATGGAGCTTCTCGTCTTCGGCGATAAGGGGACGCCGGTGCTCGTCTTCCCGACGTCGATGGGGCGTTTCTATCAGTGGGAAGACTTCGGATTGGTCGGGCACATGGCGCCGCGGATCGATGCGGGGTGGCTGCAGCTCTGGTGCGTGGATTCGGTGGACGGCGAGTCGTTCTACAACAAGGGCGTGGAGCCGCAGGACCGAGCCCGCCGCCATCTCGCGTACGAGCGGTATCTGGTAGAAGAGGTGCTCCCGGCGATACGGGCGGCGAACACGGTCGACTACCTCATCGTCACCGGGACGTCGTTCGGCGCGTTTCATGCGCTCACGTTCGTGACGCGCCGCCCCGGGATCGCGCGCAAAGCGGTGGGGATGTCAGGCGCGTATGACGCCGCACGCTGGCTCGATGGTGATCGCGACGGCGATTGCTATTTTGTGAACCCGCTGGCGTTCCTACCAAACCTCAACGACGAGCGCTACCTCGGCCCCTTGCGCGCGACGGAGATCGTGATCGCCACTGGGAGCGACGACCCCAACGTGGACCAATCCAAGCGCCTTGCGAGCATTCTCCAGGGGAAAGGCGTCCCGGCGGCGCTGCACGTGTGGGACGGATGGGCGCACGATTGGCCCTACTGGCGCGAAATGGTGGACATGTATATATGAGGCAGGACAAGATCGTCGGTCTAATCGTCGGGCGCGAGAACACGTTCCCGAACCCGTTTATCGAGGTCGTGAATCGCAAGGGCGCGGCGAAGGGCGTGCGCGCTGAGATGGCGACCCTCGGCGGTGCTCGCGAGGTCGAACGGCCGCGCTACGCGGTCATCGTGGATCGCATCAGCCACGAGGTGCCCTACTACCGCGCGCATCTCAAGAGCGCAGCCCTCCAAGGCACGGTGGTCGTGAACGATCCGTTCTGGTGGGATGCGGACGAAAAGTTCTTCGAATGCACGCTCGCCCGCGAGCTCGGCGTCGCGGTGCCGAAGACCGTGGTGCTCCCGAACAAGTCATACATCCCGGATATCTCCGACCAGTCGCTCCGCAATCTCCAATACCCGCTCGACTGGGATGCGCTGCTCGCATACACCGGCCTTCCGGCCATCCTCAAGCCGAACACCGGCGGCGGTTGGAAAGATGTCTATCGGGTGGACAGCAAAGAGGAGCTCATCTGGGCGTACGACCAATCGGGTGGCCTCGCACCCGGCTACCGGCCGAAGACGATGATCCTGCAGGAGTTCATCCAGTGGAAGGACTACATCCGATGCATATGCATCGGCCGGAAGGACATCCTCCCGATCCGCTACGACCCCACCGCGCCGTTCCACGAGCGATACGTCGTCGATAAGCCGGTCGACGGCGACCTGCGGACGCGAACGATCCTGAATGCGATCCGTCTTACGGACGCGCTCGGTTATGACATGGACACGGTCGAGTTCGCGGTTCGCGACGGCGAGCTCTACGCGATCGACTTCCTGAACCCGGCGCCCGACTTCGACAACTTCTCGATCAAGGAAGCGAACTTCTCCTGGGTCCTCGAGAAGATGAGCGACCTCGTGATCTCGTACGCGTGCGGGGAGGCCTCGCCTCCCTGGAAGGGGGAGCACCGATGGTGGCGGCACGTGCGCTGAAGCGCAGGGCCGGCAGCCGCGACCCGCTGGCCGCCTATCACGCCCTGCTCGAGGATCCGAAGCTCGTCGAGGAGAGCGCGGGCCTCCTGACCGAGGGCCAGCGCGCCAAGCGCCTCGTGTTCGGGGAGCGCCCGCTGTGCGTGTCGTTGCGACCGAATCTGATCAGCGCCTGGCAGTACGCGCAGGTGAACGCCGCGGCGGAGGGCGTGTACGCCGCGCTCGGTCGTCTCGAGCGCGCCCTCATCGCGGATGGGGACCTCCGGCGCGAGCTCGATCTCGAGCCGCGGGAGGAGGAGCTCGCGCTCGCCGATCCCGGCTTCCGCGCGGCCTCGCCATCGTCGCGCCTCGACGGGTTCATCGGCGAGGACGGCGTGATCCGTTTCGTCGAGTACAACGCCGAATCCCCCGCGGGGATGGCGTACAACGACGAGCTTTCGACTGTCTTCGCGGCGCTGCCGGTCATGCGGCGCTTCCGCGAGCGCTTCAAGGTCCGCGTGGTGCCGGTCCGTGGCCGGCAGCTCTCAGCCATGCTGCGCGCGCATCGCTCCCGGGCGAGCGGTCCGCCCGCGATCGCGATCGTCGACTGGCGCGGGTTACCTACGCTCACCGAGTTCGAGATGTTCGAGCGGTTCTTCGAGTCGCGGGGCCTGGACACGGTCATCTGCGCGCCGGAGGACCTCACGTACTCGCGGGGCACGCTCCGCGCGCAGGGCCGTCCGGTCGACCTCGTCTACCGGCGGGTGCTCACGAGCGAGCTGCTGGCGAAGGACGGCGTCGCGCGGCCGCTCGTGCGCGCGTACCTGGACGGCGCGGTCACCGTCGTGAACAGCTTCCGCGCCAAGCTCCTGCACAAGAAGATGAGCCTTGCGCTGCTCTCCGATGACCGCTACGCGCGGCTCTACACCGCGCCGCAGCGGGCCACGATCGCGAAGCACGTCCCGTGGACGCGGAAGGTCCGCGAGGGCCACACGACGTACGGCGGGAAGGTCGTCGACCTGGCGGACTTCGTGATCGCGAACCGCGATCGCTTGGTCTTGAAGCCGAACGACGAGTACGGCGGCAAGGGCGTCGTGCTCGGATGGACGATTGAGCAGCACGAATGGGAGCAGTCGTTGCTCGCGGCACTCGCGAGCTCGTACGTGGTGCAGGAGCGCGTGCCCGTGCCCCGGTACCCCTTTCCGGTGCTGCTCGACCGGATGCACTTCCTCGATCTTTCGATCGACCACGACCCGTATCTGTTCTGGGGACGCGTTTCCGGGACGCTCGCACGCGTGTCGTCGAGCGCGCTGCTGAACGTCACCGCTGGTGCTGGGAGCGTGGTGCCGACGTACATCGTCGAATGACCTCGTTCATCTGTGTCACCTGCGCGGTCCAGCAGGCGTCCACAGATGGACCGCCCGAGCGCTGCCCGATCTGCGAGGACGAGCGCCAGTACGTCCGTCAGGGTGGCCAGGCATGGACGACGCTCGACGAGCTCGCCCGCAAGGGACACCGGACGGTGGTGCGTGATCTCGAATCGGGCCTCAGCGGCATCGGCGTCGAGCCGTCGCTCGGCATCGGGCAGCGTGCGCTGCTCGTGCGAACGCCGCGGGGCAACTTCCTCTGGGACTGCGTCGGTTTCATCGACGAGGCCGCAGTCAAAGCGGTGCGCGCGCGTGGTGGTATCGCCGGGATCGCCATGTCGCATCCACACTTCTATGGAGCGATGGTCGAATGGAGCCGCGCTTTTGGGAACGCGCCGATCTACGTCCCGAGCGCGGATGCCGAGTGGGTGCAATACGACGATCCGGCGATCGTCCACTGGGAGCGGGCGAGAGAGGTGCTGCCCGGCGTCACCCTCGTCCAGTGCGGCGGTCACTTCGAGGGAAGCGCGGTCCTCCACTGGGCCGCGGGCGCTGAGGGCCGCGGCGCGCTGCTCGTCGGCGACACGATCACCGTCGTGCCGGATGTGCGCTTCGTGAGCTTCATGCGCAGCTACCCGAATCACATCCCGCTGCCCGCCGAGCTCGTCGAGCGGATCGTCGCCGCGGTCCGACCGCTTCGGTTCGATCGCATCTACGGCGGGTGGTGGGATCGCGTCGTGTCGACCGATGGCTCGGCTGCGATCGAGCGCTCGGCGCGGCGTTATCTGCGGTGGATCGGCGCGCGCGACGAGGTGACGGCCGAGGCCGGCAGACCGAACTAGAGTGGGCAGGTCCGTGGATGTGCCGCGCCTCACCATCGGGATCGAGGAAGAGTTCCAGATCGTCGACGGCGAGGGGCAGCTCCGAAGCCACTCCGCGACGCTCCTCGCGGCCGCACGACCGCGCCTGGGCGAGCAGATCAAGCTGGAGATGATGCAGTCGGTCATCGAGGCGGGCACGAAGATCTGCGCCGACATCAGCGAAGCGCGCGAGGAGATCGCTACGCTTCGCGGCACGCTCGCCGCGCTCCTTCGGCCGGCCGGATTGCGTCTCGCTTCGGCCGGCACGCACCCCTTCTCCCACTGGCAGGAGCAGCAGGTCACCGAGCAGGAGCGCTACAAGATCCTCGAGGAAGAGCTGCAGGACGTGATCCGCGAGCTTCTCATCTTCGGGCTGCACGTCCACGTCGGGATCGCCGACCGCGAGCAGCGCATCGAGGTGATGAACGAGGCGCGGTACTTCCTGCCGCACCTGTTGGCGATCTCGACGTCCAGTCCGTTCTGGCTCACACGGAACACGGGTCTCAAGTCGTACCGGCAGGTCGTGTGGGGGCGCTTTCCACGGACCGGCATACCCCCCGAGTTCGGCAGCTACGACGAGTTCGAGAACTTCGTCGAGCTTCTCGTGCGTACGGGGAGCATCGACAACGGGCGCAAGATCTGGTGGGACCTGCGCCCCCACGCCTTCTATCCGACGATCGAGTTCCGCGTATGCGACGCCGCGACTCGGATCGAGGAGACGCTGTGCATCGCCGCGCTCATTCAGGCCATCTGCGCCAAGCTCATGGTCTTGCGAGAGCGCAACCTGGGCTTCCGCCGCTACGCGCCGAGCCTCATCCAGGAGAACAAGTGGCGCGCGATGCGCGGCGGGATGGACGCCAAGCTCATCGACTTCGGGAAGGAAGCCGAAGTCCCGATGCGCGAGCTCGCGATCGAGCTGCTGGAGTTCGTCGATGACGTTGTCGACGCGCTCGGCTCCCGACGCGAGGTCGCGTACCTCGAACGGATCGTCCGGGAAGGCACCAGCGCGGACCGCCAGCTGCGCGTGTGGAAGGAGTCGGGCCACCTCCACGCCGTCGTCGACCAACTCGTCGAGGAGACCACCGCGGGCGTCGCGGAAGTGGCGGTCTAGCCGTGCGACCGGCTCAGCCAACGACGACGGTCACCGCCGCGGTCGAGGCGCTCGCACGCGCCACCGTCGATCTGACGGACGAAGAGATGGGCCGGCCCTGGATCTGGCGCGAGTACGACGAGGAAGGCCTTCGGTTCGCACTGCTCATGGCCCAGCACGAGCTCCGCGACCTTGCGGTCAGGCTTGCGGCACTCCGTCGCGTGGCTCCGAATCAGGCGCAGCGGATCCTCGGCCAATATCACCACGCGTACCGCGACCTGACCGGTGCGCTCGCCGGTGTCCGCGACGAGGATCTCGACCGCGCGCCCGCGCCGGGGGAGTGGCCGGTGCGCGACGTCACCCTGCACATGCTCGATGCGGATCATGGGTTCCTCGCGGTGGTCCAGTACGCGCGCGCGCCTGATCGGCCGTCGGATCCAAAGGAGGCCGAGGAGCGCTGGCAGAGCTGGCGCGAGGAGCACGGGTACCGTGCGCCCAAGACGCTCGAGGGCGGCATCGCGGCCGTGCGCAATGCTCTCTTCGAGATCCACCGGCGCATCCTGCGCGAGCTGGCCGACCTCACCGACGCGGATCTCGAGCGCACCGCGCAGTTCTGGGACGGAGACAAGCCCGTCCGTTTCAGGTTGCATCGCTTCGAAGCTCACTACGTCCAGCACACGATCCAGGTCGACAAGACGCTCGAGGCGATCGGTCGAGGCCCGACCGAGGCGCGGCGCCTGGTCCGGGTCCTCTACCGCGACCTCGCCCCGATCGAAATGCTCTCTGAAGTGCGCGAGGCGGCGGCCGAGGCCGCGCGCGAGGAGGTCGTGCGAACGATCGCCGAGCGGGCGACGGAGATCGCGGCGATTCCCGCGGCGTGACGTGGCGATCCTGGACGATCCCAAAACCGTCGTGCGGCACGGGTACGACCTCGTCTCGCGAGCGTATCGCTCGGACGACGCGACTGACGGCGAGTACGCAGAGTGGATCGAGCAGCTCGAGAGCCGACTTAGGCCTCGATCGCGCATCCTCGACCTCGGATGCGGTTGCGGAATCCCCCTCGCGCGGCAGTTAGCACCTAACTACGACGTGACCGGAATTGACATTTCACCGGTGCAAATCGCCCGTGCCAGGAAGCTCGTACCAGGCGCGACCTTCGTCTGCGCCGACATGACAATGACGAAGTTCGGAGACGCGACATTTGACGCTATCGCGTGCCTTTACTCCCTGATTCACTTACCGCTCGCCGAACAACCTGTTCTCTTGCGCAGCATCAGCGCCTGGCTTCGACCCGGGGGTGTTCTCATCGCGACAGTCGGGCACCATGCTTGGACGGGCATGGAGAAGAACTGGCTTGGTGTCGAGGGTGGAGATATGTGGTGGAGCCACGCCGATGTGGAGACGTACCGACGGTGGATCGCTGTTGCCGGTCTGCGGTTGGAATTTGAGAGATTCGTCCCAGAAGGAAAGAGTGGTCACGTTTTTCTACTGGCGCAGCGCTAGGCCATTACCTTAACTAGTCCGCGGTCGCGAGCGCGCGCGCGACGGCCGTGACGACTTCGCCCGCTTTCTGAAGGCGACGCGCCTCGACGACGCTGGGGACGTCGCGATAGGTGTGAAGGATGTAATCGGACCACCCGATGAACACCGCGGGCACGCGCCGGCGGACGAAGCTCGTCTCGTCACTTCCGCCGCCGCCGACCGATTGGCTCGGGATGCCGAGGCTGGTCGCGGTATCGCGCACGCGTTTTTGCAGGTCGGGCGATTCGTTGGAGACGATCAATGTGTCGCCGCAGCAGCCGATCACGTCGAGGTCGATCATCGCAATGAGGCTCTCCACGCGTCCGGGCGCGGATGCCATCTGCGCCGCGTAGGCCTCTGAGCCGAATAGTCCTTCCTCCTCGCCGGCAAACGCGACGAACACGATCGAGTGCGCGAGCGAAGAGCGGATGGCGGCGAGCGCGCGCGCGGCCTCGATCGTGATCGCGGGGCCCGACGCGTTGTCGTTGGCGGCGTCGAAGACCGAGCCATTGGGATCCGTCCCAACGCCATCGAGATGTCCGCCGACGAGGACGGCGCGCTTCGCTCCGTCATCTGCTGGTGCGCGAAGCAGACCAACGACGTTCATCGCGTCCACGTCGTGGACCGGCGTGAGTGCGACGCTCAGACGCACGGTCGTCGCGACGTCGAACCCCGATGCCGGCGCACCAGCGTCGACGCGGCGCGCGCGCACGGCGGCCTGCACGTCTGCGACGGTCTTGCCGCTCGGCGCGAGGAGATCGTTCGCGACGTTTTCGGTGACGACGAGCGTCGGGATCGTGGTCTGCTGAAGGCGCGGGATATAGGAGTAGCGGACCTCCGTGTTGCCGACGACCAGGACTCCGACCGCGCCGGCCTGGTACGCGTTCTCCACGCTGCTCGAGCCCTGCTGGCCGGGTCCGGTGACGAGCGCGATCTTACCGCCGACGTCGGCGCCGGCGAAGTCGTCCTGGCCGCTCGCTCGTGCGCCACCGCCCACGACCGCGATCGCTCCTTCGGCCACGCCGCTTCCCGACCGCCCGTTCACGCTCTCGGTGAAGTCCACGCGGGCCCGGTATTCCTTCGGTGCCGTGCCGAGCCGCTCGAGCACGGGCATCGCGGTGAGCTCGAGGTTCGGCATGGTGAAGTGCTGGAAGAAAGATCCGTTGTCGCCGAGCGGTTCGAGGCCGATCTCGCGGAAGCGGTCAGCCACATAGTTGGCGGCGTCGCGAAATCCAGCCGATCCCGAGTACCGTCCACCGCGGGCCGGGTCCGCGAGCCAGTCGACGTGCGCCTTCGCACGAGCGCCATCGAATGTCACCGCGGTCGCCGACGAGGGGGAGGCGCTCGGAACGGACGACGATGCGGTCGGCGGGATAGGCGAGCATCCCGCAAGGAGCACTGCGAGAACGACAGCGATGATCCGGATCACTTCGCGGCGTGGTCCTCCATCCGCCGGAGCTCGTCATCGACGACCGAGGGGTCGAGCTTCTTGAAGAGCGGACCCGGTTCGCGCAGCTTCTGTCCCGCTCGAAGCGTCGTCGGTGCCCACGTTCCCACGAGGGTTGAGTAATCGCCGGTCAGCACCTCGTGATCGGAGCCATCGGCTTCGCGGACGGTACGGCGTTCTGGCGGCGAAGCGACCGCCCCGTCGTAACCGAGGTACTCGTGAAGCTTTTGGCTGCTGAACGGAAGGAACGGCGTCAGGATGACTTTGAGGTCATCAACGCAGCGCAGGGCGACGTTCAAGATCGTCCCAGCACGTTCGCGGTCGGTCTTGACCAGCTTCCACGGCTCAGTTGCCGTCAAGTAGCCGTTCACGAGGGCCGCGAGCCGCATCGCTTCGGCGAGCGCCGCGCGAAAGCGCGCCGCCTCGAGGTGCTCGCCGACCGATCCGAAGCCTGCCTCCACGCTCGCGACGACCGCGCGATCCTCTGACGTGAGATCGCCCGCGGTAGGCACCGCGCCGAACTGGCGGTGCGCGTTGACGAGGGTCCGGTTTGCGAGATTTCCCCACGTCGCGACGAGCTCGTCGTTGTTCCGCCGAACGAAGTCCTCCCACGTGAAATCAGTGTCGGCAGTCTCTGGTCCATTCAGGACGAGGTAAAAGCGGAGCGGATCGGCGTCGTAACGCGACAGGAAGTCCCGCACGTAGATGCCATGTCCGCGGCTCGTCGACTGCTTCGATCCGCTCATGGTCAGCATGGCGGTGGAGACGACGTTGTATGGCAGCTGTAGGTTCGGGCCGCGAGCGCCGGCCACTTTTCCGCCGTTGCCGTAGCCGAGCAGCATGCTCGGCCAGATCGTCGTGTGGAAGACGATGTTGTCCGCACCCATGAAGTAGAAGTGGCGCGACGCCGGGTCCTGCCACCAGTCGCGCCAGGCATCGGGCCGGCCGACCATCGCGGCCCACTCGACGCTGGCGGAGAAGTATCCGATGACCGCGTCGAACCAGACGTAGAGCCGCTTGTCGGGGCGGTCGACCCATCCCGGGAGCGGCACCGGCACGCCCCAGTCGATGTCGCGGGTGATCGGACGCGGTTTGAGATCGGCAATGAAGTTGAGCGAGAAGTTGCGCACGTTGGGTCGCCAGTGGCTCTGCCGCGCCACCCACGTCGTGAGCTGCTCTCTGAACGCAGGCAAGTCGAGATAGAAATGCTCGGTCTCCTTGAAGACCGGCGTCGAGCCGTCGATCTTGGATCGTGGGTTGATCAACTGATCGGGGTCCAGCTGGTTGCCGCAGTTCTCGCACTGGTCGCCCCTGGCGTCGGGGAACCCGCAGATCGGGCACGTGCCTTCGATGTACCGGTCTGGTAGGGTCCGGCCGGTAGCGGCCTGGAGCGCCCCCATCGCCGTCTTCTTGATGAGATAGCCCTTGTCGTAGAGCGTCTTGAAGACGTCCTGCACGACGACGGTGTGGTTGCGCGTGGTCGTCCGCGTGAACAGGTCGTACGAGAAGGCGAGCGCACGGAAGTCGTCCGTGATCACGCGGTTGTACTTGTCGACGGTTTGCTTCGGCGTGAGTCCTTCGCGATCGGCCTGGATGAGATTGGGCGTCCCGTTCTCATCGGTTCCGCTCACCATGAGGACGTCGTTGTTCCGCAGACGGTGATAGCGCGCGAAGACATCGGAGGTCCCCATCCCCGCAACGTGACCCAGGTGTCGCGGACCGTTCGCGTACGGCCATGCGACTGCAACGAAAATCCGCTCGGCCATGGAACGAAGGTTAGCCTCGCGTGATGATCGACGCCCACGCACACCTGACGGACGGACGCTTCGCCAACGACCTTTCGGACACGCTCGCCCGCGCGCGAAAAGCGGGCGTCATCCGCGTCCTGAGCGCCGCGGAGGACCTCGCCTCGAGCGAAGCTGCGGTGACCCTCGCCCGAGCGCATGCCGAGGTCCGCGTCGCCGTCGGAGTGCATCCGCACCGAGCCGAATCGTGGAATGGCGATGCTCTGGTCAGGCTGACGCAGCTTGCCCGCGACGAGCACGTGGTCGCCATCGGTGAGATCGGCATGGACCTCTCGGGGCGGAGCGCCCCGCTCGAGGCGCAGGAACAAGCCTTGCGCGGTCAGCTCGCGGTCGCCTCGCTCCTCGACCTACCGGTCGTGCTTCACGTTCGCGACGCCGGCGACCGGATCCGCGCGATCCTTCGCGAGGGACCGGAGGTGCGCGGCATGGTGCACTGCTACAGCGAAGGGCCGGACGAGATCGCCTCATGGCTCGAACTTGGTTTCTCGATCTCCTTCGCGGGCACGATCACCTATCCCGCAAACGAGCCGCTCCGCGCGGCCGCGGGCCGGACTCCTCTCGAGAGCCTCCTCGCTGAGACCGATTCGCCATATCTCGCCCCGCAGAACGTCCGCGGGCAACGGAACGAGCCGCGCTACGTCGCCGCCACGTACGCAGCCCTTTCCCACGAGCGGCGGGTCGACCTCGGCGAGCTCGCCGCCCGCGTCGCGGAAAACGCCAAACGGCTCTTCGGAGAGCGCTGGCGGGAACCTAGCTCGGCTGCCTGACGTCTAGACGCTGGAGATCCTTGAAAAAAGAGGTGAGCGTCATGCGCCGCGTGGTCCTTCTGCTCCTCGCGCCCATCTTCATCGCCGCCTGTGCCGGTGCCACCACCCAGAGCGCTGGGTCGGGTTCCCGGACCGATCTCGGGGCGCCCGCTCCGGCGGTCGACGCAGTCAAATCCGGTAGCGCAGCCGCAGGAAACGCGGTTCAGCAAGGCATCCCGAACCCGATTGTCGTAAACCCCGACCGCAGCGTGATCCTCACCGCGAACATCGCGCTGCGCGCGAAGGATCCTTGGGCCACGAGCGACCGCGCGCAAGCGATCGCGACCGGACTGGGCGGCGACGTCCTCATGCTCAACCAGTCGGGGACCCCTGACAGCCGCAGCGCGAGCGTGACGATGCGTGTCCCCTCGGCCCGCTTCGGCGATGCGATCAACCAGCTCAAGCAGCTCGATGGCGAGGTCGTGAGCTCCGCCGTGAGCGGTCAGGACGTGACCGATCAGTTCGTCGATCTGCAGGCGCGACTCACCGCGAAGCAATCGGAAGAGCAGCGCTACCTCGCGCTCATCGCGCGCGCGAGCACGATCGACGAAATCCTCAAGATCGACGCCTCCCTTTCGAACGTTCGCACGCAGATCGAGCAGCTCACGGGACAGATCAACTCGATCAAGTCGCGCACCGATTTCTCGACGATCGTGCTGACGGTCTCGCCCGCGGCGGTGCTTCCCGGTGAGCAGCCGAGTTCCGGGTGGGACCCTGCGAAGACCTTCACCCGCGCGCTCGCCGCACTCGGCACGATGCTCCGCGTCTTCGCCGACTTCGGCATCTGGCTGCTGGTATTCGGCTGGATCCCGCTTCTGGCCCTCGCGCTCGTGCTCGTCGCCACCCGCGTGCGGAGCCGACCGGCGACCCCAGTCGCGTGACGCTCAGTCCCTAGCCCGACGGCCCGCCGACGATGGCGGGCCGTCGTTTGTTCGGGCCATCGTTTGCGTTCGTCGCTTCCACCCGTACGCTCCGAATACGTGAGACCGCCGGCCGAGGCGATCGCTTCGCTGGGGCTCGTCGTCGGCGCGATCGCGCTCCTTATCTTCGTCGGCGTCGAGGGCGCGCTCGTGTACGCGGTGTGGCGCTACCGCTCGTCGCGCGTGGAGGTCGCGAGGCGCTTCGATCGCAACACTCGCCTCGAGATCGCGTGGACCGCGGCGCCGGCCATCATCCTCGCGGTGGTCTTCGCGTTGACGCTGGGGACGCTCTCGGAGATCTCTTTCGCCAGCGCGGCACCCGGCCTGCGCATCGAGGCGACGGCGCATCAGTGGTGGTGGGAGTTCAGGTACTCGGGGGTGACGACCGCGAACGAGATGCATGTGCCGGTCGGCACGGTCGTCGAGCTCGAGCTGCGGTCCGAGGACGTCATCCATAGCTTCTGGGTGCCCGAGCTCGGCGGCAAGACTGACATGATCCCCGGCACGATCAACACCCTTCGCCTCGTTGCGCGCCGCGCCGGTACGTACCAGGGCCAGTGCGCGGAGTTCTGCGGCGTCGAGCATGCCTGGATGCGCATCCGCGTCGTCGCCGAGAGCCCCGACGACTTCGCTCGATGGCTCGCCACGCAGGGCCAGCCCGCTGCCTCCGCGGGCGGAGACGGCGAGCGCGTTTTCCTCTCGGAGGTGTGCGTAAGCTGCCACGTGATCCGCGGGACGACGGCGCATGGCACCGCCGGTCCGGACCTCACACACGTCGGCGGCCGCGCGACGATCGGCGCCGGTGTCCTGGCGAGCGACGTCGCGAGCATGCGCGCCTGGCTCAGTGACCCGCAGCGATACAAGCCGGGCTCCTTGATGCCGCGCGTGCCCCTGTCGGACACCGAGCTCGACGTGCTTGCCTCATATCTCGTGGGCCTCAAGTGAAGTTCGCGATCAGGCTGGCGGGTCCTGTCCAAGGGGGAGGGGCCCCTGGGCGCGTAGCGCGGTCGCGGTCGCGCCCTCGCCTACCGGTCCGCTTCGCCGCAGTGGGGACCGTTCGCCGGCGACGCGGCCGGCCAAACGGCTCGTACGCGACCGACTCCCCCGTGCCACCCGCCATCCCGATCGCGGCAGACCCGCGAGCCCGCTCCTTCAGGGACCCGCCAGGCCTGCGTCGGGAGAGGCTCACATGAGCGCGGTCTCGCTGTGGGTGAATCGCCCGGCGGGAACGCGAGCCGCTGGATGGCTGCGCACGGTCGATCACAAGGAGATCGGCGTCCTCTATATCGGTATGGGGATCGCCTTCTTCGCTCTCGGCGGCATCGAGGCGCTGCTCCTGCGCGCGCAGCTCGCGACCCCGCAGGAGCACCTTCTGGATCCCGAGACCTACGACCAGATCTTCACTGTGCACGGCGTGACGATGATCCTGCTCGCGGTCGTACCTCTCATCGTCGGCTTCGCGAACTACCTGGTCCCGCTGATGATCGGCGCGGCCGACGTGGCCTACCCGCGGCTCAATGCGCTCTCGTTCTGGCTCTCGCTGCTTGGCGGGATCGTCCTTTATTTCAGCTTCGTCGCGGGTGGCGCGCCGGACGCCGGTTGGTTCTCGTATACGCCGCTCGCGGAGCGGCCCTTCGCGCCCGGCGCGGGTGTCGACTACTACATCCTCGGGCTCGCCGTGAACGGTGCGGGAACGATCATCGGCGCGATCAACCTCACGGTGACGATCCTGCTGATGCGCGCGCCGGGCCTCGCGATCTCGCGATTGCCGCTCTTCGTCTGGATGACGCTCGTGACGAGCGTCCTCATCCTCGGCGCGTATCCCGCGCTGTCGGGCGCGCTGGTGATGTTGTTCGTGGACCGGCAGCTCGGTGGCCACTTCTTCGATCCGCTCGCGAGCGGTCAGCCGCTGCTCTGGCAGCACCTCTTCTGGTTCTTCGGCCACCCCGAGGTCTACATCATGATCCTGCCGGCGATGGGGATGATCTCGGAGATCATCCCCGTCTTCAGCGGCAAGCCGATCTTCGGCTATCGCTTCGTCGCCGGTTCGAGCGTGGCGATCGCCTTCCTCTCGTTCGGTGTGTGGGCGCATCACATGTTCGCGGTCGGCCTCGGAACGGCGGAGACGCTCTTCTTCTCGGTCACCAGCATGGCGATCGCCGTGCCCACCGGCGTCAAGATCTTCAACTGGATCGCGACGATGATCGGCGGCAGGCTGCGCCTCGCCACGCCCATGCTCTTCGCGATCGGGTTCATCGCCATGTTCGTCATCGGCGGCCTCTCCGGCGTCTCGCTGGCGGTAGTGCCGATCGACCTCGAGGTCACGGACAGCTACTACGTCGTCGCGCATCTGCACTACGTCCTGTTCGGCGGCACGATGCTCGGTCTCTTCGCGGGCGCCTACTACTGGTTCCCGAAGATGACCGGGCGCCTGCTGCACGAGGGTCTTGGTAAGTGGCATTTCTGGCTGACCTTCGCTGGCTTCAATCTCACGTTCCTTCCACAGCACTGGCTCGGTGTGTCGGGCATGCCACGGCGGGTCTTTACCTACGCCGCCGACACCGGCTGGGGACCGTGGAATCTCGTTTCGACGATCGGGGCGGCGATGCTGGCGATCGCGATGCTCGTCTTCGCCGTGAACATCGTGCGCAGTCTCCGGGGCGGCGCCATCGCCGGAGACGATCCCTGGGACGGCTTCACGCTCGAGTGGGCGACGACTTCGCCGCCGCCGCCGGAGAATTTCGCACGCCTCCCCGAGATCCGCGGACGGCGGCCGCTCTGGGATCAAAAGCATCCCGATCAACGGGACGTCGCGTGATCGCGCAGGCGACGCGGAGAGCCGGATGGCTGGGCGATCGCACCCTACTCGGCGTCGCGATCTTCGTGGGATCGGAGTCGATCTTCTTCCTTTCGATCGTCGTCGCCTACGTCGCGAACCGCGACGCGGGTCTCGGCGACGCTCGCGCGACCCTCGACCTTCCACGGACCACGGTCTTTTCGCTCGCGCTCTTCGCGAGCAGCGCGACCATGGCTCGCGCGACGACGACCCTGAACGCGCGATGGCTGCTTGCGACGATCGCGCTCGGCGGGATCTTCATCGTCGGGCAGGGGACCGAGTACGCGCGTCTGCTGGCAGCCGGGACCGCACCGAGCAGCGCCATGTTCGGGACGACCTTCTTCACGCTCACCGGTCTGCACGGCATCCACGTACTCGTCGGCCTCGCGGCGCTCGCGGCACTCGGCGGATCGACCGCGGCTCGCGCCGTCGCGGTTCGTCCGGTCGCGTGGGAGGCCGTCGCTCTCTACTGGCACTTCGTCGATGCGGTCTGGGTCGTGGTGTTCAGCGTCGTCTATCTGGGGACGAAGCTATGAAGCATCACGCGGCTGCGCCGTCGATCTGGCCGGTGACCCTCGCGGTCGGCGTGGCCATCGTCGCGATCGGGGTCCTCAGTAGCTGGATCCTCATCGTTGCGGGCGCCGTCCTCGTTTTCGTCGCCCTCTTCGGATGGATCGGCCAGACGCTTCGCGAGGCCCCGCCGTGAAGAACTCGACCAGGCGGGCCTTCCTCTCGCGGGTCACCGTCGGCCTCACCGGCGCTATCGCGGCGATCGTCGGGCTTCCGATCCTCGGATACCTGCTCGCTCCCCTCTTCCAGGCGCCGTCCGACGACCTCGTGAAGGTCGGCCTCGTCACCGACTTCCCTCTTGGCAAAACGAAGCTCGTCTCGATCCGCGATCCGAGCCCGCTTCCCTGGGCGGGTCAGACCGCCGAGACCGCGCTCTGGGTGCGGCGGCGCCAGGCCGACGGTCCGCAGATGTTCCAGGTGTTCAACGTGAACTGCACGCATCTGGGCTGTCCGATCAACTGGCAAGCCGAGGCGAAGATCTTCCTCTGCCCCTGCCACGGCGGGGTCTTCTACGAGGACGGCACCGTCGCGGCCGGTCCGCCGCCGCGTCCGCTCTACGAGCGCGAGTGGGCGGTGCGCGCCGGCGATCTGCTCGTGCGGCAGGCCGCGCTGCCGAACCCGAAGCAGGGATGAGCCCGGTCTGGCGCTCGGTGCGCTGGTGGTTGTCGTCGGTCGCCGCATGGCTTGGTGAGCGGTTCGAGCTCGAGGACTCGGTCCTTGCGGTGCTCCGGCATCCGGTACCGCGCGCGCTCGAGCGGCCCGTGGGCTGGTTCTACGTCTTCGGCGCCGCAACGCTCGCCATTTTCATCGTGCAGATCGCGACCGGTGTCGCGCTCGCGATGACGTATGTGCCTGCGCCGAACAGCGCCTACGACTCGCTCCAGTTCATCAGCCACGAGGCGACCCTCGGCTCGTTGATCCGTGGGATCCACTACTTCGGAGCGGGCGCAATGGTCGTGCTCGTTCTGGTTCACATGACGCAGGTCTATCTGTTCGGCGCTTTCAAGTTCCCGCGCGAGGTCAACTGGCTGTCAGGATCGCTGCTCCTCCTCGGCACGCTCGCGATGGCATTCACCGGGCAGCTCCTGCGGTGGGATCAGGACGCGTTCTGGGCCATCGTCGTCGCAGCCGAACAGGCAGCGCAGGCGCCCGTGATCGGCGGTTGGCTTGTGACGCTGGTCGTTGCAGGAGCGAACGTCGGCGGCGCGACGCTCACGCGCTTCTACGCGACGCACGTTTTCTTGATCCCGGCGGCGATCTTCGGGCTCCTCGGCATACACCTGTACCTCGTCGTCAAGCGCGGCATCTCGGAGCCGCCGGTCGCGGGGGAGCGCGTGGACCGCGCCGGCTATCGCGCGCGTTACCGCGAGCTGCTCGCACGAGGCATCCCGTTCTGGCCCGATGCCGCCTGGCGCGACGCCGTCGTGTCGGCGATCGCGGTCGCCTGCGTCGTGCTGCTCGCGGCGATCCTCGGTGCTCCCGCGCTCGGCAAGCCGGCGGACCCAACGGTGGTGGTCGCCGATCCCCGCCCCGATTGGTATTTCCTCGGCTACTTTGCCTTGCTCGCGCTGATCCCGCCCGCCACAGAGGCCGTGGTCATCATCGGGCTTCCGCTCTTTGCGTTCGTGTTCCTGTTCCTCGTCCCGATCCTGTGGCCCGACGGCGAACGGCACTGGTCGCGACGGCCGGTCGCGATCGCCGCGGTGGCGCTGCCGTTCATCGCATATGCGGCGCTGACGACCGCGGGGCTCGAATCTCCGTGGGTACCGCGGCTCCAGGGCGCCGGTCTCTCGTCGACGGTGACGGCCGGGCTCGACGCTCCGGCGACGCACGGTTCGGAGCTCTTCGTCACCAAGAGCTGCTGGGCCTGCCACCAGATCGAAGGCAGCGGGGGCCGCAAGGGCCCCGATCTTTCGCACGTGGCGGCACGACTCACGCGCGACCAGATCACCGCGCGCGTCGCGGGCGGTGGCGGTGGCATGCCAGCGTTCGCCGGGAGCCTGAGCTCGCAGGAGCTCGACGATCTCGCGACGTTCCTCGCGACGCGCAAGTGACCCTCGAACGTAGGGCTGGACCTCCGCGGGATCGAGCGTATACGTGTGATCTCAGGTGGGTGCGGTGGGGGAGACGAGGCCGCGGATACGTGTCGTCGTGGGCGACGCACACCCGGAATTCCGACGCGCATTCCGCTCGACCATCTCGACGACTTCGGACGTCGAGATCATCGGTGAGACCGATGATGGCCTGCGCGCTCTGGAGCTTCTCCGGATCTTGAGGCCGCACGTCGCACTCCTGGACGCGGACCTTCCCTCGCTCGGCGGGAACGCGGTCGCGCGCGTGCTCGCGGACGAGCTTCCCGACGTGCACGTGGTCGTCCTCACAGGTCCCGAGTAGGGGGAACGTACACTCGGCCGCGATGGCGGACGTGCGCATTCGGCCGATGAATGAACTCGACATCGAGGGCATCTGCCGCGTCGACGAGAAGATCACCGGCCGCTATCGCCCCGAGGTCTGGGAGCGGCGCATCGCGTACTACATCCGGCGCGACCCGGACTCGTCGCAGGTCGCGGAGTCGGATGGTCGCGTCGTGGGCTTCATGCTCGGCGAGGTCCGCGGCGGAGAATTCGGGCTCGAGGAGCCGACGGGGTGGGTCGAGTTCTTCGGCGTCGACCCCGGCGCACGCGAGAAGGGGATCGGCCGCCGTCTCATCGAAGCGCTCCTCGGCCACTTCCGCGCGAAGGGCGCGCACGTCGCCCGGACGATGGTCGCCGCTCAGGACAAGGACATCGCTGCATTCATCGCGGCGATGGGATTCGCCCCCGCTCCGGTGACCGCGCTCGAAAAGAGGCTCTGACCGGGACGAGAGCCCTTACCCGCCTGGCGCGAAGGCCTCGTACACGGCAGCGGCGAAGTCGCGGAAATGAGCGGGCGGCTCCGCGCTGATCCACGAGGCCTGCGTCATGAGAATGGTCGTGAGGTCGTTCAGCGGGTCCGACGAATAGCCCGTGCCCATCCCGCCGTCCCAGCCGAACGTTCCCACCTCGCGCGCCGTTCCGTCGTCCCCGGTTTTCACCGACATGCAGAAGCTCCAGCTGTGATGATCGAAGAAGCCTCCCGGGAAACCGGAAGCCGCCTTCTGCTCGGCCGTGAGCTGGTCGTGCGTCATTAGCTCGACAGCCCGCTCGGAGAGGATGCGCGTGCCGCGACGCTCACCTTTATGCATAAGCATCTCGGCAAAAGCGGCGTAGTCGTCCGCGGTCGACACGAGGCCGCCGGCGCCGGAAGGAAACGCGGGCGGACGACTCCACTGCCCCGTCGTCGGGTCGTCGTAGAGGTTGAGCGCCCCGGTCCGCCAATCGGTGAGATAGCTCGGCACGAACCGGCTCTGCTTGTCGGCCGGCACGCTGAAGGAAGTGTCCTTCATGCCGAGCGGCTCGAAGATGCGGTCGCGCAGGAAGATATCGAACGGACTTGCGGACGCGCGTGCGATGAGCACACCGAGTACGTCCGCGCCGGTGTTGTACATCCAGCGTTCTCCAGGCTGATGCATGAGAGGAAGCGTGCCGAGCCGGCGCATCCACTCGTCTGGCGCGGGAGGCGTCGCCGGACTGGGCAGACCCTGCCCGAGCTCGAGGTCGTTCATCGCGCCGACGATCGGGTAGGCGTCGGGTGGGCCGAAAACGAGGCCGAAGCCCATCGTGAACGTGAGCAGATCGCGCACCGCGATCCGGCGCTTCGCCGGCACGGTGTCGTCGAGCGGACCATCAAGACGACGCAGGACCTGACGATCGGCCAGCTCGGGAAGAAGGCGATCGACCGCCTCATCAAGCCGGATGCGGCCTTCATCGACGAGGATCATCGTCGCCGCGGCGGTGATCGGCTTGGTCATCGACGAGATGCGGAAGATCGCGTCGCGCCGAATCGGTTCGGCGCTCCCGACGGCGCGAGCGCCGATGACGTCGGCATGCACGTCGCCCGCGTGCTCGATCAACATCACGAGCCCCGGGATGATGCCTCGCGCGACGCGATCGGCCATGACGTCATCGACACGTCGGAGGGCGGCCTCTACCGGGGGGCCGTCCGTGATCCGCATAAGCGGAGACGATTATCGGGCGCGCGACGCGCGCGAGCGCTCCACCGCCGGTCGGAGCTCGCGCTGCCAGAACTCGAGGAACCCCCTCTGGTCCGGGCCGACCTGATGGAGCGCAACGTGATCGAACCCGGCGTCCACGCATTCGCGGATCGCCTTGAGGTACGGCTCGGGATCGCGGCCGACCGGGACGTCGCTCGCGGTGTCGGTCTCCTTCAGCGGCTCGACCGCGGCCTCGAAGTCGGCGGGTCGCCGGAGCTCCTGTGCGAGCTGTCCGCCCAAACCGGAAGTCGGCCAGATCTCGTGGACCAGCCTTCGCCCGGCTTTCGGATCGGGCCCCCAGCACAACCGGAGCTCGATGAACTTCGGCTTGCCCTTGCCGCCTGCGCGCTCGTAGCGGCCGACGAGCTCGCGATCGGGTGAGGTCGAGATGAGGCCGTCGCCGCTGCCCGCCGCAAGCTCGGCTGATTGCGGCCCGCTCGCGGCGACGTAGATCGGCGGCGCTTCCTTGGGCAGCGTGTAGAGGCGAGCGTCCTCGGCGGTGAAGAAGCGGCCGCGGAACGTGCGCTCGGCGCCGCGGAAGAGCAGGCGCATCAGGTCGATGGCTTCCTCGAGCATCTCGCGGCGCACCTCGAGCGGCGGCCAACCGCGCCCGACGACGTGCTCGTTGAGGTTCTCACCCGTGCCGACGCCCAGGAAGAAGCGTCCCTCGAGCATCACCGCCGACGTCGCGGCGGCGTGCGCGACGATCGCCGGATGAATGCGCAGGATCGGACAGGTCACACCGGTGCCGACACGGATGCGCGACGTCCGCGCCGCGATGCCCCCGATGACCGACCAGACGAACGGGCTCTGTCCCTGCCGATCGATCCACGGGTGGAAGTGATCAGAGATGTGGACGTAGGCGAGTCCGGCCGCTTCCGCGCGCTCGGCCATGTCGACGAGCTTCAGTGGATCGTGCTCCTCGCTTGCGAGCCAAAGGCCGAATTGCACGAGCCTCGCGGTGCAACGTGCGTGCCGCAAATGCGTCGTTTGCGTTCGGCATGGCGAACGGTATGACCATTCAGCGATGAAACTCGGTACGCTAGACGCGTGAACGACGACGTCCGGACGCTGCCAAAGCCTTACCACGACGCGATCGAGCACTGGCAGCGACACAACTTCCCCGACTATCCGAAGCTCGCCGAGGAGTGGGACCGATTCTTCCCCAAGGACGAGCCGTTCTGCCTCTGCGCGAAGATCGCCTCGGACATTCCTGACGAGGTGGAGGTCGGCGACCGCAAGGGCGAGCCCAAGGCGCTCGCGCCGAAGGAGCTTCCCGAGGAGGCCGCGCAGCATCTTTTGACGGCGATCCGCGCGCAAGCCTCGACGGAGTTCGGCTCCATCCAGCAGCATCAGGGCACGCTCGCTCGGGCCCAGGAGCCGCAAGATCACGCATGGGCGCTCCGTGTGATGGCCGAGGAGCTTCGCCACGGCTATCAGATGGTCCACCTGCTTACGAGCGCGGACTGGTCGCCGGTCACGCAAACGTCCGCTGCTGACATGGTCGAGGAGATCCTGTCGATGCAAACCGGGTCCCATGTCCTCGCGGCGTTCAACCTCGAGTACGACAGCTTCCTCGACAACGTCGTCTTTGCCGCGTTCATCGACCGGGTGGGGAAGTACCAGCTCACGATGCAGAAGATCTCGGCGTACAAGCCCTACGCGGCGAGCATGCCGCCGATGCTCCGCGAGGAGGCGTTCCACCTCGCGGCCGGAGTGATCCCGCTGCGCCGTTGGGTCGAGGCCGCGGCGCGTGGTGACGGCTACATCACAATGGCCGCCATCCGGAAGGCGATCCACAAGTGGTTCGGCCGAGGCTTAGAGATGTTTGGCGATGAGCGTGGCGGGCAGACGAACGTGAAGTACGGCCTCAAGGATCTCGCCAATCGCGAAGCGCAGGACATGTACGTCGCGGAGCTCGAGCGGATGCTCGACGACCTCAACGAGCGCTACGTGCGTTCGCGCTTCCCGCAGTTCTCGCGCGAGGAGGCAGACCGGCGCTTCGCGCGCGTGAAAGAAGGCGAGACCGTCGACGGCGTCCGGCCCGACGACCTGCTGCAGCTTCCGGATCGACGCTTCTTCCGCCGGCGCGGCGAGCCGGCCTACCAGATGGTCGGCGCTCACGGCGAGACGTTCACCGACGTCGAGCCATACATCGCGCACGTGCTCGCGAACCTGCCAGAGGCCTATCGTGCGTCGATCGACGTCAAGCACTGGGCCGACCTGCAGCGCAAGGTCGCGCGTGGCGAGATGCCGCTCAAGGAAGCGATCAATTCGATGCCGCGGCTCGCGCGCGTGGGCGGTTCATGTCCTTGCGCGAAGTCCGTACGCTGGGTCATGGAGTCGGCCGCGAAGTAATTCGGAGGTCTGGGTGGCGCAGTTCAGCGATCGGATCGAGCCAAAGGACTTCACGAAGATGCCAAAGGAGTACCAGGAGCTCCTCACGCGGCTTCTCGCGATCCAGGCCGACTGCGAGATCGGCGGACCTCACATCTACGTCGACCACTGGACGCTGCGGGCCCCGACCGTCGACGACCAGTGGCGCGTCGCGAAGATCGCCAGCGAAGAGATCGATCATTGCCGCAAGTTCTTGCGGATGCTCGGGCTTCTCGACATCGACCGATCGGACATCCTCTCGCGGCCGCGCAGCAAGCGAGAGGTCGACGCGTTCAAGGAAGACATGCCCGAGTGGGCCGATTTCGCGGCATTCGGGATGCTCATCGACAAGGTGGGTGAGTACCAGCTCGACGAGATGGTCGAATCGTCCTTCCGGCCGATCGAGGACTACCTTCCGCAGATCCTGCGCGAGGAAAAGGGTCACATCAGCTACGGCTATCAGCAGCTCGAGAAGCTCACCAAATCGGGAGACGAAGGTCGGGCCAAGGCGCAGGCCGCGGTCGACAAGTGGTACATCGTCGGTCTGGACATGTTCGGCAAATCGGGCTCCTCGCGGACCGAACGCTATCTCGAGTGGGGCCTCAAGCGACGCACCAACGAAGAGGCCCGCCGCCAGTACACCGCCGAGGTCGAGCCGCAGATCCAGGCCTTGGGGCTCGTCGTCCCTGATCGGATGGCGGGCCGGAAGTACCTCTAGCGACGTCCCAGCGTTTCAACCTCGCGGTCGCGCTCGTTGACGCGCGCTGCGATGAAGGTCAGGGCGGACGGGCCGCGATCCGCTTCGCCGGACAGACCCAGACGTACGCGGACGTCGCGCGGATGGTCGATCGGACCGGCAATGCGCTGCGCGCGCTGGGCATCGAGCCCGAGCAGCGGGTCGCACTGGTGCTTCCGGATTCGCCCGAGTTCGTCGCGGCGTTCCTCGGAGCGATCAAGATCGGCGCCATTCCGGTCACGCTCTCGACGCTGCTCACCGAGGGCGACTACGCGTATCTGCTTGCCGACTGCCGCGCTCGTGCGGTCGTCGTCGCGGACGGGCTTCTGTCTCGCATCGGACCCGCTCGCGGGGAGCTGCGCGACCTGCGGCACGTGATCGTGGCCGGGCAGACCTCGCCGGGGACGATCGCACTGTCCGAGATCACGGCCGGCGCGTCCGACAAGTGCGAAGCCGAGTCGACTGGTCCGGACGACATGTGCTTCTGGCAGTACTCGAGCGGGACGACGGGTGCGCCGAAGGCTGTGGTGCATCTGCAGCGCAGCGCGATGGCCCCGGCAGAGCTCCACGGCCGTCACGTTGTCGCAATGCGACCGGACGACCGGGTCTTCAGCGTCGCGAAGCTTTTCTTCTCGTACGGACTCAACAACTCGCTCGTCATCCCGTTCCGCCATGGCGCCACATCCGTCCTTTTCCCGGGACGTCCCGAACCCGGCGCGGTCTTCGCGACCATCGCGCAGGAGCGGCCGACGGTGTTCTATGGCGTGCCAAGCGCGTACGCGGCGATGCTCGCGACAGATGGCGAGCACGATGTTTCGTCCGTACGCCTCTTCGTCTCGGCGGGCGAAGCCCTGCCGCGACCGATCTTCGAGCGCTGGAAGGCGCGCTTCGGCGCGGAGATCCTCGACGGCATCGGATCGACGGAGATCGGCTATATCGCGATCTCGAATTTCGCGGGCCGCGCCCGTGCGGGCACGTCGGGAGAGGTGATCCCCGGATACGAGGCGAAGGTGGCCGGCGCCGACGGCGCGCCGGTCGAGTCGGGTGAGGTCGGCGACCTCATGGTGCGGGGACCATCGACGGCGCTCTGTTACTGGCACAAACGTGAGGCGACCAAGCAGACCTTTCGTGGACAGTGGGTCTTCACCGGCGATCGGTACTCGGTCGATGCCGCCGGCTATCACACGTACCAGGGACGGAGCGACGACCTGCTCAAGGTCGGCGGCATCTGGGTCTCGCCGCTCGAGGTCGAGACGGCACTGCTCGAGCACGGCGCGGTCCGCGAGTGCGCGGTCGTGGGGCGCGAGGACGCCGACGGCCTTGTGAAGCCTGCGGCCTATGTCGTGCTGCGCAACGGCGACCCGAGCGAAGGACTCGCCTGGGAGCTGCGAGCATTCGTCAAGGACCGCCTCGCGCCGTACAAGTACCCTCGGTGGATCGAGTTCGTCCCGGAGCTACCAAAGACGTCCACAGGCAAGGTCCAGCGATACAAGCTGAGGCAGCCGTGAGCACGCATCGCCTGCGGTTCACGCTGAACGGGACGCCGCGCGAGCTCGAGATCGCCGCCGATCGCCTCCTCATCGACGTCATCCGAGACGACTGCGGCGCGACGGGCACAAAGCTCGGTTGCGGCGTCGGCATCTGCGGGACCTGCAGCGTGCTCGTCGACGGCGAGCTCGTGTCGGCATGCCTGGTCCCCGCGGTCTTCGTGGATGGCCGCTCGCTTACGACGGTCGAGGGCCTCGCCCAGGACGGAGAGCTGACGCCGCTCCAGGATGCGTTCATCCGCGACGGCGGGTTCCAGTGCGGTATTTGCACGCCCGGCCAGCTGGTCGCCGCGACCGCGCTGCTGCGCGAGCACCCGCGACCCGACGGACGCGAGGTACGCGACTGGATGATGGGCAACCTGTGTCGCTGCACGGGCTATTACGGGATCGAGCGGGCGATCATGCGTGCCTCGGGGGCTGGGGGGCAGAGCGATGGTCGGGGGCTTGGGGGGCAGCGCCCCCCAAGTTTGTCGTGAGCTACGACTATCACGAGCCGCACTCGCTGGACGACGCGCTCGCTCTTCTCACGCGGTTCGGTGACGACGGCCATCTCATGGCAGGCGGGACCGCGACGGTGCTTCTCATGCGCCAGGGATTGCTGCGACCAGCTCACGTGGTGTCGCTTCGCACGATCGACGGCTTGTCTGGGATCGCGCGCACCCCTCAGGGCGGGTTGCGCATCGGCGCGATGGCTACCCACCGCGCGGTCGAGCGGTCCGACGCCGCTCGCGGCTACAGCCCTGCGCTCGTCGACGCATTTGCGAGCGTGGCCACGGTCAGGATCCGCAACCAGGCCACGGTCGGCGGCAACCTCGCACACGCCGATCCTGCGCAGGATCCGCCTCCGATGCTGGCCGCGCTGAACGCGACGATCACCGTCCGCTCTCCGCGTGGCGAACGCACCGAGGCGGTCGAGACGCTCGCGGTCGACCACTTCACGACTTCGCTTTCACACGACGAGGTCATCACGTCCGTCCTGCTCCCCCCGATCCTGCCGGGGACGCGCGAGGTGTATCTGAAGTTCCTGCCGCAGACCGCCGACGACTACGCGACCGTGTCGGTCGCCGCAACACTGCGGTTCGCTGACGACGCCACGGTCGCCGACGTGCGGATCGTCCTCGGCGCGGTGGGTCCGACGACGATCCGTGCCAAGCGCGTCGAAGATGCGCTGCGGGGCGCGCGGCCGACGCCCGAGCGGATCAGGGACGCGGCAGCGCTCGTGCGTGACGAGGTCGATCCGCTCGACGATCTCCGCGGCTCCGCCGATTACAAGCGCGAGATGGCGAGGGTCTGGACCGAGCGCGCGCTCGCGGCGCTCACGCGATGAAGTTCACACACACCGCCACGGTCGCCGCCTCGCGCGACCGCGTGTGGGCCAAGCTCATGGACATCCCTGCCGCCGCCCGGTGCGTTCCGGGCGTGGCATCGGTCCGCGCGGCTGGGTCCGACAAATACCTCGGGACGCTCGCCGTCCAGGTGGGTCCCGTCCGCCTCGTGCTCGACGGCGATCTGGTGGTGACCGCGCGCGACGAGAAGGCCGGGACGGCGTCGGTGAAGGCCGACGCGAAAGACTCCCGCGTCGGCGGGGCGATCCGCGCGACGATGGCGCTCCACCTCTCGGAGAAGGAGGACGAGACCGAGCTTCGGATCGCGACCGACCTCGCGGTCATGGGTCGCATCGGCGAGTTCGGCCAGGCGGTCATCAAACGCAAGGCGGACCAGCTCATGCAGGACTTCGCGGACTGTCTTGCACGTCAGGTGATGCGATGACCGGCGTCGCCGAGGCGACGACGTCGATCCTCCGGGAGCCCGAGTACCGGATCGAGGGGCGCGACAAGGTCACCGGCGCGGCCCGTTTTGCGGCGGACATCGTTCGCCCGGGCATGCTCCACGCCGCGTATGTCACGAGTCCGTTTCCGCACGCGCGGGTCGTATCGGTCGACCTGACGCGGGCCCGCGCGATGCCCGGAGTTCGCGCGGTCCTGACGGGCGCGGAGACGAAGCCGCAGCGGCTTGGGCGCCGCCTTCAGGATTGGCCGCTCCTCGCGTGGGACCGAGTCCTCTTCATCGGCGATCGTGTCGCCGTCGTCGCCGCGGACACCGTAGAGATCGCGGCAGCCGCAGCGGCGGCCGTGGACGTCGAGTACGAGGAGCTTCCCGCGATCCTGGACCCCGAGGCGGCGCTCGCGCCGGAGGCACCTGTGCTCCATCCAGATGCGGCCGGCTACGCGTACCTCGGCGGCGGCACGCGCCCGACCGTGCCGCACCCGAACGTGCAGGGCCATGGCATTCGGGAGCACGGCGATGTCGACGCGGGATTCGCCGCGTCGCACCGGGTCTACGAGCACACCTTCACGGTCGCGCGAACGCATCAGTCGTATCTCGAGCCCCGCGCATCGCTGGTCTGGCTCGAGGGCGACAGGATCCGCGTCGTGACAACGAATAAGGCGCCGTTCGCGCTGCGCCAGCATCTTTCGGTGAGCCTTGGGATCCCGGAATCGCGAATCGTCGTCGATGCCGGCCATATCGGCGGTGACTTCGGCGGTAAGGGTCTGTCGATCGACGAGTTCGTCTTGTACCACCTCGCGCGTGTGACCGGGCGGCCGGTCCGAGCGGTCACCCGATACGCCGACGAGCTGCAGGCGACCAACACGCGACACGCCGCGCGGATCATCCTGCGGACCGGCGTTGACCCCGACGGGCGGATCCTCGCGCACACCTCGCGTGTGATCTTCGATGGCGGCGCGTACGCCGCGGGAAAGCCGGTCGCGACGCTCATGCCGGGCGATGCGATGCTCACGCTCGCCGGCTACCGCGTTCCCGCCGCGCGCGTCGAGGCCATGGCCGTGTATACGAACCAGGTGCCCGCGGGTCATTCGCGCGCACCGGGTCAGCCGCAAAACGCGTTCGCCGCGGAGTCGCACATGGATCTCATCGCGCGGGATATCGGGATCGACGCGTTCGCGCTGCGCGAGCGCAACGTCGTCCGGCCGGGCGATGTCGACGTAACGGGCCAGCCCTGGCACGGGACCGATGGCGCGGCGCTGCTCGCGAAGCTGCGGTCGGCATCGCGATATGACGATCGCACCGCGAACATCCGCTCCGTCGGCGCGAAAGGCATAGGTGTCGGTATCGCGCTCGGCGTGCGACACGTGGGTCGAGGGCGAGCGAGCATGGTCCTTCGCGTCACGGCAAGCGGACATGTCGAGCTGCACACCGGGGTATCGGACCAGGGCGGCGGCGCTCACACCGTGTTCCAGCGGATCGTCGCGAGCGAGCTTGGCGTCCCGCTCGAGCAGGTAGCCGTTATCCGCGGGACGACCGACGCGGTCCCGAATGATCCAGGAGTGGGTGGAAGCCGCGTGACGCCGGTCCAAGGAAGCGCCGCGCTCGCGGCCGCGCGCGCGCTCAAGAAGCGGCTTGGCGATCGCGAGCTCGAGGAGGTAGGAGCGCTCGAGGTGATCGGCGAGGCTGCGCAGGAGACCCACGAAGCGTCGATGTACGCGTACGCGCTTGTCGCGGAGGTCGATCCGGACACGTGCAAAGTGCGGATCCGGCAGGCGACGCTCGTCGCCGACGTTGGAACGGTGATCAACCCGGTAGCCCTCCGCGGCCAGCTGGAGGGCGGCTTCGTGTTCGGGCTCGGCCAGGCGGTGATGGAGGACCTTCGCGTCGAAGATGGGCGCGTGGTCACCGCGAACCTCGGCGACTACAAGATCCCGACCATCGCGGACGTGCCGCCGCTGAAGGTCGAGCTGGTGACCGAGGATCCCGGACCGGGCCCGTTCGGCGCGAAATCCGCCGGCGAGCTCGCGAACCCAGCGGTCGGCGCGGCCGTCGCGAACGCGGTGCACGCGGCGTGCGGCGTCCGCGTCATGAGCCTTCCGGTCACCGCGGAGAAGATCTGGCGGGAGTCGCGCCGCTCGGGCTCGTGAGCATCTCGCTCGATCGCGTGAGCGTCGCCTTCCGTTCCGCGGTCGAGGCCGTGCACGAGGTGTCCCTGGAGGTGGCGCGGGGCGAGTTCGTCGCCGTCGTCGGGCCGAGCGGCTGCGGAAAGTCGACGCTGCTCAACGCCATCGCCGGGCTTCTCGATCCCGCGACGGCCGAAGTGACCGGGCGCATCCTCATCGACGGAGTCGGGCAGCGCGAGCGCTCGCGCCGCGACGCGAACCTCGGGTATGTCTTCCAGCGTGACGCCCTTCTTCCCTGGCAGACGCTCCTCGACAACACCCAGCTCGGCCTCGCGATCCGCGGCGTTCCGCGCGAGCGAAGGCTCGCGCGAGCGAACGAGCTCATGGCCATGGCCGGTCTCGCAGGCTTCGAGCACTACTACCCGCATCAGGTATCCGGCGGGATGCGGCAGCGCGCGTCGCTGCTGCGCACGCTCGCGTACGACCCGCAGACGATCCTCATGGACGAGCCCTTCGGCGCGCTCGACGCGCAGAACCGCATGGTCCTGCAGGCCGAGCTGCTCCGCATCTGGCAGCAAACGCCGCGCACGATCCTCTTCGTCACGCACGACCTCGCCGAGGCGATCGTCCTTGCCCAGCGGGTCGTGGTGATGTCGCGCCGGCCGGGTCAGCTGAAGGCCGTGCACGCGATCGACCTGCCTTACCCCCGGGATGCTTTCGCGCTCCGTGGCTCGCCGGATTTCGCCCGCCTCGAGACGACGATCTGGCAGATGCTCCGTGACGAGTTCCGTGCGAGTGCAGGCGCGACGGCGTGAGCCGGACGTGGTCGCTCGCGCTGCGGCGAGCCGCGTTGATTCTCGCGATCTTCGCCGTATGGGAGCTCGTGACCGGTGGGTACGGCCTCGGCATCGTCCTGGTCAGCCCAGCGATCCTCGCGCGGCCCTCGACCGCCTTCGCCGAGCTTGGACCGTACGCGCAATCGGGACTTCTCTGGCGTGATCTTTCGACGACGCTCAGCGAGGCGATGGTCGGCCTCGTGCTGGGCATCGTCGGCGGTGCGGCGCTGGGGCTCGGTCTCGCCTACGCGCGCGGGCTCTCGGAAACGGTCGAGCCGGTGCTCGTCTCCCTTAATTCGCTCCCGCGCATCGCCATCGCCCCGATCCTCCTGCCGCTCTTCGGGCTCGGGATCGCGTCAAAGATCGCGCTCAGCTTCGTCACGGTGTTCTTCGTCGTGTTCTTCAATACCTACCTCGGCATCCGTTCCGTCGATCCGGAGCTCGTGAAGGCCGTGCAGGTGATGGGCGGGACCCGAGAGCATCTCGCGCGCTTCGTCGTGCTGCCTTCCGTCTTCAGCTGGATCTTCGCCGCGCTTCGGACCAGCGTGAGCTTCGCGCTCACAGGGGCCGTCGTAGGCGAGTTCGTCGGCGCATCATCGGGTCTCGGCTACCGCCTCAACATCGCCGCCGGCCTGCTCGACACCAAGCGCGTCTATCTCATACTCCTGATCCTCATGGTCTTCGCGGTGACGCTTGTGGAGATCGCGAAACGCGTGGAAACGCGGCTCCTGCGCTGGCGTCCCGCGACCACGCTCGGGGCATAGGGGGCAAGATGCGACGCTCGCCCGCTGTTCTGTTTGTCGTCGCGCTGATCCTGGCGGCCTGTCAATCCGCACCCGCCGCGACGCAGGCGCCATCGTCGTCCGCTCAGGTCGCGGCGACGCCCAAGCCGCCTGCGGACAAAGTCACGCTCGCGGGGATCAATTCGACGGAGCTCAACCTTCCGACACTCGTCGCCATCGCGAAGGGATATTTCGGCGACGAGAACATCGAGCTCGCCGAGTTCGTCATCGGCGCCAGCGGGACGCTGCGTCAAGCGATTATCGCGAAGCAGTACGACTTCGGACTGCTCGCCTTCGTTCATGTGCCGATCGCGCGTCTCGCCGGTTCGCCGTTCAAGATGGTCGTGCAGGTCCATGACCAGGAGATCTTCGGGCTCATCGCACGGACGCAGCTCAAAGATCAGGTGAAGACCGTCAAGGACTTAAAGGGCAAGAAGATCGGGTTCACGACCCCCGGTTCCGGCACATGGGCTCTCGCGAACGTCTACTTGAAGAAGGCTGGTCTCGACCCCGACAAGGACGTCGAGCTGGTCTCCCTGGGTGGCGACAACTCGGTCTTCTACACGGCGATGCAGACCGGTCGCGTCGACGCCATCGCGTCGTTCGAGCCGATCGGGACGAAGGTGATCGCGGACAACGTCGGCTACTACGTCCTGGACGCGTACGCGCCGGGGACGGCCAAGGAACAGCTCGGCGCCGATAAGGAAGATGCGCTCGGTTTGGTCACGCGCGAGGACGTCATCGCGGCGAAGCCTGACCTCGTCAAGCGCATGGTCAACGTCCAGAAGAAGGGCCTCGACTTCATCCGCGCTAACAGCGCGAGCGCAATCGCGTCCCTCATCCTGGGCAGCCCGCAGGCCGCACAGCAGTTCCAGGGCTATGACAGCGCGCTCGTGACGAAGGTGATCGACCACATCAAGAGCGGCTTCGGAACCGGCTGCCTCAGCAAGGCGGGATTCGACGCAGAGATGAAGATCGCGCTCGATTACAAGCTCGTAAGCGGGCCAATCACATTCGAACAGTTCGCGGACCCGGCTTTCGCCGGGAGCTGTCCTTAGCAGCACAGCCGCGCTAATCCCCGAATTTAGCCCTACTTGACGGCCGGGCGAGACTTTTTCCCGCCAGGCGCGACGCCTGGCTGAGCGAAAGGGGAGGGTCACATGTTCAGATTGTTCGCGTTCGTTGCTGTCCTGCTCCTCGCGATGCAGTCCATAGCCTCAGCCGATCAGCCGCTTCAGGAGCGGAAGGCTATTTCCTTCGACGGGCCAGCCGTCGGCGCCAGTGCTGTCTGCGGATTCCCGATCCGAGTGCATGCCGAGGGTGACCAGATCTTCACTGTCTTCTACGACAACACCGGGAACATCATTCGAGAAGTCGATGTATTTCCGAATCTCAAGGTCACCGTCTATCGCCCAGGTACGACGCAGTCCTACACGACAGCGAGTCCTGCGGTCCTCACGCAGTACTACACGGACAACGCCGCCATCGGAAGTCCCGTGACCGGCGTTCTCACCGGACTCGTCGAAAAGATCCCTGGCGTCGGGCTCGATTCCGGCAGAGCCGTGCTCCAAGGGGTCGTGACGGGATATGACTCAGCTGGCGTTCCTCTAAACCACTTTTCGAACACGACAGTCTCATCCGCGGGTCCGGACTTCCCGGCAGCGATCCGCTTCGAGCGGTGCGCCTTCTTCCAGCAGTAGCCGCCGAAGGTGGGGGCTAGACGCGTCGAGCTCCCACCTTCTTCGCCCGCCTCCGGGCACTCGCGCCCCTTGACCGGGGGCGCTGCTCTTGTCGGCATGGCACGCCGACCCCGAACATGAGCGTTACGTGCTTCGCGCTCGTCTGGCCGAAGTCGGCCATGTCGCGCTCGAACGCGAACGGCACCGTCCCGCACTTGACGTACTCGCGCATGCGCGGGTCCGTCTGTTTTCACCTGGCGCTCAGCGCCAGACGGTGACGATCGCCCCGAGAACCACCTGCACGATCAGATGGTGGACGTTGTTCACCACCCAGGCTCCCCACGGCCGTCGCAGGAAAGCAAATTCGGCCGCGGTCACGGTCGCGATAAAGCCGACCCAGACGAGGATCCCAAGCACGACGCCGTCGCCGATCGTTGCACCGCCCAGGTTGAGCGATAGCAGCGCGATCACCCACGAATTGAGCAGCGCGGAGATCACGCCGACCGCGACGGCGCTGCCCCCCGGCCGCGCTGGCGCCGCCGGCACGCCGTAGGCGGTCCACCGGCCGCCCAACGCCTGTGGCGAGAACCAAACGAATCCGATGACGATCGCGACGATCGCCGCCACGACGACCGCCACGTAATTCACTCCGAAGTCCACGGACATCGAAGGCACCTCCCGACTAGCGCTTGTCTACACCTCGATCCGCCGCGCTCTTCACGAACGAGTCGTCGACGATCGTCTTCGGATCGACGTTCTTTACGGCGGCGTTCGTCGCGCTGAGCGTCTCCTGCGCCGCCGCGAAGAGCTCCGGCTTCGGGTAAGGAAGCGCCGCGAGCGCTTCGCCGGTGTAGAAGTCGATGGCCTCCTCGTACCCCTTCGCGTCAGGCTTTGCCTGGAAGTATTTCTTCATGATCGTGACGGTCTGCGACTTGTTCTTCTTCATCCACGCGTTCGCCTCGACGATCGAATCGATGAATCGCTGCATCGCCTCCTTCTTGGACGTGACGAAGGAGCTCTGGACCACGACCGCGGTCTGCGCCGTCGCGAGCTTTTGACCGGCGAGGTCGTAGATCGAGTGGAACCCCCTGTCGACGAGCTCGGCGGTGTTGGGTGGATCGTCGACGGCCGCCGAGATGGCACCGGCGAACAGGGCTGCGGTCCGCTGCGCGTGGGAGCTGAGCGGAACGAGCGTTACATCCTTGTCGGGATCGAGGCCGAGAGCCTTCAGAGCGCGCCGGGTGGCGATGTCGGACGATCCTCCGGGGTTCGAGATCCCGATCTTCTTGCCCTTGAGATCCTGAGGGGTCTTGATGTCCGGCGCTGCCATGAGGAAGTACGGGAAGACCGGCGTGAGCACCGCGGTCACCGTCACCTTCGCGCCGCTCGCGGTCGCCGAGAGCGCCTCGGCTCCCCCGACGCCGGCGATCTCGACGCCGCTCGAGAGGACCGCCGCCATTCCCTGCGCGCCGCCGTTTATGTTCTGGAGGTCGACGGTGAGGCCGTTCTTGGTGAAGATGCCCGCGTCCATCGCCGACCAGATGGGCAGGCTGTCGCCGCTGAGGTTGGTGTAGGCGACCTTGACGGCGATCGGCGTGAGCGGCGTCGCGCTGGCCGCGGTCGTCGGTGCGACGCTTTGCGACGATCCACCGGGTGTGGCGCCGCCGCACGCTGCGACCAAGATCGCGGAGAGTGCGATGAGCGTGACGATCTTGCGCATGTTGTCCCCCCTTACCGAAATCGCTTGTCTTGACGGTGACGGACGATCGTGTCGACGAGCGCGGGACGCTTTTCGTGCCGGACCACCTCGAGCGCGCGCTCGAGCGCCGGCCGCACCTTGGCTGGCTCGGCGATAGGGCCTTCGGCATGCCAGCCGAACGAGCGCGCGAGCATCGCGAAGTCCGGCGCTGGATCGTCGAGCTCCTGACCGACACGCGCGTTCTCGCTCGGCGTCCCGCGATGCTTGGCGACGCGGAGCTGATGCTCCCAGTCGTTGTAGTAGGCGCGGTTGTTGTACATGACTACGAGCAGCGGAATGCGGTGGTGCGCAGCCGTCCAGAGCGCACCCGGGTCGTAGAGGAGATCGCCGTCGGGCTGGATGTCGACGACGAGCCGCTCGGTCCCGCGGTACGCGAGACCGATCCCGACCGAGGTGCCGATCTGTGTCGCCGTGCCGAACGAGCGGCCCGGATGACGATCGGGGCCGTCGACCTCCCAGAGCCGCAGGGCCCAGTCCTCGAGCGTGTTCGATGTGAGGATCCAGTCCTCGCGCTTGATCACCGACCAGATCTCGCTTGCGAGGCGAGGAGCGGTGAGCGGCGACGCGTCCCAGTCTTCGTGCGCTTCCTTTTCCCAGCGCGCCTTGATCTCCGCGTGCTTGCGGCGGAGCTCGGCACATCGCGCGCTCCGGTCGCGCGGCGCGGTCTGGCGGACCGCGGCGCGGAGCGCGGGGATCGCGAGCTGCGTGTCGGCGACGATCGAAAGCGTCACCGGCTGGAACTGCCCAAGGTCTTCGGCCCACTTGCTTTGCCGCAGCTCCGCAAGGCCGATGTCGACGATCGGCGTGCCGGCGCGGTAGCGAGTCCGCTTCTCATTGGTGAGACGGTCGAGCTCGTTCAGGGCTCGCGAGGAGTCCCCTACGTCGAACAGCACGACGAGGTCGGCTTCCGCGAGCGCGTCACCGCCGGTGAGGTTCTGCTCGTGCCGGTTCGGGAAATTGACGCGGCCGTTGAGATCGATCACCGCTGCGGCCGTCTCTTCGGCCAGACCCACGAGCTCGCCCACCGCCGCAGGATGCCGACCGGTGAACTCGGTCACGAAGACCGCACGCTCGGCGCCGGCGAGAAGCTCAGCGGCACTGCGGATCGCGGCGGGGTCGGCCTGGACGGGGCTCGGACGCGCGCCCGCGGCGACGTCGGCGATCTCGATCGGCCGCTCGATCTCGCTCTCCTGAAGTCCAGCGTCGTAGCAGACGTACACGGGCCCGGACGGCTCGGTGGTCGCGATCCGATACGCGCGCGCGAACGAGGCGGGGAAGTCGGCGACGGTGGCGGGCTGGTCGTCCCACTTCGTGTAATCGCGCACGGCGTTTCCATTGACGAGCGCCGTGTGGATCCAGTCGATGTACGGCCGGCGCCTCGCGCGGTCGACGGGACCGGTCGCGCCGAGAACGAGCACGGGCGCGCGGTCGAGCTGAGCGTAGTAAATGGTCATCGTCGCGTGCAGGAGGCCGACGACGTCGTGCACGGCCGCGGCCATCGGCCGCCCAGTCACCTTCGCGTAGCCGTGCGCGATGGAGACCGCGATCTCTTCGTGCGTGCAGAGGATGATCTCCGGCTTCGTGTTGCCGCCGTAGTTCACCAGCGAGTCGTGCAAGCCGCGATACGACGCTCCGGGGTTCAGGGCGACGTATTCGATCCCGAACGTCCGGAGCAAGTCGACGATGACGTCGGACCCGTACCGCTGCCGCGCCGCTACTTGCCGATCCCTCGCTTCTCCGCATCGGCGACGAACGAGTCGTCAATCGCCTTGGTCACGTCCAGCGTCTTCACTGCCGCGTTCGTCGCCGCGAGCGTGTCCTTTGTGTAGTTGAACGTTTCGGTCGTCACGTGCGGGTAGACAGGCATGATCTGCGTGACGTAGAAGTCGTACGCCTGGCCCAACGCGTCCTGATCGTCGAGCTGAAGAAGCTTGCCGAGGACCTTGACGGCACCGGCCTTGTCCTTCTTCGCGGCCGCGATGGCTTCGATCTCCGAGTCGATATACGCCTGCACCGTCTGACGGTTCGCCTGCATGTACGAGCGACGCACGATGGTGCAGTTGTCCGTCGCGGGGATCTTCTCGGATGCGAGGTCGACGATCACCTTGAAGCCGCTCTTGAGAAGGAGGACGGTGTCCGGCGGGTGACCCGGCCCGGCGTACGCCGCTCCGCCGAGCATCCCCTTCGTGAGATTGGCGACGGAGCCGAAGGCCTGCTTCGTGACATCTTTGTTCGGATCGAGCTTGAGACGCTGAAGCGAAAGATCGGCCGCGACCTCGCTCGAACCACCTTTTGACGCGACGCCGATGACCTTGCCCTTGAGGTCATCCGGCGACTTGTAGTCGCTTTTGGCGAGGAGCTGCCAGGGCGTCACCGGGACGAAGAGCGCGATCGCGAGGATGTCGGATCCCGCGGCGACGCCGCTCATCGTCTCGGTGCCGCCGAAGTTGGCGAACTGGACCTGACCGGCTATCAGCGCGGCCGCCGACGGCGATCCGCCATCGATGAGCGAGAGGTCCACGTCGAGGCCGTGCTTCGCGAAGATGCCCATCTCCTTGGCGAAGAAGGGCGCGATGTTCGCCGGGGTCACGTTGCCGTACGACGCCTTGATCTTGACCAGCTCCGGCGCTTGCGTCGCTCCGCCACCCGAGGCTGCCGGCGAGGGCGCCGCGGTCCCGCCGCAGGCGCCGACGATGAGCGAGACGAGGACCGTCGTGAGGACGATGCGCTTCACGAGCCCACCTCCACGCCGCCAATCGACGCCGGCGACGGCGGCCAAAGGTTATACCATTCGAAGACTCGCGCAGATCACTCTTATCTCGACGACGTGGCCGAGTCGGAACGCCGGCCCGCGATGGCCCGCTCGAGCGCACCCTCGAGATAGACCGGCTCCAATCCGCTGGCCCAGTAGCGCAGCGCTTCGAGGTTTGGCTGCGTCGTCTCGACGGCGGTGCGACGAGGCAGGCCGCCGCCACTGCGTGGTCGAAACTCGAGCCAGCCCTCCCACGTGCCGCTCTTGCGCGCACGTCCCAGCGCGCGCGCGAGGTAGACGTGCCCGTCGGGGTCAGCGACCTCCGCGGTGAACTCGTGGATCACGGTGCTCATACCAGCGAAGAATGGCTCAGGGCGTGCCAGTTACGCCCGCGTTACCAGAAGAATCGCGGGCTTCATGGCAAGTCCTTTGGCTTTTCTCCTTTGCCGACGAGCCAGCCCCACCGCTCGAGCGCGCGCCGCTTTGTTTCGGGGGTCGGCAGCTGTGAGACCGGGAAGCGGTCGCGCCACTCCCACGGTCGCGTCGCGTCGATGATCGCGCGCGAGCTGAAGCCTTTGCGATCAGGATGTACCCGCGGATCGAGCGGCCCACTCCACGCCCGCGGAATGATGTCGATCGACTCAGCCGGCTCGCTGCGGGTGCACATGGCCCAGAGCACCTGCTCGAGATCCATCACGTCGATATCGTCGTCGACCACGACGGTGTAGCGCCCGAGATAGGCGCCGGTGTGAACGCTCGCGGCCGCGTGCCCGACCTGGCGCGCATGGCCCGCGTAGCGCTGCTGGATCGAGATCGCGTTGAAGAGACGTGAACCGCCGACTTCGTGGCACCACACGCCGACGATGCCGGGAATCGAGGCGGCCTCGATATCGCCGCGCAGCCGAGCGCTCCGCATGAACGCGCGGTAGAAGGACTGCTCGTCCGGCGGTACGTTCGGTGGCGACGCGAGCACGATGGGATCGTTGCGGTGATAGATCGCCTGGACGCGGAATACGGGCTCGGCGCGCTCCCCCGACGCGTAGTACCCCGTCCATTCGCCGAACGGCCCCTCGACCTCACGCTCCTCGGGATCCACCCAGCCTTCCATGACGATCTCGGCGTCGGCCGGGATCGGTAGCCCGGTGACTGGACCCTTCACCACGCGGTAGGGCGTACCGCGCACGCCGCCCGCCCAGTCGTATTCGGTCGTGCCGTACGGGATCTCGGTGCAGGCCGCCAGGAAGAGCAGCGGATCGCCACCCGGACAGAACGCGAGCGGCATGCGCTCCTTGCGCGCGAACCACTTGTCGCGGTGCTGCCGGCCGTGCTTGCCGGGCGAGATGTAGAAACCGAGGCGTGTCTTGTCGTGGACCATCACCCGATAGGTGCCGAGGTTGACCCAGCCCTCTTCGGGGTCCTTGGTGATGTCGAAGCTGCCGGTCCCGAGGTAGCGGCCGCCGTCGAACTCATGCCACTTCGGCGCCGGGAAGATCGTGCAATCGACCTGGTCGCCGCGCAGCACGTTCTCGAAGACGGGCCCGTCCTTCACGACCTCGGCGGCGATCGTCGGGATGCCTTTGCGCACGCGTTCCTGCCACTGGCGCACGAGCTCGTGCGGCGATGCGCTCGGATCGAGCCCCAGCGTGACGGCGACGCGCCCGAAGGAGCCGAGGCCATTCGAGAGCACGCGGAAGCCTTTTGGATGTCCTTTGATCTCGTCGAACAGCGTTGCCTTCGACGGCCGTGTGCGGCCGAGCAGCTCGGTCGCCATGCCGATGTCCTCTTCAGTGTTCGCGCCGCGCACCGTCTGCAGCTCGCCGAGCACATCGACGCGGCGCAGCCAATCGCGAAGATCGGTCGGGACACTTACCTTCGTGGGAATCGTGGTGGCCATCGTTCCGTCTCCCCGGCGTCTTTGTCCATCAAACGGTACGCGGGCCATGCGACCGACCGGTCGCTGGCGCATCACACCACCAGCGCGAGGGCGTCGTGACGGCGAATGATCATACCATTGGACCACCCGTGCAATGCTGCGTCACAGTGGGGGCGACATGCGAGCGACGGCAGTAAAGCTCGAAGCACGGCGCGTAGCGATCCACTACCGGCGGCAACGCAGCGGCCTCAACTTGATCGCCGTCGACGGTGTCGACCTCCGCGTCGACGAGGGCGAGTTCCTCTCGATCGTCGGCCCTTCGGGCTGTGGCAAGACCACGTTCCTCAATGCGGTCGACGGACTCATTCCGATCGCGTCCGGCTCGCTCCTCCTCGACGGAAACGAGATCAGCTCGCCTGGTCCGGACCGCGCGATGGTCTTCCAGCAGCCGAGTCTCCTGCCGTGGCGCACGGTGACGCGCAATGTGGTCTACGGGCTCGAGATGCAACACCGCGCTGGCCGGGAATCCCGCGAGACCGCCGCGCGCCTCATCGACCTCGTCGGCCTGCAGGGCTTCGCGGACGCGTGGCCATCCGAGCTCTCGGGCGGCATGCAGCAGCGCGTGAACCTCGCGCGCGCGCTCGCGACGGACCCCGAGGTGCTGCTCCTCGACGAGCCGTTCGCCGCGCTGGACGCGCAGACGCGCGAGACGATGCAGCAGGAGCTCCTTCGCATCTGGGGAGCGACCCGCAAGACGGCGATCTTCATCACACACGACATCACCGAGGCCGTGTATCTCGCGGACCGGGTGATCGTCTTCACCGCACGGCCCGGACGGATCAAGCTGGACGTGAAGATCGAGCTGCCCCGTCCGCGCGATCTCCGGCTCAAGCGAGACGCTCGGTTCATCGACTACGAGCGGATGATCTGGGAGACGATCCGCGAAGAAGTAATCCGTTCCGAATCGCGCGGCCAGGCGATTGCGTGATGGCGACCCAGGGTCCCTTCGATACGGTCGCGCAGCCCGCCGAATCGGAGTGGCTCGTGCAGCCGCCCCCCGAGAGCCGGACCCGCGAGCGCCGCGGCCTGAGCGAGTCGACGGTGATCGGATTCGCTGCGGTCGTGATCTTCTTCATCCTGTGGCAGGGCGTCGGCTTCGTGCGAACGACCTGGCCCGATGGCGTCTCACTCGGCCCGATCACGTTCATCGCGCCTTCGCAGCTCTTCCTGCCGGCGCCGCTCGACGTCTTCAAGGCGTTCCAGGCCTACGTGCAGGACGGTCGCATCTGGAAGGACATGGCCGTGAGCGGACAGGAGCTCATGACCGGCTACCTCGCCGCGGTCGTACTCGGCATCGTCCTTGGACTCCTCGTCGGCTGGTACAAGCGGCTCCGCTATGCGCTCGACCCGTTCATCACGTTCCTCTACGCGACGCCACGCATCGTGCTGCTGCCGCTCTTCATCATCTGGTTCGGGATCGGCGTCGAGTCCAAGATCGCGGTCGTCTTCCTGGGCGCGATCTTCGCGATCCTCATCAACACCGCGGCCGGAGTGCGCAACCTCGATGCGAACCTCATCAAGGTCGCGCGGTCCTTTGGCGCCTCCGACCTCCAGCTCTTCCGCACGATCGCGCTCCCCGGGTCGGTGCCCTTCATCCTCACCGGCCTTCGGCTCGGAATAGGGCACGCACTTACCGGCGTCATCGTCGGCGAGCTCGTCGCCGCGCAGTTCGGCGTAGGTCAGATGATGGCCGTGGCCGGCGCGACCTTCCAGAGTGCCAAAGTCTTCGCGGGCCTCTTCATCATCGCCGGCACCGGCATGCTGATGACCTTCACCCTTCAGAAGCTCGAGCAACGCTTCGAGGCGTGGCGACCGCGACCCAATTAGGGTCCGCTCGACCGCAGGCCACCCTCCCCGGCATTCTCTGACGAGATCGTTGCCGTCGACTAGGCTCTACCCACAACGCAGGGGAGGAACCCATGGCAGGAAGCATCGTTCACTTCGAGATCAACACCAAGGACGCCGCGCGCGCGAAGAGCTTCTACACCTCGCTCTTTGGCTGGAAGTACAAGGACTCCGAGATCCCGGGCATCGAGTACTACGTCATCGACGGCGTCGAGCCGGGTGGGGCGATCAACCCCATGCAGTCCGACCAGAAAAGTCCCGTCGTGTACTTCGGCACGGACGACATCGACGCGACGCTCCGCAAGGTCAAGGAGAGCGGCGGCAAGGCCGGGGAGAAGCAACCGATCCCAACACAGGGTTACTTCGCGGCGTGCGCCGATCCGGACGGCAACGCCTTCTCGCTCTTCCAGAGCGACCCGAGCGTCACGATGGAGATGGAGACCGGGGCGCGCGAGGCTCGCGCCTAGTCGCCAGCGATCAACAGAGGCCGTCGGGACGCGTTTGTCCCGGCGGCCTCAATGGTCATACCATTCGGTCAGCGTGTTCACCCCCATCCACCAGGCGCGCGCCTCCGGCGAGATCGTCTCCCAGATCGAGCGCGCGATCTTCGCCGCGGAGCTCTCGCCCGGCGATCGGCTGCAGTCGGAGCGCGAGCTCGCCGAGCAGTTCGGTGTCTCGCGCATCACCGTGCGCGATGCGCTGCGCGTCCTCGAGGCGCGTGGCCTCATCCGGGTGAAGGTCGGCGCGACCGGCGGCGCTTTCGTCGCCGACGCGAACACCGATCGCGTCGCCGAATCGATCTCGACGATGATCCGCCTCAAGCGCATGACGCTGTCCGAGCTCGCCGAAGCTCGGACGGTCGTCGAGGCCGCGACCGCCGCGCTCGCCGCGCAGCGCGCCGACGCGGCTGCCGTGTCGCGTCTCGCGCAGAACGTGCAGCAGGGGCGCGCCGTGATCCGCGAGAGCGTCACGCACGCCGAGGCGAGCATGGACTTCCACGTCGAGCTCGCCCGCGCCGCGGGCAACGAAGTCCTCTACGCCACGGTCGCGGCATACCGCGAGCTGCTCGTCCCGGCTCTCCGCGACCTGCGGAACCCGAGCACGGTCACGAAGACGCAGAAGGTCCACGAGGAGCTCGTCGAAGCGGTCCGCCGTCATGACGCTGAAGGCGCGCGCGAGCTGATGGTCACGCACCTCGAGGACTTCGAGAAGCGCCTCCGCAAGCGTCTGGCCGAGCGCGAGGAGGAGCGCCTACCGACGGGGAACGTGCACCGCCTCATACGGCGCGAGAGCCGGCGCTGATGGCCGTCGCGACAAAGCCCGGAGCGCGCACCGGCCGCGGCTACCCCGACCTGCGCGAGCATCTCGAAGCGCTCGACCGGTCCGGATTGCTCGTCCGCGTGAGGCGGCCGATGCTCGCGGAGAGCGAGATCCACCCGCTCGTGCGCTGGCAGTACCGCGGTGGGCTCCCCGAGGAGGACTGGCGGGCCTTCCTGTTCGAGAACGTACGCACGGTGAAAGGGGGCGCCTCGCCGTTCCGCGTGGGCGTCGGCGTGCTCGCCGCGTCGAAGTACGTCTACGCGACCGGGCTCGGGTGTGCCCCGGACGAGATCGCGTCGCGCTGGGAGAGCGCGCTCGCCAACCGCATCGCGCCGACGATCGTCGAGACCGGACCGGTGCACGAAGAGGTGCACACCGGCGACGGCCTCCTCGAGCGCGGCGGGACGGCCGAGTTCCCGATCCCGATCTCCACGCCGGGTTTCGACAACGGGCCCTACACGACGTGCACGCACTGGTTCACCAAGGACCCGGAGACGGGCGTCCGCAATCAGGGGAACTACCGCGGGCAGATCAAGAGCCCGACGCGCATCGGCATCTTTCCGTCGGGCCTCGGCCAGGACGTGTACATCCACTGGCAGAAGGCGCGAAGCAAGGGCCAGCACCTTCCCGCCGCGCTCGTTATCGGCGGTCCTCCGGTCGTCGCCTATGCGGCGGTGCAGAAGGTGCCGTACGGCATCGACGAGCTCTCGATCGCGGGTGGCCTCGCCGGGGAGCCGATCCGTCTCGTGCGCTGCAAGACCGTGCCCCTCGAGGTCCCTGCCGAGGCAGAGGTCGTCTTCGAGGGATACATCAACACGCAGGAGCTCGAGGAAGAGGGCCCGTTCGGAGAATCGCACGGGTACATGCATCCTCGCCAGCTGAACCCGTTCTTCGAGATCACCGCGATCACGCATCGAAAGGACGCCATCTGGGTCTCATTCATCAGCCAGGTGACCCCGTCGGAGTCGAGCGTCATCAAGAAGGTCGCGTATGAGCCGATCTTCACGCAGCACCTGCGGCAGACCTGCAACATCCGGAGCGTGAAGCGCGTCGTCATGCACGAGCCGCTGACGAACCTTCGCAAGCTCATCGTGATCCAGATGGCGAAGGGCGCGCGCGAGGCCGAGGTCTGGCGCGCGCTACGCGCGGCCTCGTCGTTCAACCAGGGAGTGGGGAAGATCTGCGTCGCCGTCGATGAGGACATCGACCCCGAGGACGCGACCTCGCTCTGGTGGGCCGTCTGCTATCGCTCGCGGCCTGCGCTCGACGTCGAGATCACCGGCCATCTCGAGAAGGGTCATGCGCCCCCGTTCCGCGGGACCGGCATCGAGCAGGCGGCCGAGGGGCGCGACGTCGTCGGGCACGGGGATCGCGCCGATGACAGCGGGATGCTCATCAATGCCTGTCTCAAGGAACCGTGGCCGCCGATCTCGCTGCCGACGAAGGAGCACATGGAACGGGCGCTCGAGATCTGGAACGAGCTCGGTCTGCCCAAGGTCCGACCCCAGCGACCGTGGTACGGGTACTCGCTCGGTCAGTGGGACGACGACCTCGAAGAGGAAGCGCGCCTCGCGCTGCGCGGGGAGCACTACCAGACCGGTGAGAAGGTGGCGCGGCGTCGCGTGAAGCTGGCCGACACTCGCGCCGCGCGGCCCGATGCGTACATCGGCACGGATCCTGTGCCGGGAACCCCGGTCGACCGCGACGCCGCCGAGCACGGCCCAGGTGGCCCCGGGTACGACGAGGAAACGCCGCGCGATGTGCGCCGCGACGACGGCACGTGATGACCACCGCGACCTCGTCGAAGACCGACCGTTACGCCGCGGCGAAGCTGGTCCTCTCGCGGATTGCTCATCCGGTGGCGATCATCGGTGCGGCGGACGGCGATGAGCGGTCTTGCTCGACAGGCACGGTGATGTACGTGTCGCACAGCCCGGCGATGGTGGCGATCGCCCAGCACCCCGGGTCACGCACGACCCGGCTCATCCAGGCCTCGCGCGAGTTCAGCGTCTCGCTGCTGCACGACGCCCAGCAGGAGCTCGCGATGGCAGCCGGCCGGTCAGCCGACGGTGCGGATAAGTTCGCCGCGCTGAACATCCCGGTCGCGACGCAGCCGTTCACGAAGACGCCAGCGGTCGACGGCAGCATCGCGATGCTCTGGTGCCGCGTCATCGACGAGCGACCTACCGGCGACCACATCCTCTTCGTCGGCGAGCTCATTGGCTCGGTCGTCAACGATCGCAAGTTCGATGCTCTGCTTCGCTATCGGCGTCGGTACATGCGCATGGGCCATTGGACATCCGAAGAAGCGCCCGAGGGCTACCCGACCTGAGACCGGCATACATACCGCTTGCGGCGGAGCGGGTGGCACGGGGGAGCGGGGTCGCGTGCGAGCGCGGGTCCCCTGGGACCGCGGCCGCCGCCCAGATCGTGACGCCGCGACACGCGCGGGCGGCGGCCAGCGGCTTGCCGACGTCGAGCGACTCGATCTGGGCGAGGATTTCGCGGTTTTTATCCACGAGGTCGGCGAGGCGATGAAGGAAGACGGCGCGGTCGTTGGGCGGGAGCGTGGCCCAGCCGCTTTTGCGGAAGGCTTCCTGGGCGGCGGTCACGGCGAGCTCGATGTCGCTTTGGTCTCCTGCGGCGACCTTGGCG
>Ga0209806_1000088_pt1 | contig 52239 bp, 47 predicted proteins | sample GraSoiAngelo_152_FD_186166 | JGI IMG/M metagenome (GOLD analysis project Ga0209806, IMG submission 186166) | Grasslands soil microbial communities from the Angelo Coastal Reserve, California, USA - 14_1009_12_30cm (SPAdes) (version 2) | ecosystem: Environmental > Terrestrial > Soil > Grasslands ... | reverse complement strand
GGCGGCGAGGCCGGTAGGGCAAGCTCGTGGCGACTAAGATGGACACGCCGGAGAGCGTCTTGCGGCGGCTTGAGTTCAAGGTCGTGCGCCGGCTGGATGGCCTACTCTTTGGCGATTACACCGGCGTGTTCTACGGGCCCAGTCTTGATCTGGCTGAGGTGCGAGAGTATCAGCCGGGGGACGAGGTCCGCCGCATCGACTGGAACGTCACCGCCCGCATGCACCGGCTTTTCGTCCGCCAGTACCTGGAAGAACGCGAACTCACCGCCTGGCTGCTGGTCGACCTGTCCCCCTCGATGGCGTTCGGCACCCGCCGGCAGCTGAAACGCGAGACCGCTGCGGAGTTCGCCGGCGTCGCATCGTATATCGTGGCCCGGCACGGAGACAAAGTCGGATTGATTGGATTTCCCGGGCGCGACGTCTACGTCCCGCCGCGGGGCGGCCGTGTACACGTCCTGCGCATCCTGCACATGCTGCAGCAGGCCCCGCCCAGGCCTGACGGGGGCGGGCTGGCCCCGTCCCACCCGGTGAGTCCGACTGGCGCCTCAAGCAAGATTCCCACACCGGATGGTACGGGGCTGGGTGAAGGGTTGCGCCAGGCCATGCGGGCCCTGCGCCGCCGGTCCCTCGTATTTGTCATTTCGGATTTCCAGGCACAGGACGGGTGGCAGCGTCCGCTGCGGGAGTTGTCGCGACGCCACGATGTCATCGCCGTCTGGATCTCCGATCCGGCCGAGCAGGAGCTCCCCGATGTGGGAGGTTTGTTCGTGCGCGATCCTGAGACCGGGCAGCAACTGTGGGTCGATACGTCGGACCCGCGCCTGCGTGAGACCTACCGGGGGCTGGTGGCGCGCCAGCGGGCGGCCGTCGCGGCTGCGCTCCATACGGCAGCGGTGGACGTGCTCGAACTGACGACGGCGGAGCCGCTCCTCGGCCCGCTGCTGAAGTTCATTACGTACCGACGACGGAGGGGCCGGTGGAGTTTAGCTGGCCGGTGATGCTGTGGGGCACCCTGGCAGCTCCCCTGCTGCTGTGGGGATACGTGCGCGTCCAACGGCTGCGGAGCCGCGCGGAGGCGGCACTGGCCGACGCACACCTCCTCCGCCACCTGTGGATCAGACCATCCGCGCTCCGCCGGCATCTCCCGGTCGGATTCTATGTCGCCGCGGTCGCGCTGTTGACGCTGGCCATGGCCAGGCCGATCGCCGCCATTCCGCTGCCGACCAACCGCGCGGCGCTGATTCTTGTGATTGATGTCAGCAAGAGCATGATCGGCGAGGACGTCAAGCCCAACCGGCTGAAGGCCGCACAAGAGGCGGCGCTCCAGGTCCTGCAGTGGATCCCGGGGTCCACAAAGGTGGGGTTGATCACGTTCAGCGACTACGCGCAGGTGCTCGTGCCCCCCACGACTGAGCGGCAGCCGCTGCGGGACGCCATTGCCGGGTTGAAGGTCCAACAGGCGACCGGCGTAGGTTCGGCGATCATCGAGGCGCTGAAGGCGCTGCCCGAACGCAGGGAACTGCTTGGTGACCGGCTGAACATCTCCGCCCAGCAACCGGCGATCCCTATGCTTCCGGCCCCCGCACCCGGTGGGTCACCGGCGGCGCTACCGCCTGCCGCCATCCTCATGTTCTCTGATGGGATCAGCAACCTTGGGGTGGATCCCGCCGTCGCCTCCTCGCTGGCCAAAGATGCAAATGTCCGGATCTTCGGCGTGGGCGTCGGCACCCCCGCGGGGAGTGTAATGCAGGTCGAAGGCCAGCTGGTCCTGGTGCCATTCGACTCGACGCTGTTGCAGCAGATCGCCCAGATGACCGGCGGGCGATATTTTGAGGTCCGAAACGCCGACGAGCTGCGCCGAGTCTCCAGGGAACTGGGACGCGACATCGGGTGGGAGCGGCGGCGTACGGAGATCACGTCGCTGCTTGCCGCGGTGGCAGGAGTGCTCATGCTGACCGGCGGGGCATTCTCCCTGGTCTGGTTCCGGAGGATCCCATGACGTTTCAGTGGCCGGTGATGCTGGTTGGGCTTGCCGCCGTGCCGCTGCTGGCGGCGCTGTATGCGTGGGCGCTGCGGCGCCCGGCCCGCCGGCCCATCTCCTACACGCAGGTGGAGATGCTGGCGCAGGCGCTCCTGGTGTCAGGCCGGTGGACCCGCCATCTTCCTGCCGCGCTGGTGGTGCTGTCACTGGCTGCTGTCATCGTGGCTCTGGCCAGGCCAGTGGCGCCGCTGCCGGTGCCGGCTGTGCAGAACACCGTGATGCTCTCCATTGATGTCAGCCGGAGCATGCTGGCCGATGACCTGCCCCCGAATCGCATCGAGGCGGCGAAGGCCGCGGCCAAGGAATTCGTCCGCATCCTGCCCCGCGGGCTGAAGGTGGGACTCGTGACCTTCAGCAGCTATGCGACGCTGATCGTGCCGCCAACCGCGGAACGGACGCGGATCCTGGAAGCCATCGATCTGCTTACCGTAGAGTTTGCGACGGCGATTGGCGATGGGTTACTCGAGGCCGTTTGGGCCCTCCCGGGTCGGCAGCGTCCCAGTTCCCCCCTGGCGCCCGCCGCGCCGCCACAGCCTCCGGTGCCCCCGGGTTCCATCGTGCTCCTCTCCGATGGGCAGAGCAACCGCGGCGCGCTGCCACAAGACGCGGCGCGCATCGCCCGGGAGCAGGAGGTCAAGGTTTACACGGTGGGCATCGGCACTCCTGAGGGCACGTTCCTCAATCTCGGCGGCCGAAGCATCTGGGTGCGGTTGGATGAAGACACGCTGCGTGAGATCGCCGAGATCACCGGCGGCGCGTACTATCACGCCACATCGACGATGGAACTGCGCAGGGTCTACCGCCGTCTCAGCCAGGACATTGGGTGGGAATCCCACCCCACAGAGGTCAGCAGTCTGTTTGCCGGGGCGGCGGCCATGATGCTGGTGGGCGCAGTCGGACTCTCACTGCTGCGGGTCCACCGGATCTAACGCTCCGCGTTGATCTTGATCCTGTTCCGGCCGGCCTGCTTCGCCTCGTAGAGGGCTTCGTCGGCGCGGTGCAACAGCGCGGCGAGGCTGGAGGTGCCGTTCCCAGCCGCCACTCCGGCGCTGATAGAGATTTTCAACAGCTGCTCGCCGAACGCGAGCGGGGACTGCTGGATTGCCTCCAGCAGTCGCTGCGCGAGGCCCGACGCGCCATGCAGGTCGGTCTCCGGCAGCAGGATGACCACCTCATCGCCGCCGTAGCGGGCCGCCAGATCCATCTTCCGCAGTTGCTTCCGGCAGTGCTCGGCGACTGTGTGGATCACGAGGTCGCCGGCCTGATGTCCGTGGCGGTCGTTGATGGTCTTGAAGGTGTCGACATCCAGCATGATGGCCGTGAGCGGGCGCCGGTAACGCTGGAATCGCTCAAACTCTCGCTCGGCGAGGCTGAAGAACTCCCGCCGGTTTAACAGTCCCGTAAGGCTGTCGGTGGTCGCGAGTTGCCGCAGGTCGGCGAGCAAGTGGAGGTTTTCCGTCATGACGGTCAACTGGCGGATGAGGACGAATGCCGTCATGGCGATGGCGGCATACAGCAGACCACCCAGAGGATACGGTGCCGCGTGCCCGCCCGCGGTGATGAGCAGCCCAAAGCCTAAGACCACCGCGGCGTAGGGAAGCGAGCTGACGGCTCGGATCTCCTCCACAGCCGGTGTGTCGGCCGCTGCCTTCTGCGATACCCACCACCCCTGGTACAGAGCGCTGGCGGCGAACAAGAACCACGCCAGCATCCAGAAGGCGTCCGGCCAGTTCCCTGACTGGTACATGTCCTTCAAGTCCTGATAGCCAAACCCGACATCGGCGACGAGAAAGCTGATGATCCCCGCGGCGAGGAAGCCCAGAGCGTAGCGGTTGCCCCCTTCCGGGTGGCGGAGCAACAGTGCCGCTGTACCAAAGAGGAGGACAAGATCACCAATCGGATAGGCGGAGGACAGCAATGTACGCAGCCGGTCGGTATGCTCCGCAACGGCGATGGGGCCCAGGACAAAATACCAGATGACCATCCACCCACCCAGCAGTACGGTGCCTGCATCGAGCCAGAATTTGGTCTGCTGCCCTTTCGTCTGAGGGGCAGATGGGAAGCTCACCAGGCCGACCATGAACAAGGGGTAGAAGAGCAGGTATCCGTCGTCCGCCAGCGACGGGAACGGGCTGGTGCCCAGCACCAGCTCATAGTAGGCCCAGAGCAGATCGCCGACCGCGTACGAGAACATCGCCAGGGCAATCGTCCGCCACGCGAAACGTGCGCGTGGTTTGAGCGACCGTTGTGAGCCCAACCGCCAGGTCAGCACCGCCGCAATGATTCCGAGCGGCGGGAACGCCAGATCGCCGATGGCTTCGCGATACGGGAGACGGGCGGCCCCAAAGGCCACCCAGAGGATGAAGAGTAGCGCGTAGATCCCCAGCGCCAGCGCCAGGCGCCCAGTGCGATGCCCAAGCCATTCCTTGATCAGGTTAACCGGCACCCGAGGCCCCCTACCTAAACGTTTTGGCCTACTGCTCTTTGTACCCCTTCTGTCTGCGCTTCGGACTACGTGGGCTGTGCTGCCGCCTCCCGCCGGTCCTTCTAGGGGTGAGTCTGTGAGATGGTGCGTTTTGCCCGAGACACCGGTGTTCGGCATTGAAGGGGCAGATGCCGAGCGCCATTGTGCCTGCGGGCGCTGAAAAGCAGTATTATGGTTCTAAGACTGGTCCGTACCAGAAACGGTCAAATCAAAAATATCAGGCTGGCCAAAGACTTCGTCGGCGCAGCGAGAATCTTCGGGCCCGTAGCTCAAGTGGATAGAGCTCGCGGCTTCTAACCGCGAGGCTGGGGGTTCGAGTCCCTCCGGGCCCGCCATTCGACTCGCCTGCTGCCGCAGGCTCGCTCATGGTCTTCGACCAGTGCGTCGAGTCGAATGCCCTGAGCGAGCGCAGCGAGCCGAAGGGCCGACAGTACTGCCGAGGGTGAGGGGTCAGTCACGGCTGGTTGACCAGACCGAGCGCGGGAGCGAAGCTCAGGCCCGCGGCGACGCGACTGCATTCACTGGTGGCGGGATAGCCGCCGGTGGACAGGCTATAGTCCAGTCGCGGCCTGCTGATCGGCCGGTACACGTAGCTGGCATTCGTGCACGGTTCTAGTGGGATGGCGTTCAGATACCTGGGAACCAGTTCGGCCAGCCTCGCCGGATACTGCCCGTTATCTTTGAAGAAGTGCTCCAGCCCAGCCGCCAGCATGGACAGGTTGCTGCGGGAGAGTTCGATCCGGTCCCGGACCCGGCTGCGATCGACCTGGGCGCGAAGGTCGACCAGTTCCTGGTCCTGCCGGCTCACCATGTCCAGCAAGTTGATGACCTTGCTGTCCCGCGCTCGCAGCATCTCTTGCAGCTGGGCAACCTGGCGAGTCTGCCGGTAGGCCTGGTCTCGAAATGCGGCGAGCTGCGCGTCCCGGGCATTCATGAGAATCTGGACAGCAAACATCTGCCAGCCCGCGGAGGCGGAGAGGAGCACCAGGACGGTCATCAGACCTCGAGGCAGCCTGCGCATATGATCAACTCCCCACACCACTTATCGCGCCTCGGGCCGACCTCCTGCTGTCATACCGCCCAGGCGTCGCAGGTAGACGCGCGCGAAAGGGAAGCCTCGCATCACGTAGAAGGCACTGCTGCGTCGCTCCAGCGACATCGCTGATCGGGGGAGGTGGCGCACGTGAAAGGGGAAACGAGAATGCGCGGAACCATGTGCGGACCGGTAGTTCTGGCTGCGCTGGTTGTCGCCGCTCTGGTCGTGTTCGCAGGTGCGGCAACGCAGGCCGCACCGCCGCAAACCCTAGAGATCTGGGTCCACGAGTTCCCTCCGCTGCAGGATGCGCTCTCCAAGAAATGGATTCCGGAGTTTGCGGCCGCACACCCGGGGGTCCGCGTGAAGGTCACCGCCATCCCCTTTGCTGGAGTCGTTGCGTATGATGCGAAGCTCCTCTCTGCACTGTCAGGCGGTGCTGGGCCGGACCTCTGGGACATGGGCGACTGGCACTACAAGGTCTTCACGGACAACAAGTTCGTCGCTCCGCTGGACCCGACAGTGTTCGGGTACGCGTCTACCAAGGAGATGATCGATGCCTACGTGCCGGGGACGACGTCGATCTTCGAGCGGGATGGAAAACTGTACGGATTGTTCAGCGAGTACAATACGCTGGCGCTCTTCTACAACCTCGACATGTTCAAGGCTGCCGGCGTTGCCCCGTTGCCAGCGGACAAACCGGTGTCCTGGCGGATGATTGCGGACATCGCGAAGAAGTTGACACAGCGCGATTCCGCGGGCAAGCTGACGCAGATCGGATACCGCTTCGGGTTCTTCGCCAATTTTCGCTCTCCTCAGTGGTACGCGCAGGATTTCTACGCCCTGATGCGTCAATACGGGCAGCCTGACCTGACGGTCAACGGACAGCCCGCGGTCACGACCAAGCCCGTCACCGACGCGTTCCAGTTGCTGTACGACTTCACCTGGACCGACAAGGTGTACGATCCGAGCTTCCCGGCCAACTGGTTTGCAGACCTGCCGCAGGGTCGGGTGGCCATGCTGCTGGCCGGCACGTGGTTCGTGCCGGCGATGACGCCCCACAACCCCAACGTCCGCTTCGGCGTTGCGCCCCATCCGGTGGTCGATCCAGAGAATCGCGCCACCTATCAAAACGTGCAATGGTCGTGGGGCTGGTCGGTCAACGCGAACAAGCCGCAGGCCTCGCAGCGGCTGGCGCAGCAGTTTCTCGCCTCGATGTTGGGGAAGAAGGGAGAAACGGAGCAGGCGGTGTGGTGGTTCAAGACCGTGGGCTACACGCACCCGAAGAAGGTCTTCTACCAATCGGCCGGATACAAGCAGGAACTGGCGAAGAATCCGTGGCTGAAAGCGTGGGAAAGTGCCTTCACCACATACAAGATTGACTACGTGACGCACAACTTTGATGAGGTGGGGCAGGCCCTGATCCGCGCGATTGATCGCGTCGTCTATGACCAAATGCGACCTGCGGAGACTGGCCGCCTGCTCCAGGCGGAGTTAGGGCGATTGATGGGAACCAAGTAGCCTGCCCCGGCGGCCGTCGCGGAAAGCCCAGGGGGCGCGGGTTTCCAGCGCCCCCTGAGTGTTGCAGAGGGTATGAGACGGATCCAGTTGACCTATCAGACGAAATTCGGACTCCTGTTTATCTCGCCTGCCGCTCTGTATTTTGCGGGCTTTTGGGTTCTTCCCGTGGCATTGGCTGTGGTCGCCAGTGCGACGGACTGGCGAATTGGGCGCCCCGCGCACTTCATTGGACTCTCGAACTATGCCGGCCTGGTGTCCGACCCGCAGTTTCACCATGCCCTGCTGGCGTCGTTGACGATGACAGGGATCGCGTTGGCCAGCATCGTGGCTCTGGCCCTCGTCTTGGCCGTGGCCTTGAACGACTCGGGCCTGCGCCTGTCGCGTTTCTACAAACTGGCGGTGTTTGCCCCCGTGGTCACCGATTGGGTGGCCACAGGCCTGGCCTGGCAGCTGATCTTCTTGCCGAACCAGGGCGTGCTGGCCGGTCTGTTTGAGGGGGTCGGTCTTTCTCAGTGGAGCAGCCTGCGATGGACCTCCACGCGCCAGCTGGCGCCCCTGGCGGTGGCCATCTTCGTCGTCTGGAAGATGACCGGTCTCTACACCATGGTGTTCCTGGCCGGGCTGCGAAGCGTGCCGCGCGAATTTCAGGAAGCGGCCCTGATGGATGGAGCCTCAGCCACGCAGGTGTTCTCGAGGATCACGATGCCGTTGCTCCGTCCCATCACCGTGTTCGTCGTGGTGAGTGGCTTCGTCACCGTGATCGGCTTATTTGAACCCATCTTTATGCTCACCGGCGGCGGCCCGGCTGATGCCACTCGCGCGCTCCCGATTTTCATGTATGAAACATTTTTCCAGTTTCAGCGCGCCGGTTACGCGAGCGCCGCCGGCATGGTCTTTCTGGCAATCTGTCTCGTGTTTGCGCTGCTGGCCGCGCGGCAGTTGCCGTACTCATTCTACGAGTGACATCCGGAGGCCATTCGCGGATGCCGGGCGCGTACCACAGGTTGATCCGGCTGAGCCAGCACGCATTGTTGTCGGCGTACTCGATCTTCTCCCTGCTGCCATTTCTGTGGATGGTGTCTGCGGCACTCAAACGGCCGCAGGATGTCCTCACCGTGCCGATCCGGTGGATCCCCCCAGTCTGGCAGCCGCAGAACTTTCTGCGGGCGCTCCTGGAGCCCCGTTTTGCCGGAGAAAATCTGGCGCGATTCATGGCGAACAGCGTCATGGTCGCCGTCATCACAACGATGGCCTCAATCCTACTCTCCACGATCGTCGGCTATGGCTTCGCCAAGTTCCAGTTTCGGCTCCGGGACACCCTGCTGTGGGTCATGCTGTCGACGACGCTCCTTCCATTTTCATCCGTGATCATTCCGCTGTTCTTGATCGTCCGCCGCCTGCACATGATCGACTCGCTGTGGGCGCTGGTGATTCCTTTCGCGCTGACCGGTCAGAGCATCTTTCTGGCCCGGCAGTTCATCATCACGGTTCCGGGAGAGTTGCTGGATGCCGGCCGGGTCGATGGGGCCGGCGAAATGCAGATCTTCCTCAGGTTGGTCTTCCCGCTGCTCGGACCGGCGATCGTGACGTTGGGCATCACCACATTTCTGACATCGTGGAACCTGTTTCTCTGGCCGCTCGTCGTGCTGTCCTCGCAGGAGAGGTTCACGCTGCCTCTGGGGCTCTCCCTGATGGGACTGGGCTCGACCTTCTTGGTCGACTATCATCTCTGGATGGCGGCTGCCGCGCTGGCCGTCCTCCCGCCGCTGGCGGTGTTCTTCTTGCTCGAGCGCCAGTACATGCGAGGGCTTGAGGCGCTCTCAGGCCTCAAAGGGTAGGGCCGCGATGACCGAGCGGATCGTAGGCGCCTTCTTTTTCGCCGACAAATTCTTGCAGCTTCAGGCCTCCGATGCGGGTGCTGTTCATGTGCTCGAACGACTGGCAGGATTCGGCGTCAACGCGATCTTCACCGAGTCTGAGACGTACGATGAGGCGTGGATCCGCGTGGCCCATTCCCTTGGGCTGCGCTGGTTCGGAAGCATCGCCTGCTTTTCAGACCATGGGAACCGTAATAAAGCCGTCTTCGAGCATCCCGAGCTCTGGCCCGTGACAGCAACTGGGAGGCGTCGGGCCCCGATGGAATGGTACATTGGCATCACGCCGACCTACGAAGAGTATGCGCATCGCCGGTTGGATCTCGCGCTCCGGCTCGCTGAAGTGCACTCCTTTGACGGGTTGATGCTCGACTTCGTCCGCTGGCCCCTGCATTGGGAGCTGGAGTGCCGGCCGGGGGCCGACCCTCAGCACTGCAGCTTTGATGCCCACACGATCCGGCAATTCGAGCAGTTTGCCCAAGTGTCTGTCCCGGTGCAGGCGGTGGCGGGCCGGGCCTCGTGGATTCTCACGAATGCGCTGGAGCAGTGGACGGATTTCAAGTGCGCTGTCATCACGGGATTTGTCCGCGAGACGGTCCGGCGCCTTCGGAGCGTGCGATCTGATCTGCTGACGGGGCTGTTTGTGGTTCCGCTGGCGCCTGCTCAGCGTGAGCTGCTCGTCGGGCAACGGATCGCCGACTTAGCTCCCCTCGTCCAGTACGTTTTGCCGATGGCCTACCACGCCATCCTGCACCGGCCGGCCTCATGGGTGGCATCGACCGTCGGGGAGATCGCGCACGCTGCGCCCGGCAAGGCGCTCCCAGTGCTGCAGGTAGATTCCCGGGAAGGGCCGGCCCTCGGCAGCGATTGGGGGTCACCGGTCGCCGCAGAGGAGTGGGAGAGGATTGCCGGCGATACGTTGGGCTTGCCGGGGGTCGGGGGCTGTGTGGCGTTTACAGGAACTGCGCTCGAGTTTGACAACCGCGGCGAGACGCTGCGGCGTCTCCTCCAGCAGAACCACATGGCCGAGTAATCCGTTTTTGTTAGGGGTATGACGATGCTGAGGTTCATTGGACTTACGCTCATGGGAGGGATCGCTGGATGGGTGTGCTGATGTGTGTAATCGCGGTGCTTGTCCTGATGGCCGTCCCTGCACAGCAGGCCGGAGCAGCTGCGCAGTTCACGCTCTGGCCGGCGCAATTCGCGTACGGGACGCCGTCGGGCGATTTCGTATGGAACTCGACGATGTTTGGCCTCCGCTTCGATGAACCGCTCGGCCCGTTCGTGGGCCTGCAAACCAACCTGCGCTACGGGCCTGCGGCGAATCTCACGTTCCCAGGCAGCACACTTGCGGGCTACTACGGGAACACGTGGCTGGCTGACTCCGCCATCCACGTGGGTCTGCGCACTGGACCCGTGGGGTTCGGTGCGTTCGGCGGGTACGGCGGGCTCTTTTTCAATGCGAAAGGGCCGTCGGCCCCAGACAACGTCGTGCTGCGGAGTCTTGCCAGCCGGCTGGGTGTGGAAGCCACGGTGGCGACCTCTGGAGGCCTTACGTTGCGGGGAACCTACGCGTGGATCACCTCGCTGACCGCAAACGCCGACTTTTCAATCACTCCAAATCCCCCGCAGTCGTTCAGCGGGAACGGTAGCGGCAGCGACTATGAGATTCTGTTGCAGTACTCGCCGGTGCCGCTGACGACTGTATTTGCCGGGTATCGTGGCGGATCGTCACAGATCTCCTGGTCAGTCGGCCCCACGTCCAACAGCACCTTCCAGGGCTACCTCGTCGGCGTCGAGCTGCACTTCTAACCCGAAACGACGGAAACAGGAAACGAGGAAACGGGAAACAACTGAATAAGAGGTAGTCGCGTTTCCTGACTCCTGTTTCACGCGGTATGTCTGGCGCCGACAACTACTACGATCTGCCTCCGAATCTGCCGGTTCCTGTTGACGACGGCGCGTGCGGCCACCTGCCCGGCATGCGACTACCGACTGTGCCCCTCTCGTCGACGGCGGGCCGGCGGATCGATCTCGCCCGTCTGACCGGTCGCACGGTGGTGTACTGCTACCCGGCTACGGGGAAGCCCGGTGAGCCGTTGCCGCCGGGCTGGGATGCCATCCCCGGGGCCCGCGGGTGCACCCCGCAGTCGTGCGCGTTTCGTGATCACCACGGGGATCTGCAGGCGCAGGGTGTGCGGGTGTTTGGGTTGAGCACGCAGAGCACGGCCGATCAGCAGGAGGCCGCCGCGCGCCTCCGGTTACCCTACGACTTGCTGAGCGACGCGAACCTGGCATTCATCCGAGCGCTGCGCCTGCCCACGTTCGCGGTGGAAGGGCGGACGTATGTCAAACGGTTGACGTTGGTGATCCACGAGGGAGTGATCGAGCACGTCTTCTATCCGGTCTTTCCGCCCAACGCGAACGCCGGCGAGGTGATCCGCTGGCTCTCCGCCCATCCCCTTCCGGCGTAGTGGATCCGTGGCCGCAGACGCCGGACGAACTGGTGGAGGTGCAACTGCGCCTTGCCGCCTTAACGCCCCCGCTGTGGCGTCCGTCTGGCGCGTGCCGCGTGGGCGCGTGCTTCGTGTGTTTCCCCAGGGGCTTCGAGGGGCCGGGAGCCCCCGGCGATCGGGCCTGGGCCGCTGCGATCATCACCGCGGGACCGCAGGTGATCGCGCATGCCGTAAGCGAAGGCGAAGCAGCGGCGTCGTACCGTTCGGGATTCCTCGCCCTGCGTGAAGGGCCGTCGCTGGAACGCGCGGTCCGGGCGCTGCCGGAAATCCCCGACGTGCTGCTGGTGGACGCGACGGGACGCGACCATCCTCGCCGGGCCGGACTCGCCCTCCACCTCGGTGCTCGCCTCGATGTTCCGTCGATCGGCGTCACGGATCGCACGCTCATGGCCGAGGGCGCCTGGCCCCCAGACGAACCCGGTGCGACCAGCCCACTCCGCCTCGGAGCCGAGGTCGTGGGATTCTGGGTCCGCACGGTGCCTGGGGCGCGCCCGCTCGCCGTCCACGCGGCGTGGCGCACCGATCCGCAGAGCGCAGTGGAGGTCGTGCGGGCCGTGACGGCAGGCGTAAGAACTCCGGAACCGTTGCGTCTGGCCCGCCGGATTGCTCGGCAGGAGAGGGCACGACAGCGCCCAACCCCGATTTGACAGAAAGATGCATTCTCAGCAGTTGCTACGGGATGGGAGGAGGCGCGGGCAGGGGAGTGGGTGATGGTTCTGGGGTGTACGGGCCGCCGCCGGTCAGGGGGACGTTGAGGTCGGTCCGGCGGTCCGAAAAGAGCACCGGCAGCTGCAGGGCGGCGGGTGAAGTTCTGGAGCGCTTTTCAAATGTCAGCGTCCCTTCAACCTCCCCCTGAGGCTCCACATCAGCGGGCAGCGTGGAGCGAAGAAAGCGCACGGCGAGATCGCCGTCTGGACCGGACAGCGCAGCTGACCCGGCGAAAATCGTCGCCGTCGTGTCGGCTGTGTTGTGTACGGTCAGCGCGAGGGTCCACGCATCGGACACTTCAATCAGCTTCGACGGTGTGACGATCACGCCGTCGGCCTCCTGCCGGTCTTTGAAGTACCAGACCCGCAATGGTAACCCTTTCGCGGCGAATGCGGCGTAGGCGGCGTTGACCGCGGTGATGCGGTCGAGGAATCCAGGGTGGGTGCCTGCCCAATGGGTCTGTTCCTGGCTGCGGCCGGTGGCGCTGTTGAGCCAGGCCAGGGTCTGCGCGGCTTTGGCCGGATCGAATCCCGCTTCCACCATCATGTGGAGCGCCCCGAGATCGGCTTCGGTCTCTTTGTCCCGCGAGAACCCCAGCGTGGCCAAGTCCAGCATCAGCCGCAACAGATCCACCGCCGTGCGGTTGCCGGTGACAATGGCGACGACGAAGGACAGCAACGTCCCGGCATTGGCCCGCTCGATGAACTGGGCGAGGTGGCGCCTGGCCGTGTGTGTCATCTCATGGCCCAGCACGAACGCCCACCCCTCAGCGTCCAGACTCAGCCGGAGCATGCCGCGCGTGACGAAGATGTAGCCCGGTGTACTGATCGCGTTGGGAATTGGCGTATCGAGGATGATCAACTTGTACGGGATATTGGGCCTGCCTGAAAATGGCACCAACCGGTCGCGGATCTGCGCGAGGAATCCTTGCCACTCCGCATCGGCGAACACGCCGTAGCGGCTGATCAGGTCAGCGGCAACGGCGCGGCCGACCGCCAGTTCGTCGTCCTGGGAGATGGAGGACTGGGCGGTGACGGGGGCCGCCAGGACCAGGATGCCCAGGACGGCGGCGAGTACACGGATCGCGTTCGAGGACCTGCTCGCTCCCATGGCCGATGCCTCGTCTCTTGAGGTGTCGCCCCTCCCAGTGTATGTCCGTGGGCGTGGAGCGTCGATGGTCCTGTGACGCCTAAGTAGGGGTGGGACAGGGGGGTCGGACTAGTTGATGTAGTCGTTCTGCAACGCGAGGACGGCCTCCAGGTGGCTGTTGACGGCAGACAGCACCGTCTTGGCGCCGGCTGCCGGATCGTCGCCCGTGAGCTTCGCGATGCCCAGCAGGGTCTGCTCGCCGTCTGGGGAGAGGAAAAGCACCCTTACGCTAACCGCTTGGACACCCTGCTCGGCTTCGGACGCCAGCGGCGCAATCAGGTCCAGCACGACTCCATACCCGTCGGGCAGGAGCTGGGTAACCGCCTGGATCGTGGCTTCGGCCGCGACCGAGACGTACCGCGTCGAGTCGTTGCGCGTCACCGCCTTGCCGACAATGCGCTGACCGTTGAAGAGCAGTTCTACCGTGACAGTGGCGGAGAACCCTGCGGCGTCCAGGCTCACACCTTTGAGGATCACCCGCCGCCCGGCGGGCGTGCTGCGGATGATTTCCTGTACAGGCGAGGCGGCAGGCTCGGATCCGCTTCGCGGCGTCGGGATGGGATCGGCCTGCGGCGGCAGCGGCCTCTGCGCCCGGACAGGAGCTGCGGGGAGGCTGGGTGTGGAGGGCGCCGAGCCTCCGGTCGTGTGCAGTTTCACCAACGTCCGCAGTTCCGCCCGGAGGTGCTCCACGTCGGACGATGGATTGATGACGAAGGCCACCAACGAGTTGTCCCCGACGGGGTCAACGATCAGAGTCGACCCGGCGTCGAACTCCGCGAGGACGCCATCGACGTGACCGCGTGCGGGTTTATCGTGTGAGAGTTGCAGGGCGGCCGCGGCGTTGGCCGCCAGCGTCTCCAGGGCAACCGGCTGGTCGTCGTTCACGACAGAGTCGACGACCAGACCATCCCAGGTGGCGACCAGCGCGGTGCGTACGCCGAGATGGCTCAGGCGCTCCTGGGCCTCGGGATCCCTGAAAAGGGCCTGGAGGTTCTCCAGGCTCTCGAACTCTTTCAATTCAAGCACGGTCATTGGGGGACGCCACCAACTGGTGCCGGCGCATGCGTCCGCGCTGCTCGCCGCTGCTGCCGGTACCATCTGTTTGTCATAGCAACTCCTGTGCCGTCTTCCCTAAAACCTCGCAAAAACTGCCCGCCCGCACCGGTGACACCTACTTGCCCGTCGCGCCGAACGCTGTTGTGGCGTGCACCACCCGCTCCGGGGGGACGACACTGATCCAGACTCGTCCAGACGGTAGCTGCACCGGTTTCCCGTCCGCGTCCGTGAACACGGTGCGTCCTGACCCGTCGGGATGGCTCCAGGTGCCGTCTACCTGACGTCCGGCGGCGAAGACGGTAAGCCTTCCCTCACCTGTGAGGGCGATCCGGCTGGTGAGGATCGAGCCTTCATACACCTGCCACCACCGGGCATAGAGGATGACCACCGCGGCCACGTCGATCTGATGCCCGGTGAGGGCGTCCACCGACGGGCCTCCGTCGGTGAACCGCCGGTAGCGACCCGATCCCGGATCGAACACAAACTGAGATGTATACCCACGACCGTAGGGGATGGTGATTGTCACTGGCGCGGCAGCGGGCGCCAGGTCTGCGGTCGTCCACAGCCGCGGTGTCGATGGGACGGTCTCCGTCATATACTGGCGGAGCAGCCCGACCGACACGAACACATTGTGAGGCATCCGCCGCCTCGGATCCCGCCGGAATGGCCGCGCGTTCCAAAACTCATTGATCACCGTGCCGGCGCGCCTGTCGATAGCCGCCAGCGCGCTGGCGCTGGAACCGGAGTGGGCAATCGTGGCGCCGTAGTCCCCCGCGATGTCCAGAAACTGCAACCGCAGGCTCCGTACCGGGCCGACGGTGTCGGGACCCTCACCGCAGTATAAGGCGAGGAAGCGCGTGATCATCGCTTCAGTGGGGACTTCATAGACGATATCGGCCTCGGCGATGCCCCACTGCGGCCGGGCCGGGATGGCGTTGTCAACGACGACGCCGAGCCACGAGCACAGACGAGCCTGGGGAGCGGCCGGGCCGCGGACCCAGCTCGTCGCCAGGGGCGGCAGGCGGAACCCGGATGTCTGCGACCGGGTGCAACCGGCCACGGTGATAGCGAGGAGAATGGCGATCGCGATGCGTCTCATTGCGTCTTCTTGCGTCTTATTGCGTCCTCGCGTCCGTTGCGTCTAGCGCCCGGGGACTCAGTAGACGCAATAGACGCAATGAGACGCAAGAAGACGCAACAGGACGTTAGTTAGGTAGTGCCCGGCGCCTCGCGCCGTAGACGTTGGGTCCACGGCGGCTCCTCGAGGCGATCCCGCAGCCAGGCCGCGACCACGGCGAGGCTCTCTTCGGAGACCGCGTGGCCCATAGGAAACTCCCGGTAGGTGAGCGCGACGGGGAGCGCGGACAGCAGGTCCCGCGCCGCGCGGCCGTGGTGGATCGGGAGGATGGGATCCTCCGTGCCATGCACAATCAGGATCGGCAATCCCCGCATTGCACCAGGCGGCGCCGCCTTCGGCAGGATCTCAGGTAGGATCCGGCCGCTCATCGCGGCGACCCCCGCCAGTTTTTCAGGCCGCGTCAGCGCGAGTGAGAGACTCATGATTGCGCCCTGACTGAAACCCAGGAGGTAGACGCGATGGGGATCGGTACCGTACGCCTGGATGGTTTCGTCGATGAACTGCAGCAGCGTGATCCGGCCGCGTTCTGCTTCGGCGGGATCGATCACCGGTACCTGGGGGTCCAGCGTCACGTGATACCAGCCGTACATTCCCGGGCCCAGCTGAATCGGCGCGCGGGCGCTGACGATGTAGAAACGGCCGTCCAGGTATGGCGCCAGGCCGATGAGATCGCCTTCATGGCTCCCGACCCCGTGGAGCAGCAGTAAGAGTGGGGGCGGACCCGAGGATGGCGCTCTGGGAGGCTGCGTGAGATGAACGAGAGACAGCCTTTGGGCCGCAGCCATGCAGATGGTGTTTGCTCTTCAGGCAGTTGACTCCTTGACCACGAGGCGGTACGAGGAACGATGGGGGCAGCGCAGAAGTGTGGGGTCACAGTGGCAAACCTCGGGTTTGTTGGATTGGGAGTGATGGGGGGCCGCATCGCCCGCCGGTTGCTGGCCTCCGGCCATCGCGTCACCGGATACAACCGCACCAAGGCAAAGGCGAAGTGGCTGCTCGATGCGGGACTGCAGTGGGCCGGTAGCCCGCGGGCCGTTGCGCAGGCCGTCGACGTGGTCCTCACGATGCTCACCGACACCGCGGCCCTCCAGGCCGTCGCCCGTGGGCCAGACGGCGTCTTGGAGGGCCTGGGTCCTGGCAAAATCTATATCGACATGAGCACCGTCAGCCCAGCAGCCAGCCGTGAGCTGGCGCAGGATGCCGTCCGGCGCGGGGCGCACATGTTGGATGCGCCGGTCTCCGGCAGTGTTAGCACCCTGGAGGAGGGAAAGTTGTCGATCATGGTCGGCGGCGACCGCGCCGCCTTCGAGCGGGTCAAACCCATTCTCCACGACATCGGGCCCACGGTGAACTACGTCGGCGGGAACGGCCAGGCCGTGCTCATGAAGATTGCGACGAACCTCAGCCTGGCGGTGCAGATGCTGGCCTTTAGCGAAGGGGTGGCACTGGCGGAAAAGGGTGGAATCCCGCGCGAGACCGCGGTGGCGGTGCTGCTCAACAGCGTGATCGCATCTCCAATGTTGAAGTACCGGGGACCGTTTGTGCTGCGGATGCCGGACGAGGCGTGGTTCGACGTGACGATGATGCAGAAAGACCTGAGCCTGGCGCTGGAACTCGGCCGGCAGACGTCGGTGCCGCTCCCGACCACGGCGGTGACCAACGAATGGCTGTCGGCCGCGCGGTCAATGGGATTGAGCCGCCAGGATTTCGCGGCGGTGTGCGACGTGATCGCGCATCTGGCCGGACTCCGGAAGGACGCGATCCAGGATCCTAAAACTGAAGCGCGGGCCCAAAGGACGAGTAGTCGATGAACAGGGATCAGTACCTGACGATGTACGCGCAGATGTATCGCATCCGCGTGTTCGAGGAACACGTCAACGAGTTGTATACCTCGGGGAAGATGCCTGGTCTGGCGCACCTGTATATAGGCGAGGAAGCCGTGGCGGTTGGCGTGTGCCAGGCGCTGCGGCCCGACGACTACATCACCTCCACGCATCGCGGCCACGGCCACTGTCTGGCCAAGGGGGCGTCGGCAGACCGGATGTTCGCCGAGCTCTTGGGCAAGGCGCCGGGGTATTGCAGCGGGAAGGGCGGATCGATGCACATCGCCGACCAGGAGCGCGGCAACCTGGGGGCCAACGCCATCGTGGCCGGTAGTACCGGGATTGCCGCCGGCGCGGCCTTTGCCGCCAAGCGCGCGAGGAGCGACCGGGTAGCGGTCTGCTTCTTCGGCGAGGGCGGATTGGGCCAGGGGATTCTCTACGAAGTGATGAACATGGCCGCGCTGTGGACGCTTCCCGTCATTTTCGTCTGTGAGAACAACCTCTACAACGAGTACACGCCCTATGCCGAGACGACTGCGGGCGATCTCCTAGCGCGGCCGCGGGCGTTCGGCATCGTAGCTGAGGAGATGGACGGTCAGGATGTGCGCGCCGTCCATGCCGCCGCTGACCGGGCCGTGGCGCGGGCGCGCCGGGGCGAGGGCCCGGCGTTCCTGTTGTGCCAGACCTATCGATTCCTGGGGCACCATGTCGGAGATGTCAACCGCGGGTACTACCGGACCAAAGATGAGGAGCAGCGGTGGCGGGCTGAGCGCGATCCGCTGCAGATCTTGATGACATGGCTGATCGCGGAGCGGATTGCGACATCGGAGGAGTGCGCACGGGTTGGTGAACAGGTGCGCGCGGAGGTCGCCGCAGGTCTGCAGTTTGCCCTCGCCGCGGCCTATCCAGATCCCAGCGAGGTCGACACGCATGTCTACGCCTGAAACGCGAACCTACACAAGCTACACAACCTACACAATCACCTGCAACAACACACTCACGCTGGTAATTGTGTAGGTTGTGTAGGTTGTGTGGATTGTGTAGGTAGAGGTGTTACCGATGACCAGTGACCCCGCATCAACCGTTGTCGCCACCCGTGAGATTACGTTTGGGCAGGCTGTGCGGGAGGCGCTGGCCGAGGAGATGCGGCGGGATCCCACGGTGTTCATCATTGGGGAGGACGTGGCAGAGGCCGGTACGCCGTTCAAAGTGCTGTCCGGCCTGGTGGAAGAGTTCGGGCCGGCGCGGGTCATCGACTCGCCCATCTCCGAAGCCGGCATCACGGGGCTGGCGGTCGGCGCGGCCATGGCGGGGATGCGTCCGGTCGTGGACATCATGTTCGGCGACTTCATCACCCTGGCCATGGACCAGATCGCCAACCAGGCCGCCAAGGTGCACTACATGTCCGGCGGCAAGTTGAAGGTCCCGATGGTCGTGCGCACCACTCTGGGGGCCACCCGCCGCTCTGCCGCGCAGCACAGCCAGAGCCTGCAGGCCTGGGTCAGCCACGTACCGGGGCTAAAGGTCGCCCTGCCGTCAACGCCCTTCGATGCCAAGGGACTCTGGAAGACGGCGATCCGCGACGACAACCCCGTCGTCATCTTCGAGGACAAGTTGATGTACCCGCTGAAAGGGCCGGTGCCTGAGGGCGAGTACGCGATTCCCTTCGGGGTCGCCGACGTGAAGCGAGAGGGCCGGGACGTGACGATTGTGGCGACCAGCAGCATGGTGCAGGTAGCGCTCCGCGCCGCGGAGATGCTGTCGCCGCTGGGCATCAGCACGGAAGTGGTCGATCCGCGCACGACGGTCCCCCTGGACGCGCGCGCCCTGGTCGACTCGGCCCGGAAGACCAGCCGGGTCATTGTGATGGACGAGGGCTACGAGCGCTACGGCGTCACCGCCGAACTCGCCGCGGTTATCGCCGAGGGAGCCTTCCACTATCTCGACGCCCCGGTCAAGCGCCTGGGGGCGATGCACGTGCCGGTGCCATTCTCGCCGGTCCTTGAAGATCTCACCGTCCCCACACCGGAGCGCGTGGTGGAAGTCGCAAAAACGTTATGCGGAAAAAGATGAGTCTCCCCAGTCTACCCGGTCTTCCCAGTCCTCCCAGTCTCCACAGTCTAACGATTCAGAGCGGAACGCATTGGCTTGTAGACTGGGAAGACTGTGTAGACTGGGAAGACTGGGGAGACTCGTAGTTCAGAGGGGGTCGTGAGATGGGCATCAAGACGTTTGGGCTCATGGCGGTGGACTGGGAAGAGCGGGTGAACTTCGAGCGCCTGCGCACCGAGCGCTTGGCCCGGGTGAAAAAATTCCTGGAGGCCTCCGACCTGGGCGCGTTGCTCTGCTTCGACATGAACAATATCCGGTACATCACTGCCACGCACATCGGGACGTGGGCGATGGACAAGCTGGTGCGCTTTTCGCTGCTGCCGCGCGGCGACGATCCCATCCTGTGGGACTTCGGCTCGGCGGCGCGGCACCATCAACTGTACAATCCCTGGCTGGGCGAGCGGTCGCGGGCGGGTATCTCAACGTTGCGGGGCGCCTACCCGGAGCGGGCGAAAGACGTGGCCAGGAAGATCCGGGTCGAGCTGGAGGCGCGAAAGTTGCACCGCTCGCCCCTGGGGGTCGACGTGATTGAGATTCCCGTGCTGGAGGCGTTGCGCGGAGAAGGCCTCACCGTGGTCGACGGCCAGGGCCTGATGCAAGAGGTCCGCAAGATCAAGACACAGGACGAGATCACCTTGCTGGCAACGGCCTGCATGATGGTCGATGCCGCGTATGAGGAGCTGTACCGGGTGATGCGGCCGGGCATGCGGGAGAACGAATGCGTCGGCCTGGTGAGCAAGGTGCTGTACGATCTCGGGTCCGAGCATGTGGAGGGCGTCAACGCCATTTCCGGGGAGCGCTGCAACCCGCATCCCCATGTGTATACCGATCGCGTGCTGCGTCCCGGCGATCCAGCTTACTTCGACATCCTGCATAGCTTCATGGGGTATCGCACCTGCTACTACCGGACCTTCGTGGTGGGCAGCGCGTCGCCGGCGCAGGTCGATGCCTACACGCGGTGCCGGGAGTATCTGGACACGGCGATCGGCCTGATCAAACCCGGCGTGAGCACCGCGGATGTGGTGAAGGTGTGGCCGAAAGCGGCGGAGTTTGGATTTCCGAACGAAGAGGCGGCGTTCGCCCTACAGTATGGCCACGGCGTGGGCCTGTCCATTTGGGAGAAGCCCATCTTTAGCCGGCTGGTGTCCATCGACTATCCGGAAATCATCGAGGAAGGGATGGTGTTCGCGCTGGAAACCTTCTGGCCCGCGAGCGACGGATGGTCCGCGGCGCGGATCGAAGAGCAACTCGTCGTGACCAAGAGTGGCTGCGAGGTCATCACCCGCTTCCCGGCCGAGCAGCTGCTGGTCGCCGGCACACGCTACCAGACAGCCGGCGGGCCGTTGCCGGCCACGCGCGAGACTCAGTCCAATCTCAATCGCGCCGCATCGAGCACCCTCGAGGCGGTCGTCACGAGCGCCCGCCAGGAGGGGAGTCGAGTCCGGACATAACGTCTATTGCGTCTTGTTGCGTCCATTGCGTCCGGAGAGTGCATTCTGGAGACGCAATAGACGCGAGAGACGCAACGAGACGCAACGAGACGCAATGAGACATGAGGTTCGTGTGTGCCGACGAATGTGATCATGCCGGCGCTGGGGATGGCCCAGGAGACGGGCAAACTGCTGCGTTGGCTTGTGGCCGAAGGCCAGCCGGTCGCGCAGGGCCAGCCGCTCATGGAGATCGAGACGGACAAAGTTACCGTCGAGATCGAGTCGCCCGCCTCTGGCATCCTGGCTGGGATACGCGCACGCCCGGGTCAGGAAGTGCCGGTCGGAGACGTGGTGGCGGTTGTCCTGGCCCCGAATGAGCCACCGCCGCCCGCCTCCACAGAAACGGCACGGGCGGCCGCGCCACTGCCTCCCCAGATTGGCCGGGCCCCGGCGTCTCCAAAGGCACGCCGGCTGGCCCAGGAGCTTGGTGTGGATCTGGCGACCGTGGCCGGCTCAGGGCCGGGTGGGGAAATTAGCGCCGCGGACATCATGAACGCGAAGGGCTCCTCGCAGGCATCCGGCGCGCTTCCCGGTGCGGTGGACAGCGTGTGGAGGGTCATGGCCGACCGGCTGACCCGCAGCTGGACCACCGCCCCGCATTTCTATCTCGCCCGGGACGTTTCCGCGGCACGGCTGGTGGCACGGCGCGGGCAGCTGCAGCCGCAGGTCCCGTCGATCACATACACGGACCTGGTGATCGTGGCGGTGGCGAAGGCGCTGCGCCAGCATCCCCGGCTCAACGCGCGCTGGGAGAACGGACAGATCATCCCATCTGGCCAGATCGGGATCGGCGTGGCGGTGACAACCGAGACCGGTCTCGTCGTGCCTGTGCTGACAAGGACCGACGAGCGGAGCATCGAGGACATCGCGCTCCTGCGCTTCGACCTGGTGACGCGCGCACAGGCCGGCCGGTTGCGACCGGAAGATGTCGCCGGGGGAACCTTCACCATCAGTAACCTGGGGATGTACGGCGTTGACGCCTTCTACCCGATCCTCAATCCCCCACAGGCCGCCATCCTCGCCGTGGGCCGGATCACCGACCGGGTTGTGGCGGTGCATGGCATCCCCGCGGTTCAGCCGATGCTGACGTTGACGCTCTCGTGCGACCACCGGGTGGTCGACGGTGCGGGGGCCGCCCAGTTCCTGGACACACTGGCGCGAGGGATCGAAACGGCCGGGGACGCCGTCCCGTGAGGGCCACAGACCCTACTGGCGCCGTGCCGCCCGCCGGGCCTGCCGCGGGCCGGTCGATGGTGGCGATCAAGCAGGTCAGTAAGAGTTTCGGCGCGAGTCGAACGGAGGCGCTGCAGGCGTGCACCCTCGACGTTCCGGCCCACGAGATCTTGTGCGTGATCGGCCCCAGCGGGTGTGGGAAGACCACCCTGCTGCGGATCGTCGATGGGCTTATCCGCGCCGACCGAGGGCAGGTCTTCGTCAACGAGACGGAGGTGACGGCGCCGCGGCCGGACGTGGCGATGGTCTTTCAACACTTTGGACTGCTGCCCTGGAAGACCGTCTACGACAACGTCGCCTACGGGCTGCGGGTCCAGGGGCGTGCGGATGCGGACCTCGCGGACGCGGTGTCGCGGTACATCGACCTGATCGGCTTGCGGGGGTTTGAGAAGAACTATCCGTACCAGTTGTCCGGCGGCATGCAGCAGCGGGTCGGCCTCGCGCGCGCGCTGGCCGTCAACCCTGAGGTGTTGCTGATGGATGAACCCTTCGGGTCGCTGGACGCCCAGACGCGCGAGCTGATGCAGGAAGAGCTGCTGCGCGTGTGGCGGAGCCAACCCAAGACGATGCTCTTCGTCACCCACAGCATCGACGAAGCCGTCATCCTGGGGGACCGGGTGGCGCTGATGACCCGGCGGCCCGGCCGCGTCAAGGAGATCCTCGAGGTCGGCATTGCCCGGCCTCGGGATCCTGAGACCGTGCGCCGGTCCACGCGTTATCTGGAACTGCGCGAGCACATCTGGCACCAGCTGAAGGTCGAGGTCGTGGGAGGGAACGGCCAATGAGCGCAGTCGCGGAGCAGGGGAGAGCGGCGGGGCGGCGGGAGAGCGTCGCCGGACTGCCACCCGCGGGGATCCGCTTTCTTTCCGTGATGGTGGGACTCGTGGCCTGGGAGGCCTACGGGCGTGCCCTCCATTCGGTGATCTTCACGTATCCGTCCGCCGTGGTGCGTGCCGGCTACGAGCTCATCGTCTCTGGAGAGCTTCAATTTTATTTGAAGAGCAGCGTCATCGTACTCTCGTTGGGGCTGGTCCTGGCCATCGTCCTGGGGATCCCGCTGGGCATTCTCATGGGCCGGCGGGCCGTCATCGAACATGCCGTCGATCCGTACGTCAACGCCCTCTACGCCACACCGCTGGTGGCGGTAATCCCTGTCATCGTCGTCTGGCTGGGCTTCCAGACCAAGGCCAAGGTCGTCCTGGTGTTCTTGTTCTGCATCTTCCCCATTCTGATCAACACCTACCAGGGGGTGAAGAACACCGACAGCCGGCTGGTGGAGGTGGCGCGCTCGTTCTGTTCCAAAGAATGGCGGTTGTGGCGAGACTTGATTCTCCCCTCGTCGGCGCCCTTTATCCTGGCCGGGATCCGGCTGGCCATCGGCCGCGGGCTGATCGGGATGGTGGTGGCAGAGTTCTACACCACGATCACAGGGCTTGGCTACATGATCGTGCAGTATGCGAATACCTTTCGCATGGACCGGTTGTTCGTGCCGGTCGTCGTGCTGATGATCATGGGGGTAGTGCTGACCGGCGTGCTGCGGCACCTGGAGCGCCGGATCGCCCCCTGGTTGTATGTCGCGCGGGAGGAGTAAAGGCGATGGGGAGGTGGGTGATGGGGAGGGGCGTGGTTCGATCGATCTGTGTGTTGGCCGCCGTCGGTCTCCTGGCCGTGACGGCGGGCCCTGGAGCGGCGCAACCGAAGCTGAAACCGGTTGGGTTTGCCATGCCGACAACGCCGCCCAACCTGGTGCACATTCCGGTCTGGGTCGCCCAGGACGCGGGGATCTTCGCGAAGTACGGCATCGAGGCCAAGATCTTCACCTTTGAGGGTGGGCCGTCGGCCTTGCGGGCCCTGATCGGGGGCGGCGGCCAGATCAACGTGGCTGCGCCCGGCATTCCCCCGTTTGTCGCCGCCCTGGCGCAGGGCTCGGAGCTCAAAGCGATCGGGACCTATGCGGTGCGGCACCCCGTGGCCATGGTCGCGCAGGCCGAGATCCAGCGGTGCGAGGACCTGCGGGGCAAGAAGATCGGTACGCCCGGCGGCACCGGGGCGTACTCTGAGGTGATGGCCCGTGGGATGCTGCAGTCCTGCGGACTCACCCCGCGCGATGTCTCCTACGTGAATATCTCCACTGCCGCGCGCGTGCCGGCGCTGGCGACCAATCAGATCGACGCCATCGTGCTGCATGTGGATCAGGTGTACGAGGCGGTGAAGGCGAAGTCGTCGCTGCACATTTTGGGCCACATGGCGCAGGTGCTGCCCAGGGGCTGGTATGCCGCGTACGTCACCACCGGCGATCAGATCCGTGATGATCCGAAACTGCTGGAGAACGTGGTCATGGCGCTGGTGGAGGCGAACCGGTTCATCTATCAGAATCGGGACAAGACGATCGATATCGGCGTGAAGTACACGAAATTCAGCCGGGATATCGTGGAGAAGACCTACGATGACCTGGCGCGCATCGGCATCTGGCCGGTGAACGAGGGACTCACCCCCGACCTGGTCACAGCGGGCATCGAGACGGAGGTGGCGTTGGGAACGATTAACGCCACCATCAAACCCACGTATGAACAGGCTGTGCAGTGGGGATTCCTGCGGGCGGCGATCACGAAACTGGGACGGTGGACGGGCGACGCCCGGTGGCACTGAGGGCGTAGGCCTCTCCGTCGCGGGGCTCCGGGGTCGGACATCCGGAGCGCCGTCGCCTCATGACCGTGAGCGAGACGTTCGACGTCGTCGTGGCAGGAGCCGGGCACAACAGCCTGGTCGCCGCCGCCTATGTGGCCAAGGCTGGGTTTCGCTGTGTGGTGCTGGAGGCGCGCGAGCGCATCGGTGGTGACACCGCGACCGAGGAGCTCACCCGCCCGGGATTCCAGCATGATACCTGTTCCACCGCGCACAATCTGATCCAGACCAGCCCCACGCTGCGGGCGGACGAACTCGGACTGTCTGCCTACGGGTTGGAATACATCCACCCCGATCCGGTCGTGCACGTGCCGTTCCCGGACGGTACCTGGTTGACCCAGTGGTGCGATCTGGACCGCACCTGCGAGGAGTTTGGGAAGTTTTCACCACGCGACGCGGCGGCCTTCCGGCAGATGATGACCGAGTACGATGCCGTGAAGGGGATCTTCGGCGCCTACCGGTACACGCCGATCGGGTTCGGTCCAACGCTGCTGGAGTTGATCGAACGCCATCCGCAGGGGGCGCGGTGGGTCCGCCGCCAGGCGCAGAGCGGATGGGAGATCATCCGGGACGCGTTCCAGGACTGGCATACCCGGGCGTTCATGCTGTGGATGACGTTCATGACCATGCAGCCGCCCGACCGGCCCGGGACCGGCTGGCTGGCATATTCCATCCCGTACGGGCGCCAGGCGCACAGCTGGACCATGCCCAAAGGCGGATCCGCCGCCCTGCCGCAGGCGCTGGCCCGCTGCATCGAGGCACATGGCGGGGTGGTGCTGACGCGCAAACCGGTGGTGCGGTTGCTGATCGAGGGAGGCCGGTGCGTGGGGGTCGAGACCGAGGACGGCGCGGCATATCGCGCGCGCCACGCCGTCCTGTCCACCATCCACATCAAGCACCTGGTAGAGATGGCCCCTAAAGACGCATGGGGGGAGGAGTTTCTCGCGGGGGTCGGGTCCTGGCAGGCCGGCGTGTCGATGTTCGTCACGCACTACGCCACCACCGTGCCGCCGCAGTTTCCCGCCGGACAGGGCACGATCACCTCGGTGGCCGCCGGAATCCCCGGCTCGGTGGACCGGATGTTGCGGGTCGGCAACGAGTTTCATCGCGGGATCGTGGCTCTCGACGATCCGGTCCTGCTGGTGGTGTGTCCTACCGTCGCCGATCCCTCACGCGCCCCCGCCGGCAGGCATACCCTCAAGGTCATTGGGTTTCAGCCGTACGAGTTGCCGGAGGGGCCGGCGCGCTGGGACGAGATTGAGGCCGGTGTGTCCGCAGCCAACCTCGCGCAACTGCGCCGGTACGCGCCGAATGTGACCGATGCCACGATCCTGGGCTCCCGCATCGAGAGCCCGCTCGGACTGGAACGGTTGAACCGGCACAACTGGCATGGCTCCTGTCACGGCGGCGACATGAGCCCCGCCCAGTCGGGACACCTGCGGCCGGTGCCGGGGTGGGCGCAGCACCGGCTGCCCATCCCGGGGCTGTATCAGACCGGCGCCACCACCCATCCGGGTGGGTCGGTCTCTGCGGCTCCCGGCCGGAACGCGGCGATGGTCCTGCTGCGAGATTTGGGCACCAGCCTTGAGGCCGCGATCGGCGATGCCTGACGATCGGACCACCGACGCGATCGCGCATTGGGCCCCCCGGTTCATCGCCCAGGGGGTCGACTACAACGATTTTGTCCGCACTACCGCGGCGGTAGAGCGCTGGGAGCAGTGGCTCGATGCCTGGGTGGCCACCGGGGATACGCATGCGGAGCTGGCGGCGGACGCCGAGCGAAGGCGCCGCAGGCTCACGGCCGGCGAGGCCTACGTGCGGGCCGCACTATGCTATCATTTCGCCACATTCGTGTGGTTGGTCGACCTGGCCAAACGGAAGGTCACCGCTGAGCGCGCTGTGCGCACTCAGTATGCCGCGCTCAGCCTGCTGGACCCCAGCGCGCAACGCCTGGAGATTCCCTTCGGCCACGTGACGATGGTCGGCAACCTGCGCCGGCCGTCACCGGCCGGCCGGTATCCGCTGGTGCTGCTGCTGCCGGGGCTGGACTCGACGAAAGAAGAGTTCTTTCATTGGGAAAATGTCTTTCTCACTCGCGGCTTGGCGACACTGTCGCTGGACGGACCGGGGCAGGGAGAGACCGGTGAGAAGATGCCCATTCGGCCGGACTATGAGGCGGCGGTGACGGTGGCCCTGGACGCGGTGCGGGACCGGCCGGCCCTCGATCTCAGGCGCATTGGGGTGGTCGGCGTGAGCCTGGGCGGCTACTACGCGCCGCGCACGGCGGCGTTCGAGCTTGGCGTGAAGGCAGTGGCCGCCATCGGCGGTCCCTACAACTTTGGGGAGTGCTGGGCGCAATTGCCGGCCCTGACGCGGGAAACCTTCGTGTACCGCAGCGGCGCGCGCGACGAACGGGAAGGGCAGGCCAAGGCCTCCCAGCTCACGCTGGCGGGGATCCTGCCGAAAGTCAAAGTCCCGTTGCTGGTGGTGTTCGGCAAGCAGGACCGCCTGATTCCCTACCGGCAGGCCGAGCGCGTCGTTGCCGAAGCGCCGAATGCCACACTGGTCATGTACCCGGAGGGCAACCACGCCTGTAACAACATCCCGTACAAGTACCGGCCCCTGGTCGGAGACTGGATGGCCGAGCAACTCCGCGCAGATGCCTGAACGCGCGCCGAAGTTTACCGCACATGAGATGGCGCGCCGGTGGAGCCTGGCGCGGGACCTGATGCGCCGGCACGATCTTGGCGCACTCGTCGTGTTTGGAACCTCGGGTGTGAATCGCCACAACCAGGCCAATGTCTTCTGGCTTACCAACCACCTCGATCTGCATCATACCTATCTCGTCGCTCCTTGCGAAGGATCGGTCGAGCCGGTCCTGTATGTCGGGTTGTTGAATCACGTCCCGGCCGCCCGGGAGACAAGCGAGGTACCGGTGGCGTGGGGCGGCTACGATCCGGCGGCGTCGGTGGCGTCCCGGCTGCGCGCCCTCGGTCTCGGCCGCGGGCGCGTCGGCCTGGTGGGGGTGAATGCCACCTTCGACATCGGCATGCCCTACCAGCACTACCAGTCGCTGCGCGCAGCATTGCCGGAGTTGCACGTCGAAGACGTCACGGCGGAGTTTGCCGGATTACGGGCAGTGAAATCTACCGAAGAGATCGCCCGGCTACGCACCGCGGCGGCTCTCACGGACACGGCGATGGCGGCGGTGGCCTCAGACGTGCGGGAGGGGATGCCGGAGTACGTGCTTCTGGCCATCATCGAAGGCGCTTCCCGTGCTGCCGGCGGGCAACCCCACATCGCCTTTCTCCGCTCGATGCCGATGGATAATCCCACCGGATGCGTTCCGGCGCAGAATCCCTCTGGCCGCCGCATCCGGCGGGGGGATGTGATCATCACCGAGATCAGCGCCTCATGCTGGGGATACTCCGGACAGATTCACCGGCCGGTGTTCGTCGGCGCAGATCCCACTCCGTCGTGGCGGCGCATGTTCGAGACGGCGTATGAAGCCTATCAGCGGATGGCAGGCGCCGTCCGGCCGGGGGCGGCGGTGCGGGAGATCATCCGCGCCGCGTCGGTGATCGGGGAGCGAGGCTATCGGATCTATGATGATCTTGTGCACGGGTACGGTGTGGATATCCATCCTCCGGTCATCGACCGGAGCTGCTGCGACTACTGGCCCTGGGATGAGGCGCGTCCGGCGCCGGAAGGGCGGTGTGTGGAGCAGAACATGGCGATTGTGATCCAACCCAATCCGGTCACACCCGACGAGCGGATGGGGCTGCAACTCGGTGCGCTGACCGTGGTGAAGGATGGCGGAGCGGAATGCCTCCACGGGATCCCCTTTGAGCCGCTGCTCGCCAGAGGCTGAACCGTGAGCGAATCTACGACACGCTGGATCGGTCGGCCGATCCGCCGGCGCGAAGATCCCCGGTTCCTGCGGGGGCAGGCACACTATCTCGATGACATCATCCTGCCCGAGATGACGCACATGGCGGTCGTCCGCAGTCCCGTCGCTCACGCCCTCATCAAGAAGATTGACCTCTCCGCGGCGCGGCGCCACAGCGGCGTGCTGGCGGTCGTCGCGGCCGACGATCTCCTAGGGACTGTCCGGCCCGCGCCGCCCAATCCGGTGGAGGGGGCTGAGATCACGGCGGTTCCCCATCCGGTGCTCGCCTCCGGGGCGGTGCGTTACGTGGGCGAGCCGGTCGCGGTCGTCCTCGCCGACACCCTGCCGGCCGCCCAGGACGCGGTTGAGCATGTCGCGGTCGAGTACGAATCGCTGCCAGCGGTGACCGATCCGCGCCTAGCGTTGAGGGCGGCGGTGCGGCTGCATACATCACTGCCGGACAACGTCTTCTCGCGGTGGCGGCGGAGCCAGGGAGATGTGGACGGTGCGTTCGCGCGGGCCGCCCGCGTCGTGCGCCAGGAGTTCCGCATCCCGCGCCTGGTGGCGGCGCCGATCGAGACGCGCGGGGCGATCGCCGCGTACGATCCCGGCGCGGACCTCCTGACGATGTGGGTCTCGGCGCAGGATCCACACAGACCGCTCAGTCAGTTGAGCCGTATGCTCGGCCGTCCTGATGACCGGATCCGCGTGATCGTTCCGGATGTCGGCGGCGGATTCGGCAGCAAAGGCTCTGTCGCGGTCGACGTCGCCGTCGCCGCCTGGCTGGCCATCCACACCCGCCGTCCTGTGAAGTGGGTGGAGACCCGCCGCGAGAATCTGGCCACCTCCTATCAGGGGCGGGGGCTCGATGTGGAGATGGAGCTGGCGCTGGACGCGGCGGGCACGATGCTCGCCGTGCGGGCCCGCATCATCGCTGATCTCGGGGCCTACCTGTACCCGCCCACGGCGATGGTGCCGGTGACTACCTCGATGCTGCTGACCGGTGCGTATGCCATCCCCAACGCCAGCGTGGAGATGCTGGGCGTGGCCACCAACAAAGTCCCCACCGGTCCGTACCGCGGTGCTGGGCGCCCCGAGGCGGCGTATCTGGTCGAACGGATGGTGGATCTGGCAGCCCGGGACCTGAACATGGATTCTGTGGCCCTCCGCCGCCGGAATCTCATCGCCCCGGACCGCTTTCCGTACCGCACGCCGCTGGGATTCACATACGACTCGGGTAACTACGGCCGCGTCCTGGATCGCGTGTGCGCGCTGCTCGAGTATGATCGGTGGCGCCGGGAGCAGGCGGAGGCCCGGCGAGACGGACGGCTGCTGGGGATTGGCACCGCCATCTACGTGGAGCGCGCGGGGAGCGCGCTGTGGGAGAGCGCCGCCGTGAATGTGACGCCGGCAGGCCGGGTGGTGGTGCGAATGGGCTCAACGCCCAACGGTCAAGGTCACGCCACCACATTCAGCCAGATCGCCGCCGAGGTCCTGCAGGTTGACCTCGAGGCCATTACCGTGGAGCAAGGGGATTCGGCCATCGTCCCGCGCGGGGTCGGTACGTTCGGCAGCCGCTCGACAACGATCGGAGGATCGGCTCTGCTGCGAGCGGCGGAACGAGTGAAGGCAAAAGTGGTCCGGATCGCCGCGCATCTGCTCGAGGCACGACCAGATGATATCGTCTGGTCGGATGGGCGGCTTTCCGTACGCGGAGCTCCCGACCGTGCCCTGACTCTGCCGGAGATCGGGGCCGCCGCCTACCAGCCGGGGCGTCTGCCCGAAGACCTGGGGATGGGCCTTGATGCCATGGAGATCTTCCGCCTGCCCGGTCCGGTCTTCCCCTTTGGCGCGTATGGCGCCGTGGTCGAGATCGACCCGGTCACGGGTGAGGTCCGGATGCTGCGGTTGGTGGCCGTGGACGACGCCGGCCGCATCGTCAATCCGTTGCTGGCGGAAGGGCAAGTCATCGGCGGATCGGTCCAAGGGCTCGGTGAGGCCCTGTTTGAGGAAGCAGTCTATGGCGAGGATGGCCAGTTTCTCACGTCGACATTTGCGGAGTACGGGATCCCGCGCGCGGTGCAGGTGCCGCCCGTGGCAAGCGAGTTTCTGGAGACTCTCTCTCCGCTCAACCCTCTAGGTGCCAAAGGGATCGGCGAAGCCGGGTGCATCGCCACTCCCGCAGCGGTCGCCAACGCCGTGATGGATGCGCTGGCGCCGCTCGGGATCCGCCACCTGAACTTCCCCTTCACGCCCCGCCGGGTGTGGGAGGCCATCCTGCAGGCGCGCCGAATTCGAAAGACTTAGCCCCATTCGTGTCCGGGTGTTGGAGGCGAAGATGAGCGTCTATCTGGTCCTCAAGTACATTCACGTCCTCGCGGCCATCGTCGCCGTGGGCGCGAATGCCACCTATGGTGTCTGGATGACGCTGGGGGCCGCTCAACCGGAATCTCTCCGGGCCATCCTGAGGGGAGTGCGCTTTCTGGACAACCGCATCGCCAACCCGGCCTATGGCCTGCTGCTGATCACCGGCCTGGCCATGCTCTACGCGGGTCACCTGGCTCTCGCCACTCCGTGGATTGCTACAGGGCTGGGTCTCTTCATTGTCGGCATGGCGATTGGCGCCCGGGGCTACACCCCCGCGTTACGCAGCCAGATCCAGGCCCTCGAGGCAGGCGGACCGCAGTCTGAGGTCTACCGGCGGGCGTCAGACCGGGGCCGCACGATTGGGCTGGTCTTCATGCTGCTTGTCCTGATCATCGTGTTCCTCATGGTGACCAAGCCTGCGCTGTGGGGTTAGGGCGGATCACCGAGGGCAGAGTGCCGACTCCGTCGTTCTCCGTTGACCACGTCGTCATCTTTGTCGAAGATCTCGGCCGGGCGTCGGACGATTACGCGGCGCTGGGGTTCACCATCGTGCCGGGCGGCGTGCACGCGGACGGGCTCACGCATAATGCCCTGATCCCATTTGCGGACGGCCGGTACCTGGAGCTGCTGGCGCTGACGGCAACGTGGAAGCGGCGTGTGTTCCGGGCGCTGGCCCGCAGCGGCCTGGACCGTGTCCTGACGCGCCGGTCGCCGCTGCTGGGCCGCGCGTTGCGGCGGATCCGGTCGGGCGGGGGGCTCGCCGACTTCGCCCTGGCCTGTTCCCCGCTGGGTGGCGTCGTGGGCGCCGGCGAGATCGATGGGCCTGTAACAGGCGGTCGCGTGCGCCCCGATGGACAAGAGGTTTCGTGGCGGCTTGCATTTCCGCGGGCAGCGGTGCTGCCTTTTCTCATCGAGGATGTGACGGCCCGGCACCTGCGCGTGCCCCCCAATGTCACGCACGCCAACGGCGCAGCCGGCGTGCAGGCGCTGACCGTCGCCACAGGGAGTTTCGACCGGTCCGTCGCATCCTACCAGGCGCTGCTGGGTCGTGAGCCGTTCGAGACCGTGGCACCGATTCCGCGTTCGCTCGCGGTCGAATTCAGGCTGGAGACGGTGGCGATCCGGATCCTGGCGCCAATCGGCCCCACGCACCCCCTGCGCGCGCCGCTTGCCCAGCGGGGCGACGGGCTCTACGGCGTCGTGCTGCGCGCGGATCGGGCGGCGAATCTCGATCCCGTGCGGGCGCACAGGGCACTGATCACACTGGCCAAGAGCTAAACGACGGGAACGCGGGAACGGGGGAACGCGGGAACAATAACCCGCGACATACAGGGATGGACGTCGCCATTATGGTGGAAGGGCAAGACGGGCTGACCTGGCCCAGGTGGCAGGGGATCGTCAAGGCGGTGGAACGTCTGCGCTTCGCCGGGTTGTACCGGTCCGACCATTTCACCAACGCCGCGCCCCCCGACAAAGAGTCTCTTGAGCTCTGGACGTCGCTGACCTGGCTCGCGTCCCACTCCAAGCGCATTGAGTTCGGACCGCTGTGCACCCCGACATCGTTTCGACACCCCGCATTCACGGCACGGATGGCCGCCGCTGTCGACGATCTCTCGGGCGGCCGCCTGACGCTGGGGGTGGGGGCGGGCTGGCAGGAACGAGAGCACGACCACTTCGGGTTTGATCTGCTCAGCATGACTGAACGGTTTGCCCGGTTCCAGGAGTCGCTGGAGGTAATCTCACGACTGCTCGCGTCCGACGAACCCGTCGCGTTTTCCGGCCGATACTACCGCATGCGCGAGGCCATTCTGCTGCCACGCCCGCGGCGTCCCGGCGGCCCCTCGATCCTCGTCGGCGGGAACGGCGCGCGGCGCACGCTGCCCCTGGCGGCGCGGTATGCGACGGAGTGGAATGCCACCTTTCAGACCCCGGAGAATTTCGCCCGCCTCAACCGGCGCCTGGATGACCTGTTGACCGCTCGAGGCCAAAGCCCATCGTCTGTGCGGCGCTCGATGATGACCGGATTGGTGTTTGGGCGGGATGATGCCGAGGTGCGCCGCAGGCTCGAGGAGCGCGGTCGTTCGCGGGAGGAGTCGCGCAACCGCGGTGTGCTCGTGGGGACACCGGCCCAGCTCACCGACCACCTGAGTGCGTTGCAGGGCGCCGGGCTCCAGCGGGTGATGCTGCAGTGGCTTGACCTCGACGACCTGGATGGCCTGGAAGCGTTTGCCGAGCTGGTCGCCAAGCCGTTTCGAAGAACGAAGGCGCCGTCGCGCGGTCGCGCAGGCGCGGAGTGATGGAGGAGACGGATCATGCGCGGGATGGGACTCTTTGGGACGATCCTCGGAGCGATCTTCGTCCTCGCGTCGCAGCGCAGCCCGGCCGCACCAGAGGCCTACGTACTCCGTGAGTACCCCGTACCGGCAGGCTCGCACCCGCACGATGTGGCACCGGCCGCCGACGGAGGTGTGTGGTACACGGCACAGACCGCCGGCGCGCTGGGGCATCTGGATCCGGTCACCGGGAAGACCAGGTACGTGGAATTGGGGGAACGCTCGGCGCCGCACGGTGTGATCGTCGGGCCCGACGGGGCGCCGTGGGTGACCGATGGCGGGCTGAACGCCATCGTCCGCGTGGATCCCAGGAGCATGAGCGTGCAGCGGTACCCGCTCCCGGCGGACCGGGGCTGGGCCAATCTGAATACCGCGACCTTTGATCATCGCGGCATTCTGTGGTTCACCGGGCAAGGCGGGGTCTACGGGCGCCTCGATCCGAAAACGGGGAAGGTCGAGGTGTTTGACGCACCTCGGGGAAGCGGTCCGTACGGCATCTGCACCACCCCCAGCGGGTCGGTGTACTACGCGTCCCTGGCCGGCAACTACATCGCCAGGATCGAGCTCACGACCGGCCGGGCAACCATCCTGGAGCCGCCGACGCCGCGGCAGGGGGCGCGGCGCGTGTGGGCGGATTCGAAAGGTCGCCTGTGGGTCAGCGAGTGGAATGCAGGCCAAGTCGGATTGTATGACCCGGGCACGGATCGCTGGCGGGAATGGCGCCTGCCGGGGTCCACTCCGATGGCGTACGCCGTGTTCGTCGATGGTCGCGACGGGGTGTGGTTGAGCGATTTCGGGGCGAACGCGCTTCTGCAGTTCGATGCGGTGCATGAATCGTTCGCCACGCTGAAGCTTCCCAGCGCAGGGGCCGGTGTGCGCCAGCTCCTCGGCCGGTCCGGGGAAGTGTGGGGAGCGGAATCGGGAACGGACAAGCTGGTTGTTGCGCGCCCCGCCAAATGAGACCGCGTGGAGACTCTGCCCCCCTCACCCTTTATCCCTCTCCCTCCAGGGAGAGGGGAACATGGTTGGGCGCTGCCGCGCCTTCTCACGAGCCTAGCGGATGCACGCGAAGCCAGGACGCCGCCAGCGCAGCGGTGAGCAACAGGGCGGTAATCCCCGCGAACGCAGCCGAGACCTCTGTCGGCCGGCGTTCCCACCCCAGGCTGCGCGCCAGCTTCCGGTATACGTCGCGCAACCCCTGTGCCGACGACGCGTGATAGTAGGTGCCGCCGGTCAGGCTGGCGATCGTCTGGAGCGTCTCCTCGTCCAGCGTGCCGCCGATTGTCCAGGTGTTGTCGGGCGTCACGCGCTGGCCCACCCCGACGGTATACACCGTCACCTGTTGCTGGGCTGCAATAGCGGCCGCCTTGAGCGGGTCCATGCCCGCGTTGCTGCGGCCGTCGGAGAGCAACACTATCATGCCGGGTGGGAGCGGGAGTGCGGGCGCTGCGGGCAGGGTGCCGTTGGGATCCGGCCGCACGCGGCCGGGAAGGGCGGCGACAGCCTCCAACAGCCCGTCGCCGATTGCGGTCCGGCGCGCCGTACTGACGCCGTCGATCAGCGCCTCGATGCGGGCGTGGTCGGTTCCCGGCGGGGCGAGCAAGGCCGCATATCCCGCGAACGCTACAAAACCGACGCGGACGCTGGTCGGGAGGGAGCGCAGGAACGCCTTCGCTGAGGATTTTGCCGCCTCAAGGCGCGAGGGGGCAATGTCGGTCGAGCGCATGCTCCCGCTGACGTCCATGGCGAGCATGATGGCGGATCGGTCGGCAGGTACCGGCAGCGGAAGCACCGGCCGGGCAGTTGCCACGATGAGCACGATGAGCGAGAGCGCGAGGAGCGCTGGCGGCAGGTGCCGCATCTTGCCGCCGCCTTTCGCGGCGATGAGCGTTGCCGTCGTGGAGAGTATTACCGCATGCCGGCTCGTTCGTTTGAGTACGCGCACATAGAGCACGGCAAGCAGGGGGATGCTCAACAGCACCCACAGAAACGCCGGCCATACAAAGGTCGCGCCCATGGTTTCCTGGCGAAACCTTCGGTAGGTCGGGGCGCATGCCCTCTTGGGAGGAACGCGGACGGTCTGCGCTGTCGTTATTTGTCTGGAGGGTTGCCGTGGTGGCAACAGTGAAGATCCGGCTGGACAACTGGATGCTGACGGGCGCCGTCGTCGCCGGCATCGCGGTGGCAATCGGCGCGCTGGCGATGCCGCGGCAGAAACTTCCTCACGTCGGGGACCACTGGCACGCCCGGTACCTGGTTGTCATCTGCGGCAAGCCGGTGCCGGATCTGCCGTCTACCGGGGGCCCGATTCATACGCAGGGCGACGGCCTCATCCATGTCGAGCCGAAAACTTCCGCTGAGGCCGGAGGGCACGCGAACCTCGGCCGGTTTTTTGCGTCCGCGGGCGTCGCATTCGCCAGAGACCGGATCGCGTTTCCTACGGGGCAGGGGTACCGGGACGGTGACCGCTGCCCAGACGGCGCCACAGGACGCATCCGGTTGTTGGTAAACGGGCGGCCGCACCGGGCCTTCGAGCGCTACGTTCCCGCTGATGGCGACACCATCGTCGTCCAGTTCGGGCCCTGACCATGCCACGTAGAGAGGGTGCGGAGCGCCCAACCATGTTTCCCTCTCCCGCCGGGAGAGGGATGAAGGGTGAGGGGGTCAAGATGCAGATCCTCTCTCTACTGTGCATCGTGACGACCATCGTGGCCATGAGCACCGGCGTGTGGGCGCACGCCCGGCTCCTGCGGTCAGACCCCGGGGCCGGCGCGGTGCTGACCGTACCACCCAAGGTGGTCCGGGTCTGGTTTGACGACGAGCTCGACCCGGACCGCAGCACAATCAGCGTATGGGACGCACGCGAGCACCGCGTGGACGACGGACGCGGCGGCGTGGACCTGAGCGACCTGGACCGCAAGTCGATGGTGGCGCGTCTGCGGGCGGCCGACGCTGGAACCTACACCGTGCGCTGGCGGGACGTCTCTGCCGATGATGGCTTTATTTCCCAGGGCCGCTTCGTGTTCACCGTGAGGCCGTAACTGATGCGGATATGGCGCGAAGGAGTGCGTGCGGCGCTCGGCGCAGCGTTAGTGCTGGCCGTTGTGGTTGGAACGGCCTCAGCCCACAGCATTCTGCAGCGGTCGATCCCTTCAGCCAACGCCTCTCCGTCCACCCCGCCACGCCAGGTTGTGCTGGTGTTCAGCGAACCGGTCGTCGCCGGCCTGAGCACGGCGACAGTCGTTGATCGCCAGGGCGCAGTCGTCTCGCAGGCCGTGGCGGTGGCCGGAGATGGCCGCGCGCTTGCCATCTCGGTCGGTCCCCTTGCGACGGGTGTCTACACCGTGCGCTGGAGGGTGCTCTCTGCCACCGATGGTCACACGACCAGCGGGTTCCTCCTCTTTGGGGTCGGTGAGCGGCTCCCGGCAGGTGGAGCGGCGGGGACCGGTCTGATCGGTCCCCCGGTCTCGCAAGTCCTCGTGCGGTGGGTGAACTTTGCCGCGGCCATGTTGCTGGCGGGCACGGTCTTCTTCGAGTTCCTCATTCTACGCCCCCTGCGCCCGCGCCCTGACACCAGCGGGGTGCTGCGGGCCGCGACTGTCACCTCGGCGGCCGTGCTCTTGGTCGGATTGACCGGCGAGTTTGTGCTGGAGGCGGCGATCTTGCTGGATACGCCGGTGACCGGGGTATGGCGCAGCGGAACGCTGTGGACGCTGCTGGGCGGAACGAAGACCGGCTGGAGCACGCTCGCCCGCGCCGCCGGCGCGATCATCCTGCTCATCCCACCATCTTCCTCGGGGCGAATCCTCCGCGCGGCAATGCTCATCTGGTGCGTCATCGTCGGTGTCACCGCCGGACTGCTGGGCGGGCCGGTCGCGCTAGTAGGGTCGGTTCACCTGGCCGCGCTGGTCCTGGTGGCGTCGGTGTATGGACTGGTTAGTGTGATGGCTGCGGTGATCGTGCCGAAGATTCCCGATGCGGCCGTTCCAGAGTTCCCGATTGTTGCCCCCATTGCCGCGGCGGCCATGCTGGCGGGGATCACCGTGAGCTCCCATGCCGTGGGCAGCGGGCCAGCTGCGGCTGTCCTGGACTGGCTGCATCTGCTCGGGACTTCGCTGTGGATAGGTGGGCTTGCGCCGTTGTGGCTGGTGCTGCGCCACGCGCCAGCTGCGGACCGCGCGTCCGTCGCGCGGATTCTCGTCCCGCGGTTCTCCAGGCTGGCCGCGATGGCCGTGGGCATCCTGCTGGTCACGGGCGTGTACAGCGCGCTGGTGCATGTGGGGAGCCTGCCGGCGCTGACGGTCACGCCGTACGGGCGGACGCTGCTGGTCAAACTGCTGTTTGTCATCCTTGCCGTCGCCCTGGGCGCCTATCACCGGTTTGTGATGCGGCCACGATTGGAGGGCCCGCAGCCCGCAGATCACGCACCGCGCGCCTTCCTGCGCAGCCTTGCGGCGGAGGCTGTGCTGGGAGCGGTGATCCTGCTCGCGGTGGCGCTGCTGACCATCACGCCGCCTGCGGCGGTGACCATGCCGGTTGCGGCGCGGGCGCCGCTGGTCCTGGCCGGGCTGGCTAGCGCGTTCCGCGTGGACCTGACAATTTCTCCCGCAGAGCCGGGATGGAACCGCTTTGAGGCGATGGTTCGCACGGGGGAAGAGCCGGTGCCTCCTGAGGGGACGCGCATCCTCCTGCGATTGACCAAGCTCGACGAGGATCTCGATCCGGTGACGGTCACACTGCAGCCGGATGGAGGTCGGTTTACGGCCGAGGGCGGGGAGCTGGGCGTTCCCGGATGGTGGGAGGTGCAGGTGATCGTCCGGCAGCGCGGCACCCGGGATGCCACCACGCTGTTCTCGCTCAAGCTCGGCTCGGTCTCTGGCCGGCCCGACGCACAAGCGCGGCGGATCCTCATGCAGGCACGTGAGACGGCCTCGCGCGTGCGGACGTGGCGCGAGCGCGAGCAGATCACCGACGGTTCCGCAGGTGTGACCGTCACCGACCTGGAGATGATGAAGCCCGACCGCGTGCACTACCGGACGGCCGGTGGTGCTGAGGCCGTCATTATCGGTGTGACGCGGTTGTACCGGCAGGGCGGAGGACCCTGGGAACGCGATATGCTCCCGTCCGCCATTGTGCTGCTGGGACCGTATGTATCCTATCTTAACAATGCGACCGCGATCTCGCTGGGAAGGATGGGCCGCTGCGACGAAGAGCGCTGCCGCATCGTCACGTGGACGCTGTCATCCGGCAACGCCTCATTTGCCGCCTGGATCGGGCTGGACACATTCCGGATCTACCGCCTCTACATGGCTGCCCCGTTTCACTACATGACAACCCAGGCATTTGATCTCAACGCGCCTCTGCGAATTAACCCGCCGTAGAGAGCAGCTGTCTAGGCTCTTTCTTCCGGTGGTACAACATCGGCGGGGACGGAGGGGAGGGGAGCTATGCTCTGTCGGTCGTGCGGCCGGATGAATCGCGATGAGGACTTATTCTGTAGTTCTTGCGGTGCCAAACTCCTGCGATCGAAAGTCTGCCGGGCCTGCGGTGCCAAGAACCGCCACGATGCGACGTTCTGCGGAACCTGCGGCGCGAAGCTCCCCGATGACGGCATGCACTGCCCCTCCTGCGGCCATCCGGTCGCTCCACGCTCGCAGTTCTGCCCTAACTGTGGCACGCAGGTGGTGGAAGGCATTGTCTGTGGGACCTGCCACTCCGTCAACCGCGATGATGCGCGATACTGCGCGTTCTGTGGGGGCGCGCTGAAAGTACCCGCCGCTGTCACCACTTGAATCTCAATAGATTCGAAGAGTGTAGTGCGTTCAAGCGAGTCCCTGTTGGGCCAGGAAGGTGTCCGCCTCCTGCCGGGAGGGGAAGGATACCTGCGTCCCGATGCGCGTGACGGAGAGGGCGGCCACGGCGTTCGCACGCCTGACGGCGTCCAGCAGGGGCGCACCTTCCCCCAGGAAGACGGCGAGACTGCCGATGAACGCATCGCCGGCCCCCGTGGGGTCCACCGCGTCCACCTGGATGGAGGGGATGTGGTGTAACGCTCCCGCCTCGAGCACCAGCGCGCCGCGCGCCCCGAGCGTGATGATGACCACTCGCGGACCGCGGCCAAGCAGCAGGCGGCCCGCCACCCCCGCCTCATCCATAGTCGTGACCGGCCGCCCCGTAAGCGTTTCGGTCTCGGTCTCATTGGGCACACAGAAATCACAGAGACCAAGGAGCTCGTCCGGCAGGGCGGCCGCAGGGGCCGGGTTCAGGATTGTCCGCACCCTGGCGGCCTTGGCGACGCGCAATGCTTCCAGCGTCGTCTCCATGGGAATCTCCAGCTGGCAGATGAGGACGTCGGCGGCCTGGATCACTTGGGCGCTGCGGTGGACGTCTTCCGGTGAGAGCCCCATGTTGGCCCCGGGGACAACCACAATGAAGTTCTGGGCGTTGTCGTCCACGAAAATTGGCGCGACCCCCGAGAAGCGCGTCTCCTCGAAAAACACATGCGTGGTATCCACACCCTGCTGGCGGTAGTTGCCGAGCGAGCCCTCTCCGAAGACATCTCGTCCCAGTTTGGTCACCATCGTGACCTGCGCGCCCAACTTCGCCGCCATGACCGCCTGGTTGGCCCCTTTTCCTCCGTAGCCCATGTGGAAGGAGTGGCCGACGATCGTCTCACCCAGTCGAGGCAGGTGGGGGACTCTGGTGACCAGGTCAATATTCGTAGATCCGACCACGCAGATTGTGGGCCACGTGCGGGCCATGCATGCCCTCCGTGTTCGAGCTGCCAATGTCGGGGCCGGGTTCTTCCTCAATGCGGGCCCGCTGTCCTGCTGCCTGGGGCGCGGGGTCTAGGATACCCGCGGCTGAGGGTAGGTCTACGGATAGGACTTTAGCCGTTCGGGAGGTTCCTATGTCCTTAGGCCAGCCGATGTCGCGGTTCGAGCTCCGTACCTGTCCGAAGTGCGGAGCGGTGCAGGAAAGCCCTGGCTCAACGGTCTGCGAGCAGTGCGGCACAGATATGCGTGTCGCCTCAATGCAGTTTCCCTCACAGCGTCCACCTTCTTCCCCGCGCGTCAGGATTCGTTTTCGGGCGCCGGCCCATCTCCTTAGGCGGAGTGTCAGGGGGCTTGTGGTCCTCGCTGTGCTCGTCGTGGGTTTGAGCTTCGTGCCTGCGGTGAGCGCGCGCGTCCCCGCGATGAAAAAGATCGCTGTGACGACGAGGACAGAACTGCTGCGCGCAGAGCAATCGCTTGCCAGGTGGGTGCCCTGGTTGAAGCCGTCAGCCCAGAGACCACGACGGACCTCCACATCGCCCACCGCGCCGAAGGCTGCGCCGGCCAAGAAGCCGGCCGCGACTGCCCAGAAATCCGCGCCTTCCCGATCCGCGGCGGTCCAGGCGGTGACGGTGAAGTCCACGCCCATTGGGGTGACCGTGCAACTCAACGCGCGGGCAGTTGGCAAGACCCCGATGACGCTCAGACTCGCGCCTGGGACGTATAAAGTAACCTTCAGCCGGCCTGGCTACCTCTCGGTCACACGTACGATCACGGTGAAGGCCGGTCAGGCTGCGTCGCTGAACGTGACTCTCGTCAAGTCTTCCTCTGCTCCCGCTCCAGCCCCCGTAACGACGACCCCCCAACCGCCGCCCGCCACAGGTGGCGCAGGGAAATAAGGAGGGGCGGCTCCTTCAGGCCCTCATCCCGTCTAGCGCCTCTTCTGTGCGTGCCTGCAGGACTCGTCCACCCCTCGGTGGATGGATGCATTTGCGGCCGAATGTCGGTATATATGAATTAGACGGATCTTGGCCGGCGGCTGGTGGACCGGTGACCGTCGCTGCCACGACAGGGGGCCGCACATGATCATCAGGGCACTTCCCGGAGTCAGAGAGTTCGTCCAGCCACGCATTGCGGTGCTCGCCAGTGGCGCATTTGACCCCCTCCATTACGGCCACATCCGGTACGTTCGGGCGGCCGCAGAGCAGGCTCGAGCGGAGAATCTCCCGCTGGTCGTGGCCGTGGCCCCCGATGACTACGTCAAGCGGCGGCACCCGCTGGTGCAGCCGCTTGAGGGGCGGATGGAGATGCTGGACGCGCTGCGATGGGTGGACTTTGTCGTGCCCCAGGGCAGCGAAAGCCTTGCCAGGGCCATTCGGGAGATTCGCCCCGTCTATGTGGTTAAGGGGACAGATTGGAAGGTGCACGGCTTACCTAAAGACGAAGTCGAGGCCGTGGAGGAAGTTGGAGCGACGATTTCATGGGTGGACGTGAGCCCCGTAAGCAGCAGTGAGTTACTGCATGCGGCCTTTTGGCGGTTCGCCGACGAGTGGGTCGGGCGAACCTAGGATCAGCCACAGGTGAGGAGAGGGTATCTCCGATGAGGAACCTGTTCGTGCTGGTTACGGCAATCTTGATTGTGATATTGTCGACGTTTCCTGCCCTCGCCGATCGAGGCATGCCAGGGACAACCTTCCCAGAACAGCCTGGAGATCATCTCGCCAGGGCGTGTGAGGCCCGCGCTGCGAATATTGCGGCCGGTCACGGTGTCGAGAGGTCGATTGTCGCGTTTGCAATCTTCCTGGGGCTGTTCTTCGACGCCTGCCTCGGACTCTAGCTTCCGACAATAACATTAGCCTGTCGCGCGTACACGCGCACTTCGGCGTGCGTCCGCCCAGCCGACACCGGCGCCGATCGCCACCCGGAGACGATCGGCGAGCTGCGCCTCGTGATACTGAATGTGGCGAATATTGACGATCTGGTGCTCCATCTTGGGAATCTTGTACCAGCTGAACCCGCTCCGCGGATTGTTCAGGTCGAGCGCATCAACGGCATCATCGACCAGTGATTCGCAGATACTCCAATAGGTGAGCACCTCCGCTTTGGTGTACGGTCGCCTGGTCCTCAAGGGTTTGTCCATGTGCTGGATTCCCCTCTGCTGGTGGTCCCAAGGGCGAAACACCCGGTTATTTGGCTGGAGATACAGATGGGTGTAGAAGAGTGTGTGGTACGCGATCCGCCAGAACGGATTCGCGTGATCGCTGCGGGCGGTCCACAGATCGTCGGGGCAGCGCCGAATTGCCGTCCGGAGCATTGCAAGGGTAGCGTGATACTGGCTCTTCAACGCGGACCGAAGGGCCTCCATTGGAATGGTGCTGTCGGCTGGGCGTTTCCGCTGGACCATGGTGCGACTCCTGGTGAGACGTCGTGTATGTGTCACTTGGATTTCGCAGGCCGGACATCCTACCACCAGGGCGACCCTTGCTAGGGGTAGTAACGGCGGGGGGCCTGCCAAATGCACAGTTTGTGGTACCCGCAACAGATTCTCTGTAAGCCGACATAAGCCCAAAGATTGATATATTCTCGCTGCTTTAGGGGCTTTACAGCATATCTCATCCAGCATTTCCACCATGCGCTGTAGAGGAAATCCCGTAGCAATCTCAGGGTTATTACCGGAAATAATACATGCGGGTCTTACCTGACATATCCTAAGGTCTTTGCTGGATTGAGAGCCATCTGGCGGAAAAGGAGGAGGAGTCAATGACGTCCCGTTTCGTAAAATTAATGCTTGGTTTCCTGGTGGTTCTTGCGGTAAGCTTCGCGTTCGCGGCCAAAGCAACGGCGGCCCCGCCCGCGGGTCTGAACTGGGAGGTCCATGGGACCGGGAGTGGCGGCGTGAGCTTACTCACGGGAGGGTCCTCGGGTGGCCCGGCGATGCCCCAGCACATTGGCAACGCTACTTACTCCTTGAGCATTGCCACCCCGGCAGCATCCTCTTCCAACGGGGCCGGCGGATTCTGTGCCATCGCCACCGGTTCGGGCGCCATCACCGCGGCCGATGGAAGTACGATTTTCTTCCTCACCGTGGGCCTGCTCTGCAATGAGAGCGGCGCCCTCTCGCCCCTGCACTATAATGCGACGTACCGTATTACAGGGGGGGACGGTCGGTTCTTTGGTGTTCTCGGCGGTGGAAGCCTGACAGCAACATTTGGCTCGCCACACTTCATCAAGATCGACGGGACCATTACTGGTATCTAGTTCCGGCTGCATGTCGGGCTACCCGCGAGGCGTCTCGGAGTCGGCGAAGGCTTCGTGGGTAGCCCGTGGTCGACGGTAGCCTGCCAGGTACCGAGGGATCTGAACCCCCGGCCTAGTCGCGCGTCGCGACCCCCACGAGCTGTGATCCAGAGGATGGGGACTTGACCCCGCGGCCTTGTCGGTCGCCGCGACCCCCTCGAGGCCGGGGGTTCACACTCCACAATTCTTCCCATGTGAAAAGCTGGCGGGAAACTACGCCCACCCGCTTTTCACATGGGGTGACCGAGGGGACTTGAACCCCCGACCTCCTGGGCCACAGCCAGGCGCTCTAACCAAGCTGAGCTACGGCCACCACGATCAAATGGATTCTAGCACACGCCATCGGGTCTAGGCTGCCCAGGTCGGGGCAAGTGTAATGGTGGGAGCACTAGCGCCCCGAAATCCCGGCTCCCCTAATCGAATACCGACCTCCGGGGACAGCGCCACTGGGGACTTGTCATGTACGGACGGCAGCCGCTGAATGATCTCCAGCTGCTTACCTGTCCGAAGTGCGGGGCGCCCCAAGAAAGCCCTGGCTCCACAGTCTGCGAGCTCTGTGGCGCGGACCTCCCGCACCCTGGCGTCAAGAGGCCGGCAACTCCTCATTCGGCCCTCCGACTCAAGCACTTCCTCCGCGGACCAGTTCGCCTGCTCACACGGGGCGTCTCGGCGATGCAGCTCTTTGTTCTCTTTGCCGTTCGCGCCACAACCTTTTTGTTGCTACTGACATCTCTTGTCGTCGGTTCCAGCTTGATCCCTGCAGTGAATGCGCTTATTCCGGCGACGCAAGCCATCGCGGGACCAGCGAGGGTGGGGCTGCAACGCGTCGAGGATTGGGCTGGGAGGCAGCTGGCGGATTGGGAGGCAGAGCCTCAACGCCAGCACCTCTCCACACAGTCAGCGGCCAGCCTGCAGAAACTCGCGGCCCCCCGTTTCGAAGCAACTCAAGCGGTGATGATTACCTCTGTGCCCAGCGGAGCCACAGTTCGGGTGAACGCGCGCGAGATAGGGAAGACCCCGGTGACGCTCAAGCTTACGCCCGGGACCTACAAAGTGACATTTAGCCGGCCGGGCTACAGAAGTGCCAGCCGCACGATCACCGTGGAACGAGGGAAGGCCGCGTCGCTTGGAGTGAACCTCGCTCGGGAGCGCCCATCTCCTCCGCGACCCACGCCACCTTCCGGACAGTCTCGGGGTATGAAGAAGCACGACTCCAAACGGGATGGCGAGCCCTAAGGCAGTCCGTCTAAACGCGACTTACCCTTGTCCCTCCGGGCAAAATGGCAGGTATAAAAGGCAAAGCAGCGTAAGTTGACCAATCGTCGTACAGACCGCCCTACTGCGTGAGCGTGCGAGTGTCGGAAGCTCTAGTGGTTGGAAGGAGGGTGCTGGCATGGTCAGGACTCAAATGGTGTTCTTGGTCACGCTGGTCCTCATCGTAGTTGGCGTCAGCCCATCTGCGGGGGCTCCGACTGCCTATGTAGTGAATCTCGCCGACGGCGTCTCGGTGATTGAGACAGGCACGAACACCGTCGTGACGACCGTCACGGCTGGAACCGGCCCCCAGGCCGTCGCCATCACGCCGGATGGCAGATTCGCCTATGTCGTCAATCTCACATCCAACGACGTGTCGGTGATCAACACCGCTACCAACACCGTGGCGGCGACAGTCGCGGTGGGATTCGGCCCATTTGGGGTAGCCATCACGCCGAATGGAGCCTTCGCTTACGTGACGGCGTTTGGCGATCGCTGCGCGAATGGCGGCGTCTGGGTGATCAGTACGGCGACGAACGCCGTGGTGGCAACAGTGCCGTTGGCGGGGTGCACCACGGGGGTGGCCATCGCGCCGGATGGCGCGCTCGCCTATGTGGCCAACAACTCTTCGAGCACTGTTTCGGTGATCGAGACGGCCACCAATCACCTGGTGCTGGCGGTACCAGTTGGGAGTAGCCCGCAAGGTGTGGCCATCACGCCCGATGGCGCATTCGCGTATGTCACCCATTCGGCGTTATCCGGCACCTCCGCGAATTCCGTCTCGGTGATCGAAACGGCCACAAACACGGTGGTGGCGACGGTATCCGTAGGCGCTGTCCCTGTGGGAGTGGTGGTCACACCGAACGGGGCCTTCGCTTATGTGACGAATAGCAACGCGAACACTGTGTCGATGATCGAGACGGCCACGAACACGGTGGTGGCGACGCTGGATGTGGGGGTCGGTCCGCTGGGCATCGCGGTCACGCCGGACGGGGCCTTCGCCTACGTGACGAACAGCAATTCAGACAGCGTCTCTGTCATCGACACGGCGTTGAAAACCGTGGTGACCACGGTGCCTGTAGAGGTTGGTGCTGGCCCCCGGGGCATCGCCATCGCCAATCTGGACACCACGCCTCCTGAGACGTCCATCGAGAGCGGCCCTGCGGAAGGGTCCCTGACCAACAGTCCCCAGGCGGCGTTCACGTTCTCGGGGACTGATGATCGGACTCCGGCCACGGCACTTGGATTCAACTGCAGCCTGGATGGCGCGGCCTTCGTGGCCTGCGTGAATCCCCAGACCTACACAGGTCTGGCAGACGGCCAGCATGCCTTCATGGTCCGGGCCGTTGACGCCGCCGGCAACGTCGATCCCACTCCGGCCACCCGTACGTGGACCGTTGACACGACACCGCCGGACACGTCGTTGTTGAGTGGGCCCGCCGAAGGCTCCGTGACCGCCAGTGTCCAGGCGACGTTCACCTTTGCGGGGACTGATGACCAGACCGTGTCGTCCTCACTCACCTTCATCTGTATTCTGGATGAAGTGACCTCAGCCGTCTGCGCAAGCCCTCAGACCTATGTGGGCCTCACGGAGGGCCGACATGCGTTTACGGTAGCAGCCATCGACGCGGCCGGCAACACCGACTCCACTCCGGCCACCCGCACATGGACCGTCGACACGACGCCGCCTGCGCTCTCGGTCGCAGCGACCCCTTCGGCCCTGTGGCCTCCGAACCATCAGCTCATCGAGGTCACCGTCGCCGTATCTGCCACCGACAACGTCGGAGTGGCCAGTGTTGTCCTTTCGAAAGTTGAATGCAGCGAGCTGGGTCAGGCCGCGTGCCCCGCGGACGTTATCCAAGGAGCGGACATCGGCACGCTGGATACGCAGATCTTCCTGCGCTCAGAACGTACAGGAGGCTCCGAACGAACGTACACGTTGACGTACCTGGCCACTGATCTGGCGGGAAACACAGTGACCGCTACTGCGACCGTGGTCGTTGGCAGATTGCCATAAGGCGCCTGCTTCCAACAGACTTCCGGCGATCGTCTGATCCTGCAGGGGCTCCGCGAGGCCGATTTCGAAGGCATCGCGGAGCCTTGGCATGCCGTTTGCTCTATTTTCTGGCGCACAGCGATGTCGATCCCGTTGCCCCGGCCGTCCGGTCCCACACTGCTGCGGCGGTTTACGCTGCTCAGCCTCGGCACGACCATTGCGGTCGGCATCCTTTTTGGCGCGATTACCGCCCGTCTGGTTGAAGACTTTGCCCTTCGCCGGCAGAGCAGGGCGACTGCCACCCGCGTGTTGGAAATGGCGGGCGCCCGCCTGAGTGTGCAGGACTTTCTCCACATTCCGCCGTCCCAGCCTCAGTTCGAGCGTGCCATGCGTCCGCTGGTCGGGAAGATTGATATCATCCACATCACCGTCTGGAACCGCCTGGGACAAGTCCTGTACAGCGATGGCCGTGTGGGGTTTGACACCCCCGTGCCACCATCCGCCTTGCTCACATCAGCGCTCAGCGGACGGCTGCAGTGGCGACTGCTTCCTGCGGCGAATCCGGGCGCCGGCAGCAATCCGCCACGCCTGGAAGTCCTCGTGCCTGTGGTGGCGTCCAGTGTACCCCAACCGGTTGCCGTCTATCAGGTCGTTAGCGACCTGTCGGATCTCGCCCCGGCGCTGTCCCGCCTCACCTGGTCGGTGCTTGTCAGCGTGATCCTGGGCGTCCTGATGCTCTATGCCGCATTGTTCACCATCGTCCGGAAGTCCTCTGGGGACCTCGAACGCCAGGAATGGGCGTTGCACCGATCGTTCATCGGGATCATCAGGTCTCTCATCAATGCGCTGGACGCACGCGACATGGCCACGGCGCACCACTCCTCGCGGGTGGCCGACAACGCCGTGCTAATCGCCCAGGCGATGGGGTTGGATGAGGTGGCGGTGAGCGAAGTGCAGGTGGCGGGGTTTCTCCACGACGTGGGAAAGATCGGAATCCGTGACGACGTGCTCACGAAACAGGGCCCGCACAACGCCGAGGAGCGGGCGATGATGCGGCGTCATACCATGTTCGGATACGACATCCTCGAGCCGGTGCCCATGTCGGAAAGCATCAAGCGAGCCGTGCGTCATAGCCACGAGCGCTGGGACGGGCGGGGGTACCCTGACGGGCTGGCAGGGGAGAACATTCCTCTCGCCGCCCGAATCGTTGCCGTGGCCGACGCGTTTGAGGCGCTTACCACTGATCGTCCGTACCGGACCGCGCGAACGTCAACCACGGCCGTGGAGGAGATCCAGCGCGGCGCCGGCGCGCAGTTTGACCCCACCGTCGTACAGGCGTTCCTCCGGGTATGGAGAAAATTCCATCGAACTTCGTCTGAAGTGCGCGTGAGACTGCATGAACCTGCTTAGTTTTCGGAACAGACCGCCGATGGGTGTTAGACTGAGGATCCTTCCTATCTCTGCGGACCCTTCCCTGAGGGTATCTTATGCGCTCGGAGCGCAGATTCCATGGCCTCACGTTTCTCGCTAAGGGATTTCAGGACTGCGAGCCTGGATGCCGGTGAGCACGCGCTTGACGAGCGACTCGACCGGGCCGTCCTGGCGGTCGCCCTCAGTATCGTCGGCGCTGGCATGGCGTTCCTGCTGGCGATGGCGTTCGTGTTCTTTCCGGAATGGATCCGCGTGACCTCATTCGCATCCGACTCCGGGGCGCCCTCACCTGGCGCTGTGCTCCATCGCCGTATAGTCGCAGCTGCGAATGTGCAGCAGTCCCAGACGATCGCGAGGCCGAGGGGTCGAGCATTCGAAGGGTCACCACCCATCGTTCCGGTCGGACCGGGACCCGCGGCAGTAGGAAATCCGACGCCAGACGGACGATCTCGGGCCGCGAATCCCGGATCACCCTCAAGGGGACATGGCAGCGAGAGAGCCCGCTCCGACGTGGCTGCCGAAAACGGCAGATCCCCTGGACGCAAAGCGTAAGAGATCCCCTCCACCAAACCGTTGGCATGCTGTGACGCGCCTGTTACCTGCCCGGCGCATCGTCCCTTTGTGGGAGTTTGCATGGGAGGTGAGAGCATGAGGTTCACGAGCTGGTTGGCTGCCATCGTGGTGGTCATCGTCCCTGCCCTCGCCGGGCAGATGGCTTTCGCGCAAGGGTATGGTGGTGGTGGTGGCGGTTACGATAGACCGGGTGGATCGGGGACCGTTGACGCCTTGAAGACCGCGCGGACGCACGCCACTAATGCCGCTCGATCCGAGACACTGCGCGATTCGCTGTGGCACTTGGGCCACGTCGTGAATTGTCTCGAAGGTAAGGGCGGCAAGAACTACGATGCGAACAACCTCAACCCGTGCCAGGGGCAGGGCGGGGGGATCCTCCCCGATTTGCAGGCGGCGGCGCGGAACTATCAGATGGGCGCGTCCACTGCGCTTGACCTGTCACGGAAGGCGGAGCAACTGGCGATGGACACGTTGAAGCTGACGGATCTCACCCAGGTCAAAGCGGGAGCGTCAAAGGTCGCCGACATGCTTGGTGAAGCGCTCAAGACCATCGGACAGTAGAAGTCCCACAAGGCATGTAGCGTTGACAGTTTGTTTGCACGAGAGACCGGCCGTCGGCCGGTCTCTCGTTGTTGATGAGCCAGCCCCGCCCCGGCGGTAGGAATCCTGCTGGTCACGGTCGAACAAATGGGCACCCCCTGAGAATGTTTTTGCGCATGATGTCTTGGGAGCCTCTATTTCGATGGTGAACTATTCGTATCGTTGTGTAGGGAAGGGGTGAGAACGGCTCGGGCTAGATGACAGGTAAATCTGCTGGTGCAAAGGGGGGAGCACTTTGCGGCGATTGCGGGTCAGCACATCGATCTTGATGGCGCTTGCCTTCGGGGCACTGCTGTCGTTCAGCAGCATGCAGCAGGTGTCATCGCAGCAACAACTTCCAACGCCGAACCAGATCCTGGAACATGAAGCGCAGGTGGAACTCGGCCTTGCCGAGGGCTCGCTCAAACAGCCGGGAGTGTCCGGTGGTGTTGTCACCACATATCGCGAAATGACGGACAGGCTGAGCGTCCAGCCTGGTAGGGCAGGTCCGTCTGGACCCAAGCGAACGGTCGGGTGCAGCAGTTCCTTCCCCGGCGAGTTCAAGAACGTCAAGGCGAGCCAGGACTGCTCCTTGCGCCGGCAGGCCGAGGAGTTCATCGTCTTCAACCCCACGGATCCTGATAATATTGTCGCGGGTCAGAACGACAGCCGCCTTGGATTCAACCACTGCGGCATCGACTTCTCGTTTGATCGGGGCCGGACGTGGGGGGATATGACCCCGCCGTTCTGGCAGTTTATGCTGCTTGACGGGCACGTTGCTGACGCGGGCAGCGATCCCGCCATCACCTTTGATGCTGACGGGAACGCGTACTTCACGTGCATTATCTTCGACGCCGTCGCAGCCGCGAATGCGATCGTTGTGGCCAAATCCAACAAGGAATTTGGCGGATCGTTCTTCCATTCTCCAGCAAACATCGCGTTTCAAACGTACAGGACGCTCCCGCTTGGAGTCGTCGCCACTGACACCGACCCGACGGTCGCCAACGACAAGGAATTTATCAACGCAGACCGCAACCCGGGGAGCCCGAAGAAGAACAATGTCTACGTGACCTGGACCCGTTTCAGCGGCGGGCATAGCCCGATCTACTTCTCGCAATCTACCGACGGTGGAGCCACCTGGTCGCCTGGCGTTGAGATAGATGGCTCGAACCTCGCCATCTGCACGTCCCCCGTCGCTGGCCCCTGTAACGATAATCAGGGATCCTGGCCAGAGGTGGGGCCCGATGGAACGCTGTACGTGTTCTTTGGAAATACGAACACGCCAGGAGTCGGGATCAACCAGATTGTGATGGTGAAATGCCCGGGCTCAGCCGACTGTCTGACCGTGGCCAACTGGACGTCGCCTGTCAAGGTCGCGGATCTCATCGGGACGCATCCGCGGCAAACCGGGTCGAACCCAGTCACGGGTTGCCCCGGGGGGAGGCGTTGCTTGCCGCCCAACGGCTATCGCGTGCCGGAAATCACCTCCATCACCGGCCGGGTCGATCCCACCAATCCTTCGCGGTTGTTCGTGACCTGGGCCGACTTCCGGAACGGCGGGCCTCCCTGCAACACGGGCAGCACTGCGACTTCTGTCCCTCCATGCAACAACGACGTCTTCCTTGCCGTTTCGACGAACGGAGGGACGACGTGGGGGAGTCCAATCGACGTGACGCCAGCCATCCAGTTTGGTCCGAGCGCCCAGTGGCAACCGTGGAACGCGATGGGACCCGACGGAACGCTGTACGTCGCCTACTACGACCGGCACTATGGCGACTGCGAGTTCACGGGCTGCAACGACATTACCCTGGCCGTCACTCGCGACCAGGGTGCAACGTTCGCGTACCACCGCATCACGACAGCCTCAATGCCCAATCTGGTCGTCGCAAACAACCCGCTGCAAGCGGGATTCCTCGGCGATTATATGGGCATCGACGCAAACAGCTTCGGCGCGGGGATCGTCTGGGGGGATACCCGAGGCCGAGACGGCGCCGTTGATGAGGACATGTACTTCGCCTTCTTCCCCGCGGGGAAGCATTAAGGACAGAGAGGCTGTGGGCCTCGGGCGGCAAATCTGCGCGAGGCCCACAGCACGCGTACACGTCAGGGTGGCGGCACCACGACTGGGGGCGTGTTGATCTCGGAAAACGTGACCGTCAGCATCGCGCGGGCTGTCCTGACAATGTGAAACGGCGTTACCGGGACGGTACTTGCGCCATCCAGCGCCGGACGCGTCGGACCCGATCGGTACAGAACGACCAGCCGGTTGCCTTCGCGACGAATTCGCACGATCGTCAAGGCCGCTGGCTCGGTGAACTCTCCGGCAAATACAGCAATCGCCATACTGTGGCTGAAGTCCACGGGTGGAGCTACCATTGAACCCGAGTGGCGGCGCCACAGACTTTCCCAGGCAGGCTGATCCCGGATGATGACGTGAACAAGATGGCGAATCCCGGAGACCGTTCCCGCAGCGATCGTGACAAACGGGACGTCAGTACCACTTTGCGCAGAGACCGGAAGCAGTGCCCCCGCGACGATTCCGATGCAGATGAGCAAGCGCGTGTGAAGACCACGTGTCATGGCCGTGGTGACTCCTTCGCGCGGCATTCCTATTGTCCTTGACGGATGGGGCGCGTGTGAGGTTCCGCCCCCGACTCGTCCCCGCGTGACTTTCAGGGGTTGACATCCGGCCGCGCCTTTGCTAACGTCCTTAAAAAGCCCTCAATAGCACGAGGAAGTGCGCCTAGGGTTCCACGGCTCCCACAAGGGCCGGTTGGTCCGAGCGGCGCAGGCGGTCCTCGGGGCCGCTACACCGTCAGGGGAAAAGCCTGAGGGATAGGTTCCTCAAGAATCTATCGCTCAGGCTTTTTCATCGTACGCCGC
>Ga0209806_1000087_pt1 | contig 52318 bp, 50 predicted proteins | sample GraSoiAngelo_152_FD_186166 | JGI IMG/M metagenome (GOLD analysis project Ga0209806, IMG submission 186166) | Grasslands soil microbial communities from the Angelo Coastal Reserve, California, USA - 14_1009_12_30cm (SPAdes) (version 2) | ecosystem: Environmental > Terrestrial > Soil > Grasslands ... | reverse complement strand
CCTCCCAGGCCACCTATGCGCAGCACATCCTGGAAGAAGTCGATCAGCTCAATGCCATCGTGGGCGACCTCACCACCCTTGCTCTCGCGGACGCCAGGCAGTTGCGAATCGAGCGCCGGCCGGTGGAGTTGAGCGGTATCGTCCGGGAGCTGATCGACCACACCGCGCCCCTGGCCGAGGAGCGCCACGTGCGTCTGGCGCCCGAGCTGAATGGCGGAGTCCAGGTGCAGGCAGACGCGATCCGAATGCGACAGCTGCTGCTGATCCTGCTCGACAACGCGTTGAGCTATACGCCAGAGGGCGGCGAGGTCTCGGTGTCCGTCGCCCGGCAGAACGGAAAGGCGAAAGTCACCGTCGCGGATACCGGCCCGGGGATCTCAGCCCGGGACCTGCCCCACATCTTCGACCGGTTTTACCGCGCCGACAAGGCGCGCAGTGGGGGGGACGGGCATATCGGGCTGGGACTCCCGATCGCGAAATGGATAGTCGACGCCCACCGCGGCGACATCCAGGTGAAGAGCACGCCCGGCGTCGGGACCCGTATCGCCGTCTCCCTCCCGGCGATGGAAGAGGAACCGTGGCTTCTCAATCTACCTTGATCTCGCGGACCGGTCGTAGCGTGAAGAAGGCGATCAGGAAGAAGACAGCCGAGATCCCGAACATCACCCGATAACCGGCGGCGCCGGTGGTTCCCTTGTTGACGATGTCGATGATCGGTCCGAGCAGGAAGCCGGCCAGGATGCCGGAGCTCGCGGTCGCGATGTTCGATACCCCCATGTAACGTCCGGCCTCCGCCTTCGGGATCAGATCAGTGGCAAAGGCCCAGTCAACCGAGAGGAAAATGCCGAAGCCGAGGCCCAGGATGACGCCGAAGATCAGGACGAGCGGGATGGTCGTCGCGAAAATCATCAGGCCGGCTCCCAACGCCCCGATCAGACAGGCGGCCGCCACGAATCGCTTGCGGCCATACCGCTCTGACAGATAACCGGCGCTCAGACTGACCACCGCGGCGACGGTGACGATGATGATGATCAAGTAGCCGGTGTCGCGCTTGGCCGCATCATCCGACAGCCTGAACGCGTCCTGCAGGAAATTGAGCGCGAACCGCTGGATGCCGACCAGGGCGATCAGGAAGAGCAGCCGGGATACCATCAGCCAGGCGAAGTCGGGGTAGCGCTTGACGTCCAACACGAAGCTGAGCGCGATGGACCGACCCAGGCTCTCGGTCGAGCGGCGGGTCGTACGCACATCGCGCACCCCGAAGACTGCCATGGCGCCGGTCACGGCGATTACCAGCGCAATCGACATGATGGAAATCCAGCGCAGGTTGCTCGGGACCAGGATCCCGATCACGACGGCCGCCGAGACCAGGCCGACCATCTGCAGGGCGCCGTAGTAGCCGGAGGCCTGACCCCGCTGATCTTCCGGCACCTGGTCGGGCAGCATGCCCTGGTACGGTCCTTGCGCCGTGTTGGAAAACAGCTGCAGCGCGCTGTAGACGACGAAGAGCATCCAGAAGGATGGCACGATAGCCATCAACGAGAGGCAGATCACCACCCCCAGCGCCCCCACGGCGATGTAGGGGCGCCGCCGGCCGATGGCAAACATGCTGCGGTCACTGATGGCACCGATGGCAGGCTGCCAGACCACCGCGAAAATCGTCCCCAGGCCTTCCAGCACCGCAAGGTAGGTGTTCTTGTTGAGAGTCGGAGTCAGGATGCCCAGGTGAAGCGTGACCGGGTGGGTCAGGTCCTTGACGATCCCCGGCAGGATGAAGAGCGCCAGGGGATTCCAGAGATAGGAGATCCCGAACCAGAGGCCGCTGAGCAGGATCATCTCGCGCAGTCCGACGCGCCGGCGAGGCGCACTGTCGAGCACGACCGGGAGAAAGCGCCGGCGTGCGGGGATCGTGGTGGCTGCCATGCGCGGAGTGTATCCTGCGCCCGACCGATTTGCTAGGTTAACCGGATGCGGCCGAAGGTCACGATCGTGGGCGCCGGGAACGTTGGCGCGACCCTGGGTCAGCGACTCGCGGAACGTGGGTATGCGGACGTCGTCCTGGTTGACATAGTCGAGGGGATGCCCCAGGGAAAGGCGCTCGACCTGCTGGAGGCCGGGCCGGTGGTGGGCTACGACTCGCGCGTGATCGGGACCAACGGCTACGAGGAAACCGCCGGCTCGCGCATCTGTGTCGTCACCTCGGGCGTCCCGAGGAAGCCGGGAATGAGCCGGGATGACCTGGTCAAGACCAACATGAACATCGTCCGCGGCGTCACCCAGGAGCTGGTCCGGCGATCCCCGGACGCGATCCTCATCATCGTCAGCAATCCCCTCGACGCCATGGCCCAGCTGGCTCACCACGTCAGCGAGTTTCCCCGCGAGCGGGTGATAGGCATGGCGGGCGTGCTCGATACTGCCCGCTTTCGGAGCTTCATCGCCCAGGAGCTCCAGGTCTCCGTGCATGATGTCCAGGCATTCGTCCTTGGTGGCCACGGGGACACCATGGTGCCCCTGGCCCGGATGTGCACGGTCGCGGGAGTTCCTATCGAGAAGCTGATCAAGCCTGAGCGGATCGAGGCAATCGTCAAGCGCACCCGTGACGGTGGCGCAGAGATCGTTAACCTGCTCAAGTCGGGGAGCGCCTTCTACGCGCCTTCCGCTGCAGTGGCGCAAATGGTCGACGCCATCATCCTCGACCGCAAGCAGGTTCTGCCCTGCGCCGTCCGGTTGGAGGGCGAGTATGGGATCAGGGGACTGTTTGTCGGGGTGCCGGTCAAGCTGGGCGAGCGCGGCGCCGAGGAGATCATCGAGCTGGACCTGACCCGGGATGAGCGGGCGGCGCTGCAGCACTCAGCCGATTCGGTCAAGGAACTGGTCCAGGTAATGGGTATTTAGGGATCATCGGTACCGCCCGGTATCCTTAAAGCCGATGACCATCGAGATCCGTAGCGGTTACATCCCGCAATCCCGCCGACTGATCGAAAACCCATCTGCTGAGGAGCTCCGCGACCTGACCGCGGCCATGCCGAACGCCCGGCGCACCGTGTTTGACAACTACAACGTTCACACCCGGGTCGACGCCCGCAGTACCAAGAGCACGTACATCGTGACCGACCATCCGGAACGCCATACCGCCCAGACCGTGACGCCGGAAGAGGGGCGCAAGTGGGCGAGGATCCAGGATGAGTACATCAAGGACCGCGAGATGGTCCTGGTCGATGGGCTCATCGGTAACGACCCGCGCTTCATCACCCCGGCTCGGCTGATCGTCGAAGCGCGCAACGCCAACGTGGCCGGCATGCAGCGCTGGCTCTACTATCTCGACGGAAATCGGCAGCAGCCCGAGATCACGCTGATCTACACGCCCAACCTGGCGGCTCCCGGCTATCCGAACGACCGGGCCATCTTCGTAGATCTCGACGCCGGCATCACTCGCGTCCTGAACTCCGACTACTTTGGTGAGTCGAAGAAGGGCGGTCTGCGGATGTGGAACAAGAAGGTCTACGAGGCCGGCGGCCTGGCCCTCCACGCCGGCTGCAAGGTGGTGCCGGTGGGTGACCAGCAGCGAGTCTTTCTGATCGTCGGGTTGAGTGGTACCGGCAAGACCACCACTACCTTCACCACCCAGAACAACTCGAAGCCTGTACAGGATGACTTCGTTGCCCTCATGCCTGGCGGCCGGATCTACGCCAGCGAGAACGGTTGCTTTGCCAAGACCTTCAGCCTCGACCCGAAACACGAGCCCACAATTTACAAGGCGGTCACCCGGCCGACCGCCTACCTCGAGAACGTATCCCAGAAAGAAGAGGGCGGCCCGGTTGACTTCTATGACACCAGCTACACGCAGAACGGACGCGCGGTCTTCAGTTTGGCCGACCTGGGCTGGAGCGAAGATGCGCGGAAAATCGGGCCGGCGGACGTGCTGCTGATCCTCAACCGCAACGAAAACATCATTCCCGCGGTCGCCCGCCTCGATTCGGAGCACGCGGCCGCCTATTTCATGCTTGGCGAAACGCAGGGCACCTCAGCCGGCGGCAAGGATGAGATGGGGAAGGCGCTTAGGGTGCCCGGGACGAATCCGTTCTTCCCGCTCCGCCACGAACAGCAGGGCAACCGCTTTCTCGAGCTGCATCGGTCGCGGCCCTTCGAGGTCTACCTGATGAACACGGGCCGCGTCGGGGGCGGTGACGGGACCCCGGACAGCAAGAAGGTGGAGATCGAAGACTCCAGCGCCGTGGTCAAGGCGATTGCCGAGGGAACGATCCACTGGACGCACGACCCCGACTTCGGCTACGAGGTCGCGCAAGGGCTACCGGGGATCGACGACGTCGAGCTCCTCCAGCCGCGGCGGCTCTACGAGCGGACCGGCCGGGGCGATGAGTATCGAGCCCTGGTGGCCCGGCTCAAGCAGGAGCGGCAGGCCGAGCTGGCCAAGTACCCGGGCCTGGACCCGGAGATCGCCGCCGCCGTCAAATAACCCCCGCCTAGGACTCCCACTGCGAGACCGCGAGGAAGTAGCCGCAAAGGTTGCAGCTCCAGCCGGTGATTGGATGGACCCCGAGCCGTCCGATGGTATCGGCCTCGCGTCCCGGATTGCGGATTTCCTTCCAGTTTGGCTGACCGTTGCAGCGCGGGCAGCGCACCGGCGGCCTGAGCTCTTCCATCCCGATGGCTATAGTATCTGGGCCCGTGCCGGACGAGCGCCTCTACTCGATCACGCAAGCAGCCGAGTGGCTGAAGGTTTCACCTGCCACGATCGCGACATGGATCCGCCTCGGCATCGCAAAAGCGAGCCGCCAGGATGAGCTGGGTCGGTACCGCTATACCGAACAGGACCTGATAGACATGCGGGAACGTTTCCAGCAGCGGCAGGCACGCAAGCGGGCCGGCTCGAGCGGTGGAGAGCACGCTCCGTAAAATAACCGGGGCGATCGGGTGGGGGGAAGGAGAGCCATGCAAGCACGGATTGTCACGACTGCACCAGACCAGGTTGCCGCGGACGCGATCATCCTCCCGTTGTTCGAGGGGTCCAGGCGGATACCGCCTGAGGCGGCCTCACTCGACCGCCAGCTGCACGGCGCCCTCCAGGATCTGCTGAAGTCCGATCATTTCCGGGGAAAGTTCATGGAACTGGCCCAGGTCCACACGCTCGGCACTCTGTCCAGCCGCTGGGCGGTCCTGGTCGGGCTGGGGCTGGAACGCGAGCTCGACCTGGTGCGCCTGCGCAATGCGCTCCAGCATGCAGGCCGCTCCCTCCGCAAACGCGGCACCGAGAGTCTCGCCGTGGTGCTCACGTCTCCGGTCCGGCGGAAGGGAGCCCCCGCCGATGTTGCCCGGGCCGTGACCGAGGCGATCGCGCTGAGCAACTTCGAAGCGAGGGCATTGCGAACCCGCAGCGATGAGGCCGAGGGTCGGCTGACCAGCCTCAGCATCGTGGGGCTAGACGGCGGGCGTCCCGCCGCCACCTCCGTCAACCAGGCCGTCGCCCTGGCCGAGATCACCAACCAGGTCCGGGAGTGGATCAACCTGCCGGCCAATGCCTTTACGCCCACGATCTTTGCTACCAAAGTGCGCGAAGCCGTCCGTGGCACGGGGCTCGAGTTGAATGTCCTCGAGCTGGCGGACGCGCGCCGGCTGAAGATGGGCGCCTTCCTGGCGGTGGCCAAAGGGTCGGACGAGCCGGCCAAGGTGATCGTGCTGCGTTACCGCGGCGGCAAGAAGGGCGGCCGGTTTCTGGGGCTGGTGGGAAAGGGCATCACGTTCGACAGCGGAGGCATTTCTATCAAGCCTGCGGAGCACATGGAGATGATGAAGGGCGACATGGGGGGCGGAGCGGCCGTGATCGGTGCCATGCTTGGGATCGCCCAGCTGAAGCCGGCCATCAACGTCATCGGGGTTGTCCCGACCACCGAGAACCTCCCATCGGGTAAGGCATCCAGGCCGGGAGACGTGGTCACCGCCTCCAACGGAAAGACCATCGAGATCATCAACACCGACGCAGAAGGCCGGCTGATCCTGGCGGACGGCATCACCTATGCCATCCGGCAGGGAGCGACTCATGTGGTCGATGTCGCCACCCTGACGGGTTCGATCGCGCGCACCCTCGGCCCGGTGGCGACCGGCGCCTTCGGCAACGACCCCCGGCTGATGAGCTTGGTGAAGAAGGCCGCCGACCTCGCCGGCGAGCGCGTATGGGAGCTGCCCACCTGGCCTGACTACGACGGACTGATCCGCAGCGACATCGCCGACATCAAGAACTCAACCGTCCAGTGGGCGGGGGCGACCACGGCGGCGCTCTTCCTGCGCGAGTTCGTCGAGGACCGGCCCTGGGTGCACCTAGATATCGCGGGCAGCGCCTGGCAGGACGCAAAAGAGTTGAAGACCATCCCGCTGGGACCGACCGGGGCAGCGGTCCGCCTGATGGCCCATCTGGCGGGTCTCCTGGCCAAGTCCTGAGTCCCGACCAGCTCGCCGCGCTAGCCGGCGGTTACCGCTTGTCCCAGGCTGGGATCGGATATCTTGGCAGTGCGCCTGCGGCTTCTGGAGGCCAAACCACCACTGGCTTGCCGGACTGGACCTGCTCCACGTAGACGGCTTTCGACGGGTTGGCCCCCTGGTCATCGAAGCGGATTTCACCGAAGAAGGTATGCAGGTCAACCCTGGTGAGCGCGTCGCGCAGCTTTGCCGGGTCCGCACTTCCTGCCCGGTGGGCGGCTGCAGCCAGCGTCAGGCATGCCGCGGTGGCGCCCGCGCTGTGCTGGTCGGGGGCGTGGCCGAAGCGGCTGAGATACTGGTTCGCATAGTCCTGCCCGGTCAGGAAGTCAGTTGTTGGCACCTTGGCCAGGGGCGACCACTGGGTGGTGCCCACGGCGTAGTTCGCTATCTTGCCTAGCGGTTTCACGAAGTCGGCCCCGGTCGGCTCTTGAGTGAAGGCGATCAGACGAGCCGGGACGTTCAGCTGCCCGGCCTGCTGCATCGTGAGAACGCTCTCGTCGGAGTGGCCGGCCTCGAGCAGGAGATCCGGATTGGCAGCGGCAGCCCCAGCCAGCTGCGACCGGACATCGTTCGTTCCGGAGGGATAAGCACCGAAGTAGACCACGCTGAGGCCGCGACTGGTCGCATAGTCTCGCATCTCGCCCCCGAGCTCGGTGGAAAGCGTGTCATTCGCGGCCAGGATTGCCACACTCTGAGGTTTCACGTCCTGGTTTAGGGCCATGTCGATCACTCCTTCCATCTGCCGGCGGGCGGGCGCACCGACGCCGAAGACGTAGCGGTAGTGATTGTTGAAGATCGCCGCAGAGGGACCGTCGCTCTGAACCATGGGCAGCTGGTGCTGCTCGGCAATGGCCGCGTCGCGAGCCGTCGTGGAGTTGGCCGAAGGGCCGAGCAGGAGCTTGACGTGGTTCTGCGAGATGAGCTGCTCCAGGTCGCCGGCGCTGAGCGAGACCCGGCTCTCGTCGTCCATCATCCGGATGTCGAGCCGGTACGGGTGGCCATTGAGCGCCACTCCCCCATGATTGTTGAGCCACTCCTGGCAAAACAGGTAACCCTCCTTGACCAGCTGCCCGTCTTGCGAAAGGCTTCCTGTCAGCGATAGGGCAGCCCCGACGCTGAGCGGGTCCGCGTCCCCGGGCAGCGCGTCGGTGCCTACCAGTCCGCAGGAAGACGCAAGCAACCCGATCAGGGCAAACCAGACCGGCCGGTTACCGGCACGCACGGCCACTGATTATGTGGGCTAGGCGGTCCTTAGAGTGTGAGCTAGACTTACCGGTTGTTTGTCAAGGGCGAGTTAGCCAAGTGGTAAGGCAGAGGTCTGCAAAACCTCCACCGCGGGTTCGAATCCCGCACTCGCCTCCATCGTTTTGAATCGACCGAGGCCTGGCCTGAGCTTGATAGACTTTTTTCCCGCTGGGAGGGGAGAAAGATGATCCAAACAGCTTTCACCCGGCTGATGGGCGTGGACCACCCGGTCGTCTCGGCGGGGATGGGAGCCGGAAACGCGGACGGTGAGCTGGCGGGTCGGGTCAGCGAAGCCGGTGGTCTCGGCGTGATCGGCGCTTCCTTTCTCGATGCCCACGAGGTCGCCGAAATGATCAACCGCGCTCGTGAGATCACGTCTTATCCGTTTGGCGTCAACCTCCTGCTCTTCAGCAATGAGCACCTGCTGGAGGGCGTGCTCGGCGCAAACCCGTCGGTGCTGTCGACGGCGTGGCCGAGGGCTGACCAGGACCTGAAGTCGATCTTCGCGAAGGCGCACGACCGAGGGATCAAGGTAATGCATATGGTGCCGACCCTCGACGACGCTAAAAAGTCGGCCGAGGCTGGAGCCGATGTCATCGTCGCTCAGGGAACAGAAGGCGGCGGTCACATCGGCCTGATGGGGACGACGGTCATCGTGCGTCAAGTGGTCAAGGCCGTCGCACCGCTGCCGGTGCTGGCAGCGGGTGGGATCGCCGACGGAGCCGGACTCGCCGCGGCGCTGGCGCTCGGCGCGCAGGGTGTGTTACTCGGGACCCGGTTTTACGCCACCACAGAGTGCCCGTCTCCGGCTGCCTGGAAGCAAGCAATCGTTGCCAGTGACGGCCATGACACCATCGTCACATCAGTCCCCGAAAGCCTGACCGGTCGCGATTGGCCGGGCGCATGGTCGCGCGTGGCCAGGACCCGCTTCGTTGAGGAATGGCTCGGCCGTGAGCCGGAGCTTCGCCGCCGGCGAGGGGAAGTTTGGTCCGCGCTGGAGCGCGCCGAAGCGGAGGGCCAGCTGGATTACCGGATTCACCATGTTGGGCAATGCGCCGGCCTCATCGATGCCATCCTGCCTGCGGGCGATGTCGTCCGGCAGATCGTGGCAGAGGCGGAAGACATCTTGCGAAAGACGCTTCCAGCGATGGTCACCGCCGATCCGATTCGAGCCTAATTCGTACTCAAGGGGCCCGGCGATGACTGAGGGTTCGAATCCCGCACTCGCCTCCAGTCTTGGAATAGACCCATTCCGCCTGGAAGCGCTTGGTATCAACGGTGCGCGAGGGCAGTGTGGTCGAAATCCGATTCCAGGGCGCCTGGCCCTGCGATCGCCGTGACCGAGCGGACGTCGAGCCGCTCGCCACAGTGCGAGCAAACCGGGACTGCCTGGACGACGCGGCCGCAGCCTGTGTGCCTGATCTTGAGGGGTGGACCATTGGGCGCTGCCCATCGATCACCCCATTGGCGCATCGCCGTCATCACATGCCACAGGTCGCTGCCCTTTGGCGTGAGACGGTACTCGGAGCGGGGTGGATGGTCCTCGTAGGGGACTCGCTTGAGCAAACCATCTTCGACCAGGCGGTTGAGCCTCTCGGTCAGGATGTTGCGCGCGATCCCCAGGCGAGCCTGGAAGTGGTCGAAGCGAGTCACGCCCAGGAAGGCATCGCGGAGGATGAGCAGACTCCACCATTCACCGACGACCGCGAGGCACTGCGCCACCGAGCAGTTCATGTCGCCGAGGTTGGTTCGCTGCATGAAACAACAATACAGAGTTGCATATTGCAACGCACAGGGACTATCCTCCTCAAGGCGACCATCTCACCGCCTGGAAGGAGAAGCGAATGCCAATGATCGATGTCTACGCCGTCGAAGGGACCTTTAGCGAAAAGCATGCCCTGGCAAAGGATCTCGCCGCAGCCGTGATGCGCTGGGAGCAGGTCCCGCAAATTCCCTTGTTCCGGAATAACACGGCCGCCTTCATCCACGATCTGCCGGCCGGCTCCGTCTCAAACGTGTCCGGTGACAGCAACTACGTCCGCGTCCAGGTCCTCACACCTGCCGGCGTCCTCGACCGGGACAAGCAGCTCGGCGTGGTCAAGGAGCTGACCGAACTGGTCGCGGCCGCCGCCGGCGATCCCAGCCTCATCGAGCGCACCTGGGTGCTCATCACGGAGTCACCCGAAGGCGGCTGGGGTATCAACGGCCACGCCAACACCGGCGCCGACATCGTCCAGGCGGCCCGCGCCGCGCTCGCCGCCGCGAAGGCGAAATGAATACCATATCGAGACATGGCGGAACGGGACGTCTTCATCCTGTCCGAGCGCGCCCTGGCGGGTGTGATCGACTCCATCCAGGATGATCAGTGGGATCTCCGAAAGCCAGACTGGTTTCAGACAGGCGGGCAGGGTGACGCATCACTCCGGGAGATCGTCAACTATCACGCGTACGATTCCGCCTGGGTGCCGGACGTGCTGGCAGGAAAGACCATGGCTGAGGTTGGAAACACCTACGAGCACCTGAAGACAGATCCCAACACCGAGTACCGGCCCTACAGCAATAAGGCGATAGGTGCGGCGAAGGCGCTCGATGACCCGGACAAGATCGTTCATCTCTCGTATGGAGACTTTCCGGCTCGTGAATACCTCAAGCACATCACCAGTTTTCGAGGATTCCGAGCCTTTGACATAGCCAAATGGATCGGCGCGAGTACGGTGCTGCCCGACGACCTTGTTCAGGGAATGTGGGAGCAAATCGCTCCAGAGGTGGAGGCGTGGCGAAAGATGGGAGTCTACGGACCTCCCGTTTCCGTCTCAGCCGACGCTCCTCTACAGGACCGTCTTTTGGGCCTGGTTGGCCGCGATCCCCGCGCCCCGGCTTGATACCCAGGCGATGGACGACGCCGTGCGGCGCTACATCGACGGCATCGCCCCTGAGAACCGGCCCCTGTTCGACCGCATCCACCGGCTGGTGCTCGAGGCGCACCCCGACGCCGTGGTGGTGCTCTCCTATCAGATCCCTACCTACAAGCTAGGCCAGCGCCGCCTCTTTGTCGGCGCCTGGAGGCACGGCATCTCCATCTAGGGCTGGGACCAGGGCCGCGACGCCGGCTTCACCGCTCGCCATCCCGAGCTGAAGACCAGCAAGGGGACGCTCCGTCTGCGGCCTCAATCCGCTGCCGATATCAGCGACGACGAGCTCCGGGACCTGGTGCGCGCCGCCCTGGAGCGCTGACGCGCGGGAGGCGAACATTTGATCGGATGTTGACTAATTGGATTGACATAGTCAACAATAACCCGAACATAAATGACCGAGAAGGCTGCCGAAGCGATCATCGACCTGGCTGAACTTCGCGAGCGACTCGACGACCCGGATCTGACTCTCGTCGATGTTCGAGCCCTCCCCGCCTACAACGGCTGGCGTGCGAGAGGCGCCGTTCGAGGAGGGCATATCCCGGGCGCGGTTGCCTTCCCGAGCGCCTGGCTGAAGACCGTTGATTCGCCGGAGGTCGAGCGGCTGCTGCGCTCGAAGGCCATTCTCAACAGCCGGGAGGTCGTCCTCTATGGCGATCGGCCCGAGGATAGCCTGCCGCTGAGGACAAGGCTGGCGGCGTTGGGACAGCTGGGTGTCCGGACTTACCAGGGCGGCTGGGCCGAGTGGGCGGCGCAGAGATCTCTGCCGGTCGATCGGCTCACCAATTACCAAAAGCTTGTCCATCCAGACTGGCTTCGCGAGTTGCTCGACGGGGGGACCCCTGAGGCCGGACCGGCCGGCCCGTTCCGGCTTTTCCATGTCAACTTCGGCGTCCGCCAGGAGTATGTGGAGAATCACATCCCGGGAGCGCTCTATCTCGACACGAACCGGCTCGAGAATCCTGAGGACTGGAACCGCCGGACGCCGGCCGAGCTGGAGACAGCCCTCCGCTCACTCGGAATCACCCATGACACCACGGTCATCCTCTATGGACGCGATACGGAAGGTCACGCGAACGAGAAGTGGCCGGGACGTCGAGCCGGACAGATCGCGGCCTGCCGGGCGGCGCTGATCCTGCGTTACGCGGGCGTGGAAGACGTTCGCCTGCTGGACGGCGGCTATGACTGCTGGGTCCAGGCGGGAAACGCACTCGAGACGGATCTACGCGCGCCGGCGCCGGTCGCTTCATTTGGGATAGAGATCCCGCGCCACCCGGAGCTGATCATCGACATCGACGAAGCCAGGCAGATCCTCGCTGACCGAGAGCATGCTGCCCTGGTCAGCGTTCGCACCTGGAGGGAACACATCGGGCAGGTGAGCGGCTACAACTACATTGGCCCGGCCGGCCGGATCGCCGGCGACGTCTGGGGAAACTGCGGCTCGGACGCCTACCACATGGAGCATTACCGCAATGTCGACAACACGATGCGGTCTTATCCGGAGATCGCGGCAAACTGGACGGGGGCGGGGATCACCACCGACAAGTGGGTGGCTTTCTACTGCGGGACCGGCTGGCGAGCAAGCGAAACCTGGTTCTACGCTTACCTGATGGGCTGGCCGCGGATCGCAGTCTACGACGGCGGTTGGTTCGAGTGGAGCCAGGATCCGATCAGCAACCCGATCGAGGTCGGAGAGCGGGTAGCGGTTTAGTCCCGGCTAGCTGTCCCTAGCCCTCCAGCACCGACAGGATGTTGCCGGCCGGGTCCGAAGTCGGACAATTCGCATGTTGATCGTCCGCGCAGCCGTTCAGGCAGACCTCGAGCCCGTCCGGTCGATCGCTGATAGCTATGGCAACCTCGCCAGCTGGCCGCAACGACCCGACTACCTCGACCATGAGCTCGCCACGGCCACGCTGGCGGTATGCGAGGAAGCGGGTGAAGTCATCGGCTTCGGTGCTGTGCTTCGCCGTGCGGGAATCGCGCACCTGGCCGACCTGTTCGTCAGGCGGGATCGGGTTGGGGCCGGGATCGGCAGGGCCATCCTGGCGCGTCTGCTTCCTCCCGGCGCCGACCGGGTCACCTTCGCATCACCCGACCCGCGGGCGCTTCCGCTCTACGTCAGCTTCGGCATGCTCCCCCTCGCGCCCCTGCTGTACTTGAAGGGAGACCGGGCGGCCGCTACGCTCTTACCGGATCCGGACGTCACGCTGACCGATGCGGACCAGCCAACTCTCCGCCGCCTCGATCGCGCCGCTTCGGGTAGGGACAGACCGGCGGATCTTGACTTCCTGCGTGCCGCCAACGCGCGTGGGCTTACCGCACGTCATGGGCGAGAGATCATCGGCTATGGCTACTGCCGGCTGGCCGATGACCCCGAACACGGTTCGCCGAGTGCGTATCTCGGCCCGGTCGGGGCGCGAAGCGAGGCGGACGCGGTGCGAACGGTTACAGCGCTCCTTCGCTGGTCGGCCGAGCACGCCACGCAGATGACGATTCCGGTTTTTGGGCCGCACCCCGCCACCGCGATCATGCTGGCCTCGCATTTTCGAGTCAAGGACATCGACACCTACATGGCCAGCCGGGACGGTCTGATCGATCTCGCTAGCTACTGCCCCTCGATGGAGCTCGGCTGAGCCCGAGGATCCCTCGGCAGAAATTTGCATCACAGTTTCGAAAGGTTACCCGGCGCACGATGTCCACATGCGATACGCAACCGCCGGAGCTCACCAGCCGCAAACGCCATGGCTCCCACCACACTGGTCGCGACGCCAGGTTCTGACCGCAGGTGGCCTGGCGGTGGCGGGCGCGATGGTGACCCGAGCCGTGAGCGCAGGCTTCCTGCGCCCGGGCACAGGGACCAGCGCTGCATCGAATCCCAGTTCGGCCGCGGCGGCGAGCGGGGCCACGGCGGCGAGTGCGTCCCCCGCCCCCTCGATTGCCACCACGGCGCCAACTCCGGTGGCGACACCAACCCCGGCGCCGACCCCGGCCACCGTAACCATCCCGGTGCCGGTGTACCAGCAGTCAATGACCCTGGATTGCGAAACGGCCGCCCTGCAGCAGGGCCTCGCCTATTACGGGCACCACGTCAGCCAGGCGGAGCTTTTCGCGCTCGAGGCCGCGGACACCCGGCTGCCGGTGATGGGCGCCAACCACACGGTGCTGCGCTGGGGTAATCCCTATACGAATTTCGTCGGCTATGTCAACGGCAGTGACTGGAACCCGACCGGCTACGGCGTCTACTGGCCGGTGATTCTGCACCTCGCCCAGACCCACGGCCTGCCAAACGCGGTTGGCGGCGAGGGCTACGCGCCCAGCACCATTTACAGCGCGCTCGCTTCAGGCCATCCGGTGCAGGTGTGGATCGAGACCCGGTTCGCGCGGGTGACCCTGGGAACCTGGACGGCCTGGGACGGGACCCGAGTCCGCTACTCGTATGCGGAGCACTCGGTGACATTGACCGGCGTATCCCCGACCAGGGTCCGGGTCAACGATGTGCTCAATGCAACCCAGTACTGGGTCAGCAAGACCCTCTTCGAGGCCAACTTCGCCGATTTCAACAACATGGCGGTGATCTTCCGCTAAGTCGGCTCGGGCCGTATCATCCAACGAAGTGTTCGGGTCCCTCCTCCGGATCCTGCGAACGTCGCTTCGGCCCTATGCCCGGCAGGTGGCGCTCGTGGTGGCGCTGCTACTACTCCAGGCGATGGCGAGCCTTTACCTCCCGAACCTGACCGCCGACATCATCAACAACGGCGTCGCCAGAGGCGACCTCGGCTACATCTGGAGGATCGGCGGCGTGATGCTCGCGGTGGCCGTGGCTCAGGGCCTGATCGCCATCGTGGCCGTCTACTTCGCGTCAGGAACCGCCATGTCGGTCGGGCGTGACCTCCGGGCGCGCGTCTACGAGAGGGTGCAGGGTTTCTCGGTCCGCGAGATGAATCGCTTCGGGACCCCCTCCCTGATCACGCGCAACACCAACGACGTCCAGCAGCTGCAGCTCTTCGTGCAGCTCGCGCTCACCATCATGGTGATCGCACCAATCACTGGCATCGGGGGAGTGATCCTGGCCCTGAGTGAGAACGTCACGCTCTCGGCCCTGCTTGCCGTGATCGTCCCGCTGATGGCCGCCGTAATCGTCACCCTGACGGTGATCGCGGTTCCGCTGTTCCAGTCGATGCAGGTCAAGATTGACCGGATCAACCAGGTGCTCCGCGAGCAGATCAGCGGAATCCGGGTGATCCGCGCCTTTATTCGGGCCGGCTACGAGCGAGAGCGCTTCCAGGCGGCCAATGCCGACCTGACCTCAACCGCTTTGCTAGTCAACCGTATCTTCGCCGCTGCGTTTCCCTCCCTGCTGGTCATCATGAACCTGTCCACCATAACGGTGGTCTGGTTCGGCGGCCACCTGATCGGTAGCGGCCAGATGCCGATTGGCAACCTGATCGCGTTCATCAGCTACATCCTGCAGATCCTGATGTCCGTGATGATGGCGGTCATGATCGTCGTGTTCTTGCCGAGGGCGGCCGCCTGTGCCGTCCGGCTCGAAGAGGTGGTTAACACGGCGCCGTCGATCGATGACCCAATCACGCCGGTGTTGCCCGGAAGCCGCTCGGGAGTGATCGAATTCCAGGACGTGACCTTCGGCTACCCGGGCGGAGAGCGGCCCGTCCTGCAGGAGCTATCGCTCACCATGCGGCCGGGTCAGACCACCGCCATCATCGGTGGCACAGGCTCTGGCAAGACGACCATGATCAACCTGATTCCACGCTTCTTCGACATCACCGCAGGCGCCCTGTGTGTCGATGGGGTCGATGTGCGCAAGCACGTCCTGGAGGACCTCTGGTCGGGGATAGGGCTGGTGCCCCAGCGCGCCTACCTGTTTCAGGGCACGGTCGCAAGCAACCTGCGGTTTGGCAAGCTGGATGCGACCGACGCCGATCTCTGGCACGCGCTGGAGATCGCCCAGGCCGGGGATTTCGTGGCAGCCATGCCGGGACAGCTCGAGGCGCCCGTGGACCAGGGCGGCACAAACTTATCCGGCGGTCAGCGCCAGCGGCTGGCAATCGCCCGGGCACTGGTAAAACGGCCGCGCATTTATTTACTCGATGACTGTCTCTCCGCCCTCGACGCGGGAACGGACGCGCGGCTGCGAGCGGCCCTGAAGAGCGAGACCAGGGAGGCCAGCCTGGTGATCGTCTCCCAGCGAGTCACGAGCATCCTCCACGCGGACCACATCGTCGTCCTCGATGCCGGCCGCATCGTCGGCGCCGGCACCCATGCCGAGCTGATGGTGGCGTGCGCGCCCTACCAGGAAATTGTTGCCTCGCAGTTGGGAGAGGAGGCGGTGGCATGAGCAGCCGGGCTCCAGCTCAAGCCGGGCGCCCCGGCGGTATGGGCGGCCCGGGGCGCATGGGCATGGGGCTGGGCCCGCCGGCACCCAAGACCAGGAACGTCGGAAAGACGCTCCGGCGGTTGCTCGCCCGGCTCCGGCCCGAATGGGCGCGGATCGGGATCGTTGCGGTGCTCACCTCGCTGGCCGTCGCCTTCAGCGTGATCGGTCCCAAGATCATCGGTAATGCCACCAACGTGATCTTCGACGGGATCCTGGGCCAGCGCTTTCCGGCCGGGATTTCCAAGCAGCAGGCCGTTGCCTCTCTGCGCGCACAGGGCCACGGCCAGATCGCCGACCTGCTCAGCGGGGCCAACATCATCCCGGGCAAGGGCATCGATTTCAGCCAGCTCGGCCGCTGGCTGGCGCTGGCTGCGACCGTCTACATCCTGAGCGCCCTGTTCAGCTGGCTCTCGGCGTACATCATGGCCGGCGTTGCCCAGCGCACGGTTTACACGATGCGCGCCGACGTCGAGGCCAAGCTCAGCCGCCTACCGCTCAAGTACTTCGACAGCCATCCCCACGGTGATCTCCTGAGCCGTGCCACCAACGACATCGACAACGTGACCACCACCCTCCAGCAGGGTCTGGCCCAGATGCTCAACTTCGGCCTGACAATCATCGGCGTACTCGCCTTGATGGTCTGGATCAGCCTCTTGCTCGCCGCGGTCTCACTGGTCATGATCCCCCTCTCCATCGCCGTCACACTGCTGGTGGCGCGACGATCGCAGAAGCAGTTCGCAGCGCAGTGGGCGCAGACGGGCGCCCTGAACGGCCACGTGGAGGCTACCCACACCGGCCATCAGCTGGTCCAGGTCTTCGGCCAGCGCCGGCAGGTCGTGACGGAGTTCCACCGCCAGAACCAGCGCCTGTACGAGGTGAGTTTTCGAGCCCAATTCCTTTCAGGCTTGATCCAGCCTGCCATCACCTTCCTCGGCAACCTCAATTACGTTGCCATCGCGGCGATCGGCGGGATTCGGGTGGCATCGGGCACGATGACTCTCGGGGATGTCCAGGCGTTCATCCAGTACTCCCGCCAGTTCACGCTGCCCATCACCCAGTTCGCCAGCCAGATGAATCTGCTCCAGTCGGGACTCGCCTCCGCCGAGCGTGTCTTCGAGTTCCTCGACGCGGAGGAGGAAGCCCCGGATCCCGCGCAGCCCGTTCCCCTTCCGGCCGTGGCCGGCCGGGTCAGCCTGCAGCACGTCGCCTTTCGGTACGAACCGGCCACGCCACTCATCACCGACCTCAGCCTGGAGGTCAGCCCGGGTCAAACGATTGCCATAGTCGGCCCGACCGGGGCGGGAAAGACGACGGTCGTCAACCTGCTGATGCGCTTTTATGAGATCGAAGCAGGGCGGATCGGGCTGGATGGTGTTGATTCCCGCGATCTCACTCGCGACCAGGTGCGCCGCGTGTTCGGCATGGTCCTCCAGGACACCTGGCTGTTCGCGGGCACGATCCGGGAGAACATTGCTTACGGGAAACAGGGAGCAACGGACGATGAGGTCACCGCCGCCGCGCGGGCGGCCTATGTGGACCAGTTCGTTCGGACCCTCCCGGATGGGTATGACACGGTCCTGACCGAGGACGCTTCCAACCTCTCCACCGGGCAGAAGCAGCTACTGACGATCGCCCGCGCGTTCCTGGCCGAGCGCAGCATCCTGATCCTGGATGAGGCCACCAGCAACGTCGATACCCGGACTGAGGTCCTGATCCAGGACGCCATGGCGCGACTGCGCTCCGGGCGGACCAGCTTCGTGATAGCGCACCGGCTCTCTACTATCCGCAACGCCGACACCATCGTGGTCATGGACGCCGGGCGGATCGTGGAGCAAGGCAGCCACGCCGAGCTCTTGCGCCGGCGCGGCTTCTACTACAGCCTCTACAACAGCCAGTTCACCGACGCCCTGGCCGAAGCCAGCTGACTGCGATCAGGGGAGTCCTTCCTGCTCCGGCATGTCCAGGTCGGAGGTCGCGACGTGGCAGGCGGCGGTGTGTGCCTGCCGGAGAAGACGTAGCCGCGGAGTAACCCGGGAACACTCATCGATCGCGTAAGGGCAGCGAAAACGGAAGCGGCAGCCCGGCCGCGGGTCTACCACGCGTGGCGGTTCGCCAACCTCGGCCCGTCCAGTCAACGCGATCGGAGCGCGCGGGTCGGGCACGGCCGACAGCAGCAGCTGGGTGTACGGGTGCTTGGGGTGGCTCAGGACATCCTCGGCAGGCCCACTCTCCACCAGGTGCCCGGCGTACATGACCAGCAGGCGGTCGGCCACGTACCGGGCGCTGGCGATGTCGTGCGTGATGTACAGGACCGAGACCCGCTCCCGCCGGCGCAGCTCGGCCATAAGGTTGAGCAGCCCGATCCGAATCGAGACGTCCAGCATCGAGACCGGCTCGTCGGCGAGGATCAACTCCGGCCGGCAGGCGAGCGCCTGGGCGAACCCCACCCGTTGCCGCTGGCCGCCGCTCAACTCGTAGGGGTACTTGTGCAGCACCTCGGACGGGGGCGTCAAGCCGACCGACGAAAGGAGACGTTCGGCCTCCTCCTGGCGCTGCTCGGATGAGAGCTCCGGCCGGTGGAGCTTGAATGCCCGCTCCAGCCCGTGCGAAATTCGGTACACAGGGCTGAGTGAGCTGTAAGGGTCCTGGAAGACCATCGGCACCCGGCCGTGATAGGACAGGATTTCGCGCCGCGAGCGCATCGAGCCCAGCGGCCGTCCCCGGTAGGCGATCGAACCCGCTGTCGGTCGATAGAGCATGGCCAGCAGGCGCGCGACCGTGCTCTTGCCGCTACCGCTTTCGCCCACCAGGGCGACGATCTCGTTCTGCCGGATGGTCAGATCCATGTCGTCGACGGCGTGCAGGAAGCGCCCCGAGAACGGCCCGCCGATCCGGAAATGCCGGGTCAGGCCGGTGGCCTCGAGGAGCACCCCGGCGCTCCCCGTTTCCGGGTCAGTCGTGACGCTGGTGGATGCTTGCAATCGGCCCGTGACCATTGGCATAGAGGTGACATCGAACGAGGTCATCGCTCCGGGTAAAGACGGGTGACTCCTCTACCCGGCATACAGGCATCACGTGCGGGCAGCGCGGATGGAACCGGCAGCCCGCCGGCGGACGAGCCAGGTCGGGGGGCGTGCCCGGAATACCCTGCAGGACCTGGCGTTCGCCGATGATCGATGGGAAGGACTGCATCAGCCCCACCGTGTAGGGATGCAGTGAATCCTTGAAGACCTGGCGGGTTCCGCCGAGCTCGACCAGCTGGCCCGCGTACATGACCGCCAGCCGGTCGGAGAAGTGGCTGACCAGGGACATGTCGTGGGTGACGAAGAGCACCGCGAACCCGAACTCGCGCTGGAGGGCCTTGATCTGGATCATCAGGGATCGCTGGGCTACCACATCCAGGGCGGATGTGGGTTCGTCCATGATCACGAGCTGGGGAGTGAAAAGCAGGGCCATCGCGATCATGGCTCGCTGCCGCATGCCGCCGCTCAGCTGGTGCGGGTAGCTCTGCAGATGGACGGGGTCGATCCCGACCAGCCGCATCACCTCCTCCGACCGCCTGCGGAGCATCCGGCCCGGCATGGCTTCGTGGGCCAGAGTCGCATCGCGCAGCTGCTCGCCGATCGTCATCACCGGGTTTAGGGCATTCATGGCGCTCTGCATCACCACCGAGTAGGAGCGCCAGCGGAGGTGCCGGAGGTCCTCGTCGGCCAGCGTGACCATGTCCTGGCCCAGAAACCGGACGCTGCCCGACACGATCTCCGCAGGCGGACTGAGCAGTTGGGCGATGGCGAAGAGGAGGCTCGACTTGCCGCACCCGGATTCGCCCACGATGGCCAGGAATTCCCCAGGGGCAAGCGTTAGCGAGACGCGATCGACGGCGCGGACCGGACCGGAAGCCGCCGCGTATTCCACCACGAGATCCTCAACCTCAAGAATGGGCGATGCGATTCTCTTTCCTCATGCGGATTGGCCGTAGGGCAGGATTGCTGATCTCGTCGAAGGCGTAGTTCAGTAGGGCGAAAGCGGCCCCGAGCAGCGCGATGCAAAGGCCGGGGGTGATCGCCCAGAGTGGCGAGCCCGCATTCAGCGCCCCGTTGTTTTCCGCCCAGAAAAGCATGGTGCCCCAACTCATGTCGTTGGGGTTGCCGAGGCCGATGAATTGCAGTCCGGCGGCGGCGAGAACGGAGTAGAGCGCCGCGCCGAGGAAGTTCGCCACGATCAGGGAGGTCATCGTCGGCAGCATCTCGAACACGATCACGTACCAGTTGCGCTCGCCACGGACTCGGGCAGCATCCAGGAACTCGCGGTTGCGAAGCGACAGACCCTGCGACCGCAGCTGCCGGGCGCCGTAGGACCACCCGGTAATGACGATCACGGCGATCAAGACCGCGAGGCCGCCCGTCCGCGCGTAAGCCGCGACCACGATCATCAGCGGCAGCGTCGGGATCACCAGGAAGACATCGGTTACCAGGGACAGCACGTGGTCGGTGACGCCGCCGAGGTAGGCGGCTGCGACCCCGATCAACATCGAGAGCAGGGTGGCCATCAGTCCCGCGACCAGCGCAATCGCCAACGACTCCCGCGTCCCCCAGACGAGCTGAGAAAAGATGTCCTGGCCATTGCCGGTGGTGCCGAGCAAATGACTGGGGGAGGGGCCGAGCACCTGGTCGAAAATCTGGGCGTGCGGGTCGTAGGGAGCCAGCGAGCCGGCAAAGACCGCCACCAGGACGAAGATCCCCAGGATGATCGCGCCGGCGAGCGCCTTGCGGTTCGAACGAACGGCATTCGTGACATTCAGGAACGACCGGTCGGGCCTACGTGCGGGGTCCGCCTTGACAGCGGACTGGTCGGCCACAAGACGAACATCCAGGCCCATGCTGTTGCCTCAGGCGCGCTCGCGTGTCCGGGGATCGAGCCAGGCGGTCAGGAAGTCCGCAGCCGTGACGGCCAGCAGTACCGCCAGCGTGATCAGCAGGAACAGCGACTGCATCAGGGGAAAGTCCTCGTTGTTCACGGCCTGGCGCAAGAACGTCCCCAGCCCTGGATAGTTGAAGACGATCTCGACCAGGAGTGCCCCGCTGATGACGAAGCCAAGTGACATGGCGAACCCGACCAGGTTGGGAAGAATGGCGTTGCGGGCGGCGTAGTGGAACATGATGCGCGCGGGAGACAGCCCCTTGGCTCGAGCCATCTTTACGTAGTCCTCGGCCAGGGTGGTGATCATGTTGTTCCGCATGGTCAGGACCCAACCGCCGATTGAGGTGAGGACGATGGTGAACGCGGGCAGGATGGAGTGGACGAGCACGTCCGAGATGTACGTCCACGACCACTCACTCGAGACCTCGGAGCTGCTTCCGAATGCCTGCGGGAACCAGCCCAGCGTGATCGAGAAAACGTAGATGCAGATCAGCCCGATCCAGAAATAGGGGAAGGCGGAGGTCACCACGAAGATGGACGGCAGGACGCTGTCGAGGACTCCACCTCGGCGCCAGGCGCTGACGATCCCAATCAGCGTACCCAGCACAAAGGCGATCACGGTCGCCATCCCCACCAGCCCAACCGTCCAGGGAAGCGCCAGCATGATCACATCGACGACGTGCTTCGGAAAGAAGCCGATCGAGACGCCGAAATCGCCATGTAGCAGGTTCCCCAGGTAGGAGAGGTACTGCTGGAACGGGCTGTCGTTGTTATTGACACCGAGCGCGACCTCGAGGCTCTTGATTGCCGCGGGATTCACCCGCCCGTGGAAACGGGTCCGCAGGGCGACCTCGGGTCCCCCAGGAAGGAGCCGAGGCAGGATGAAATTGAGGGTTAGCGCCGCCCAGAGTGTCACGACGAAGAACTCCAGGCGGCGCAACAGGTAGGTCACCGCAGGTTAAGGTGCCTCAAGTTGCGTGCACCCGCAGCAGCACCTGCTCCCAGTCCGGAATGTTCCACGGCGCCGGCGCCGCGTAGGGGTCGTCCCGAGTTGGCCAACCGCCGAAGCCTTTGGTGCTGTATTGGTACCAGGCTACGCTCTCTGTCACCGGGATCACGGGAACCTGTTCCAGCATGATCCCCTGGATCTGCTTCATGATGTTGTGCTGCTCCGCGGTACTGGTGGTGGCGCCGAACTGCTCGATCAAGCGGTCCGTGGCTGGATCGGTCCAGCGCCCGTAGTCACCCGATGCCGTCTGCCCGATCGCAGCCGACGTCTGGCTGTAAAGCGTGTTGCGCAGCTCGTAGTAGGGATTCGGTCCGGGTGAGTTGGAAAGGGACCCGTAGCCCATCTGAAACTGGCCGAGGAAGAGTTTGTTGAAGTAGTCGTCGTGCGAGAGGTCCTGCTCCTTGATCTCGACGCCGATCTCCTTCAGGTTGTCCCTGACCACCTGAAGTGACGCGGTCCAGTCCGTGTAGCCGCTGATGCTGATTACCGTGAACGAGAGGCGCTTCCCCGCACTGTCCTTGAAGATCCCGTCGCTCCCCTTCGTAAACCCCGCCTGCTGCAGGAGTGACTGCGCCTTGGCTGGGTTGAACTTGTAGTCGTACTTGGCCGCCTGGCTGGAGTCGTACCAGTCGTTGAACGTTGGGATCACGATCCCGGTCTGACTCCCGGCGGGCTGGTAGCCATACTCGCCGATCTTCGAGACCTTAGGCCGATCGATGCCATAGGCAAGGGCCTGGCGAACGAGTTTGTCGTCGAGCGGCTTGAGCGTCAGGTTGAGGAAGAGGTTGACGTTCTGGATGGGCGGGAACCAATAGTGGTGGTGATCCTTGTCCTTGGCTACGTAGTAGGTATCGATATTGGGTATGAACTGGCCGCCCCACTGAGCCTGGCCACTGGCCAGGTAGGCATTGGCCGGATCGTTGTCAAGGAAAGCCGGGTAATTGACCTTTGCGATATGCGGCAGGCCGGCCTGCCAGTAGTTGGGATTGCGCAGATATGGGATGTTCTGCGGCGTGCAATCGCCCACGGTAAACGGGCCGGTACCAATCGGTTTCGGCATGTTTTCGCCAACCGGGTCCTTGATCTGCGACCAGATGTGCTCGGGTACGATGGCGACCTGTCCGGCGATGTAATAGAAATAGGGGACCGCCGGGGTTGTGAAGGTCATCACCACCTGGTCGGAGCCCTGCTGGGTCACATCCGATAGGACGGTCCAGACCGATTGAAGGTCGAGGGCGCTGTTCGTCTTCATCAATTTGAAGGTATAAACGACGTCCGCGGCCGTGAAGGGCTGGCCGTCGGTCCACTTCACACCGGAGCGTGTCGTGAAGGTGAGGGTCTTGCTGTCGGAGCTCCATTTGTAGGAGCTCGCCAGCATCGGCGTCGTCTTGCCGTTCAGTAGGTTGTTGTAGACCAGCGGCTCGTAAACCGGGCCGAAGGCGAAGCTGTTCACATTAGCGTTGAACGGATTGAAGCCGCAGGTCCAGAGCGTTCCGCTCTCGTTGTCGATGGTGATGGTCCCGCCCTCTTTGAGCTGTGCCGTCGGGTTGGTGGTCCCGCAGGCTGCCACCGTGAGCGCCAGCACCGCGAACAAAGCGATCGTGAGCGCGCGTCTTCGTCTCATCCCAACTTCCTCCTCAGGCTTGTTTGGTCGTCATCCCGCCGCTTCCTGTAGCAGTCGTCCAGGTCGGGCAAAAACACGGTCTCGTGCCGCCTCCAGCGCGGTCGCAACCGCCCCCTGCAACACCGCGTCCTCACCCAGGGCGGAGACCAGGAGGCGCGGACGGAATGGCAGATGGCGCAACTCGCGCTCGATCGGGTCGATCAGGAGGTCGCCGTTTCGGCCAATGCCACCGCCCAGGACCACCAGCTCCGGGTCCAGAACCAGGGTGAGGGTCGCGATGGCGGTGGCCAGCCGGGTGGCTTCGATCGCCACTGCCCGGGTTGCTGCCGGGTCCCCACGCCGAGCCGCCAGGAAGACGCGCTCGGCGGTCAGAGGCCCCTTCATCCCAAAACCCTTGGCGGCCCGGACCACGCCCGCCGCGGCAGTGGCCTCCTCGAACGCTCCCCAGCGCCTGCTTGCCGGCGGACCGTCCTGGTGCCCGATCGGAAGGTAGCCGATCTCGCCCGCGCCCCCGCCCGCGCCGCGGTGCAGGGACCCCCTCAGGACCAGGCCGGCGCCAACTCCGGTGCCAACCGAGAGGTAAACAAAATTTCCGACTTCGCGGCCGTGCCCGTGAGCTCCCTCGCCGATGGCGGCCAGGTTGACGTCGTTCTCGAAGGTGACGCTCGTCCCCAACTCTCGCCGGACGGCTTCGACCAGTCCCTGGCGTCCCCAACCGGGCAGGTTCGGCGCCATAAGCATCACGCCCCGCTCGGGGTCGAAAACCCCGGGGCTGCCCAGAGTGGCCGCAGTCACCTGGTTCCAGCGGATACCGGCTTCGGCGGCCAGCTGGTGGGCGATGGAGCCGATCTGTCCGATCAGGCTGTCGGCGCTCCGCACCTGGGCCCGCTCCTGGCGGCGGGCGACGATTGCTCCCGAGATGTTGGCGATCGCCGCCCGGACCCATTGCCGGCCCACGTCGATTCCCACCACCCAACCCGCCGAGGGGTTGACCTCGTAAAGGACTGCTGTCGGGCCTCGTCCGCCTCTCGATCGTCCCACCTCGCGGACCAGTCCACCTTCGAGGAGACCGCTCAGGGCAAGCGAAACGGTCGGCTTGGAGAGCCCGCTCTCACGGGCGATGTACGCTCTCGAGATAGGGCTGTGCCGGCGGACCAGCTCGAGGACGGAGCGCTCGTTGATCGCGCGTAAGAGCGATGGCGTCCCGGCGGTGATCGTTCCCGGCATGGCGTCGATCGGGGCTGGCATTGCTGATATAGTTAGGAAAACTTCCTTACTGTTGGGGTAAGGGTACCCCGGTTAGAAGAGAGGCGTCAAGTGGCAGTCTTAACCCCCTTACCAAAGAAACGAGGCAGGTGAGCCCGGTTCGCCTCCAGCAGGGCGTCCAGCAGGGGCGCCGCCACTCGATATCGCCCCACCAGCGGGTTGGCGAGCAGCGCCTTGAGGGCAGCCGACCTGTCGCCGTCGATCGCGGCTCGGACAGCCAGGCGCTCGTATGCCTTGACCTGCTGAACCAGGCCCAGCATCTCGGGAGGCAGGCCGGGGAGAGGTTGCACGGTCGCCCCGTCGCGGTCGATCCGGGCGGGGACCTCGACCACGGCATCGTCGGGAAGCTGGGGGAGGGTACCCCGGTTTTTCACGTCCACAACCTGCTCGTCACCGGTGCCCGCGTGCAACGATGCCATGAGGCGGGCGGCAGCCTCGCTGTAGAAAGCCCCACCGCGTTTTTCCAGCAGCTCAGGTTTGCTATCGAGAGACGGGTCGCGGTACAACTCCAGGAGTTGGCGCTCAAGAGCCATCACCTCCTCGGCGCGCGAGAGGTGAGCGCCGGAAAGTTCCTCCTGCAGGACCACGTCCGTCAGGTAGAAGTAGCGCAGGTAGGAGGAGGGGATGGCGCCCAGCAGCCGGATCAGCGAGCCGGGAATTCCAACCATGTCGCCCAGGGCCTCCGCGGAATTCTCGATCAGATCGGGCAAATGGTCGATGCCCCCCACCCGTACAGCCCGCTCCCAGGTGAGATGGTTCAGCCCGACGTGCTCCAGGCTGACGTCGCCAGGATCAACATGGAGAAAGCTGGAGAGCCTGCGTTGGAGGCTGATCGCAGAGTTGCAGAGCCCTATCGCCCGGTGCCCCTCGTCGAGCAGCGCCTGGGTCACGATCCCGACCGGGTTCGTGAAGTCGACGATCCAGGCCCCCGCCTTCGCCCGCCGGCCGGCTTCCTCCGCGATCTCGAGTACCACCGGCACCGTCCGCAGAGCCTTGGCGAAGCCGCCGGGTCCGGTGGTCTCCTGACCGATGCAGCCGAACTCGAGGGGAAGGGTCTCGTCTATCAGCCGAGCGGCCTGCCCCCCGACCCGCAGCTGGACTACCACGAAATCGGCGCCGTCGAGGGCTCGGTCGCGGTCCTGGGTCATGGTCAGGACGGTGGTCGAGCCCTGTTTGCGCAGAATCCGCCGAGCCAATCCGCCCACGGCGTCCAGGCGGACGGGGTCGGGATCGAGCAGGACCAGCTCGTCTACGGGAAGGCGCGCCCGCTGGGCATCGAGTCCGCTGATCAGCTCCGGCGTATAGGTGCTACCCCCACCGAAGACCGCCATCTTGACGCCCACTCCGAGCGCATCTTACGGGAATGCGGCCTCAAATGGTTAGGGAACTTTCCTGAATATTGGTCGTCCCACCGTGACTGAGTCAAGAGCGGCCCTGCTCGCCGTGGACGGGGGCGACTCGAAAACGGATGTAGTTGTTGTCGACCGGGCGGGCCGGCTGCTGGGTGCCGCGCGCCTCGCCGGGTCATCCCACCTCGGACTCGGTCGTGAATCAGCCGCCGATGCCCTGGATCGGGCAATAGGTCGTGCCTGCGCCCAGGCCGGCATCGACCCCAGCCGGCGACCGGTGGCGCAGACCGGGGTATATTGCCTGGCCGGCGCCGACCTCCCGGTTGATCACCGGCGGATCGCGGGCGAGCTCGCTGGCCATCGGTGGACCGTCCGCAACCTGGTAAGGAATGACACCTTTGCCGTCCTCCGCGCCGGGACCGACCTCGGCTGGGGTGTTGGGGTCGTCTGCGGGACCGGGATGAACTGCTCGGGCATCGGACCGGACGGCCGGATCGTCCGGTTTGCGGCGCTGGGCGAGCTGTCGGGAGACCTCGCCGCGGGAGGTGGCTGGCTGGGGCGCCGAGCCCTGGGGGTCGCCGTCCGCGCCCGCGACGGACGCGGCCCCCGAACCGCGCTCGAGCGTTCGATCCCAGCGCACTTCCAGATGTCATCCCCCGCCGCTGTCATGGAGGCGATCTATGTCGGCCGCCTCGACGAGAGGGAGCTGCTCAGCCTGCCGCCCCTCGTGTTCAAGGCAGCGTCGGCTGGTGATCGGGTGGCTCAGCAGATGCTCGACGAGGTCGCCGATGAGGTGGTCGGCATGGCCACCGCCACCATCCGGCGGCTCCGAGTAGCGTCAAGAGCCGTTGAGGTGATTCTTGGAGGCGGAATCTTCAGGAGTGAAGACGGGTCTTTCGTCGGCCGCATCGGCGATGGCATTCGCAGCGTGGCGCCCTCCGCCAGCGTCAAACGTTTAGAGGCTCCACCGGTTCTTGGTGCGGCGCTGATGGGTCTCGATGAGCTGCATGCGACGGCTCCCGCCCGGGCCCGGCTTCGCGGCGCCCTGAGCCATATGCGGATGAACCGCGTCAGGTAGGTCGCATCGCCAGGCGACCGGCGAACACCACGATAAACCCCAGCAGGAGGACGGCTGCCAGTAGGCTCTCGCCGATGCCTATCATCGAGTTAGCTGTTCCGGTGGCAGCTTCGGCGATCGTCGCGCAGCCGGTCAGGAATGCGACGGGCCACCAGGACCGGAAGCGGCGCCAGCTGGGCCGCGCCAGCCACCATACCGTGGCAAAGACACCCGGCTCGAAGAAGTAATAGGACCAGGTGGTCTTCGACAGGAAAGGCAGACAGACGCCGACCGCAGCCAACAGCGCGTAGAGGTCCGTGCTATCGACATCCAGGTCCGGGCGCCGCAAGAGAACCGTGATGCTGATGGTCGATGCCGCCAGCAGGACCAGCAGGCTGTCGGCGTGCTGAGCCAGCGACTCGAAGGACGTGCCCTGGGCGACCCGCCAGGCGGAGCCCTGCCCCACGGGTAGATCGCCGTGCGACGTCAGCAGCGAGAAAACGACGTTGGCCCGATCTGCGACCAGGAACGGCAGCAGTCCGATGGCCACGGTGACCGTGGTGCCCGCGAGCATAAGCGCCGCCTGGCGGGGACCGCGCCGGATGAGGACCAGCAGGGCGAGCGGGATCGCGTAGGCGACCGCCGAGGTTCGGGCCAGGATGGCGAGGCCCATGGCGATGCCGGCCGGGGCGTGGCGCCGGCCAACCAGGGTGCGGACCGCAAGCAGGATCAGCCCGACCTCGAGGGCCTGCTCAATATGCCCGTAGCCGATCACGCTCAGCCAGAGGAGTGGGGACGCGGCCAGCAGCGCATAAGCCGATATCCGGCGCCATCCCGTCAGAGGTTTGCCACGCAGCCTGTCGGTGGCGACGACGCCCTCGCGCGCCATCAGGAGCGAAAGAATCGAGAAGACGCTGGTCGCAAGAAAGTGCTGCCAGCGAGTCTGGCCCAGCCAGCCCAGATGGGCGCCGAGCCATGAGACAACGGCGAGCGGAAACAGGCTGAGCGGCCCGTTGGCGTTGGCATAGGCCGCCACGTTGGTGAGTTGACGCACGGCGTAGATATGGAGAGGCTGGCCGCCCGCGGCCACCTGCGCCGACGGCAGGAAGAATAGATCGAGGTCCGTGGTCGTGGGATCGAGGAAGCCGACCAACCCGGAGCCGAGGACGTATAGGATCGCCAGCCCGGCCACCGTCCCGCGCTTCATCGCGTGCCATTGATAGCAGGTCGCAGCCGGGGTCATGCGATCATAGGGCACGGAATGGCAGGACCAGACAGCCTGGTGATCATGGCGACCTACAACGAGGCCGGCAACCTGGCCCCCCTGGTTTCGCGGGTGCTCGCCTATCCCGAGTTCGACGTGGTGGTGATCGACGACAACTCACCCGACGGCACGGGGGCGGTCGCCGAGGACCTCGTTCGCCGCTTTCCCGGCCGGGTTTCGGTACTGCACCGCTCACACAAGCAGGGGCTGGGGACAGCTCTGGTGCTCGGTTATCGGCACGCGCTGGCAAATGGACACGACCGCGTGTTCCAGATGGATGCCGACCTGTCCCACGATCCTTCGCTGCTCGAGGAGATGCGCCGGAGCCTGGAGGAGGCCGACGTCGTGATTGGCTCGCGGTATGTAGCTGGGGGCAGCGTTTTGAACCGGAGTCCCTGGCGCCGCCTTCTCAGCCGGGCCGCGTCCGCATATACCAGGACCCTGCTCGGCCTTCCCATCCGTGACCCGATGGGAGGCTATAAAGGCTACCGCCGGTCGGTCCTGGAGGCGCTGGACCTGGACCGGATCCGCTCGCGAGGCTATGCCATTCAGGCCGAGATGTCATTCCGTTGCCGGCAGCGTGGCTTTGCCATCGTGGAGCTGCCAACCTTGTTCACCGACCGGGTCAACGGCCGGTCGAAGATGACGGGGGCGGTGGTGCTCGAGGCCCTGGTCATGCCCCTGCTGCTTCTCGCGCGGCGGCGGTTTGAGGCTGCAAATTCCGGCAGAGTCGGGCCGGCTACGCCGGTCGCTCCCGAAAGCCCGGACTGAGGGTTGGCCTAGCGCCGCGCCAGTGGCGTCTCGACCAGGGGTGGCCGTGGCACCCGGCCGTGCACGACCTCGAAGCCGGTTGTGTTCTTGAGCACCTCGACGCGATCGCGCTCCAGGCGTAGCTCGAGCGCCCCGCGCCCAGCCCGCAGGTTTCGCAGGGTGAGGGTGGGCAGCCACTCGGGCAGGTCGGGGTTGACGTAGACGGCCCGCGCGCTGCCGACAGTGTGGATACCGCAAAGGATGGCCACCAGCCGGAAAATCGATGCCGCCGACCACGCCTGCGGCACGTTCGTGCCCAGGTAGGGTACGGGGAACGACCCCGGCTCCCGGGCAATGCCGGCATAGAGCTCCGGGAGACTGTAGGACTCGAAGCGCTCGGCAGCCGCGAAAATGGCTTCAGCCACGTGCTGCGCCTCCGTGTGTCGGCCCGCGCGGCGGAATCCTCCGGCAATGGTGGCGTTGTCGTGTGGCCAGACCGAGCCCAGGTGGTAGGAGTACGGGTTGTAGCTCGGATGCTGGGTGGAGAGTGTGCGAATACCCCAACCGCTCCACATGTCGGGCTTCATCAATCGGTCGACCACGCGATTGGCGCGGTCCGGAGGAACGATGCCGCTGGCCAGGCAGTGCCCGGCATTGGACGCGACCGATCGTATCGGGCGCTTGTTGCCGTCGAGCCCGAGGTAATAGGTGCCTTCGCTCTCCCACCAGAAGGCCTCATTGAACCTCTCATACAGGTGGAGCGCCCGCTGTCGCAGCTCCATCGAGCGCTGCTCGTCGCCCCACAGCGCGTACATCTCCGCCATCCGAAGAATGGCGTCGAACGCATATCCCTGGAGCTCGCAAAGAGCGATGGGAACAGGCGCGATGGTGCCGTCCTCGTGCTGGATGGCTTCGCCCGAGTCCTTCCACCCCTGGTTGTAGAGCCCGTGCTTGGAGCGTGACCTGTACTCCTGGAACCCATCCTGGTCGCGGTCTCCATAGGTGAGCATCCAGGTCAGGGCCGCCTCGGCGTTGGCGCGATACTTCGTCAGTAGCTGGGCGTCACCCGACCACTGATAGGCATACGACAGCACGATCAGGTAGAGGGTGGTGGCGTCGTGGGTGCCGTAATAGGGTGCGAATGGCAGCAGCCCGAGCGAGGCCAGCTCACCGAAACGCACCTCGTGGGGGATTTTTCCGGGCTCCTTGTCCTGCTCCGGGTCGTCATCGGTCGCCTGGACCTGAGCCAACCGGTCGATGGCGCCAAGGGCGAACTCGGGGAAGCCACTGATGCTTTCCATGGAAACGACGAGCGAGTCCCGCCCGAACAGGGTCACGTACCAGGGAATGCCGGCCGCTGGAACATAGACGCTTCGCCGCACGGCGAAGTCCGACATGCGCAGCGCCTCCATGTCGTCGACCGCCCGGCGCCAGATGGCTGGGAGCGTAGGGTGGGTAGTCTCGAGGACAACCGGCGGCAGGATTCCTCTGGGGAGCTCGGCGTCGTTAGACAGGAGAGCGTTACACGACAGGACCCGGGCCCGGTGGCCGTCGATCACGGGCAGCCATTCGAGGCACGTGTGCCAGGTCGCCTTCGGTTGGAGCCGCAGAACAAACACCATCCGTCCGTTCGCATACTCCGGCGGCGATCCGGCCTTGCTCACTCGCACCACCAGGACCCGTTCGAAGCTGTCGTTTCGATAGCGGGTCCGGAGCTCTCCGGCTTTCTGGCGCCACGAGCTCTGGATGTCTCCGCGCCTGATCAACTGGTGTGTCCGTACGTCGAAGATGTCCGCGAAGTCCGACTCGAGCTGCACCTCGAGCACCAGCCGGACGGGTGCGGGCGCGTAGTTAACGAGCTCGTAGTCCTCGTGAACGCCCTCCAGGATGGTGCGGTCGAGCCGGAATCCGACCGAGCGCTCTGGCAGAAATGCTTCCGAATGGCCGAAGGAGGTCCCCCCGACAGGGATCTGGGGCGTGGTGAACTCGTGGCGGGCCGAGAAGTGGTCCACAGTGCTCGCGTCGAGGAGAAGCGGCGCTCGGCCGTTGATCGTTACCGAGTAAGCGGAGACAAAGCGGGTGTCGCGTGCGAAGAATCCGACGTCACCCTGAGGCGCCATGGTCGCGTCCGGCTCGCAGACCAGGAACTGGTGATCGTGATTGATGGTGACAGTCGGCGGGCCGGCGGTTACGGGCACGGGGCGTCGCCCCACGCGGGTCGCGCGGAACGTGCGACACCCGCGTTTGAGACGTTCTGTGCGAGAAGCAAAGGCCTCTGCCTAGGCGACCTGTCCCGCGTACTCCTTGAGGAACTTCGCCCGGCTGGGGTGACGGAGCTTGCGCAGCGCCTTCGCCTCGATCTGCCGGATCCGCTCCCGGGTCAGGCCGAAACGCTTGCCGACCTGCTCGAGCGTCAGGGGCTCGTCATTGATCAGTCCGAAGCGGAGCTGGATCACCCGGCGCTCCTGAGGGGTGAGCGTGCTCAGGATGTCTTCGACGTCCGTGCGCATCATGGTGAACCCGGCGGCCTCCGCGGGCGCAACCGCCTGCTTGTCCTCGATGAAGTCCCCCAGATGAGAGTCCTCCTCTTCTCCGATTGGGCTCTCGAGCGACACCGGGTCCTGGGCGATCTGCTTGAGCTCGCGGATGCGTTCCGGCGTGGTCTCGAGCACCTGCGCGATCTCGGCCTCGGTGGGCTCACGACCCAGCTCCGAGACCAGGGCCCGCGACACCCGGGTGAGCTTGTTCACCTGGTCCACCATGTGGACCGGGATCCGGATGGTCCGCGCCTGGTCTGCCAGGGCGCGAGTGATCGCCTGGCGGATCCACCAGGTGGCATAGGTCGAAAACTTGAAGCCACGCCGGTAGTCGAACTTCTCCACGGCCCGCATCAGGCCGAGGTTGCCCTCCTGGATCAGGTCGAGGAAGGACATTCCACGGTTGAGGTATCGCTTGGCATTCGAGACCACCAGGCGCAGGTTCGCTTCGGTCAGGTGCTTGCGGGCGTCGTCGTTGCCGGCTTCCATCTCTTTGGCCAGCTCGACCTCCTGCGCAGCCGTCAGCAGGCGGACCCTTCCGATCTCCTTGAAGTACATACGGACCGGGTCCTCGAGGACGGTCGAGTCGGCTGCCTGTACCTCGGCAAAGAACTCGTCGTCAACCTCTTCCTCGGGCTCCTCGCCGTCGCTGACTTCGATCCCCATCTCCCGGAAGACTCCGAACACCCGTGCGAGATCGTCGGGGTTCGACTCCAGCGGAGGGAATGCCCGGACCACGTCCTCCGAGGTCAGGAAGCCCTGTTCCTTCCCCTTAAGGACGAGCGATTCAGCGGTTTGGGCGAGTTCGCGGTTCGCTACTATAGCCACTCATTAGGTCTACCCGCCCGAAGGGGTCTTTGAACACGGTTCGTCGCGGTGTCCGGCTAAGGTGACTACGCCGCTATCACATTCCGAGCATCCGCAGACGGCCCCGGTGCCCTCGCGGGTCGAGCTTGCTGACCAACTTGAATTTTACCCTTTCCGGGTGCGAGTTGGAAGGGCGGCGACGCTGCGTGCACCTGCTGGACAGAACGGCGCGCCTTCCCTGCCTCGCGCGGCAATCGCTGCCCCGGTTTCTGAAATAGAATGTTTCGCGCGCCGGGATGACGGAATAGGTAGACGTTGGCGACTTAAAATCGCCTGCCCGTAAGGGCGTCCGGGTTCGAGTCCCGGTCCCGGCATTTCTGGCGCGGAGAGCGTGGAGGTGAGGATCGCGGAAGAAGTCATGATCGACAGCGTCCTGTTTGTCGCCGGCCTGGTCGGGGTCGGCTATTTCCTGAACGACGTCTTCCAGGGCGTGGTCGTCCCCAGGCCGACACCCGGCCGCTTTCGCCTATCTCGCTGGCTGATCCGTCCCACCTGGAAGGTGTGGCGTTGGTATGGGCTGCGGATCTCGGACGCGGATCGCAGGGAGCGGATGCTCGGGACCTTCGCCCCGCTGGCCGTGATCCTGCTCCTGATTTGCTGGATGGCCGGGCTGATCATTTCCTACGGCCTCATGCTCTACGCGCTGCGATCGGGAATCCAACCCCCGTTGCACAACCTTGGCGAGGCTTTCTACTTCGCCGGCGTCTCGGTCCTCACCCTCGGGTTCGGCGACATTCTCGCGACCGGCGGCCTGGCCAGGCTGATCGTGCTGATGGAAGCCATCTCCGGGCTGGGCTTGATCGCGCTGGCGATCAGCTTCCTCTTTTCGCTCTACGCCTCGCTGCAGCGGCGCGAGACCCAGGTCGTGACCCTCGATGCTCGAGCCGGGGCTCCACCTTCAGCCATCGCCCTGCTCGAGACCTACGCCAAGCTGAAGCTGGTTCCCGACCTCCCCAGATTCTTCGCGGACTGGGAGGTCTGGGCGGCGCAGGTGCTCGACCAGCATCTCGCCTATCCATTGCTCGCCTACTTCCGCTCAAGCCATGACAACGAGTCATGGGTCAGTGCACTCGGAGCCGTCCTGGATACCGCCACCCTGGTCCTGACCACGATCGAGGGCGATCACCACGGCGAGGCTCTGATGATGTACAGCATGGGCCGCCACCTGGTGGAGGACCTCAGCCGCTTTTTCCGGCTCCACGACGGCGGCGAGGTGGGGGTCGAGCCGGACGAGTTCGACCAGGCGCGCGACCGGCTGCATGCCGCCGGCTACCGGCTGCGCCCGCGTGAGCAAGCCTGGAAGAAATTCGTCGAGCTGCGTTCAGCCTACGCCGACCCGCTGAACACGATGGCCAAGTTCTGGGCGGCGCCGCCTGCTCAATGGATCGGCGACCGCTCATACGTCAGACTGTTCGCCGACAGGCATCAGCCGGAAGCCAACGCGAGGGCGGCGAGCTAGCCGGCGACCGCGACTTCGCGCCTGAACGCGCTCGGTGGGCTGCCATGGAGCCGCAGGTAGAAGGCCACCGCGGTGCAATAGGAGACGAGCAGCCCGGGTTCGAGGTCGGGCGGCCGGCGCTGGATGCCGGCGAACAGGTCGGGCAGCAGCCGTCGCAGCATGGCCTCGCCTACCCGCTGAATGGTGAAGGCGTCCGAGGCTCGTACCTGGGCGACCTCACCGTCCCATGCGGTCCGGCCGTCCTCGAGCTGACGCCATTCCGCGATCAACACGCCCTGCGCGGCGCACAGCGCCAGTGCCCGGGTCAGGAGCGCCCGGTCCGCGAACACGGTTCCCTTCGACTCCGCAAGTGCCAGGGTTTCGTTGACGGCTTGCTCGACGCTCGGCCAGGACTCTGCGTCCGCCGCGGCGTGCTCCAACAGGTTGGGGGCCTCGAGCACCCGCTTGGCCCGTCCCAGCGCATAGCCGTCGAGCTGCGTTCGCAGACCTGGGTTGAGGGGCTGGTCGGCGAGCGGTGGTTGCCCCGGCCTCCAGGCATCTGCCTGTGGCCGAGCCCATCCGACGACTGGGTCCTCCTGTGGTGGGGGTAATTCGCGGTGCTGCACCGTTGGCACCCAGATCAGCTTCCGCGGCCTTCGCGGGCGCATCAGCAGGGTGGGCCAGCGGCCGCCCCGACGAGCGATAACAACCGCTACGAAGGCCAGCGCCAGAGCCGCCAACGCCAGCAACGTGAGGACGAGAGGCATTTCCGTAGAACGGGGCGGCGCGTGCTTTCTTGGCTGCCCGCGCTTCGGACTAGTGCTCGGCCGCTCCGCTCACGACGGTGTCGCCTGGAAGTGTGGTACCGCTGTGACGGAGCGTGGCAAGCAGGCCGCCCGCCACCAGCACCGTCCGTTCTCGCTCCGAGAAGTCAGCCCGCAGCCTGAGCTCGCGCTGCTTTTCCTCGATCCGCGCCTTGATGGTGGCCTCGCCCCTGTCGATCGCGCCCCGGATGCCGGGGAGCTCCCAGGTCTCGCCCTGTATAGCCAACCGGTAGTCATTCGGGTCGTCGAAGGTCAGGGGCACGATCCCCTGGGCGATCAGGTTTCGACGATGGATCCGCGCGAAAGACTTCGCGATTACGGCCTTTACGCCGAGCTGCAGGGGAGCCAGCGCTGCATGTTCGCGGCTGGACCCCTGGCCGTAGTTGGCGCCACCAACGACGAAGCCACCGCCCCAGTCGCGCGCCCGGGCGGGGAACGTTCGATCCTGGTGCTGGAACGTGAACTCTGCGATCGCGGGGACGTTCGAGCGGTAGGCCATGACGGTCGCGCCGTCCGGCGCCAGGTCGCCAGTCGAGATGTCGTCACCGACCACGATCAGGATGCGCCCCTTCAGGCTTTCAGCCATCGGTCGATGTTCGGGAGGTGGCTTGATGTTCGGGCCTCGGATGACGGCGACCCTCCTTGCCTCGTCCGCAGGGGGCGGGGCCAGGATCTGCCGGTCGTCGATGGCCGGGTCGTGTGGTGCCCCGCCGAACGAGGGCGGCCTGCCGAGAGACCGCGGATCGGTGAGGACACCGTTGAGGGCAGTCGCCGCCGCGGTCGAAGGCGACACCAGGTAGACGTTGTCGTCTTCGGTTCCGCTACGCCCCGGGAAGTTGCGGTTGAAGGTGCGGACCGAGTTGGCCCCGCTCGGAGGCGCCTGACCCATACCGACACAGGGTCCGCAGGCGGGCTCGAGCATGCGGGCGCCGGCATTGAGCAGCTCGTGATAGACGCCTGAGAGCGCGATGGTGTCAAGGATCTGGCGCGATCCGGGGGTCACTGTCATGACGAGTCGCGGGTGAACGATCCGGTCTTTGAGGACGGCGGCGACCACCGCCAGGTCCTCGTAGGACGAGTTCACCGAGCTGCCCACGCAGACCTGGGCAACCTCCAGGCCGGCGATCTCTTCGACGGGCACGACGTTCCCCGGCGAGTGTGGTTTTGCGACCAGCGGCACGAGCGTGGAGAGATCGATCTCTTCACGCTCGTCATACTCAGCGCCGCGCTCTGCCGCCATCGGGGAGAATTGATCAGCTCGCTGCTGCTCTTTGAGCCAGGCCTGCGTCTGCTGGTCGCTGGGAAAAATCCCGGCGGTCGCGCCGAGCTCGGCGATCATGTTGCAGATGGTCGCCCGCTGGGTGGCCGTCAGCGTGGCAACCCCCGGTCCAGCGAACTCGAAGATCCGCCCCAGGCCCCCACGCACGCTCCGCCGGCGCAGCAGCTCGAGGATGATGTCCTTAGCCTCCACCCAATCGGGCAGACGGCCCTCGAGATGCACCTCGACGATTCCGGGCGCTGCCATGGCGAAGGGATGTCCGGCCATGGCGACGGCCACGTCGAGGCCGCCGGCGCCGATCGCGATCATGCCCAGGGCTCCTGCGGTGGTGGTGTGGCTGTCGGCGCCGAGCAGCGTCTGGCCCGGCCGAGCGAAACGCTCGAGGTGGAGGTAGTGACAGATCCCGTTGCCGGGGCGCGAGTACCAGATCCCATGCCTGGCCGCGAAGCTCTGCAGGAACCGGTGGTCGTCCGGGTTCTTGAAATCGATTTGCAGGATGTTGTGGTCGACGTACACCACGGCGAAAGGAAGCTGGACCCGCTCCAGGCCCAGCTGCTCGAACTGCAGGCAGGCCATGGTCCCGGTTGCGTCCTGCATCAGAGCCTGGTCCAGCCTGATGCTGATTTCCTGGCCGGGTTCGAGAGAGCCGCCAACCTTATGTGCCTCGAGGACCTGACGGGCGAGGTTCTTAGCCAATGGCCAGCCTTCGCTCGGGCTCGAGACTTAGTTGAGGTTGCGGTAGAGCGTCGCTATCCCCTGGCCGCCGCCGATGCACATGGTGACGATCCCCCATTCGAGCTGTCGCCGTTTCAGCTCGTAGGCGAGCTTGACCGTGAGAATGGCTCCAGTGGCGCCCACCGGATGGCCGAGGGCAATGGCTCCCCCGTTCGGGTTCACCCTCGCCGGGTCGATCTCGAGCTCGCGAATCACAGCCACTGCCTGCGCCGCGAAGGCCTCGTTCAGCTCCATCAGGTCGATGTCGTTGATGGTCATGCCGACCTTCTTGAGGAGCTTCTGGACCGCAAAGATCGGAGCCACTCCCATGATCTCGGGCGCGATGCCGGCGACGGCGTCCGCCACCCACTCGAGCTGCGGGCTGACGCCGAGCTCCTCCGCGCGAGAGGCCTTCATCACCACCACTCCGGCGCCCGCATCGTTGATCCCGGAAGAATTCCCGGGAGTGACGCTTCCACCCTCGCGGAAGGCGGGCTTCAGGCCGGCGAGTGACTCAGCCGTGGTGCCCGGACGCGGATGCTCGTCGGTCAAGACCGGGATCGGGTCGCCCTTGCGCTGCGGAACGTCGAAGGCCACGATCTGATCCTTGAAGCGACCCTCCGCAATCGCCGCGCCGGCGCGGCGCTGGCTCTCTGCGGCGAACTCATCCTGCGACTGGCGCGAGACGTCGTAGCGGTCCGCGACTTTCTCCGCGGTGCAACCCATCTGGTAGCGCCCGAACGGGTCTGTCACCAGGGAGATGGTGCCGTCGATCAGGGATGCTGGGCCCAGCCGCCACCCCACCTGCGCCCGGGGCAGGAGGTATGGCTGGATGGACATGTTCTCGTTTCCGCCGGCGACCACCACCCCCGCCTCACCCTGGCGAATCTCATGCACAGCGCTGTTGATCGCCTGCAGCCCGGACCCGCAAAGACGGTTCACGTTGTAGGCGGTGGTGCTCTCCGGGAGGCCGGCTTTGAGGGTCGCCAGCCGCGCGTTGAAGGCATCCTCTCCGACCTGTCCCACACATCCGAGGATGACCTCGTCGACCGTCTCGGGCGCGATCCCGGCGCGGGACACCGCCGCTCGGATCGCCGCAGCGCCCAGGTCCGAGGTCGGGGTGTCCTTGAACGACCCGGCGAACTTACCGATCGCCGTGCGAGCAGCACCGGCGATCACCACACGCTCGCCGTTCACGGCGGTGCTGCCGCCCCTATCGATGTGCGGCACCACCAAATTCTAGTGCTTTGTTTTTGCCTGGTTCAGACGCCGGGCGCCGGGGAGCCGCCCGTGCCCATGCTCGCGGGCCCCGCGTAGGAACTCGATGAAAGCGGGCCCCGCCGGGTAATCTTCTGGGCCTGTTGCTGGGCCTTTGAGACCGCCTGCTCCACCTGCGGCCGAGCTTGCTGGACGACCCCCTGTGCCTTATCCAGCGCCGGCTGCATTTGTCCGCGCATCTGGTCCAGGCGCTCCTGAAGCTCGCGCCTTGTCTGCCGGCCGGGCTTGGGCGCGTATAGCAACGCCACGGCCCCGCCGATCACCAGTCCATGGAAAACGCCGCGTACGTATCCCATTCCGTCCTCCTTTACCCGAACGCGTCTCGGGCGATCCCCTGCCGTGCTCCGGCTGGCATCATACCACGGCGCCGCAGTTGTGCTGATAGCAAGGCTATCACATATCCGGTGCGGGCAAACAGGTCCAGGAGGCCCCTGAGGACGACGGCGAATACGCAGCAGAGGCTGTAGATGATGGCCTCGGCGGCGCGCTCTCGCAGAAATGGGACTCCGGCGGCCACGCCTCCAAGCAGGATGCCACCGGTTGTCAGGGCGGACAGCAGCTCGACACCGCGCCGCCGCAGCATTGCACCCATGGGCCCGCAAAAGGGTATAGCCTAACTATCAATAAAAATCAACCAAATTCGGGTTCCTCATAGGTCAAGTGGCTCGCCGACGCCCGACAGTTGGGCCCGCTCGAGCACCACAGCCGCCAGCGCCAGGTCCTCGAGTGCCAACCCTACGGACTTGAAAAGGGAAATCTGCTCCGGCGCCCCCCGCCGGATGGTGCCGGTGACCACGTCCTTTAGCGATCTGACCGAACCCCACTCCAGCTTGCCCTCGGCTTCGGCCAGGAGTAGATCCCCGGCCTCCACCCGAGCCGCGTTGGCGTCGTCCGCCACCAGGAGCGAGGCGCGCCGGATGGCCTCGGCATCCACCTCGCGGCGGTCGGGGATGTTCGAGCCGCAGACGTTGAGGTGTTGGCCCGGTTCGAGCCAGGCGCCGAGGAGAACCGGGCTCGAAGCGCTGGTGATGGTCGTGATCAGGTGCGCGCCCGCGACGGCGGTCCTGGGATCAACCACCTCCTTCAACTCACCTGCGTGCCAGCGCTCACGGGCCGCGGCGATGAAACGCCGCCGGCGATCCGGGTCGCGGCTGACGACGCGGACCTCCCTGATTTCGCGCACCGTCACCACCCCGAGCAGCTGGGTCAGAGCCTGGGTACCGGCTCCCAATATGGTCAGGATGGAGCTATCGGCCGCGGAGAGGAATTTGGTCGCTATCGCCGAGGCCGCGCCGGTTCGCAGACGGCCCAGATGGTGAGCCTCGATAACCGCCAGCGGCTCGCCGGTCACTGCCTTATAGAGGTGCACCCAGAAGCGGGCGCCCTGACTCCCGACGGTATAGGTCTTTAAACCAACCAGGTCGCGAGCCGGGAGCGCCGCGCTCATGACAGCGAGCACCACATCTGCCCGGACCCGGCGCCGTGGCTGGTTGTCTGCACGACCGGCGGCCCACTCGCCGAACGCGAACTCCAGCGCCTCGATGGCGTCCGCGATAGTCACCAACCGCTCGACGTCGTGCTCCCGCAGCAGGCGTGCCATCTGTTCGATTATGTCGTTGATGGCCAGGCTGCCAGGGGGTACGCGTCGGCTGGTCGCGGAGGCCAGGGTTGGGCACTTCGCCACCTCGAGCCGGGGGCAGCCGGCTCTTGTCCCGGTTTGTTTTGTCCTGCTCGGCGAGACGGTCTACCAGGCGATCGATGCAAAGCCCAAGCGGGTCCCGGCCAGGCAGCTACGCCGAGTTAGAAACGTGAGCGGGAATCCACGCGCGGCACTTATGGTGGATCAGTACCGGGAGGACTGGACCAAGCTCTGGTATGTACTGCTCGAGGGACGTGCCCGCCTGATCGAGTCCGGACCGGAGCACCGGCGGGCCGTCAGGGCGCTAAAGCGGAAATACGGTCAGTACGCCAGGATGCCGCTGGCTGAGGATGCCCTGGTTATTGCGCTCGATGTGGAGCGGCACCGCCATTGGCGATCCAGCTGATGCGGCCGCCTCCACGGAGCCCGAGCGCCAGCTGCGGCGTGTACGTGCGTATCGATACGATCCCGGTCGACGGATCGCCGTAACGGGCGACAAAGTAGACGGTGTCTCCAAACCAGGGATCGTTGATGATGTACCCGCTCGCGTCGTAGCCGGTCAGGATAACGAAGTGCTGGTTTCCACCAAGCCTGACCTCAGTGATCACCGGACGGCCGGCGTCGATTTCGGATGTGATCAGGTTGATATCTGGTCCGAGCCAGCCTGTGAAGATCACCCTGCCATTGCTGTAGGAGTCTATGGTCGACCAGAGGATCTTGTCGTCGAAGGCGTATCCGCCGTGTTGCGTGAGCCAGACATTGAGAAAGCCGGGGTCCGTGCGGATTCCGTAGTAGTTGAGCATCATCACGACAGAGGTGATCGCGCAGCCCGACGAACCTACGGTCTCGGCTGGGGATGAGCCCAGCCCGTAAAGGCTCCAGCGGATGTCCTGCTGCCCCAGAACGGTGACTCCAAGGGTGGTGTCTGCCGACGCGCCTGCTGACTGGCTGAGCGCGGCCCCCAATGCAATCGCGGCAGCCACCAGGCCGGAACGAAGTTTTGGCAGGCAGGACGGGGCCAGTTGGTTCCTCCAGGAAGAGCCCTACGAATTGGCTGGCCCATCGTGCCCGCGCCATCAGCCGCAAACAAACGTTCAGGCTGACCCAACCTCGCCACCTGGTGACGTCTCAAAAGCACCGAGGGTCGCTGGGCGACAAAACCAAGCTTTCGAGCCTCCCCGCAGAGTGGCCCGTTACAAGTTTTGGCCGCTGAGTGGCACGCGAGTTGGAAAGCCTGTGAAGGTTCGGAAAATTCCGGTGCTCGAAGCTACCAGTGCCTCTGCACGGTTTCGACGGACCCGTGCAGCCCCAGCTCGCGGCGGAATCCTTAAAAGCCGCCGCGATCAGGCCGCTTGTTTCTTCGTCAGCTGGCGCGCCCTGGCCCGCTGGACCCTTTTCTCTCTGGCTGCGCGGCCCCGGCGCAAATGCGGTTTCACGACCCTATAACCGGCTGGCCGGCCTTTCCCGTCCCGCGAGATTGAATTGGAGGAACTCAGTCACACGGTTGTTAACATGAAAATCGGATGAGCGATCCGAGGCCGGTCGGCGTCTTCGATTCCGGCGTTGGAGGGCTCACCGTTTTGCGAGAGCTGCAGAGGCAGCTCCCACACGAATCCACCATTTACTTCGCCGACCTGGCCCACTTTCCCTACGGGCCCCGATACCAGGCCGAGGTCCGGCAGTTCGCGCTCGACATCATCCGCTTCCTCCAGAAGCTGGACGTGAAGCTGGTCGTGATAGCCTGCAACACCGCCACCGCGGCGGCCCTCAACACGGCGCGCGAGGTGTTCGATATTCCGATCATCGGCGTAATCACTCCGGGCGCCCAGGCTGCCGTGGAAGCCACCCGGAACCGGCGGGTGGGGGTGATCTCGACCGAGGGCACCATGCACAGCGGCGAGTACCTGCATGCGATCAGGGAGGCCAATCCAACCATCGGTGTTCTCCCCAAGGCCGCACCCGATCTGGTGGACCTCGTCGAGAGGGGCAAGGCCCAGTCGCCCGAGGCCGAGGCCGCCCTGCGGCATGCGCTCAAGGACATCATCGAATACCAGGCCGACACGCTGATCCTGGGCTGCACCCACTACCCGTTGCTCCGGCCTCTGATCAGCAAGATCACCGGGGACCGCATGACCATCGTCGATTCGGCCGAAACCACCGCCCAGAAGACCGGACGCGTCCTGGACCGCAATGGTCTCGGCAGCAGCGACGCTGATACGCCCATTCACCAGATCTACGTCACCGGCTCCCCGGAGCGTTTCACGGAGGTGGCGCGGGTTCTTTTCGGCGAGGATCTGCCGCCGATCCGTTCGGTACCGGTGGAACTGGTCGGCCAGCCACGCGGGCGCGAGGGTGCCGCCTGACGTGAGCGTGATCCTGACCGAGACTGATTTCCTGGAGCCGGTCCGCGCAGAGATGGACTCCTTCGAGCAGCGCCTTCATGCCACGGTTCAGGCCGATCTCGGCCCAGTCTCGGAGGCCATGGAGCACATCCTGGATGCGGGCGGAAAACGCCTGCGGCCGGCGCTGGTGTTGCTTGCGGCAAAGCTAGGCGACCGGACCCGGCTGGAGGATGTGTTCCGGGCGGCGATGGCCATCGAGTTCATCCATAACGCCACTCTCATCCACGACGATCTGATCGACGGCGCTCCCATGCGCCGGGGCCTGCGCACGATCCACGAGTCGCTCGGGCCCAACCCGGCAATCATCATTGGCGACTACTACTTCGCCAAGGGAGCCAACCTGATGTCCGAGGTCGGTGAGCCCGTCATCGACGTCGTCCTCTCGCAAACTGTGATGGCCATCTGCTACGGCGAGATGTTGCAGTTGACCAGCCAGCGCAGGTACGAACAGTCGCTGGAGGACTACTACTCAAAGATCGAGCGAAAGACGGCGGTCCTGCTTGCGGCATCCACTTTCTGTGGAGCCTTCCTCAGCGGTCAGCCCGAGCGCGAAGTGCAGGCGCTCCGCGAATTTGGCCGCCTGCTCGGGATGGCCTTTCAGATCGCGGACGACGTCCTGGACTTCGTGGCGACGGAGGAGGAGGTCGGCAAACCCGTGGGCAACGATCTGAAGCAGGGGACGGTCACCCTGCCCTTGATGCTGGCGCTAAAGGATCCGGGGATGGATGGCAAGCTCGAGCGGATTCTCCAGAAGCCACAGCTGAGCGACGCCGATTATGCCGAGGTGGTGCTGATCGTCCGTGGGTCTCAAGGGATCGACGCCTCGCTGGAGCATGCGAGCAGGTTCAGCGAACGCGCCCGCGCCGAGCTACAGGTGTTTGCGCCATCTCCTGCGCGCGAGGCGCTCGAGGAGCTGACCCGCTTCGTAGTCCGCCGCAAAAATTGACGTGACGTTCGTGCTCGTCGGCCTCAGTCACCGAACGGCGCCGCTCGAAGTGCGGGAGAAAGCCTTCATCGCCGAGGCCGCCGTTGGCGAGTGCGTCCGGCGACTGGTCGACCGGGACCTGGTCGACGCCGGCGTCCTGCTCTCGACCTGCAACCGGACTGAGCTGTACGCGGTATCAGATTCCCCAGCTGCGGCCGCCGGTCTCTTCGAGGCCTTTGCCCTGTGGCCCCACGAGCTGCCATTTCAGATCTGGCAGCAGTACGCGTACCAGCTGTCGGACCGAGCGGCTCTGGACCATCTGTTCCGGGTCGCCTGCGGCCTGGATTCGATGGTGCTGGGGGAAGGTCAGGTGCTCGGGCAGCTCAAGCGCGCTTTCGTACAGGCCCAACAGGCCGGTGTGGTCGACGCGTCGCTGCAGGTCATCCTGCGTGCAGCGATCCGGGCCGGGAAACGCGTGCGGGATGAGACAGCTCTGGGTCGGAAGCCGGTTTCCGTCAGTCACGCCGCCGTGGCCCAGGCGAAAGACCTGCTTGGCAATCTGAGGGGACGTGAGGTGCTTCTCGTCGGCGCCGGCGAGATGACCGAGGTTGCCCTGCGGTTGCTCCACAAGCAGGGCATCGGGCGCTGCTACCTCGGATCACGGACGATCGAGCGCGCGGCCCGGGTCGCCGGCCACCTTGGCGCCGAGGCGATCGACCTGGGCAAGATCGATCAGGTGATCGACGGCGTTGACCTCATCCTTTGCTCGAGCAGCGCGCCCCATTATGTTCTGGACGCCGACGAGGTCCGGCGCATCCAGGTCAGGCGGCGGGAACGACCGCTCGTTATCGTGGACATGGCCGTCCCGCGTGACGTCGATCCGCCTGCCGGTGAAGTTCCTGGGGTGCACCTTCTTAACCTGGACGACCTGAAGTCAATCGGGCGCGAGAACATCGAAGGCAGGCGCGCCTTCGTCCCTGCCGCGGAGAAGATCGTGGACGAGGAGCGGGATCGGCTCACGGCTGCTCTCGATGCCCGGGCATCGGCGCCCCTGATCACTGACCTGGTGGATCGGGTCGAGCTCGTGCGCGACCGTGAGCTCGAGCGGCACCTCGCGGCGTTACCGGAGGACGACGAACTTGGCCGCACTGCGCTCCGGGCGCTGGCCCGGGGCCTGACGGCAAAGTTGCTGCACGACATCATTCGTCAGGTCCATCAGGAGGCCGGGAGGAACGGCTAGATTTCGGCTGGCCACGCGCGGAAGCGCGCTTGCCGTGGCTCAAGCGACCCTCGCCGCGCGTGCGCTTTCCGAGCGACATCCCGGCGAGACCTTCGTGCTCGAGCCGATCGATACCCGTGGCGATCGTGCCAGCGCGATGCCCCTCACCGAGGCGTCTCAGGAGGGGATCTTCGTCAAGGAGCTCGAGCAGGCTCTGCTGGACGGGCGAGCCGAGATCGCCGTTCACTCCGCAAAAGACCTCCCCACCGATGCGACCGCCGGCCTTGTCCTCAGCGCTTTCCTGCCTCGGGCCGACGCGCGGGACGTTCTGATCGCACGCGAGACTGCGACACTTTCCGGGTTGCCGGCCGGCGCCCGGATTGGGACCGGGAGCCCGCGGCGCAGCGCGCAGCTGGCCGCCCGGCGCACCGACCTTCGCTTCGCACCAATCCGGGGCAACGTCGATACCCGCCTGGGCAAGCTGCGCCAGGGAGACGTTGATGCGGTAGTGCTCGCCGCTGCGGGCCTGATCCGACTTGGACGTGCCGCCGAGGTGCACGAGTGGCTGCCCTTCAACGTCGTCCTGCCCGCTCCCGGACAGGGGGCGCTGGTCCTTCAGACCAGGACGGGAAGTCGGGCCGGGGAGCTTGCCCGCGAGGTCGACCACTCGGCCACGCGCCGCGCCGTGGAGGCGGAGCGAGCGGTACTGCGCGGCCTGGGCGGCGGCTGTCTCTCGGCCGTAGGCGCCTACGCCGAGCTGGTCGATGGCCAGCTGTCGCTCACAGCGGTGGTGCTTGCAGAAGACGGAAGCGCCATGGTACGGGCGGCGGCGCGAGGCCAGGTCGATGATGCGGTCGTCAGCGACATCGTGAGCCGGTTACGAGCTGGAGGTGCCGGCCGGCTCTTGCCCGACCGTCGTCCGCGGACTCTCGACGGCGTCCGCGTAATGGTGACCCGGGCGGCGTCGCAGGCGGAACCGTTCGTTCGGGCGCTTGAAGCCGTGGGTGCGGTGGTGGTTGTCTGCCCATTGATCCGGATCGAAGCCATTGAGGTGACACTCCCGGATCCGGATGTCTACGACTGGATCCTTTTCACGAGCGTGAATGGCGTCGACCGGTTCTTCGAGCTGCTGGGTCAGCGCGCCCTACCAGGCAGGATAAGGATCGCCGCCATCGGCCCGGAGACGGCGGCGGCGCTCGCGGACCGCGGCAGGCCCGCCCAGATCGTCCCGCCGCTTTTTAAGGCGGAGGAGCTCGCCGCGGCGCTGCCCGCCTCCCTGGTCGGAGGGGCGCGCATCTTGATTCCGCGAGCTGCCGGCAGTCGTGACCTGCTGCCTGAGCAGCTGCGCCGGCATGGGGCGCGAGTCGACGTACTCGAGACGTATCGCGCGGTCCCTCCCGCCGACCTTGGAGAGAAGCTCCACGCGGCCATCGGTGACGGCGTCGACATCATCACACTTACCAGCTCGTCTGCAGTCCGGCATCTCGTCGACGCGCTCGGGGCCAGCGGTTTGCCTCCGCGGACACAGTTAGCCTGCTTGGGGCCGGTCACCGCAGAGACCGCCCGCGAGGCGGGATTGCCGGTTGCTATCATCGCCGAGGAGTACACGACGCGCGGCCTGCTGGACGCATTGATCAGCCACCAGCCCATGACCGCGCGGAGCCGATGAGCTACCCAGTGCAACGTCCACGACGACTGCGGGCCCGACCCGGGTTGCGCCGGCTGGCCCGGGAAACGCAGCTTGGCGTCGAGGACCTGGTCTACCCACTGTTCGTCCGCGAGGACGTCGACGAGCCGGAGCCGATCGACGCGATGCCGGGCCAGTTCCAGCATTCGATGGATTCGCTGGTCAGGGAGGTTGAGTCGAGCTTGCGCGCCGGGCTCCAGAGCTTCATCCTCTTTGGCATCCCCGCCCGCAAAGATCGAGAGGGGAGCCAGGCGTGGGACGAACGCGGCGTCGTCCAGAGATCGCTCACCCGGCTACGTGAATCGTTTGGTCCGGACGTGGTCCTGATGGCCGACCTATGCCTCTGCGAGTACACCGACCACGGACACTGCGGGATCGTGGAGGATGGCGCGGTGGACAACGATGCCACCCTCGAGGTCTACCGGCGGATTGCCGTCTCGCAGGCGCAAGCAGGCGCGGACGTGATCGGACCTTCCGGGATGATGGACGGGCAGGTCGGTGCGATCCGCTCGGCGCTCGACGGGGCCGGTTTCCAGGACCGCGCCATCCTTGCCTATGCGGCCAAGTACGCGTCTGCCTTCTACGGTCCATTCCGGGAGGCCGCCGGCTCGGCGCCCCAGTTCGGTGACCGCCGCGGCTATCAGATGGACCCGGCAAACTTGCGCGAAGCCGTCCGGGAAGCGCGCCTCGACGTCGCCGAAGGCGCGGACGTGGTCATGGTCAAGCCCGCCCTCGCCTACCTCGATGTGATCCGGGGCGTGGCACAATCCTGTGAGGTCCCTGTGGCTGCCTACAACGTCAGCGGCGAGTACGCCATGGTCAAGGCGGCGGCGGCGAACGGCTGGGTCGACGAGCGGCGAGTGCTCCGCGAGGTCCTACTCGGCATCCGGCGCGCCGGCGCTCAGATGATCCTCACCTACCATGCCAAGGAAGCCGCCGCGCAGATACCGTGCTGGAATGAGCTGGGTTGAGCACGCCCTCGCGCCAGGTCTCGCCGTGGCAAATTGTGGCCACCCTGGGCATCGTTGCTATTGCGGTCGGTATCCTTGCGTTCTATGTTGGGCGCACAGTCGGGAATCCCAGTGAGATCGCCGCTTCGCCTTCAACGAGCCCGAGCCCGAGCGCAAGCGTGAAACAATACAGCGCCGCGCCGCCGATGACGATCAACACCGCGCGCAAGTACCTTGTGACGCTCAACACGGTGAAGGGGAATATCGTCCTCAAGCTTGATCCAGCGCTGGCTCCAATCACCGTGAATAACTTCGTGTTCCTGGCGCGCGACCACTTCTATGATGGCCTGACCTTCCATCGGGTCGAAGCAAACTTCGTCATACAGGGAGGCGATCCGAAGGGCGATGGCAGCGGCGGGCCCGGCTATAAATTCAAGGACGAACCGGTCAAGGGCGAGTACACGGCAGGATGCGTAGCCATGGCGAACTCCGGAGCCAACACCAACGGAAGCCAGTTCTTTATCTGCACCGTTGACGACCGAGCCAAGCTGCAGAAGCTTTACAACCTCTTCGGCTACGTGCAGTCGGGAATGGACGTGGTATTGAAGATCGTAAAGGGGGACGTGATCAACTCCGCGACGGTGGAAGAGGTCACGTCGTAGACCGGCTCCGCTCGCGCAGCCTGCTCGATGAAGCCGAGCGGCTGATCCCGGGCGGCGTCAACAGCCCGGTGAGAGCCTTCCGCTCTGTGGGCGGAACACCTCCGTTCATGGCCCGCGGCGACGGGCCCTGGGTCTGGGATGTTGACGGCCGCCGCTACCTGGACCTGGTCGGGTCGTGGGGACCGCTGATCCTGGGACATCGACCGGGCCCAGTTCTCCAGGCGCTTCGCGAGCAGCTCGAGCGGGGCTGGGCCTTCGGTGCGCCCACCGAAGCCGAAGTCCGGCTGGCGCAAACCGTGCATGACCGGATGCCCGCGATCGAGATGGTGCGCCTGGTGAACTCAGGAACCGAGGCGACCATGTCGGCCACCCGGCTAGCCAGAGCTGCCACGGGTCGAGCCAGGATCGTGAAATTTGCGGGCGCCTATCACGGTCACGCCGACGCGCTTCTCGCCGAGGCCGGGTCGGGGGTGGCAACTCTCGGGATCCCGGGAACCCCGGGCGTAACCAGAGGGGCGGCCGGCGACACGGTCGTCGCCCGGTACAACACCCTCGGCGAGGTTGAGCGCGCTTTCGACCGATGGCCCGCGGAGATCGCCGCCGTCATCGTGGAGCCGGTCGCAGGCAACATGGGGGTCGTAGCCCCCGCGGCGGGCTTTCTCGAAGGCCTTCGTCGCGTGACGCGCGACCAGGGATCGCTGCTCATCTTCGACGAGGTGATGACCGGCTTCAGGGTCGCACGGGGTGGGGCCCAGGAGTTGTATCGAATCACACCGGACCTCACCTGCCTGGGAAAGGTCATCGGCGGCGGACTCCCAATCGGGGCATATGGAGGACGTCGCGACCTGATGGAGCAGGTGGCGCCCTCGGGGCCGGTCTATCAGGCCGGGACCCTTTCGGGGAACCCGCTGGCGGTGGTCGCCGGCCAGGCTACCCTCGACCAGCTCGACGCCGCCGCCTACGACCTGCTCGAGCACTCAGGCTCGCGCATGGAGCAATGGATCGCGCAAGCTGCCGCCGCGGCAGGCGTTCCGGTAACGGTTAACCGGGTAGGGTCGATGCTGACGGCGTTCTTCAGTCCCGGTCCTGTGACCGACTACGAGTCGGCGAAGGGCGCGGACACGGCGGCGTTCGGCCGCTGGTTTCACCTGATGCTGGACGCCGGAGTATCTCTGCCTCCGTCGCAATTCGAGGCCGGCTTCCTCTCAACCGCCCACGACGGCGCCGCCCTCGCACATCTTGAGGAGGCTGTCAACGATTCGTTTCACGCTCTCAGCCGCAGCACAGGGTCAGTTTCAAGAGCGGGCGTATAATGACGCGCAAAGGAAGCTTCTCTAATGCCATTTATCGGTGGCGGCCACCTCTGGATCATCCTGCTGGTGCTCGCCATCATCCTTATCATCTACGGCCCGGGCAAGCTCCCCGAGGTGGGTGGCGCCATCGGCCGTGGCATCCGCGAGTTCCGTAAGGCGTCATCGGACCTGACCGACGAGCTCAAGAAGGGCTCCGAGCCACCTCCGCCGGCCGGCCAGGGTCCCAGCCAGGCCACCGACGTAAAGCCGCCGACCGACAGCAGGGTCTGACCCGCAAGAGGGGCATGGCCCCATAACCATTGGCAAAGCCTGAGCTCGTTCCCGTGGACGAAGAACGGCGTATGACAGTCCTCGAGCATCTCGAGGAGCTGCGCAGGGTGCTCATCATCTCGCTGATCGGCTGGACGGTGGGGACGATCATCGGTTTTGCGATCTCAGGGTTCGTCCTGGAAATCGTGCTGGGCCCCGTCAAGTCGGTGCTCGGCCCAAAACCAATCGTCTATTTCACCGGCCCGGTCGACAAGTTCTTCCTCTATTTCAAGGTGGGCATCTTCACCGGGTTCGTGCTGGCCAGCCCGATCATCCTCTGGCAGGTCTGGACGTTCGTCGCGCCCGGGTTGCACCGCAAGGAGCGCCGATTTGCGGTCGGGTTCATTGGATCGGCGATTGCATTGTTCGCAGCCGGGATTGCGTTTGCCTTTTTCGCCCTGCCGATCGCCTTGCGGTTCCTGACCGGCTTCGGCGGAAGCGACATCCAGTACTTTCCACTGGCCGACCGCTACGTGAACTTCGTGCTCCTCATCATCGCCATCTTCGGCGTCACTTTCGAATTGCCACTCGCCATGACCATGCTCGGGCTGATGGGCATCGTGACCCCCAGCTTCCTGCGCAGGCAGCGGATCAAGTTCTGGATCGGGATCTTCATCGGCGCCAACCTCTTCACGCCGGGCGTCGATCCGTTCACGCCGCTCCTGCTGGCCGTCCCCCTGATCCTGCTCTTCGAAGTGAGCATCCTGGTGATCGGCGCTCTGCGAAAATAGGAGCGCTTGGCCCAGACACGCCCTGACGGCCGGACCCCTGACCAGCTCCGCCCGGTGAAGATCGAGACCGGCGTCAACCTGTATGCGGAAGGCTCCGCTCTCATCAACATGGGCGATACTCGCGTGCTCTGCACCGCGAGCTGGGAGGACAAGCCGGCGCCTCACAAGAAGGGATCGGGAGAGGGCTGGGTGACAGCCGAGTACTCGATGCTGCCCCGCGCCACTCAGCAACGGACGGCGAGGGAAGCTCGCACCGGCCGGGTCGACGGACGCACCCAGGAGATCCAGCGCCTGATCGGGCGTGCCCTGCGCGCAGCCGTGAACATGCCGATGATGGGGGAGAGGACCATCACCGTGGACTGCGATGTGCTGCAGGCGGATGGGGGCACGCGGACGGCATCGATCACAGGCGGCTTCGTTGCCATGCACCTGGCATTCCAGAAGGCTGTCGAGCGCAATCTGTTGCGGGTGCTCCCGCTGCGCCAGTTCGTCTCCGCGGTCAGCGTTGGGATCGTCCAGGGGCAGCCCCGTCTCGACCTTAACTATCTCGAGGATTTCGCCGCCCAGACCGACATGAACTGCGTGCTTTCAGAAGACGGGCGCTTCATCGAGATCCAGGGGACCGCCGAGCAGGAGCCGTTTGCACGCGAGGAGATGGACCAACTCCTCAAGCTTGCGATCAAGGGGACGAGCGAGCTGGTCGAGGCCCAGCGCAGGGCCTTGAAGCTCCGCTGAAGCGACGGCGATCGCACGTCTTCTGATCGCGACCCACAACCTGGGGAAGCTCCGTGAGATCAGGGCGTTACTCGCCGAGGTCCCGGTCGAGGTGGTCGACCCCGCCCAGATCGGCATTCGTCTTGACGTCAATGAAGACGGCACCACTTTCCTGGCAAATGCCCGGCTCAAGGCGGAGGCGGGCCTCCGTCTCAGTGGACTCGCCACACTTGCGGATGATTCGGGCCTGGAGGTGCCTGCACTGGAGGGCAGGCCGGGGGTCCACTCGGCCCGGTTTGCCGGGCCCGGCGCCAGCAACAGGGACTTGATCGATGCCCTCTTGCGCGAGCTCGGCCCGCAGGCACAGCAATCTCCAACGGCGTTTTTCCACTGCGCCGCGGTCCTCCAACTGCCGGGCGGGAAATCATTCGTCGGCGAGGGCCTGCTCGAAGGCACCATCGCATCCGAGCCTCGTGGGGTGCACGGCTTCGGATTCGACCCGATTTTCAGGGTGCCCAACGGCCGGCACCTGGCGGAGCTGAGCCTCGAAGAAAAAAACCTGCTGAGCCACCGCGCGCGTGCGATCGCAGCCCTCGAGGTGCACGGCGGCTTCGACGCGCTGGTCCGCTAATCATGTTGCGAGCACCATTCCTCTACCTGTCGCGACGGCGCGGGCTGCAACGGTTCGTCACCCGGCAAAAGCTGACCGCCAGGCTTGCCTACAGGTTCGTCGCAGGTGACCGGTTGGAAGACGCGGTTCGGGTGGTCAAGGAGGTCAACGCCCGCGGCCTGACGGCGAGCCTCGACCACCTGGGAGAGAACGTGACCGAGGAACGAGCTGCTCACGCAGCTACCGAGGACTACCTGGCGGCTTTCGAGCGGATAGCGACGGAGCGACTCGATGCGAATGTATCGGTCAAGCTGACCCAGCTCGGCCTTGACATCTCGCCCGACCTCTGTCGCGCATTGCTCGAGCGGATCCTCGCCCGCGCCCGGCAGCTCGACAACTTCGTGCGGATCGACATGGAGGGCTCTGCCTACACCCAGAGGACGCTGGACCTGGTGTTCGCCCTCCACGAGAAGTATCCGAACTGCGGGGTGGTTCTCCAGAGTTATCTGTTCCGGACTCTGGAGGATGTCCAGCGGGTCAATGCCTTGGGGGTCCGGGTCCGGCTGGTGAAAGGCGCCTACGACGAACCGCCGAGCATCGCTTACCCGAAAAAGTCTGACGTGGACGCCTGCTATGAGAAGGCCATGCGTGAGCTTGTGCTCCACGGCGTCTATCCGGCGATTGCGACCCACGACGACCGCTTGATTGAGGCTACCCGTGCCTTCGCTCGCGAGCACGGGATAAGCGGCGACCGGTTCGAGTTCCAGCTTCTGTTCGGGATCCGCCGTGACCTGCAGGAGCGGCTGCGCAAGGACGGATACCGGGTCCGGATCTACGTGCCCTACGGGACGGAGTGGTACCCGTACCTGATGCGCCGCCTGGCGGAGCGGCCGGCCAACCTACTCTTCTTTGTCCGCAGCGTCCTTAGGGAGCG